>Ga0179593_1621464_pt1 | contig 22275 bp, 42 predicted proteins | sample CZODoug2_1_08_16_FD_185931 | JGI IMG/M metagenome (GOLD analysis project Ga0179593, IMG submission 185931) | Vadose zone soil fungal communities from Angelo Coast Range Reserve, California, USA - CZODoug2_1_08_16fungal (PacBio error correction) | ecosystem: Environmental > Terrestrial > Soil >...
TATCCGTCCCAGCGAGAACATGGGGGGAATTCAGAAAAAAAACACTAAATTACTGCACTTCGGGGCGTATTCGAGGAAAATGAGGAGGAACCGGCGGCAGCGGTTGAAGGTGCTGAAGGAAGGAGAACCGACCCAAAAAAAGGGGAAAGGTCCTTTTTGAAGTCGGCCTGTCCCCACCGGCACCAGAAAGACAGAAAGGGGGGCGGGAGGGTCAGGTGTTTATGGTAGCTGGCCCGAGGAAAAGTGCCATGAGAGAATTTCTCCCTTTTGAAGGAGGAAAAAAGGGTGCGGAGTTGGTCAAAAAAAAGCGACTCTGCGAAAAAAAAAAGAACCACTGAAAGAAAGAGGGGCGCTCCCAGCCTCTCCAGCACGCACTTTATGTCGGGATCGGGAGGTCCGGTGGAGTGTTCATGGTGTACTATTTCTGTCAGCACCGGGGAGACGTGGGGTAGGAAAAAAAAGGATATCTAGCATTAAGGTCGAGGAAGTTAGGTGGATGCGGACCGGTCGCCAACTCGTAAAAGCGCCCGGGTAATCTTTCGCGGGGCGAAGAAGGCCGACGCTCTCCTCGCATTCCAGAAAAGGGGGGGGGAAAAGACGAATGCGATTCCAAGTCCCTATCAGTCCGTGGAAGGGAAAAAAGTTTCCATTCATCGGCTCGTTTTTTTTTTAGAGGAAAAAACGGGGAGGGAAGCGCAAGCTTTTCGACCGACGCGAACACTGGGGGACTTGGGGGGGGGGGGTATCTATCAGCTCGAAAACGATCAAAAAAAAGGAACCAGACCCAAACCTGCCGGTCCAGGGAAAAACCATCGAAAGGTCGCCCGGACTTACTTTCAAATAAAAAAAAAAAAGGGGATTTCGGGAAGCAACTCGGATCATGGCTCTCCTTTGAAGAAAAAACAAAAAAAAGAAAAGGAGGAGACTGTGTTCTCGGCACGGCTTGGGGGGGGGGGGAGGAGGGGGGGCGGTCGTCCCTGCCCCCCCGCCCGGGAAAAGAAGGGAAAATTGAGGTCCAAAAAGAAGGAAAAAGAAAGGGCTGCTTTTTCGCTTCAAGGCGATGGTCGAAAAAATACCAGCCGTCCCCGCGTCCAGCTTGCGCCGGTATCGGGAAAGGGCAAGAAATAAAAAGCGGGGGGGGGCGAATTTCTGTATATTGATTTGGCCTTGGGAAAGGGACTTCCACGTCGCCAAATTCCTCAAACATTCGGGGAAAAAAAAGCCGGGTGGCGTTTGAGATAGAGAGGGGGGGAGAAGAATGAGCGGCGCCGTATCAGGACCTGCGACCGAAAAAAAAGAAACTGGTCCAGAAAAGGTGGCGGGCCGCCCGGCCGGTTTCCGGGTGAGGTCCCGAAAAAAAAAGGGGCCGCATCAACAACCATCGCGGGTGCTGGCGGGTCGCAGGGGAAAAAGTTGGGGAAAAAAAAAGGGGGCGGTCGTCGGCGCCCAGCGACGGGGAGGGACAAAAATGGGGGGAACGCGCTTCGCCCGGTTTTGATGGGGGGGGGCGGATGTGATCGCGGGGGTGGAAAAAACTGGATGCTCAAAAACTAAGCCAAATGAATGCTTAACCAACCGGTCGGGAAAGAGCAACCGTTTTGGTCACTCCATCTCTCTCACAAAAAAAAAGAGATGGAAAAGGGGGGAAGCATCATTGCTTTACGTCCGCACCGCGGAGAAAAAGAAAAACAGCGGATCACAGCTTGCCAATTCAAAAAAAGGAAAAAAAAAATCCCGTCGATTGGTCTCCGGACGAACCGCAAAGAAAACCACAGCGCGCGAGTTTCACGAAAAAAGGGCTAAAGAAAAAGGGGGGGAATGCGGCCCCGGAAGGGCCTCCACCGAACCGGCCCGGTCTTCCCGGCCAAAGAAAGAGAAAACTTAATGGGGGACGCCTCCAATCTGATCATGGTCGCGGGGATCCGCCTATCTTATCGGCCGAGAAAAAAAAGTCGTCGGAAAAGAAATCTCAAACTCCACCCCGGCGGGAAAAAAGACTCCAGGAAGAAAAAGGAAAAAAAAAAAGGAAAAGTCTGTTTGATTTTTGACCAGGATTCAAAAGACGCTTGAAGCCCAAAGCATCGATGTGCTCCGTCCAAGGCATCCAATATAAAAAAAGTCAGACCGAAGAACCTAAAAAAAATCCCCAGGAAGAAGCGGACGGCCGGAAAGGTCGCGAAAAAAAGACCTTCGACCATCGCCCTTGCCGCGAACGGAACGAGAAAAGAGGCCCCAAAAAAAAAAAAAGGGGGTACGCTTTCGTTCAACGCCCTCACGGCGGGGGAAAAAAAGAACCGCATGGGGAAAAAAACCGTCACCTTCCTCCGAAAGGCGGGGGGAGAAGAAACAACGACTGCGCCCGAAGAAGAAAAAAACTCATAGGAAAGGAAAATTCCCCCTTCTACACAAGAACTGTCCCGCCTCGGCGCCATAGAAAAAAGAGCCCCAGAAGAAAGGAATGTTGGTCTTGATGCGTTGTCGATAATCCCCTCCAAGTTCCGGCCCAATTTTGCAAAGAACTCAAAACAAAGGGGGAGAAAAGAAAAACTTGCTCTCCCGTCCGTTTTTTGGGGGGGGGGGAGCACCTCACGAGGCGCTTGCATGGTCCGCCAAGGGAAAAAACTGAGAGGGAGGGGCCTGCCTGAAAATCTTACTTTGGCTCGCATCGGCAAAGAAAACAAGGTACCCCCCCCGGCCGCCCCGGCAAAGCCAAGGGGTCAAAAAACGGCAGGAAAAGAAAAAAAAAGGGAACACCCCGCCGCGTTCGAATCAAAGAGGCGGGCGACCGTTTTCCGCATCAAACGACACACCGAAAAAAAAAAAAAAAAGGGGCACCGGCCAACCTACTGACAAACAAAGAAGGGTGCTGCCCGACACAAGAACACGGAAGGAAACAAAGGGCCCTATGCCCGGACAAAAGAAAGGGAGGGCTGGAGGAAGAAAAAAAGCCCCTTCCCTGCCACGACACGTGTAGGGGAAAAGGGCGGGTTTCTCCAGCGTCGCGACACATCAAGGAAGAAAAAGGGAAAACCTTCTTCGATCAGGATCCTTAGAAAAAATACGCCCCATCTCGTCCATCAAAAAAACAACCCAGGCAGCAGCCTCGACGAAATTGTTCCGCATCCGATGTGTCAGAGAAAGGGGAGGGGAAGAAATGGTCGAGGTGGTGCGATCAGTCCCAGGAAGGCCGAATGCACTTCTTGGAACTTTCTTTCACAGCACCTTCACGCGGAGCAGGGGGGGGGAAGGAAGCCAGCCACTAGGACATCTAAATACTGAAGAAAAAAAAAAGAAGAAAAAGATAACTCTTCCTACCAGCAGAAATTACGGGGGGGGGAGGGAAGAGGATGGGACGGAAATAATCCTCTCACACATCAACAACAAAAAAAAAGGAGAGAAGAAAGAAGAAAAAGGGAAAAAAGGCCATCACCATTAAATTTACGGCCTTGGGAAGCTTTCCGACCCACGAATGGAAAATAAGTCTGGGGTAAGGGGGAAGAAAGGTGCGAGGAAACCTTCTCCAACGTGAAGGTGCTGAAAAATCAGCGCGCTCTGAACGTATCTCACACCTCGACCATGCAGGGAAGGGGAGGCGCCAAAAAGGGGAGGCTAGCTGCTGCCTGGTTCCACAAAGGGGTGTGGAAAAAGGAATGCCAGAATTTGCCCATCTCTAATATGTAAGATCGAATGGAAAGCGGGTGGAAAAAAGGGGGGGCGCGAACTCTGCGAACAAAAAACACGTCCGTGGCCCCTTCCTTGCTTTTGCCGGAGGAAAAAACGCGCATCAAAAGGGAAAGAAGGCCCCTTTCTTTTTCAGTGGGGGGGGAGAGAAGGGGTTGACGATGTCCTTGCAGCACAAAAAAAAAAGAAGAAGAATAAAACATAGAAAGGAGGGGAAACCAGCTTTGGGTCCTCTCGAGCAGGGAAGGGAAGGAAGGGCAGGACCGGTCCGCCCTCCGAAGCGCGGCGGGGGGAAAAAAAGAGTGGAAATCGGGAGGAAAAGAGACTCTCGCTCATCTCCTCTTTGTGCAGGGGACGCCAGGGAAAGAAGAATGGGCCGATGCGAGGGCCAAGGTCCCGATCAAGGGAAAAAAAAAAGACACGCGTCAGGAAAAAAAAAAAAGAATCTTAACTCAAAAACGGACGGGAAAGCGCAAGCAGGGTGAGGGGGGGTGGAGATTGAACCGGACTTGACCGGGAAAACTTGGCAAAGCGGGGGAGCGAGAAAAAAAGCCCCCCTTCTCGTTTACCACGACCAAATCGTGCCGGGACCTGGGAAAAGAGGCCGAGCCCCGGGGCCCAGGTGTCCGCCGGGAAAGGGAATCAAAAAGTGGGAAAAAGAAAAAAAAGGAGCCCGTTTGTAGACATCGCGCAGAAGAAAAAGGATCGGTCCGGTTGCGCCGGCGCGCAAGCCAAGGGAAAAAAAAAAAAAAAAAGGAAGCGTACCGAGCGTACCGTCTTCAGCCCCAAAACAAAGGAACAGGGAGGGCGCGGCAAGGCGATGGTTCGAGGCGATCGAGAGACTAAAGAAAGAAAAAGCGAAAAACGGGGGGAGGAAAAAAGAAAAAGGGAGGGTTCCCGCCGCTCTTGCAGAAATAGGGGAGAGAGAACTTGGCAGGCCATAAGAGTCGCCAAATTCGCGGTTTGGGGGGGGGGAGAAGGGGAAAAAGAGGACATCAGGAAAAAGGAAAGGGGTGTCTTTGAGATAGAGCAGGCCAGACAGGGAAAGAGGAGGGAGCCCGGAGCAGGAAACCGCGACCAAAGAGCTGGGGGGAAAAAAAGGGGGGCGTTCCTCCCGTCCGTTTTTCAGGGGAAGGAAAAAAGACCCGGGCCCGCATCAACACCATCCGCTGTGCTGCCACGGGTCGCCAAGAAAGATCGAGAAAAAAAAAAAAAGAGGGGTCGTCCGGCTCCATCGACTTGGGAAGGAAAAAAAAGGGGAAAAAAGACCCCTTCGCCCGGTTTTTAATTGGCGCTGTGGATCGCTGTGAAACCAGGCTGAAAAGAGAAAAGGGAGGACCAACCGGTTACGATTCGCACCCGGGGTGGGGGGGAAAAAGAGAAAAAGGAAAAACAACACAACGGAGGCGGAGGGACTATAAGAGATGCGGGACCAAACGGAAAGAGGTAACCAGAAGGGGGAAGGGAAAGCCACTCTCGTGATTAGCATGCGGAGCAAGGAAAGGAAGAGAGAAAAGCCCATTTCAAACCCTGGCCGAAGGCGCGGGTCGGGCTCAGGAAGGAACAGTCGATGGTCTCCCGGAAAAAAAGCACAGGAAAAAAACACAGCCGCGCGGCTTTTCACAACGCCGAAAAACACCAAAAAGGGGGGAAGTGCGGGGCCAAAGGGGGGGGAGGGGGAAAAAGAAAAAAAACCAAAAAAAAAAAAAAAAAAAAAAAAAAAAAAAAAGCAAGTGACCCCGAAGGAAAGGAAAGGGGAGGGACCTTCCTCCATCTATCATGGTCGAGGGGAAATGCTCCGGCGCCTCGATCTTATTGAGGAAGCAAAAAAAGAACAAACCTGAAAAAAAAAAGACAAACCCCGTAGGGAAAAAAAAGCCGACCCTAATTACCTTCGCCGAAAATAGTTAAGCAAACGCTGAAAAGGAAGGAAAGAAATCCAATAATCCATAAATCTCCAAGATCAGGGAAAGAAAAAAGGGAAATCGCGCCGAAAACTCCCAGGCCGATTAAAAAAAGTGAAAAAGCTAAGAGAAATCCGCAAAAAAAAACCATCGAAAATGAAGCCCTCTTCCCAGCAAAAAAAAAGGGGGCCGGACCTGTACGCCTCGTTACCGCTTTGGAAAAAAAGGAAAAGACAAATCTTTGCAGAGAAGAGGAAAAGTCCCTCGAAGGCTGGTCTTGCGCCTAATGGGGCGGTCGGAAAAAAAGGGGGGAATCCATTATCCCCCAAGCCAAAAAAAAATCCTTGGGGGAAAGGGTACCCGGAACGCGGCTGCAAGTGGAACTGGGAAAAAGGGAAAGGGGAAAAAAAAGCGCCATTACTTCCGTTGGGGGGACTATCCCTGGATGGAAAAAATGGTACCGAAAAAGGGGGATCAGAAGTATAAGGGAAAAGGGAAAAGGGGGGGGGGTATTAATAAAAAAAAAAAAAAGTTTTTTAGAGAGGGGTGAAAGAAAAAAAAAAGGGTTGAGTAAAGCTCTGCCCGGGTGTAGAAAGAAGGGGGAAGGGAGGGAAGGAGACGCCCGAAAGGAAAGTAAATAATAAAAAAGCAGGGACCTTGAAAAAAGGAAAGAAAAAAAAAAAAAGGTGCAGGGTCCCAAGTTGCAGGTCAAAAGGAGAAAAGAAGGAGATGCGCGAAGATCTGTCCCCCCCAAGCCATGGGGAAGAACAAGGGGAAAAAAAGAGTTTCTATCAGAGAAGGGAAAGCGCTGGAGAAAATAGAAAAAAAAGGACCACTCGACTTCCTGCTCTGAAAAGAAAAAAAGAGGGGGGGAAGAAAACCAACCAAAGAAAAACACCGGCCCTCCTGTCAGGGAAACAAAAAAACCCGGACACATCGGAAAAAGGGAAAAAAAGCCCATTCGAGCCCTACACCGACCAGGGGGAAAAAAAAAGGTGAAACAGAAAAAAGGGGGGAGGCCTGTCTCGGGATGGAGGAAGGAGACGGCATCCGGAAAGGGGAAAGGGCCGGGAGGAAAGAGCTCCTCTACCCAAGAAAAAGGACGGCAACACGAATTCAACGGCCATTCAGGATAGTAAAAAAAGACTGGGAAAGGAAAAAAAAAAAAAAAAAAAGATCCATCACAAAACCCTTGACCAGCAAAGAGAGGGGTGAAAAGGGAAAAAAGGATGGTTCCTTTTTAACGGCAACGGAAAAAGAAAAATGGGCGAGGTGGTTTTCTAATTCCGTCAGGGAGGGTGAAGGAAAAGGAGTTACATCATCCGGCTGCGCCCGGTTTTGTTCCTCGAACCAGCCTATTAAAAAAAGGGAAGCCTTCGTGTTGGAATGGGAAGGAGGAGAACAAGATCCGGGGTCCCCGGTCATGTGACGGATATCTCTCGCACAAAAAAAAAAAAGATCCAGAAAAAAGAAACCTAATGACCGGGCAGCACCAAGGGAGGTGAGGAAAAAAAAAAAAACACCGTTTCCTCTTTTCAGACAACAGAAGGGGAAAGGGGGGGGAAAAGAGGGGGAGGGCTGGACGCGTTCCGAGGAAAAGGGAGAAGGAAAAAAAAAAAAAAGGGGGAAGAAGTGCATCGCAAACCATCATCGGCGACCGGACGGAGAGGAAAAAATGGACAAGGAAGGGAAGAAAAAAGCAACAGCAGTACCATCTGAATTCGGCCCAAAAATGTGGAGGGGGGAGGGGAAAGGGAAAAAAAGGGGATTGAGAATGGCCGAGATGGGACATGAGGAAACAAGAAGGAAAGGAGATCAAGGGAAGGGGGGGAAGGAAGGCCAGTTGCTTTATTGGGAGGAAAAGGCCGAACCCCGCCAAACACGAAACGGAAAAGGGGGGAAGGAGGTCCGCTCCAGCCTCTCATCACGAACTGGAAAGGGAGGGGGAAGAGGGGGGAGACGAATGGGCGTGGTTTCAATTTTGACGATGGTCGGGAAAAATAGGAAAGGGGGGAGACGTCCACCATCTTTGGGCAGAGTAGAAAAAAGGGAAGAAAGGAAAGCTTGTAGGTGATGCGGACACGGTTCTCCCCAGAAAGGGAGGAAAAAAGAAAATCTTGGAAAAAAAAGGGAAAAATGCCGGACATCTCTCTCTCATCAGTAAAGGAAAGGAACTTGGGACCTGCACTTGGGCCTGGGCCGAATGCGAGGCAAAAGTACCCGAGAAAAAAAAAAGTCAAAGTAAAGAAAAAAAAAAAAAGGGGGAAAGACACCGCCGGCAGAAGCAAGGGGGAAAAAAGAAGGGGGGAAGAACCGTTGTCGAACGACGCTGACACTGGGTGGAAAAGTGAGGGGAATTGGCCCTAATACTGCAGGGAGAGTAGAGAGAAAAAAAACCGGCTCGTTTTACCACGACCCAACGGAAAAAAGGAAAGACCTCAAAGGGGACGAAGGATGCCTTCCAGATTCCGGGGGAGAAAGGAGGCCCGCCGTTGAATACCCCATCGAGGGACCAAGGCAAAAGGAACGTTGGAGGAAAGGGGGGGGAAAGAAAGGTGCGGCGTGGGCGGGAGGACAAGGGGGAAAAAAGGGAAAAAAAAAGTACCGGTCGTGCATCGTAAAAAAAAAAAAAGGAAAAAAAAGCGGAGTTCAAGAAAAGAGGAGCTACTCCTCCGGCAAGAGGAAAGAGAAAAGAAGGGCCTGGGATTTTTTTTCGGCGCTCATCCATGCGGGCCGCGAAAAAAAGAAAGGGCAAAAAAAAAAGAGGGAAGGAAGCGGCGCAATTCGCGGTTTGATCCGGTCAAACAAGGGAGGGAGAAAAGAAACGGCGCGGGCCGCCCGTGGTGGCGGTGGAGATAGAGAAGGACGATCAGAAGGCCTCCTAGCATGACCCGCGGAAAAAAAAAGAGAAGAAAGCCCCATTAACGCTGAAGCGCGGGAATCTGGGTGTAACTTGGGAAAAAAAAAAAAAAAGAAGGAACGCCCGTGTCCCCTCCCATCAAAAAAAAAAAGGAAAAAAAAAGAAAGTGAAGGGCCGGCGTGGACCTCCCGCCAGAGGGCAAAACCTTGAAAAAAAAAAAAAAGGAGAAGGGGGGGGGAAGGCCAACCAATTGTTGATCTCCTATGCGGGAAAAGGGAGGGAAGGGAGAAGGGAGCTGGTTGGATCGCTGTTGGACGGAGCGAACTAGACCCGCAGGGGGGAGGGAGGGAAAAAAGGTTTTTACGATTTCCTGCACCGTGGTGGGGGGGAAAGGAAAGAAAGGAAAGGAAGGAGGAAAAGAGGAAGATGGCTGTGATCCAAAACGGGTGACGAAAGGAAAAAAAATGGCTTTAGCGGGAAAAAAAAGGCCCATTATCTTATGAAAAAAAAAAAAAAAAAAAACAATTTCACCCCCGGCGAAAGAGGGAGGGGAAAAAAAAAAAAATGGGTGAAAGAAAAGGGGCGCGTACCTACCTCACCAAAGGGAGAACCCACAGCCGCGCCCTAGTTCAAAAAGCGCACTCAGAGGGGGGCGCCCCTTCCCCGGAGAGAAGGGGAAAAAAAAGAAGAAGAAAAATAAAAGGGCACGCCCCCAAAAAAAAGAGGACAGAAGGAACGCCCCGAGCCTATCCATTTGCGCGGGGGGCACAGAGAAAAAAACGGCCGCGAAACCGTCTCCTGCCTCTAAATCCGACCAAGGGGAAAGGGAAAAGATCCTACCCTATGGAAAGGCGGAAGAAAGAGGGGGAAGAAGAGATTGGCTACCGCTTAAGGCAATCATCGTAGCTAAGAAAAGGAAAAAAGAAGAAATCTTACCCTCATTTGATCCGAGGAAGGAAAGAAAGAAGGAAAAAAGGAGGCGCCAAGCCTGTCTCTTACGGCGGAGGTCGCCTCTATCTCCGAGGGGAAGAAAACTTGCCTCTGAAACAAAGAAAAAAGACGTTATTTGTTCGCTGGCCGAAAACAGGAGAAAAAAAAGGAAAAAGGGGGCCGGGCCGAACCGCACCTAAGCACTGGAAAGAAGAGGGAAGGCTCAAAAAGAAAGGAATAGGGAACAAAAAGGTCTTCAACTTCTGCCGGGCAAAAGGAACAAAAACCGCAACTAACGAAAAATCCTGTTAATGTCCATTAACCAAACACCAAAGAGAAAGGAAGGGGAATCAATCTGCCAGGACGGAAGTGGGGGGGGACGAAATCCGGGCCCTGAATCAGGGGGGAATTAAGAGAAAAAAAAAAAAAAAGGTCTCCGGCCAATTTTTCACAGAAAGGCTCACCCACCAAGAGGTTCGCGGAGGTGAGAAAAGGAGGACCGGAAGGGGGGGAGGAGAGGGTGGTTCCTCACCTCACGGAGCGCTGCAAATGGAAAAAAGGGGGGGGGAAAAAAAAAAAAATCATCCTCCGCAGCCGGCCCTTGAATCGGACTTGGGAAGAAAAGGTCAGGCCAAGGGGGAAAAAAAAAAAGGAAGGAGATTGTCGCTATAGCTTCCCCACGGACAAAGGGGAGAGAGGGGGGAAAAAAAAAACGATTTCCCCTCCCGAGTGAGATAGAGCGCAAGCGGGGGAGAACGTGACAACCCCAAGAGAAAGAAAAAAACGGGTTTTTCCTTCGCCAAAGGGAAAAAAAACAGGGACGAAAAAACTACGGGAAAAAACACGCCCATTCAGCAAAAAGGGGAAAGGAAAAAGACCCGAAAAGGGAAGAAAAAAACTGGCTCGACGACGGCAAGCCGGCCGCCCAAAAGGCGAAGTACAGGTGCGGGGTTCGCCATCGTCGCGAAAAAAAAAAAAAAAAACCGAATTCCAACGAGAGTCCAAAAAAAAGTCTAGGAAAGGGGGAAAAAGAGAAAAGCTCGGGCATCTCCACAATAAAAAAAGGGGGAAAAGAGCAAGCCTCGACTAAATTTTTCCGCATCGAAGGGGAAGGGAGGGGGAAAAGCTTCCACCATGTACATGGGACGGCAAGGGGACGAAAATTGAGGAGGGGAAGGAAAAAGGCAACTTGGAGGGGAAGAAAAAAGGAAAAAAAAAAAAGGGCCCGGTTTCCTCCTAACGCCGGTCCGAAAAAAAGGAGGGTAATGAAAAAAAGGAAGGGGGGGGTCGAAATAGACTCCCTGATGGGACGAAAAGCCCGAAATAAAGGAAAAGCGATGGACGGGAAGAGAAAAAAAAAGGGGAAAAGAGAATATAATATCCCTTCCTAGGGAGAAAGGAAAAAAAAAAAAAAGCACCAGGAATTTCGGCTTGGGGGGGGGGGGACAGGGCAGACGGAAAAGGACGGAACTTCCAGAAGAAGGAGAAAGGAGAGAAAAAAACGGCGGCAGCGTTCATTTCTTGAATAAAGTGCAATCAGAAAAAGAGGAGGCACCAACCTCTACCATTCCGGTCCAAGGGAAAACCGAAACCGTCACAGAAAAAAAGGGGGGGGAAAAAAAAAGAAAAAAGAGGCTTGGCTTGGTCCAAGGTGTGAGGGGGGGGGGAAAAGGAGAAGCGAAGATGAAGATCGAATTGCAGGGGGGGGAAGGAAGTGGAGGAAAAAGGGAGACCCGCTCACGTCGCCGAAAAAAGAAAAAAAAAACGGCTTGCCGGCGTGCCAGAGAAACAGTTGAAGGGGGGGAAGGGGAGCGAATGGGCCGTGGTTCATGGGGGAAGGAGGGGAAGGGGGGGGAAAAAAAAAAACATAGGTCGTTGTAGTCGGTGGCGACGCGAAAAAGCGGGGGGAAAAGGTAAGAGGGAAAAAAAAAACGGTCTCCTCCCCTATCGCGGAGGGGAGAGGAAAAGAGGAGAAAAAAAACGGGCGGGTCCTAACGTCTATCATGCCAGGGGAAAGGAAACAAATCCGGATGGAAGGAAAGAAAGGGAAATGGCACTTGTTCCTTTTGGGCCAGAGAGAAAAAAGGAAAAAAAAAAGGAAGGAGGATGAGCCGTCTCCTTCATTGGGCGGACAAAGGGAGGGAAAAGAAAGATAACCTGGCAAAAAGGGGAAAAGAAAAGGAGAAGGTTGTTCGAACCGACTCGAACAACCATGGGGGGGGGGGGGGGGAAAAAAAAGAAAAAAAGAGGGAAACTTGGCCGGAGAACTTGGCAGGAAGGAGAGGAAACCCCCAAAAAAGGGAAAACACGGCCCGTCCTTGTCTCTTGAAAGAAAAGAAAAAAAAAAAAGAAGCCGGGCAGGGTTTTCTGCCGGGAGGACGAAAAAAACGGGGGTGAGAAAAAGGGGGGGGGGGGGGAAAGACATCGCTCCAAGAAAAAAAAAGAGAAGAAAAAAGGGCCCGGCGCGGCCCTCTTTGAAGATGAAAAAGAGGGAGGAGGGGAAGGACCCCGGTCCCTTCATCGTACCGAGGGAAGGGGGGAGAAAAAAAAATCCCCGAGGGAGAGGGGGACGGGGTCTCAGAGAAAAAAAAGAAAAAAGAAGTAGCGCCACTCCCTTTGCGCCGGGAAAGAGGAAGGGGGAGAGGGGGGAAAAAGGAAAAAGGGGACGCCGATCCTTGGTCGAATCTTTATATTTGAAGTGGATGGGAAGGGGGGTCCGGGAAAAAAAGGAAGTTGATCCTGTTCAAACGAAGGCAGGAGAGGGGAAAAAGGAGGGCCGGCGGTTTGCTTTTGAGAAAATAGTTGAAGGACAAAGATCGAGGAAGGGAAATTCTCTCCTTGCAGGAGGAAGAAAAAGGGGGGGGGGAGGGGGGGACGGCCCGCCCGGGCCGGTTCCGTTGAGGATCAGGATGCGGCCGAAGAAAAAAAACACAGAGAAAAAGGGAAAAAAAAGGGAGGGGAGGGGGGCGTGAACTCGCCCTCTTTTTGTTTCGAAACGGGGGAAGGGTGGGGGAAAGAAAAAAGTCCTGCTCATCGGACGGGAGTCCCCACTGGGAAAGAGAAGAGGACGAAAACTTGTGGGAAGAATGGGGACTCTCCGCTCACTTTCCTGCTAAAAAGAGAAGAAAAGAGACCAACCTGTACGATTCGCACCGTTTGGGAAAAGAAAGAAGAGGGAAAATGGAGGAAGGGAATAGTAAACCGGTTTTGTAAGCATCATTTGCTTAGAGAAGGAAAAGAGGAGCAAATGCCCATGGGAGCGAGTCAAAACAAGGAGAAAAGAAAAAAAGGGGAAAAAAGAAAACCCTGCTGAAATTCGCGGTTGCCAGGAACGAGGGGGGAAGGAGAGTCCCCCGTCCGATGGAGGGGAAAGGAAAACCAGCCAAAAAAAAACGAGAGAAAAGGGGAAAGAAAACCTGACGGACGGGGAAGAAAAAGAAGTGGGAAAGAGGAAAAAGGGGGAAAGGAAAGGATCCTCCTGAAACCGTCAGGGAGGGGAAAGAAAAAAAAAAAAGGAGACTTCCAATCATGAAAAGAGGGGAAAAGAGAGGCATTGTTTCCGCTTCCCTGAGAGGGGAGGGAAAAAAAAAAGGCGAACCGTATCGGCCGGGCAAGTGCTAAGAAAAAAGGGAGAAAAGAAGGAGGGAACACTCGCCGGCCATCGTTTTGACCGGCATCAAAAGAAGGAAAAAAAAGGGGGAAAAAAAAAGAGGTGGCTCCGCCAAATCCAATCCAATAGCCCAGAGAAAGGAATCGAAAAAAAAGGAAAAGGGGACACACATCCCCAGGCAAGAGAAAAAGGGAAAAAAAAACCGGCGGAGTCTCTCAGGGAGCACTGGTTGGGGGAAGGAAAAGAAGGAACAGCTACGTGACGTTTCGCTGGGAAGGGAAAAGGGAAGAGAAAGGGGACGCTTCCGGCTGGGGGCCGTGGCGCCCGGGGGGAACAAGGAAAAAAAAAAAGGGGGAAAGGGTCAAATCTTCCCTCGCCCGTACAAGGAAAAAAAGAAAAGAAAAAAGGGGGGGGTGCTGCCGCGATGATTCTTTCAACGGAGAGAAAAAGGAAAGAAAAACGGTAAAAAGAGAAAAAAAGGAGACCCCAACCCCCTGCCCCCGAAAAAGAAAAAAAATGAAAGCGCCCATGACACGGAAGTTGGGAAGAAAAGAGGGAAGGAAAGGGGGGGACACGCGCCTTTATCTCCGAAGAAGGAAAGGAAAAAACGGCCCCAAGTTTCCCTTTCAAGTACACCGGGGGCAAGAAAAAAAGTTTGGGAAAAAAAAAAAGAGAGATCCCATCAAGGGAGATGCCGGGTGTCTCAACCTTCACGTAGCGCTGCAGGAAAGAAGGGTGGAAAAAAAGCAACATCAGAAAAAAGAAAAGGGGGGCCTCTCAATCGGTCACAGGAAAAAAGGGGGGGGAAAAAAAAAAAGACCCGGCAAGAGCCCGGAAAAAATGGGAGAAGAAGGCGAGGCGGACAAAAAAGGGGGTCCCTCCGCGTTTAAAAAGAAAAAAAAAAAAAGTCGCCGGGTCTACCTGGAAAAAAAAAAACCTGTCCTGAGAAAAAGAAAAAGGGGGCCACCTGACGGAACAAAAAGGGAAGGGGGCTGCCCGACATTCAGTAAAAAAATGGGAAACAAAGGTCCCGATCCACTTACAAAAAAAAAAAAGAAAAAATCAAGTTAGGGGAAATAAAAGGTGAAAGAAAAAAAATGGAACTCAATCCTTCCGCCACAGAAGGGAGGGGGAGTCTCATCGTCGCGACCAGGCCTCAACGTGAACTCTTCAAAGGAAGGGAAAAAGAAAAAAAAAAATTCATCTTCGAGATGGGCAATATGGTGAATCGCAAAAAGGCCGCTCCAAGGAAAAAAAGGAGGGGAAGGAAAAAGGGGGGACCGCATCGAATTCCTTGCTGGGTGGGGGAAAAAAAGCCTTCACCAATGGGACATTGACGGCAAAAAAGGTAAGAGACCGTTCAGAAAAAAAAAGAAAGGGGGGGGTCCTATTGGGGGGGAAAGGCAGCACCTTCAACGAAAGTCAAGCGTGAACAAAAAAAAAAGGAGGGACAAGCCCATCACTATGAACAGGGGGATTACGCCCGAATTGCCGGAGAGAAGAGGGAAAAAAAGAAAAAAGGCCGAAATCCGGGGGGAGAAAAGAAAAAGGGGGTCAATTTTAGCGATTGGACTGATAGTCAGAGTCAAAAACCAAAAAAGGAAGGAAAAAAAAAAAGGGAAGAACGTCCCATCTCTAATGAACGGAGAAAAAAAGAAAAAAAGAAAACGGGCAGCGTCTCTTTCCCGACGAACACCTTTGAGAGGAAGGGGGAAGGGGGAAGGAGCGTTCTAGTAACCTGGCAAGGAGGGAGGAGGGGGAAAAAAAAGGGGAAAAAAAAGAAAAATCGCGGCGCCCCTTACGGAATAGAAAAAAAAATTCAAAGGGGGGAGGAAAGGGGAAAAGGCACCATCATGACAATCTATGCGGAAGGGGGAGAAGGATGGGGAAATGGATATGGCCCGAGATTTTCGATGCAAAAAAGGGGAAAAAATTCCGGGGGGAAAAAAGGAAAGGGCGTATTTTTTGTAGAGGAAAAAAAAAAAAAGAAAAAAAAAAAACCGCACGTCCGCCGAACGACAAGGTGAGGGGGGAAGTCCATCGAGAAAAAAAAAAAAAAGTGGAAATGTCTTTATCGGGTCAGGGGGAGGGGGGGGGGGGGGGGAAAAAGGAGTGGTTCATTGTACGATGTCCCTGGCAAGCATCAAAAAGGAGGGAAGTCCGGGGGGGAAAAAGGGGGGGGGGGAGGATCGAAGCAGTAAAGTTCTATTTTCCGATGTGGGGGGGGGGAGAAAAAAAAAAAAAAAAAAGCCGGCGGTGACTCGAACGCCCCGGCGGGAAAAAAAAAAAGAAAAAAACAAAAAACCTCGAAGGGAAAAAAAGAGAGGAGAAAGCTCCCTTCTTTGCCGGGGCCAGGGGGAAAGGAAGGGGGGGGAAGGAAGAAAAAAGGAAAGTGCGATGGCCAAGTCCGAATCATTGCAGGCAGAAGAAGGGGGACAAAAGGCGGGAAAAAAGGTGGAAAAAAAGAAAAACCCTTCCCATATCTTAACATGAAAAAAAAAGGGAAAGGGGGGGAAAGGGAAAGGGAAAAAAAACACTTTTTTGTGAACTTGCACCTGGAAGGGTGGGAAAGGGGGGGGAGAAAGTGTGGAGAAAAGGAAAGAAGGCAAAAAAGGCCTCTTTACCAACTAAAAAAAAGGGAAGGGAAGGGAAAAAAAAAAATGCGGCCGAAGGCCGTCAGGGTTTCGCCGGGGAAGGAAAAAAAGGAAAAAAAGGCTCAGGGAAAAAAAAGGAAAAAAAAGCCGCGCCAGCACAGCCTTCGAGGAAAGGTAGGGAAGAAAAAAAAAAAAAAGGGGGAAAATCTGCCAGGTGCGGCGGTGGGGCGGGGAGGGAAAAATAAAATAGCCAGGAAAAAAGGGAAGTCCGCTGGTCAGCGTGCGCCGGGCGAGACAGGAGGGGAATTTCTCCTTCCGCGCAAAGAGGGGAGAAGGAAGGACGGCGCGAATCCCATTCGGTCAGCAGGGAATAAGGGGGATGGAAAGCCATCGAAGGAAAAGAAGGAAGGGGTGAATTCCTGTCAAACTATTCGGAGAAAAGGAGAAAAAGGGAAGAAAAAAGGCACGGGGTGGCGTTTGAATAAGCAGGGGCAAGAAAGGGGAAAAAAGGGATCCAAAAAAAAAAAGGAAAGAGGGAAAATGCTAGCAAAATGAAAGTGAAAGGGATTTGCGGGCCCCTCCCGGCCGGGGGTTTAAAGAAGGCTGCGAAAAAAAAGAAAAAGACACAACCCATCTCTGTTTGCTTGCCGGGGGGAGAAAGGGGAGGGAAAAAGAAAAACGGTGGGGTGGTTCGAACCTTGCGTGCACCCCCGGGGGGAGGGGGGGGAAAAATTAAACTGGAAAAAAAAAAAGGCGAGGAAAAGGGGGGGGGAATTTGGCCGCCTGTTATCGCTTGTTGACAAGAAGAAGGAAAAAAGGCCCGGTTCGGAAACCGCTCAGCAATGATTGTCTTACACAAAGGGGGGTGAAAAAGAAAACAGCAAAACACTATAGGAGGAAAAGAAAAGGAGAGGGGGAGGGGGGGGGGAGGAACCGTTTGGTAACAATCATTGCTTAGAGGACCAAAAAGGGAATGACGAAGGAAAGAAAAGAGCCATTCAAACCCTTTCGAAGGGGAGAGGGGGAAAAGGGTCCAAAAAGGCAGAGGGGCGCCCTTACTACCTCAAACCGGGCAAAGGAAGGGGGGGAAAAAAAAAAAAAAAAAGCCCTCCCCTTACTTCAAACAAAAAATGGGAGGGGGGGGAAAGGAAAAAGGGAAATGCCTTAATCCTCAACGGAAAAAGGGAAAAGAACCGTTCCTCGGAAGAAGGAAAACCTCCCATCTATGCAATTGGAGGGGAAAAAAACTTCCTCTTCTGCCGCGGAGAAAAAGTCTTCCTTCCTCTAAGAGAAAAAAGAAAAAAAAAAACCCAAAATCCCGGAAAAAAAAAGAGGGGGACCCTTAATCACCAACCAAGAAAAGGGGAAGAAAGAAGAGACCCCAATCAAATCCAAATATTCCTAATAGCCAAAAGAAGAAGGGCAAAGAATCAAAAAGAAAAGAGGGGAGGGGGGCGACGGTATTCTTTATGTCGCACAGAGAAAGAAACGTCGAAAAAAAAAAAAGAAAGGGCCTCTAACCTCCTCAAGGGAAGGGAAAAAAGGAAGAGTTTCGCTGCCGACCTGTACGGCGAGGGGGGAGGAGGGAAAAAACAAAAAAAAGGACTCAAAGACCTTCCCCTCCTTTGGCAGTAGGAAAAGGGAAGAAGAAACAAACCTCCTTCCAAGAGAAAGGAGGGAAAAAACGGCTCCGGAAAAAAAAAAAAAAAGGGGAAATCCTTAACTTCCATTCCAAGGAAAAAAAAAAAAAGGAAAATCTTTCCTCATCGAAGGGGAATAAAGCGCCCCAAAAAAGTGAAAGAGGAAGGGGATTGGATCTTTTTTTCGAGGAGGGGGAAATCGATAATGAAGGACTCCAAGTGGAAAAAAGGGGAAAGGGGACCCGTCAATTTCTTCCCCAACCACAAGGGGGGGGAAGGGGAAAAAAAAGCGAAAGTTTTTTGAAGGGAGAAAAAAAAGAAAAGGAAGCGCTGCATGGCCGCCCTTTGTTTGCCGAAAGGGGGAAAAAAAAAAAAAAAAAAAAAAGCGGACTTTGGTCCTCGAAATGAGAAAGAAAAGAGCCAGACCCCGGAAAAAAAGAGGGGAAGAGACTGTTTCCCCGGCATGATCGCGGGGGGAGGGAGGGGGAAAAGTCCCCTCGAGGATATCGGGAATGTAAGGAACACCTACCTTACAGCGGAAAAAAGGGAAGGGAAAAGAACTCGAATATTCCCAATTCTTGTGCGCGGAAAAAAAGATGAAGTTAAAGGGAAGGGAAAACCAAGCTCTTCCCCCAAGGAAAACAAAAGGGAAAAGAGAAACCACTTACCACCCAACACCGAAAAGAAAAGGACGAAAAATTCCAGTTCGTTGCCATGAAGGAGGGGGAGAAAAGGGAAACGCGACGGCAATCCCGGCAGGGAAAAAAGGGGAAGGCAAAAGACGTGAAAGGGAAAAAAGGTACCGCTAACCAACCCTCCGAAAAAAAAGGGGAAAAAGGGAAAAGGGAAAAGGCAATTTCGATCTTCATCTGCAGAGAAAGGGGGGGGGAAAAACCCAATCCGGGGGGAAAAAAAAAAAAAGGGAAAAAAAAAGAAAAGCCCTCTACTAAATTTTCCTCATCGATTGGAAGGGAGGGAAAAAGGAAACACATGGACATGGACGGCCCTGGTCGAGGTGGGGGGGAGGAAGAAAAGGAAACGAAAATAAAAAGGATTCCACACCTCCAAGAGGAAAGAAAAAGCGTTCCAGCCAGCCCAGAAAGGAAAAAATGCGTGGGGAGAAAGGGGCCTACCAAGGAAAAAAAGAGGGGAAAACCGGTCATTAGCGATGGGGGGAAAGGGGATCAACCAAAAGAAAAGGGGAGAGACCGTCCCATCGCGAAGAAAAAGGGGAGGGGGGGGACCCTTGGGGGGGCGGCAGCCCGTCGCTGGAAAAAAAAAGGAAACGGAAGAGGGGAGGGGGGGGGAGGGAAAACGCGTTTTCGATTAAAAGAAAAGAAAAAGGGGAAAAGTGCATCGGCACCATACAGGAAGGAAAAAAAAAAAAAACCAGAAAAGGGGGAAAAAAAAGGCGCCTTCCCACCTTCCCCATCAGGGAAAAAGAAAAAAGAGAAAGGGGGAAAAAGGGACTGCTGGGTTCAATTGTTGAGAAAAAGGGGGGAGGACCAAGCTCGAAGAGGGAAAAAAGGGGGGGGAAAAAAAGGACCGTTGCCTTCCTTTCAAAAAGCGGAGGGGAAGAACGCGGCTGCGAAACGAAAAAAAAAAGAAAACGTCGTGGCCCCCGGCCAAGGGAGGAAAGAGAAAAAAAAAAAAGGAAAAACTTTGATGTCGGGAAAAGAGGGGGGAAAAGGGAAAAGGGGAGGCAGGGGGAAAAGAAAAGTAGGGCCAGCAACCGGCGTCCTTAAAGAGGAAGGGGGGGGGGTAAAAAAAAAAACCAGCCCCCCTTGGGTCCGCTGAGGAAGAAGGGGGAAGACAGTGGTCAAAAAAAAGAGGGGAAGGGGGGAGAGGACGCGGGCGGTAATCTTTTTCTCGGGCGGTAAGGGGAAAAGAAAAGGAAGAAAGAAGCACGCGCATCTTCCGGCCTTGCCGGGGCCGCGGGGGGAAGACTTGGAAGGAAAAAAAAAAAAAAAAAAAAAGAAGGGGGAAGGGCAGCCTAAGGATGAAGCCTTCTCCGTCAGGGAGGAAAAGGGAAAAGAAAAAGAAAAAAAAACAGGGAAAAGGAGGAAAGAAAAAAAATTGTCTAAAAAAGGGGAGAAAAAATTGACCTTACCTTGACAGGGGGGGGAAAAAGGGGGAGGGAGGGAGCGATCAGCGCCGAAACGAATAAAAAAAAGAAAAAACAAGGTCCCTGGGGAAAAAAGAAAAAAAAGAGGAAGGGGAAAAGGCCGGCCTGGTTTCGCGGGGAAAGAAGAAAGGAGGGAAGAAAAAATCTGGATCATGGCGGCGGCCTGTTGGGGGGAAGAAAAAAGAAAAAAGGAAGGTGCAAGAAAAGGGGGGGGGAAAGAATTTGAATCTGCCTTTGCGGCGGTGGACCCAGGGAAAAAAAGCGTACCGAGCGTACCGGTCGGCCAATCCGAACAGTAAAGGAGGGAGGGGGAAAAGGGGTGCGGCCCGGAAGAAAAAAAAAAAGAAAAGGAAGAAGGCCAAGCTTGGCGCCCTGTATCGCCAGGGGGGAGGGGGGAAAAAAAAAAAAGGTCCTCGATCTTTGCGATAGGAAGAGGTGGGGGAGGGGAAAAAAAAGTACGGGCCAATGAAAAAAAAGAAGGGAGGGGAGGGGAAAAGGGTTCCATTCTGTTCGGAAGGAAAAAAGAGGGGATAGAGCAGGCCGACGGTCGCGGCAGAGAAAAGGAAAAGACCCGCTGAAAAAAAAAGGGGAGGGAGGAATGAAATTCTAAATCTCCGGGATTTGGGGGGGAGGGGAAAAAAAAAAGGGGGGGACCGGTGAGGAATCGGTTCTGAGGAAAAAAAAAAGGCCATAAAAGGGTATGAAGGGGGGGGGGCGCCTCAGGTCTTTCTTGAATCAGGAGGGAAAGAAGGGGGGGGGGGGAAAAGGGGGGAGGCCCGGGTTGCGGTTTCGTACGGAGAAAAAAAAGGAAAAGGGGGGGGCACGAAAAAAAAAATGGGAAAGGGGGGGGAGCTGGATCGCCTGGTTTTACTCGCCTTCAAGGGAAAGGATAAAAGGGGAAAGGGAAGGAATGGATGCTTACAACCGGTTTTTTACGATTCGGAAAATGGGGGGGGGGGAAAACAAAAACCGGAAGGGAGGGGACGGGGGGGAAAAAGGTGCGAATCTTAACTGTTTGGAAGAGAAAAAGGGGGAAGGGGGGAGGAAAAAAAAAGAGGAGCCGGCCCATGAGCGATTCAACAAGAGAAGAAGACGTCGGAAAAAAAGAGAAGGAAAACCCATGTGGACTCCCGTCTAATGGAGACGGGGAAAAAGAAAAAGAAAAAAAAACAAGCCGCCGGAGTTCACGCAGAAAAAGGAGAAAAACCAGGGGGAAAGGGAGGGAAAGAGGCCGCATCCTTATCTAAAAAAGAAAAAGAAAAAAAAAAAAAAATCCCGGCGCTTCGCCCTTCATGCAAGGAAAAAGCAGTTCAAAAGAGAGGGGGGGAGGGGGGAACTCTAATCCGTTATCGGAAAGGGAAAAGTTCGCCTGCCTCTAGCTCAAAAAAAAAAAACAGCTTCCGAGGGAAAAAAGGGGAAAGGAGAAGGGGGACATCGTTTGAACCTTATGCCACTCTCGAAGGGGGGAAAAAAAAGAAATGGCTCCGCCAAGCAATCCCAAATAGAAAAAGAGAAAATGGAAGGAAAAGGGAAAAAAAAAAAAAGACCAAGTCAGGGAAGAAGAAAGGAATGCGCGACGGCGGAGGGAAGGGGAAAAGAGGGAACTCGCCTTTGGGGAAAAGGGCCGCCCTGCCAGCCGGGGGACGTAAACCGGCACTTAAGAGGGAAGGGGGGAGAGGAAGTGCGGTTGCCTTTTCGCACCTCCAAAGGAAGAAAGGGGGGGAAAAAAAAGGGCCCTCGCCGGCGCAAGGGGAAGGGGTTGAGGGGGAAAGGGAAAAAGGGAGGAAGCCCATTATCCATAATCCACAGAAAAAAAAGGGGGAAGAGGGGAAAGGAATTCCCTGCGACAAAACCCCTGTCCCTTCTCCGTCCGGGGAAAGAAGGGAAAAAGCCGTTTGTGTCGTGGGTAAACAGAAAAGACAGGGGGGGGGGAACGAGTATCAAGAAAAAAGGAAGCCCGGCCAATTTTTTCCCGGGAAGGGGGGAAAAAGAGGAAAAAAAGGGGGAAAAAAAAAAGGGAAGGGGGTTGTTTCCGACAAAGCTTTGCCGCTCAAGGGAAAGGGGGGGAAAACCAAAAAAAAAAGGGGAAAGAGGGGGACCCTCCCTGGACTCCGAGGGGAGGAAGGAAAGAGAAAAAAAAGGCCGTCCTGAATCGAACTTGGCAGAAAGAGAAAAAAGAAACCAACGCCCAAAAAAGAGGAAGGGGAAAGGCCCCATGATCGCGTCTGACCGCCAGCCAAAGGCCCGCCGCGTTCGATCAAGGGAAAAAAAAAAAGTTGGGGGAAAAAAAAAAAAAGAAAGAGGCCCTCGACCTTTCCTGCTCGAGGGAGTGGAAAAAAAGAAAAAAAAAAAACACCCGACTACAACGACTAGGCAAGGAGAAGAACGTCAACCGAAAAAAAAAGGGGAGGAAAAAAGACAAAAGAAAAAAAAAAAAACAGACATCAGTTGTGCTGCCGAGGAAGGGGGGGGGGGGGGAGAAAAAAAACGCCCGGAAAAAGGGAAGGGGAGGGGAAAGTGGGCGGGTTTTCGCAGCGGGAGAAAAAAAAAAGAAGCAAAACTGGAACGGCGGCACCGGGAGAAAAAGGGTCCAGCGGAGAAAAGGGAGACAAGGAGAGGGGCACCATCCCTCCATCACAAAAAAAAAGCAGAGAAACGAAAAAAAAAAAAAAAAGGGAAGGGGAAGGGGGGGAAGGTGGAACCTTCGCCTTCCACCAAGGGAAGGGGAGGGGGGGGGGGGCGGATTCCTTCAGGGGGAAAGGGGGGGGGAAAAAGCTTACAGCACAGAAAGGGGGGGAAGAGAAAAGCGTTCAGCCATCCACGAAAGGAAAAAAAAAAAAAAAAGGAAAAGAAAAACCCTCGTGGTGTCGAAAAAAAAAGAGGGAAAAAAAAAAAAATTCCGGGGGGAAAGGGGGCCCAGGGGAAAAGGGA
>Ga0179593_1240465_pt1 | contig 22273 bp, 43 predicted proteins | sample CZODoug2_1_08_16_FD_185931 | JGI IMG/M metagenome (GOLD analysis project Ga0179593, IMG submission 185931) | Vadose zone soil fungal communities from Angelo Coast Range Reserve, California, USA - CZODoug2_1_08_16fungal (PacBio error correction) | ecosystem: Environmental > Terrestrial > Soil >...
TGACTGTTCGCAGATTAAAAAACTAAGGGCGAAAAAAGGGAGAGGGGAAGGAAAGGAAATACTCAGCTCATGTGGAAGGGCGGGATCAAGAATGAAACAAAAAAGGCAGGAAATTGGTGTATGAAGGGCGTATGAGGGGTTATGGGAAAGGTAACCTAAAGAGAAAGTCAAAGGGGCACACACATGCAAACGGGAGGTTTGCGACTTGAAAGGGGGGGGGGGGAGGGGAGGGAACTAGAAAGGAAACTACCAGAAAAACCGAAACGAACCACAGTTGGAATCCCCCATCAGGAAGGAACCGATAGCTAAAAAAATCAAGGGGCAAGACGGGATAAAAATTGATCTGTAGGGAAGAATAAGGGGGGAGCAGGGATAATGCGAGGAGGGAAAGAGAGGGGGTCAAAAGGATTTAAGAAAAACAGGAAGAGTGGGGATGTCTATTCCAAAAGGATAGTTATAACCCGCTGGGAACGGGGCGTGCGAGGGGAGGGAAGTGTTTTGAAGGGGAGGGGATCGGTTGTAAAAGGGTATTTCTCGGAAGTCCACAAATGAGAGTGAAAAAGAAAGGATGAAGGCCTACCGGCTAACAATGCAACAAAATCGCTGAGAACACAATCCACTACATAGAAAGGGCGTCATGAAAAAAAGAAGGAGAAACATGGCTTCAAAGAGATAGGTCCTAAAGCCTTGGGGAAAAGAAAGAGGAATACCGCCGAGAGTAGGCGGAATAAAATGGGCAAGGAGACTCTAACAATTTGGTTAACAATAATACTATTATGAATTAAAAAGTAAGACTTCCTGAGCCTCGAACCTGTCAGAGGGGGGGGAGATCACGGAATTGGAAGGGAAGGGAGAGGGGGGAAAAACTTAAAGGTAAGGAAAAACAGGGGTGGACCAGGGGGGGGGAAAAAATGGGAAGTACGCGTTATACTTCATACATGGGGAGAAAGGAAAGAAATACTTGGATACATGAGGTGGGGACTTTCAGTAAACGAACTCGAGAAGGGGAAGGGAAATTAAGTCGAAAGTGAAGAAAGATAATGAAAAAGGCAAAATGAAAGGGTCAGGTTTTCGAGCTTAGCGGCAGGAAACGGGGCATGTACATAAAGTGGGGGATTAGAATGCACGAAGAATATATATGGTATACAAGGGAACACCGTAAACGGGGACCATCGAGCGGAAAAAGGGGAGGAAGAACTGGCTGGGAGAAGAAAAGGGCGAGCCCATGGTGTTCATGTATTAAGTTAGATCCTTGCATGAAGGATCGTTCGGAATGACCTGACGGGGATCGGGCGAGAGTACGAAAATCTGCTGGCATTCCGAGAGGGGAACGTGGGACCAAAACACGACTGACAGGCACAAGGGCAAAAACTATGATTAGTTCGCAACTGGCCTCTTGGACTCGGAAAAAGGGAAGCGGGCAGAATCCACGGTAGAAGACAATCATACGAAGTAACGAACCCGAAAAGAACAAGACGGGAAAGAAGAAAGGGAAATTTAGCTCTAAGTGAGAAAGGAAAGGGTGGGTGTCTAGGGATAAAAAATGTAATCCTGGCAAACGGCGTGGGAATTATCCAATTGTGGTGGAAGGGGGAGCAGCGATGAGCGGGGCAAAAATAGGGGGGGCAGAGGACAATCGAGAGGAGGGGGAGGGAGAAAACCACCAAAATAGGGTAGAAAGGGGTCAGCGATGGTGGCGCAAGCGGTGAATATCCCAAACTTCGCCAAACACTGGGAAAAATTCGACCCCATAAAGGAAAAGAGAGGGGGAAGCGAAGACTGGAGCAAGAGGCAGACGATAGCGGGCGTGCAACCTTAGAAAGAAGGGGAAGGAGAAGGAAGAGAAAGGGTTTAGGGCGCAAAAAAAGATGCAAGCCCGCGCTTGAAATCGAGACCTTGGGAATGTGTTCATTGCGGAATGAAAGGGGAGAGAAGCTCACCTCATATTTCGCGAACTGTGGGGGGAGAAGGAGGAGGGGAAAGTGCTGAGGAAGGAAACCGGAGCTCAGCGTTAATACCGAGGAATGAAATGGAAAAAAGGTTGAAAAAGGGAGGCAAGGCACTGCAATCTCAAGCCGTTAGTAATGGGAACCGCAGAGTGGGGAGAAGAAGAGAGGTCATTTTGGCCAACTGCTGCTTAAGGACAGGGGGAAAAAGAAACGGGCTTTCGCAGTGGGTTAGGTCTCATTTGAGAAACTCCGGTTTACTAGGAAGTGGTAGAAAATTCGAGTAAGGGGGGAAAAGAAAAAAGAATGAAGAACGTGCTGGGACAAAAAAGGAGGAGTTTGATTAGTGGGTACATGAGTCCTCGAGCTATTGCGCATTTAGGCGAAAAAAAGTTACAGGCCGAGCGAGAGGGGGAATCCACCGCGGGATATATGTCAAGGGGGGGATCACAACACAATTGCACTTGGAAAAAATGAGTGGGGTACAGCTCGGGGAGAGAAGTTGTGTGGCAAAGTAAAACAACAATAAGACCCAGCGAGACTACTAGAAAAAGGGTAGAAATCCATCAAAGCATAGGGAAGTGTCTCTGACCAGGGGGGGAGAAAAAAAGAAAGAAGGAATGCGAGAAAAAAAAGGCCTGAAACGTAACTTGTGGCTGGTGAAGTGCAACTGCTGTGTTCTAAAGAAAAAAAAAAGGAAAAAAAAAAAAAAAAAAAGAAAAAAAAAAAAAAAAAAAAAAAGAAGAAAGAAAAAAAAAAAAAAAAAAAAAAGAAAAAAAAAAAAAAAAAAAAAAAAGGGAAAAAAAAGAAGAAGGAAGAGTGGAAGGTTGGAGTCACAATGTCGAGCCGACTTCCTACTCAGAAAAGAGGAAAAGGGAGGGGGGAGGAGAGGGTAGCTGTGAACCGGAAAATTATGGGAATAAGAAGGGAAAGAAAGGATAACGCATCGAAAGAATTGTTAACTAAGAATTGGCTGAAAAACAATCCTGGCTCAAATAAAAAGAGCTCGTTAACCTTCAGGGGTAAGGGGATTGGGTATCAAAACAACAACTGGATTAAGTCGTACTTAGGGAAAAATGAATCGAGGAGGGAAAAAAAGAAGGATGTGAGGGGAGGCAACCGCAATTGCCATGGCGTCTTCACAGGGACTTGTACGGTGGCTCCCAATGGGAAGGCAAGGGGAGGAAAGAGAATGAAGGTACGGCATGAGGATACATATCTGATCATATTTAAAAAAAAGGGGGGAAAAAAATTAAAAGAAAAAAAAAGGACAACAAGGAAAAAACCCTGGGGAAAAGTTTTCAAAAGAAAGGGAACAAGAGTTGGGACTGTTCTTTTTTACAGACGGGGGGGGGGAGAAGGAGGGTGAGATTTGGTGTAAATATTGGTTGCCACAAAGGAAGGGAGGAAAATGAAAAAAAAACCAAGAGATTTCGAGAAGATGGAGGCGCCGACGGGGCGCTCAATCCACTGGTGGGGGAAATTGAATGCGAGTTTTGGAAAGGAGCAAAAAGGAAGAGAGGAAAGGGAATATCGTGAACGAGTGGTAGGACAAAGATTGCAGAAATAGTCACAAAGGCAAAGGGGGATGAGTGTTCAGACAAAGCAAATGACGAAAAGAGGTGGTAAGTGCATCGAGGGGGGCGAAAGTTGGCGGGGGGGCACGAAGAAATGGGACCAGTAGTCGGGAAAAAAAAAGTAAGGGACTTGAAGGAGCAAGAAGCGAAACAGGTGGGGGAAACGTAGTGAGAAAAAAGGGTTAGGGGTATATGTCAAGATGAAGCCCCAGGTGGTCAAGAATTCACGGGAAAGGGAAATGAGGAGCAACCAACACGGTTCGACCGAAATGCGCGCTGCAAACTACACAAAAGAAATCAATATAAAAGGGGGAGGGGGGACAAGAGATGAAAGAGCAAAATGGACGGGTGTGCTGGGAAAATGACGGGATGACAGAGGGACCAGACTAAAAAAGAGCAAAGACGAAGGAGACCTAAAGGACGGATTATCTTCTCTACTGAAACAAGCGGCGAAGGAAAACGATTTTATAGTAAACGTAGTCAAGCCGTGTACAAATATCGGGTGTCAGGAGGGAAAGGGGGAGAGGGAGGGAAGAATGGGAAAAGGAAAGCCTCGGGGAAAACAAAAAACAAGCGCAAATAAATAGGATCAAAACAGTCTGGATAAACAGAACAGGAGACCAGCAAGGGACCTTCTTTTGAAGACGGGTGAATCTTTGTGGTGGGGAGAAGGGAGTGGGAGAAGGAGAAAAAGATCTGTTGAAAAAGGGGGCTAAGGAGAACTGCACGTTGATTCAGCTGAAGACATAAAAAGAGAAGACCTTGGAACAAAGGCAAAAAGGGACGCAAAAGCTTGTCTTGCTTGGAAAAACAGACACCAGTCAGAAGAAGATCTACTAAATGCATTAGGCGCAAAGAAGGTCACGATATCGCGATGCCCATTCAAATCGACCAGGAGAAGGGTTGAAAGGCGCTATCAGGGAGACCCAAGAGGGGGGGGGAGGAATTATGCGGTTAAAAATGAACTGGGCGCAAAGGAATGGGGGAGAAAGACGGGGAATACAAAGAGGGTGCACCGGGGAGGCTCACGGAATCAATACGCCAGGCAAGAATTGTGAGATAAGAAGAAAAAATACCGCAACTGGTCTTCGTACCTGGGCAAGGAAAAAGAAAAGTTAAAAGCGAAAAAAGGAACAGAAAACAAAGTGACCATACTCGTTTGAGGGGGCAGAGAAAGACAAGGGAAACGGTGGATCGGGTTAACACTGGAGCGACATTACCAGAAGGAGGGGGCGGAGGGGGGGGGGACGGGAAAAAGGTCAGACTAAATTGGCTGGTAGAGTGTACTAAACAAAAGTTTGCGAGCTCGTACATTCAAAGACAACAGGGGAACAGATTAATTTAAGTGATAAAAAGGAGGGGATATTCCCGGAGAGGGGAACAGGGACTTTACTCGAAGAAAATGCGCCATATCTCGAGGGGAGGCGATATGCCCAGCTTCAGAGTCTGCGTATCGGCAAAGCAACTAGGGGAAAAGGCCTGCGGAAAGGAAAAAAAAACTGGATAGCGCCGAGGGAGACGCAGCTAAGAAAAAGGAAACCTTATCAGCAGCGAGCAACTTGGAAAAACAGATTTGGGGAAAGAAGCAAAAACTGCGGGAAATTAAGAGCAAGAAAAAGAGAAAACATAAAGGTTATAAAAATTACTAAGATGGGAAAAAAAGGGGCAAACAGGGAGCCAAAGGGGATAGAGGACCTGAGAGGGGTGGCGCATGCGTTCCGACAGACTACGTTTGACAATGAGTGAGACCTCACGGCGGCAAGAGGAGAAATTGTAGCGCTGCATCAATCTCTCCTGACTATGGACGAAGAAAAGGCAAAAAGAGAACGTTTAGTTAAAACTTGAGAAAGAATGTAGGTGGAAGGCCAAATTAGGTATTTCACTCCTCTGGAGGAGCAAAATGGTGGACAAGGAAGAAAGAGTAGTCAGGGGGTTGTACGAATCCGGACCTTATTGTCACTGGGGGAAAAAACAGAGGAAGGAGAAAGAGGGAGGATTGTAACTTGCCGAGTGGGGGTCAGTGAGGGGGAAAATATGCGGGTCAAACAGGGGTTTCTATCAGGGGTATGGGGATAGCTGGAGAAAAAAAGGGGCAAGGAACACGAGTACACCATAGCGTGCTAGGCCATCAGAAACCTCGAGGGGGGGAAGAAAAATCCGCTAGGGAGGGGGGAAAAAGGGAGCAACAATAAAACGCGCCTCGAGTAAAAAGAAATAAAAACACCAAAAAAAAAAAAAGGGGTGATGAAAAGCCTCGAAAAATGGGTCGGGGGGTTACAAATGCCCGAAACAAAGGATAAAACCTTCCGACTAGAGGACAGTGGTGCCTAAGAAAATGTAAAAATGCGGAAAGAAAAGAAATACTAATTATGTTATGGGAAAGCAGGAGCAGAGGCACGGTACCCGTGAAAAAAGTACGGGGAGTGTGGGAAAAAATGTTGTCTTTTCTCAGAGGGGTGTGAAAAGCAGGAGTGATTCTTTCTGGCATCAAGGGTGAAGAAAAAAAAGAGAAAGAAGAGGGGGAAAAAAAAAGAAGAAAAGGGAAGGAAGGCTGAAAAGGAGGAAAGGGGGGGAAAAAGGGATGGGGTGCGCAGTCGTGCGGGGGTAGAATTCTTGGCCTGGATAGCAGAAAAGTGAAAAGAGAAACAAATTTCAGAAGAACTGAAGAGAAAAATAAGTACGATACCTAAGGTAGGTAAACAATCAGAAAAAAAAGTTGTGGACGACAATGATGTATGTAAGTTGGTGTGGAGCCGTAGGTAGAAAGAGCCAAAAAGGGATCAGAGAAAGTCGAAACAAGACGGGTGGGACCCCTTTTCTGTGGGCCTTGAGAAGAGATAGATGATCAAAGGGATAAATGAGGGAAAAAATTCCGTGCACAGGGGCATTGTGGTACGTTCAGGATAAAACAGAAAGGGGAAATTGAAAAGGGGAAAGTAAGAGAAGAGGACCGGCGAGATCAGTCGGAAAATGAATGCCGAAAAGTTGTAGGGGGCTTCCCGTCTTAAGGAACTCAGGGTTAAGAAAGAGAGAGAGGAAGAGGAAATGTGGGTTCAAATGAAAGGGAAAGAAATGAAGAAAAGGAAGAAGAACACGTCGTAAACAGGAATAACCACCGGGGGGGGTCAACAATACTGGGGAATATGTGGACCTGGAGGAGGGGTAAACGCAAAAAACCAACCAAGGGCAATAGCCAAGAATGAATTAGAAGAAAAAAGTCGGAGGAAATGGAGGAGAAGGAACAACAAATAGAATATGGGTTAAGCAGGGGGGGAGTCAGACTGTCTACAAAGAATCCCCATCATAAAGGAAAAAGAGCTAATGGAAGGAAATCAGGGGAAAAATGCCTGGACAGGGGTATCTCTGTCGACATCGACAATCATGCGGGGAGTGGGGAGGGATAAAAATGCATGGCAGCTGGTAGAATACCTGACTTGAAAGGGGGAGGAGTCAAGGAAACATGGATAAGACAAAGAAAAGGATGTTTAAAGAGAACCGGCTCTCGAAACAATCGGGAAGAAAAAAAGAGATAAGCGAGCGCGTCGAAAATGCGGGGGAAAAAGGAACAAGAAGGGGGGGCAACATAAGAAGGCAAAAAAAGAAAAACCAAGAACTAGTGGTGAAAGAAACGAAGGGTGCACAAGAGACTAACAGAGAGGGAAGGTAGAGAAAAAGAGGCGCTTGCAAGCGAAACTCGTAATCGTTGTGTGCGCCGACCAAGGTAAAAGGAAAGGGAACCCGTGGAACGGATCGTTACTCCGTAATGGAGGGGGGGAGGTCAGGGCAATGTGTTGAGGACAGGCAAGGGGAATATGAAATCTACCAGGGCCGAGTTTACCCATGTTTACAAGAAAAAAAGAAGGGGGCCGAAAAGCAAGGCAGGGGGCGTCCAAATTGACATGGACACTCGGTGCGGGTTGATAAAATGCAGTAGCAAAATTCAGAGAGATAAAGTGCCGATTGATGTAAAGGACTGTCTCATTCTCTATAAACAAAAATAGTGGCATGGAGGCAAAGAAAAAGAGGAAATAATGGGGAAACAAAGAGAAAGTGAAATGTGGGTTAAGTCGGGGCCTACAAAAAAGGCTGGACTGGGATGAATTGGGTCAAACGGGAGGGATATCTTTGAGATAGACACTGAGGATCAGGAATTCGGGGGTTTTCAATTGCAAGAAAAAGAGAAGGAGGGAAAAAGGGCCCTCAACTGTAAGAGACAGTAAGTACCAGAATGAAGGGAAGAGGGTTCGACATCATTCAATTTCCTCTCTGGTTACCGAAGTGAAAAAAGACGAGATTAAAGAGAAAGAGAAAAAAAGAGAAGATAGAGTAGCAAAAACAGCGTCGGATATTGCACAACGGAGCGGGAATGGAAGAATATATGGCGCGAACAAGGAGGGACCAGGCTTTAGCGAAAGCGTGTGTAATGAAACCTCAGTCAAGAAGGGGGAAGGTCTGTGCGTCAAGACTGCACCGCAGGGAGAAGAAAGAGAAGAAGAAGAGGAACCAGCGACTTGGCGGGGAAGTAAGCAATCGCCGTACCACCTTGGCTGGTCATAGGAGCACTGTACACAAACTAGTTGAAAAAAATCTCTCTTTTTTGAGAAAAAAAAAGGGCTCAAGCGAGCGTCATTAGAAAGTGCTACCTACTCCGGAGTATGGGGGAGAAAAGTGGAAAGGGGGAGAAAAAAACCGAGATGAAAGAAGAGACCAGGAAAAGTTTTTCAGGGGAGATAATGCAAGGACGGGAAGAAATGGATTGCGTTTGTATGAAAACGTAAGGTCCCGTTATTATATCCTGAGAGAAAAAGGACGTCAAAAAAAGGGGGAAAAAAGAAAAGATCTCAGTGACACGGGAAGTCGAGACAATCAGGGAGAAAATTGTGCTGGCAGTAAAATATTTTGAGGAAAAGCTAGAGTTAAACGAATCTACGCGGCGGGGGAAGGGGACGAAGCATGAAAGAGCCGTGAAAGCAACGGTGGAGGAGCACTGTTTCATGTTTAGCATAGGGCAAAAGAGAAGAAAAGAAAGGGGTAGAAGTATAAGATTGGGTCAAAGATGCGTAAAGAAAGTGGATGGCGGAATTCCAGGAGGCCGTCATGCAGATTGAGACTCTAATACTTGTCACGAGAACGGAAAAACAAAAGGGCAAGTGCGAGGTGCATCTACGTACGCCATCCGCATATGTACCTCAAGAAATGTGGAAAACAAAAAGAGAGGAAGGAAGACCTTTGGGAGAACTCCTGATGCGCGAACTGATAGGGCGCTGAGTGGGAGGGGAGAAATTCAACTCAATAAATTGGGGGTCACAAATACGGGGAAAGTGGAGGAAAAGAAGCAATGAAAATCGAACCTGTGTCGTACGGGAGTAACATCAAAGGGAAGGGGAGGGGGAAACAACAAGAAGCATGCCGAAAAAATTGGACCAAAGAGGTGAGTCGACTGCAGGGAAAAAGGCTCTGAGTAAAGAAATTGATCCGGAAGGAGAAAAGGGGAGAAAGTCGTTTGCGGGTAACACGCATTAAGAGGATAGTCATTAATAAAAGAGGTAAAGAGTGGGGAAGAAAGGGGCTAGAGAAGAAAATGCAAAAGGTTACGACGATAAAACCAGGAACACGGACGGGAAGGGAATGCTGGGCAAAAAGAGGAGAAGAGATGTGCCACGGAGTAAAATGAAATCAGAAAAGGGGAAAAGGCGAAAATATGAAAAGAAAAATACACATTGGCGCAATGGTGGTCATTACAATAGGGGGGGGAAGGGGCGGGGGGGGAAGTGGAAATGAAAGGGAGAAATTAGTGACTCGGGATGTATCGAAAATCTGAATAAAGGGAGAAGAACTGTATCCCTCAAACGAAAGGAGCGACAACAATGGGAGAAAACTACAGCGTCCCACAAAAAGCACAGAGCTGCGCACCCAGTCCCATTATAGCTCGCGTAAAAAGAAAAAAACAAGGAGGGAGGAAGAAGGTGTATGAACTCAGTCTAGGAAGGGTTCACGGGAAGGAAATCCAGAAAAACAAGCATTAAATTTGTGTATCATACAATGGTAGGTGACATAGGGAAGTGTTGGAGAAGGAGATGAAATCTGTCCGTGGGGGGAAACAAAAAGAGGAGGGGTGAAAGACAGGCGTTAGTCAGAGAGAGCGACATAAAGAATGGGAGCGTCTTGGTGAAAGGGGCTAGGGTGGCTGCAGCGAATAGGTCAAACCTGAACCAAAAACTGGGAGAAAGCATAATTGCTGCACACCAGAAGCTGTTCAGCTGCTGTGAAGAAAAAAAAAAAAAAAACTCGCTCAAAGCGGAGGAAACATGGGGGGGGGAAAATGGTGAAGGGGAGAGTACTAACAGAAGCTAGGAATAGTGAAGAAGGGTCCAACAAGAAAAAGAGGGAAGAGTCCGGGGAAATTAGTCCGTGAAACGGAAAGGCAGGCAAAGAAGGGGGGACGGTCGGCTGAAGGAGTCTGTGAGATAAATAGAGGCGGACTAGTGAAGGCATCTTATCACGGATGGTAGTGCGCGGGGAAGGGAGAAGCGAATATGTTACAACTTAGTTCTTCTTGCAACTAACGGCCAATCCTACAAGGAAAAATGAGGATAGTGGGGCAAGGAAATGGAACAATAGTTCAATAGGGAAGTACAATTGGGAGAGATGCTGAGTAAATCAGAGAGGGACTCTCTGGGATCCGAAAATCGGTTCCTAGCTCCGGGGAAAAACTGAGAAATTATTCGCGGGGGTCTGGCGCAAAGGCGGCCGAGGGCGAAGTGGATAATTAACGAAGGGAAAATACAGTTTGGGGCAAGAGGGAAAAGGGGTAATGGATACAGATTAAAAATCAGACTTGAAGAAGAATTTAAAAGAGTACGATACGAAAGGGAAACCAACAACAAAGAGGGATTGATTTCCTATACGGGGGGTGGAGAACAGGCAAAATAAGGGAGAGGGTTGGGAAAGGGGGGGGAATAGAGAAAAGATCGGGGAAAGAGTGGGAGACACAGCCTCAACGGCACTATACTAAGAATCCAAGAAAAATTGCAATCAAGCGCGAGGTGGTAAGGACATGACCATGTTTATAAATACTGCCAAAAACCTTCTTCTGTGGACGGGAAGGAGGAAAAAAAAAAAGAAAGGCCGGGGAACCAGAGCCTTCCGTAACTTTGGGAGATGCAGGGAAGGAGGACAAGGGGGGAGGGGGAGAATAAAGAAAGGAAAAGTACGAAAAAAGTGGAAGACTGTCACTTTAGAAGGGAGAGAAGAGAGTCTGGAATCGGCCACGGCAAAAATTGGTCTTCCGTTGGGGAGGATGGGGAAAGATAGGGCGGGGAAAGGGAAGCGGAGACGAAACAGAAAGGAACGAGAAGTTATATGAAAGCCTAGAACGGTTAGAAGAAAAAGATAAGAGGTCAAAAAGGGAGAGATGCACGCGGTCCGATTTGAATGGAATCCTGGGGAAGGTGGAGCAAGGGGGAGTACCTGCCACTGAGGGCATGTTTTACTTTCTTCAGACAATCAAGTCTTGGGGAGGAAGCAGGGGCTTGCCGGCCCAAAGGAGGGGGATAGGAATTAGAGAAGACGACTTTAAAGGCAGTTGCTCAACTAGCGACAGGATTTCAACAGAATAGAAGGGCGGAGAGGAAAAAGGGGAAAAAAAGTCACCAGGAGGGTCGCAAAATAAAGGGTAACCCAAGAGGTCTTGGCATGCCTTTGGTATACTATGGGTACTCTAAGTAAGGGGTGGGATACATAGGTCGAAAAGAGGGAAAGAGGTTTTTTGTAGGAAAAAAAAAGGAGAAGGGGGAGGGAAGGAACCGGCCTCCAATCGGAACGAGACAACAGGAACAGATGGGGTGGTATCGAGAAAATTGGGAAAAGTAATCGTGTCATGACAGCTAAAATTGGGGAGGAGTCCACATGAACGTCAGGGGCAAAAGGAGGGGAACTGCCTGGATTACGAAAAAGGAGGAAAAGGTAGAGAACAAAGCAAAAAAGATGAGTAGGGAGGTTCATGGCAGGCAAAAAAATTGAGGAGGTGGTAACGGGCACTTGATATGAAGTGGCGAAGTCTAGACATGGAGTAGAGAGTGGGGTAACGGGTTGTAGAAACGGAAGGAATATAGGTGGGAAGGGGAAAGGCTGAAAACCGGTCTATAATCTGGACTATAAGAGAGGAAAAAAGAAAGGGAGTAAGAGGGGGAATACAGAAGTAGTAAAGACGCACAAGCGTTTGACACGTCCAGTATCACAAGGACCTGTTCAGCAATTACTATCGAAAACAAAAGGACGCCGACATTCTCGAAAAGGGCAAATGTAACACGCATTGCGCAGTCCTCAGGAGAAGGAAAAAGAGAAGAGAGGAGAGGGGAAAGCAGGGGGGTGCTGACGCACACTGGCAGTTGGGGGAGAGTAGAAGCGGATCAGTTCCGACAACGACGTGAAAAACGAGGGAAGCAAAGGTATCATCAACTCGCTAAGGTGCTGCAGTGCGCGGGGGTTAAAAAACGGAAAAGAGGATGGAGGTCGAAAAACGTCGAACGGCAAATCTTTACTGAAAGGATCAAAGAGGGATAAAGGAAAAAGTTAAGAAAAATCACATAAGATCAGACTAGGAATATCAACACACCAAACCAAACAAAACTCGTCTCAAAAAGAAAAAGGAAGAAGGAAAGATAACTGCCGCAGAGAATGTGGGAAGGGAAAAAAAAGAAGGGAAAAGAGGGGGGAGGAAGGGGGATTGTGGAATCAGGATTGCCATCAACATATGGAGAGGAGGGATGATTCGCTACATTGAGGCAAGGGATTGAACAGAACCGCTCGCAGAAACGCCGGGGAATGGGGAGAAAGAATCTAGAAAGGAAGCGCAAAGCGCTGTTGCATTCTTGCAGAACTTCAAATCAAAGAAAAACTCCGAGGCGAAAAAAAAGGAAGGGAACAAATCAGGACGGGGTCAAATGCAATTAAGAAGGGGGGGGGAAGCACCGCTCCGGGGAAAGAATATCAGTGCCCCGGATTTGTGTGAAGGAAAAGGTTCACAGGTATCAATTCTCGTCGTGTTAACGGAAAAAAACGAAAGGGGAGGGGGGGACACGTGTACGCAAAAAATATTTTTACAAAATGGGGGTTCAAGCATCAAGAGAAGGACCAGACTAAGGCCGCCTTTGGGGGGGCGGGAAGACCGTCCGGCGGAACAAAGTGACTGCTCCACATGGTGTACAATGAGAAATGGCAATGGTCAAAAAGGAAAGGGAAAAAACGCGAACGGGACAATGGTGAAAAGAAATGGAAAAAAGTTAGCACGGTGACGAGGGCAGAAGGTGGAGGGTGGCCGTAAAGAAAAACGAAAGGGGAGAAGGGAATAAAAAGGGCATTAAATGACAACTGGTTGACAAGAGGAAAAAGGAAAAGGAGGGCAAGATGATTGGTCGAATTCGTAAAAGGTCTCAGATTGGCTGGATAGTGGAAGCTCCAAAAACGAAAAGGGAGAGATGAGAGGTGCATTAACGCTCAGGTGCCATGAAACGGCGGGTATAAAAAGGGTGGGGAAGAAGAAAAAACTGGGGAACGTGGGGAAGATTGGGGCACGCTCAAGGGGTGCTGGGAGGGAGTGCCAGATCATGGAAAACTGGCGCAATAATCGAGAAGGACAAAAAATAGCAATAGGCGGGGTGTCGTTCCCAGCACGGCAACAGGTTAAAAAAAAGGAAAAAAAGAGGCAGATGCCGAAAGCTCCCAGCGCGTACGCAAAGGAACGATCAGAGGATAAAATGGGTACGTCCTCCGGGGGGGGGAAAAGTAAAGAAGAGCAGGCAGAGATGCGTACTTCTAGGCTATGACAGCAAGTGGAAGGTTCCAGAAAAAAAAGAATGCGGAATGACAGGAGCGCCAATAGAAATACAAGAGGGGAAAGAGCTCACTAAATTTCAACCGATGCCAGGGAAAAATAGGAGATCGATGGACAGACGTACCGCAGACGTCAAACTCAAATGTGTCTTTGAGGAAGTGGAGAAAAAAAGAAGAAAAACAGGTTGGAAAGTCGCAGTAGAGCGGGGAATAAATTGAAGCAGAAACTTCCAGGTACGCATCCAAAGGAAGGGTACAAGGGAGGGCAGCCGCTAGGGAAAAAGATAAGCGGCAGGGGGCTGTAGCCGAGTTTACCAGTAAAGGGGGGGGGGAATAGGACTGTTCCAGGGGGGAGGTGGCAGGGGGATAGCTAGCTACCACTAAAACCAAGACAAAAAAAACAAGAGTACTTACAAAGGTGCACGGAGCGAAGGGTGCGACCGAAAGAAAGGAAATTACAAAGAAAGGGAAATGGCGAATGGAACCTGGGTCATCTAAGAAAACATCAGGGGCGAAAAACACCCGTACACAATTGATGAAAAAGCCGAGTTTCAGATACTTTAAAGGCCAAGAAAAAAAAAAGGGGAAAAAGGGGGGGAACGAAGGGGTACATAGTACACTACGGGCCTTATCTAATCATCTGCGATAGGTGGAACGGAGAATAGAAAAAACAAGGGGAACAGAAGCGGCGTTGGAAGTAAAGACAACACAGTTGGGGGAAGTTGTGCTCAGGACGAAAGTAGTCGTGACGGATGGAAGAAAAAGGGGAGACGGAGGAGAGAGAAGGCATACAGACAGATAAGTTGTCGCCCTCGCAACAGAGGTACAACGGTAGAGGAGAAGGAAGAAAAAGGTCCAAACAGTTTTGTTATACAAGAAACATGACCAGGAGATACGGGTTCCGCTCGATGGGGGGGAGGTCATGCGAAAGGGGAAGGGGCGACATAGATGGACAATATCCGTGCTCATTCCTTCAGCAAAAGGAAAGTAAAGGGAAGGGGACAAAAACAGACTGGGAAAGAGTGGGAGGCGCCCGTAAACTCACGAGGCAAAAAGAAAGAGAGATAGTGGGAAAGGGCAACCGGGAACAAAAAAATTCGAATATGACGCGAGGAAAAAAAAAGGGAGAGGATGGTGGAAAAGTAAAGTGCAAGGCACCAGGAATCGCAGAAGGATGAAAGTGAAAAGAAAGAGAGAAGGTAAGAAAGAAAGTAGAGTGGTCACTACAAAGGGTTCAGTAGCGAGAAAAAAAAAAAAGCGAAAAAGGAAAAGCAAAACGGGGTGGCAAGGTTGCAAAGGGAAGAACCCGCTGTTGATGGAAAACATCCATGGGGAAAAAGAAGGAAGGGAAGGATATCGCGGTCGAAATGATACAAAATCGAAGGAAAAAAAAGCAAGAAGAGGAGAAAATAGCCACAGTTCAGGGGTAGAACCAAGACAGAAGTTGGGGGGAGAAGCGAAGGAGAATAGTGGGTGAGGAAGGGAAGGGGACGCAAACGAAAACAAAAAAGACTCCGAGCAGCGGGGAAGTCGACAGGAGTGTTCTGAAAAGGGAAAAAGATAGAAAGGTGGAAAAGCACCAAGCACTTACCAGAGCAGAACCTCAGGGGTCCTTCAGCAATTCAGGGGAAAGAAGGAAGATAAAGGGGTATGGACTGGAGAGGGCAGGGAGGGTCATAGAGAAGGGGGGACACTTCTGAAAAGCGTAGGAAGAAGGATGGGGGCTAGCTAGGGTGGGACCAATATGTATCCATGGAACTAAAACAGATTGAGAGAAGGTCAGGAAGGGTTGCTGCTTATGGAGATTCATCGCAATCACACTGGTGAAAAAAAAAAAAAAAGAAGAGGGAATACGGGACAGAAAAACGGAGTCCACGGAGGGAGGGTTCTAGAAACGAAATCAATGTGGAAGGAACATGCAACTTACCACACCGCGTGCCCGGCGTGGAGAAGGGGGGAACAGAAGACTGTGAGGATGTAGACGAGCGATTTCACCGAGCGCCCAGATGCAGGAGCCGATCCATTAGATCGAAAGTGAGAGGGGGGAAAAAGTATGGGCGGTAGATAAAATGGGGGTGTCGAGGGTGGTCGGACTGGGAGGCTTGAGAGAGAGACCGAGAAAGTTTTGGAAGAAAAAAAAAGAAAGGCAAGGACAAAAGGGAGGGACAAGAGTGCGTGACACTGTGTGCTTTTGTCGTGGCCACTAAAATTAACAGAAAAAATGAAGAAAGGAAAAAAAAAAAAGATAAAAGGGGGAAAGGGAAGAGGAGAGGGGGAATCATATATATAACGCAATTTAAGGAAGGAAGAAAAGAAAAGGAAAAAGGGGGGGGACAAAGATGATCAAGGAAATGGTGTCGGTGCAACAGGAGGAAAAAAGGGCTGCAGATTAATATATACGATGACTTGGTGGAAGGCATCAAACAAGCGATTTCTGGAGGGGGGGTGACACGTTCATAAGGTTCTGTCTGACTGTCATTTCCTGGGGGGGGGCGTCATAAGGAGGGGAGGGGAAAAAAGCAAAAGAAAGTGGATGGACTATGTTCTGAAACAATGTTAGAGGAGGGAAAGGGTACAAGAAGGAAGATAGGAACCAGAAAAGGAGGAGGGGACATCTTCATGTCAAGCTCCTTGGTGGTGCGGGACACGGTATGCGAAGGAAGAAGAAAAATCGCATGGAGAGAAAAAAGGAGGAAGGGAAGTGGCAGAGTAACGCGTAGAGACAGGGAACCGGCACCGTCCGTAAGAAGTGAGCTAGGAGGGATACCAGTAAGCAAGAGGAAACGGGCGGAAATCGATAACAGAGTTCTAGATAAACACAATCAAAAGAAAGGGGGAAAGAATTGAAGGAACAGACCGAAATGATGCTTCCAGAATGCTGGCGGTAAAAAAAAGTGTATACAGAAAGGAATCGGGCGGGGTATTCAGTAATAAAACCAGCGTCTGGCAGCAAAAGGAAGATAGGCGTGAGAAAAATTGGGAAAAGGGAGATATACAAATTTTTGGGAGGTGGCACGGGCACTATTAAACGTTGTCATAAGGTACGGTGACGAACGAAAGGGGGGTGAAGATAAGGAGGAAGCAAGGGGGAGCAACGTCAAGAGAGAAGTGTGAAACGCAAAAATGACAACGTTTGTGCATCGATAGTTGCGAAAGGCAAGACTTTGCTTGCGGGGGGAAGAAAGCCTGCACTGAGGTTCAGATAAAATATAATTAAGCGTTCAGGGTGCAGCACACCCCCAGAGATCGGAAAAAAGGGAGACAAGTGAGAAACATCATGAAGATAATTAATAAGGGGACTTTGCAGCGCTTCGTGCGAAATATACACGCAGGCTCTTCTTGGCCCGGCCGTGGAACTCAGCAAGTCTGTCGGAGACAAAGAGGGGGGGAGGGGAATGGGGAGCGGCTAGGGCAACATCTGCTATGCTCGGGTGAAGAAACAAAACGCATATAGGGGGGAAAGAGGGGGGGGGGGACGAACCGCGGTGAAGGTGGGATTGCGCGTAATCCAGGAATTCTCATTACGAAGAGAGAGGGGGGTCGCCGCCAGATACCTTCTCGGGAATGAGGGAAGAAAAAAAGAAAGAAAAAGATCACACGAAACTAAAGCAGACCTTTTGAGTCGAAGAGCCTAAGATGCAAAAGCAGTTGCAGGAGGGGAGAGGGGAAGAGCAACCTAACTTGGGCGACCAATCGACGTGGAAGGACATGGGAGGAGGGGAGAAGGAAAAAGGAACAGAAGAAATGGCTGACGTAGAGGCGCACAGGGGTGGGGAATGGGCTTTGTAACAACAAGAACCGTGACCAGGCGCGTAAACAGTATGTGGACAAAAGGTGGAAAGAACAGCAGGGAAAGCGGATCGGAGGGTAGTTTTCGGGGGAAAAAAAGAAAGGGAAAAGTAAACTTTGGCACTTGGGCACAACGCTTAAGGGGAGTTTAAGAGGGCAAACTGTAAGATCGTGATGTGATGTAACCAGGTGGCAGCAAAAAGGGGCAAAAGAAAGGCCAAGACGCCAAGTACAGCGAAGTTTGTCTACACGTGACACGAGAGGTATTTTTGAAAAGGAAAAGAAAGGGGCAAGAGGATCAAGATAGGGACAGGGGGCGGGATATGTCAACCAGGAAAACGGGGGAATCGGGGCGGCAAACAGGGCAGATATATCCTCGAAGGTTGTCTAAGAAAAAGGGGAGGAGGGAACGAAAAAGGGGAAAGGTGCAGCTGGGGGGTAGCGAGAACAGGAGATCATATACCGGTTGAAAGGAAAGGTCTAGTAGGCGAACAATCTGGCGACAAAATACGCACTGGATCCCGCCGCTCGGGCGGCTGCGACTATCGAATGAGGAACGGGGAAAAAACGAGAGCAAAAAAAAAATAAAGAGAGAAACACCCACAGTATATCTCAGGAAGCAGAACCCTAAACATGCGAGATCAATGACAGGAAAAAAGAGGGTAAGGTCGTGAAAAATGAAGGGCGAGGGTGGTCATAATTTGGGTGACTCGGACACGTGTAAATAGATCCTTCCAAAGAAAGGATTATGGGAGGGGAAAAGTGGGTGGGGAGGGGGTGTGACGCATGAATTAATACAAGGGGAAAAAGGACGCGAAAAGAGGTAGGGGGAAGCGTGTGCAGATGGCTCAGTGGAAATAACTGCTGGTCGTCACGATGGGACTCTCGGGAGAAATCGGGGGCAGATGGGAGGAGCGGAAAGCTAGCAGACCTTAAGACCACAAGACACGATGAGCACCAGAGAAGATGAAAAGCGGGAAGCAAAAATACATCACGCCATATGCTCAAAAGCGAAAGGCGGGGGACAAGGTAAAAAAGGAGGAGCAAGAACGTGATGCATACTCTAATGGAATAGCGAAGCATATCATGTGACGACCCAGGAGTGGGCATAAAATTGGAATGACCGAAAGGGATAAGGAACATCACTCAGGTTGCTCAATGGGTCCGGGTGGGTACTGACGGAGGAGAAGGGTAGGGGAGGGGCGGGGGTTAAAAAAGAAAGAAGAAACGGTAAAGTGGACGCTAGAGGTGTCAACACACTTGAGTGCGTAAGGCACGAAAGGGAGCAAGGCCTGAGAGGCGCAGCTTTTGCAAGTCTCGTCTGGAGAAGTGGGCCAAAGGAAAGGGTAAGTTGGAGGACGCAGAGGTCAAAGCTCAGGGAGGACAGTGGAGTAGCCGTCTGGAAGTCTAAAGGAAGTGAGGAAATGAAAGGACTGGGGGAGAAGGGGGAAGAGGAGGAAAAAAAAAGGGAAAAAAGATGGGTAACTCAGACGGTGAAGAAAAGAGAGCTCAGGAAGGAAAGTCTGAAAGGTAATTCCCGAGACTAAGGGGAAAGAAAGTCGCCCGAGTGGTCCGATCAGAACGAAGGAACAGACGGTTTCGGCACAGCAATATGATTTCAATAGTATCACTAACAGGGGGGGGCGAAGAAGAGGAGATAAAAAAAGCCAGAACTACGAGATATGGGAAGGGAAATAATAGAAGCGGACAGAGACCGGGCGAATGCGATGGACTGCCATACAGAAAGAGCAGAAACGCATGCAAGAAAAAGAAATTAGGTCAGGAAGGAGCATCTTAAACTCGGGGCCAAGCGTGAGAGTGCGTGGACAGATCAGAGCGATGGCAGCGAAGGGCAAGAAAGACATAGATAAGGGAAGTCAAGTAGTGTAAAAAAGACGACTGCGCCAAGCAAAAGCAAGGAGTGGCAGGGGATCGGGGTCGTCAGAGCCAAAAAACCCCAAACAAAAAAAAGCCGATCCTAACTTTGGTATTCATTAGCAGTGAAAGAGGGTTAAACAAAGGAAGGAAAATGTGGAAAGGGAAGCAAGGGGGTAGAGGCGGAGAAGGGTATCGCGAGAGGGAAGCCAAGGACGGCGGAAATCAGTCAGAAAAAAGGGTACTACCGTCTGAAACGGTGGGTACTTCTAGGTATTAGAAAGAAAGGGGCAGGGGGGGAGCAGGAAGGAGAGGTGGGGGAAAGGAACTCTAGTCAGTGAGGGGATAAAAGGGAGAAAGCAAAGGGAAAAAAAAGAATAATCGCGTTGAAACCGCTCATGGGTCCGATTAATATGAATGGGAAACACTGGGAAGTGGGGGGAAAGGGGGGGAAAGAGTTTACCGGCAAGGAACTGGTATACTGAGGCAGGTTCGGATGTGACTGCAAAGAAAGGGAGGGGATAGGAGTGGCGTGGCGCCCAGGCGTCTTTTAAATTCTTTATCCTCGAGACGTGTAAGGAATGAAGGGAGGGGAGGAAGGGACAGGGAGGGGATATTATGTGCATTAAAAAAAGAACAAACAGTGGGGAAAATTCAGGACAAAAGAGTGGACACCAGTGGGGGGGTAAAAAAAAAAAGGGTAAAGGAGGGCCCTTTTACTGATTATAACTGGGCCTAAGTTGGAAAAGTAAAGGGGGGGGTGGGGAAAAAAGACGGAATAGAGAATGGGGCAGTGGCCACATATCCAGAAAAACGCTCAAGCTTGACTCGAGATACTATATGACAATAATGGGTTAAGGGGGAGAAGAAGGGGCGACATCAAAAATCCCAGCGTTGGGGAGAAGAAAAAACAAAGGAGGGGGACAGAAAAAAAAGAAGAGCAGGGAGCGACGAAAGTAGATTTGAATGAACGAGGTTTCTAGTCACCAAGGCCACTTGGGGAAGATGATGGCAATATTGGGGGCGCAACAAGAAGAGGGAGGCAGCGTGTCAGGAAATGCGAGAATGGAGGAGGGGGAGAAAAGAAGAGGTGAGATGCGGACAAAGTAAGCTGTAATATCTTGCTCTCATCATCTCACAACTGCACCCACTGAGGGAGACAGGGAGGGGATAGGAGAAGATGACCCGGGGGGTTTACAGCATTCACGGACCATTTCTCTGAAAAAAAGAAAAGGAAAACAAAAGGGAGGAGGGAAACCCGGAGCCTTCGCCCATCGTCAGTATTTGGATTTAGGGATAATAAAATCGCTGCCACTGCCTTGGGAGATATAGAAAATCGTGCGACCAGCTGTCACACGAAGGAATGCAGTTCGCAGCCGTCGCAGGCGGAAAGAAAAACCGAACGAATAACCAGGCGATTTTGGAGAGACACCAGTAGGAAAATATAGAAAAAGGGGGGAAAAAAGTGGCGAAAGGCGCCAAGCAAACGCGGTAACAAAAAACCAGCGGGCACGAACGAGAAAAAAAAAAGGAGGCGTACAAGCAAAAGGCGCCCACGCAGGGAAACAGGGAGGTGTGGAACCTAAGGTGGACTGTTGTGTTTGAATCTAGTGGCTGAAAGGGTAAAAAACAAAAAGAGAGGAGAAGTTGGAAAAGCACTGGAAAGGGCTAAGTACATCTCACCGCCGCCTTGGGACGCCAAACGCACAAATAAGGAAGCAACAGCAGGGCGGCTGCAAAGAGAAAAAGAAAAACCGAGAAAAAACTCAGGTGCGACTCGTACAAAACACGGAGTGAAGGGAATGGAGGAACTACAGGAAATCGAAAAATCACGCGCGTAAGAGTGGAGAAAGGAATTTTTTTGGAGGAATTGCTCAACTTGCATGAATAGAAGGGGGAAGGGCATCCGAGCTTGCTCGCTCCATCATTTTGAAAGGGGAACGCTCGACAGTGAAAAAAAGCGCAGAAGGTTGCGAATATAAAACGCGACGCGAGCCCTGGGAAGAGGACTTTGCCGATGTCTCAGGACACTCTTGGATCGCCAAAGACCGGTGCACTTATAGACACAAGGGGACGGCGGTCGTGAGATGCGCGCCTCGGACCGACCGAAGTCCGTTTGGAGTAAGGAAGGAGGAGGGAAAGCGCATCTCGCTAAGAAGACGGGAGTAGGTAACTCTGGGGGGGATTAGGGATTTGGGACGACACCCAAAGATGGGGGATAATCGTCAGAACGCGAGAAAGAAAAATTAAACAGGTGGATTTGGGGGATCGTACAAGAACTGCGGGTGGGGGGGGGAGTGAAAAAAAAAGAAGAAGCAGAGGGGAAAAAAAGGACGCGCAATAGTGGGGGGGGGTGGGGGGGGGGGTTGGTTGCGGGGGGGGGGGAGGTGAAAGGGGGGGGGTCCTGGGAAGTGGGGGGGGGGAGGGGGAAAAGAGGTGGTGGTCTGGTATGGGGTGGGCGGCGGGGTGGGTGGGTCGACGGCGTGCGAAAGGAAAGAAAGTGAGGGGGAGGGTGTGGGGGGGGGGGGGTGGTGGGGTGGGAGGGGGTGTGAAGGGGGGGGGGGGGGGGGGGGGGGGGGTGGGGGGAGGTAGGGGGGGGGGGGGGGGGGGGAAAAGGATGCCAGGAATAAAGTCCGAACCGATAAAAATAGGAATCGTGCGCTTGGAGAGGAACATCTTCTACACTAAAACTGAGAGGAAACGCGGACGCAAAACTTTGTAAAATCATTAAAAGAAGAACTATTTCTGCAAAGTAAAGAATACCGGAAAGCCGCGCACGTGCATCATGAGAACGAGTAAAAATGGTCGGGCAGATCAGATGGGCGAGGTAAGAAAAATTTTGCAAGAAACAAAGAAGAGATTGCCACTTAACTTAAGCGCCAAAAAAAAGAAGAATCAGGAAAGAACTGTAAGGTTAAAAGAATGGGGGGGGTGGCAATCGCTGCCAGTCATATATAAAAAAAGGACGATGACAGAAACCACAAAGAAGAAGGGGAGGGGACAAGTCTTTGGTTTGGGACATTTGGAAAGTTCACGAAAAAGAGAAGAGAAAAGTCATATTGAACGGCGCTGCTGGGAGTCCAAGATGGAAAAATAAGGGGGGTGACCCGGACAGATATTCGAGAGCTCAAGGGGAGAAAGCAAAAGAAAAGGTACCAACTAGGCAAACGGGGGGGCCGGAAAAGGGGTATATACAGGGGACGGGAAGGGAAAAAAGAGCTTAGAAGAGAAAAGTGGGGGTTCGGGGGACAA
>Ga0179593_1699431_pt1 | contig 22273 bp, 26 predicted proteins | sample CZODoug2_1_08_16_FD_185931 | JGI IMG/M metagenome (GOLD analysis project Ga0179593, IMG submission 185931) | Vadose zone soil fungal communities from Angelo Coast Range Reserve, California, USA - CZODoug2_1_08_16fungal (PacBio error correction) | ecosystem: Environmental > Terrestrial > Soil >...
TTTAAACCAAGCCCATTCCGAAAGTCGGGGATAATCGAAGGGGAGTCTGTTAAATCTGGACAAAATCGGTGAGCCATGTCGGAAAAGCAAAACGGCGGGCAGAGTCCTTGAGTGCCCTGAAGAAGCAAAGGGACCGATGAGGGACCTGCCAAGACAAACTTCAGAAAAAAAAAAGGTTTTCGCGGAACGGCGCGACGTTGGACGAATCGAAAAGTAGCGGAAGGCGGAAAAAAAGAGGGCCGGGCTCGACGATTTCAAAAATGACGGAGCTAGAAACGCTCGCAACGCCTTGAAGGAAAAGCCGTTTTTGAGAAAAAGTCGCGATTTTGTGCGGAATAGGGGGCAAGGGCCCCTACCATTCTTTAGCGGAAAAAAAGGTGAAGCCCTAGGGGAAAGCTCGTAGTGAAGGTTCAAAGTACTTTAGACGGGGGGTTCGATCCACCCTGAGAGAAACTCGCGCAGATCATGGGATGGGGAGGGAAAATAACGTTCAGCCGGAGGATTTTCGCTTCGAAAGAGATAGAATCCGCCGCCGATTCTGGCGCTGGGGGACCAGGAGGACAAGAAAGGGAGGAGAAGCATGGAAGCCGCGCTGCTTCCACCAATGAGAAGGCTTTAAAGGAGGGAAGAAGGGGATCCGGTGATGCAGGGAGAGGAGGGCTCGGGCGGGAGAAAAGGATAGAGGTAGTACCACGAAAAAGAGGAAAAGCAGAGGGGGGGTTGGCTCGATGCGTTGATACAAAACCCAACAATACCAAAATGAGTCGTGGAGGGGTGTGAACTTCAGGAAGCATCCTCACGAACAGCATGGTAAAATTTTGTCCTTTATCACAAGGGAGGGGAGGAAAGGAGATCATGGACCCCCGTCCTGTCCGAAGGGGGGAGGATGAGGGGTTCCTGGGGAAGGGAGGACGCTGCCCGAGGGATATCATACCACCGAACCAAAATTCGTTTTCGGACATGAGCCGGACGAGGAGGGCAAGCCCTAAAATCTGGAAAAGGAAAGGAATCTATTACGAAAATCTTGAAGGGCTGCAAATGAGGATCTCAATGTAGAAGACCACTGTGAGTTAACAAGGCTTCAAATCGCAGAAGAAAAATGGTCCCATGAGGGGAGATTAAGGTTGGTAACCGTGACGGGGGTCAAACGCTTATAAGTAGGAAAAAGAGAAACGAGAATCCGTGGGTCACATCAACAATTACTGAGTGGGGCGACAGCCAGAACACAGACCCCGGATAAGGGGAGGGGGGGGACTAATAAGGACACACAATCGGGCCTTTTTATTAATATCAGAGGATAAAGAAGGGAACTCCAGGTACTTAGGGGTCCCAAAAAGCTGGAAGTTACCATTATCTGTTAAAACCACAGGGGACCGTTGGGGTCAGCGAAGGTCGGATCCTGTTGTTGAGAAATTGAAGAAGGCTGGTTCTGAAAGGACAGACATCGCTGCTCATGAAGAGAGAAATTCGCTTCCAAAAAACCCTGGCAGGGGTGTTCAAAATGCAACTCAAACTTGGGGTGTTCAGATTTCTACAACAATCATTCACCCAGAGGAAGGAGAGCAGAGAGCCAGCGCGTAGCCACCGATGGTACCTCCGATGCCATTGCGGAAAGAAGAAGGATGTAGTCCAAGGAATGGAGTGGTGGGACGTTCGGTGTTGTTCCCAAAAACCAAGGGGGATTAATTGTAACCCGTCCTTCGCCATTGAGAGGGCCTTTGACTAGAACAGGGGCCCTGGAAAGAAAAGATGAAGAGTTTCGGAAACTTTGAAGACTCCACGGGGGTGCCATGGAGAGCATGAGGAAGCAAAGTGGCCCTGCAGAAAGACAAAGAAAAGGGAACACCGCGAACCTACAGCCAGAAGAATTGCAAAGAGTCCTGGCAACCACCACACACGTATCAAAAGCGGCGGTCCTGTAGGCGTCCGCGGGTCATAAGTTGGGGGCGGAAACCTTCTCCTGTAAAGTGGGCTTACGGGTTTAACCGGAGTGAATGGGGATGAAAAGAGTTCTCGATAGATCACCGGAAGTGGTTTCGTCGGTAGGGGGGTGGCCCTAACACCCCTATCCCTCCCTCCTTTTTTATTAAACTCCTCACGAAACCCATAATAGGAAGGGAATGTCCTTCTCATTTTTTGTTCAGGAGGCGGTAATAAAGCGCATAAATAGGACTTGGGTGAACAAGGGCCCTTTCCTTACAACCATCAGCAACTGGAAAGGGAACCACCCTTGCAAAGAACAGTCCACATGAAAAAAAGAGAAGATCCAGAGGGCAAAAAGCCCCGAGATGTTTAAGCTCCCCTCTCAAACGAGGAGAGAGAGCTCGACCCATCTTCCGTGCGGGTGAGCTATGGAGGGAGCTTGCGGTAGGGGCAAGCAAGGGGGACGGGGGGTTTAGTCAACTTGAGAAGAGGGTCCGGTTCACAATTCAAAGGAATTTTGCCTGCAGACGTTCCACTGAGGAATGCTCTGGGAAAGACCATGGATTATGGTAGGGGGCGGGTACGCAGTTGAAAAAAAAGGCTTTTATTGAGGGGGGGGTGCAGGTCCCTTGAAGTACACGGGCAGATATCCCGCAACGGAATCCACAAAAGAAAAAGAGGGGTACTCCGTAGGGGTGATGACTTCCTTTCCACTGGTCTCACTGAGGCTCACTTTGTGGGGAATCAAGATTCCTATCTTTTTGGTGGACATTAATTTGACGGGGGGAAGGTAACCGTTCTTGGACATCGGGGAAGGGGGTGTGATTGAAGTCTCGGGGGCACTGCGGGAATGCCTTAGACGATTTCAAAGGGGATTCAAGTTTCCGAAGGAAAGGCATGGGGAGTTCTCGGAAAAAGGACGGGAAAAGGACGTCCGCCCTGATATTCAGGGCTGGTAAACAACCCGCCGAAAGCATCTTTCTCGTAGTATAAAGGAGGCCTTCGCCTCCAGGGAGTTCCTGTATCGAGTGAGGAAATGACGTGAAGATATTTTTTGAAGCCGACTCACAGAGTAAAGGGGTTTTAACACGCGATGATTGGGAAAAGAAGGTGTTCCTTCACTGGAGAAATGCTTCATAAAACAGCGGGGTGGGAATCCGAAACCTTCGCGGGAACACGACGGCATGACGGACTCATCGTAAAAAGGTCACACCGGCACGTGGAAACGAGGCGGCGAAGAACGGGCGTATCTGGTGGACGGTCAGGAATCCAGAAACGGCGTTTAGGGATTCGGGAGAAAACCAACTTCAGGGGGGGTTTTGTGCTCATGAGGCTTTCGTACGACAAAGACTACGGGTGATGGGTCAAAAACCTTTATGGTTGGAATACGCCCGAACAGTTTTAAATAGGGTGCCCAAAAAGAACTTAGCCTTACCATGGCCCGGAGGTTGGGGGAACGTCTTGGGACCTCGAATAAAAAAGAATAACCATTGGTCATCCCCATGCAGCAGGCTCCCAAGATGGGGGAGCATTTCATGGGCAGAATGTGGGAGGTAAGTAGCCGAAGATCATGAGAAGACCCCGAATTTGAAATTGGGGGCCTTTCCTTTGGGGGGAAACCGTCTCCATCCTGGATTGCAAGAGAAAGCCTCGGGCCAACCTCGCCAACGGTTTCTCCAGCTTTGGAAAGCATCTTCGGCTGGGGGAGGCTTAACATGAAAGGCTGCTATGCATCCCAGGGCCTTCAAGAAGACGCCCAAAAAGGTGAACTACTCATGCTTGGTAATTGAAAGAAGTCGAAAACTGCATTGCTAGGTGTCCGCGTATGGGGGACCTCTCTTTTCCGGGAAAAAAGAAAGCCGCGAACATGCTTGAAGGAATTTTACTCGCTATACGGAGACTCTGCATTGGTAGAACGCGGAAAGAGGAAAGGAACGGCCGAAAATTCTGTGGAACGGGGTAAATCCCATCAGAAGGAACTCTTCGTCGGGGAAGATGATTGTAGGAAGAACAGCGAGGATGTCGGACAATAGAAAAAGGGAGAAGTATCTCTCGTTTTAGATGGATCTAAAACCCTCTAACGTCAGGAACGAAGATTCAAGGAGGCCATCTCGGTTTACAGTCAAGAGAATTCTTGGCAGCCAATCTTTAAAAAAAATAGAACAAAAAAAGGGGGATGGGAAGAGTTTTTGAGGCGATAGCGCTTATCTCGAGCTGCTCAGGAAAGTTTCTGAAAAACCAGTCGTAAAAAAAGGAAGCTTAGTATCGCTAGGAGACTGTCGATTCTGGGAAAGAAGCTAAAGAAACAAAATTATAACCCGTATGGGAAGGTTTTATCGATCTTTAAGTTGGTTTCTAATTTCTGAGGGACTTGAAAAAGGGGGGGGCAAGTACTCTTCCAAAGAGGATGTTAAAGGCTCACCGAAGGAGGGGGGTGGGGGGGGGGGGACGCTCACAGCCATAGGAATTCTTGAAAGATCGCGCTCTGCAAGTAGGGGATCTCTGCACAAAGGAGGATTAGTAAGAAAAATCCGAAAAAAGCCGCGGAGATAGGTTGAAGATCCTTAATCGCCGATGGCGAGGGGAAGCCTCCTTCAATCTAGCTTCAGGGGACCCCATCAACACTTCTGGCAAAGGGGCGAAAGTGCCTTCCAAGGACCGCACTGAGGACCGATTTTCACCTGCCAACGGGGCACAGAAGTTTCGTCGCTGGACGCGGAGGGAGAAGTTTGGAAAAATCAGGGATCTACGGACGGAATGTCTCGACACGGGGGGGCTCCACTTCCTACGGAGAGAGAGAGCAGCGCTCATAGAGAAGAACAAAAAAACTCAGAGAAAGGAGAATTTTCGCGTATTTGTGAAAAAGGATGTGAGAAACAGGTCCGCCAAAAAAGTCTTTATCTTGCTCACCGTTTCTAGAAAGAAGAAGGACTAGACCGGTTAGGAGACTAGCAGGGTTTCATCCACGCGCGAAAGCTCCTTTCTTCAGGAGCTTGAAGGAATAACTTCCCTCGGCTGAGTCTAAGTACAAGAGAGAAATCGTTTTCGATCTTTCAGAAAGGCGTAACAAAAATTTATTGCGTGATTGAGGAAAAGGTCAGAGGTGAATTCTTTCTGCGCCGGGGGGGGGGGAATGGTCTCTGTATAAGACCTTTCCAGAAGCAGGTTCCGGAAAGCCTACTCGGGGGGGCGTCCCTTCCCTTCCCTTTTGACTGGATTAGGGGGTATGTCCAGTCAGAAAGGGGGACTGCTTAATGGAGTTGTACCTAAAACTTTGGGGCAACTCTCTGCAAGATGTTTTTTTGTCGATTCCGTTGACGCAGGAAGAGCAAGAAAAAAAAGAGTATTGGGCAAAATTAGTTGGGGGTCGCTTTAGGGAATGCAGGAGAGGGGCAAAAAGCTCCCTGGGGAAGACAGCCTTTTCCCTGTGGTGAATCAAGAAAGGAGAAGATTTCACGGCATGGGTCTCCACCGAGTTCCTCGCTCGGGACGAGATATTCCGGGTTCCTTTGATGGGGATTTGGGATAAAAAGGGGATCATACCATCTGATACAACATACATTCAGTAGGCTCATGAAAGGGAGGTAGAGGGGAAAGCAGAAACAGAGAGAAAAAGAGATAATGTCCAAAGAAAAACAAGAGTGATAGAAAGAAAGTGTGGCGGGAAAATCCAGATCATGGTCATCTTTAAGACTCTTTCGACAAAAAGAGGGGAACTACATTGAATCCTAAGGGAGAAGTAAAGGGGTTGAAAAGGGAATATTGAGAAGTTCAATCAACCTTCTGCAAGGAGGCCACAAGAATTAAGGAGAGACTTGGAGGGTCACACTCAACAATTCAGGTGTTCAAAGGGGGAGGGAAAAGAGCCAGAAGGCACAAATTGTGGGGGGTGTCGGGGGGACTCAACCGAAAGCAGGGGGCCACTATTAAGAAGGACCGTCCCTAAAAAGGATACGAAGGAGTAAGGGAAAAACGTGCAGGGGGTTGAAAGAAGACCGTTTACTCAAAGGAGTCCTTAAGGAGGGGGGCAAGATGGTCAGGGGGGTTTTGTTCTTGGGTAAAAACATATTAATCATAGGAGAGGAAGGAATGTTTGAAGGTAAGAACCAAAGTGCATAAATTTTTGGGTGAAAAGAAACCCCTTAAAAATAAGAATGGGGGGGGGCGTTCAAGAGTTTGTAGACACAAAGTAAACCCGGCGGCCTCCCCGTCCCTCAAAACCAAGAGGAATCTCACCAGTTCCTCGGCAGCAACCAGGGGGTTCTACTGAAGAATATACTAGCAATGAGGGGGGGAGGTGTTGTGGGGAAGTCTTTTTGGGTCGAACGAACAAAAATCCAGGAGTTAAGGTCGGAGAGAACTGAGGGGAGAAAGTTCTGGTACAGTTCCGGGAATTTCCCCAGGGAATAAATGGTACGTGGTTTCTGAGGGAAAAGGCCGAGGTGATGAAAGAATTTCTTACTAACAAGAAGTGATCAGAAAAGTAGACAGAAACCGCTGGATGTACAACGGTTTATTTCATGCAATCTGAACCCAAAACAATCTTATATCCCAGAGGCGGTTTCCAGAAAATAACAACTGGGGGGGGGTGAGAGTAACAAGATCCGAGCAGGGAAATCGGAAGTCTTGCCACCCTCGGGGGCCCTTGGGAGTTGGATTTCAGAAATGGGTGTGGGAGATATCCCAGGTTTCAGGGAAGGTTAACCCATTCACATATCCAACCACTAGCCTTTTTTCAATCGCTCCCAATAACCAGGAAGAAGAAAGGCGGACGCTGTCCACCCGAAGTGAGGCGAGTTTTATGGGATGGGACTTGGGAAAAACCGTGAATCCTGCTTTAAAAACCGGGAATGGCCCAGTTCAAACCAAAAAGGACACCGTGAGTAAAAAAAAAACAGAGTCATAAAAAGGGGAAACCTCAGGAAGAACCCTAAAAGATTGAAAAAATCCAAAGGACATTTAGAGAGATCTAGAGAACAACAATTAGGGAGGAAAATATACTAAAGGTAGGGCTACGCTTAACATAGGGGGAGGGTTTTGCCTCAGAGGTGGGAAGGTTTATAAATAGCCCGTTTTGAAGGGACCGGTGGGGAAGTTGAGAGGGGAGTCCTTGGAAAATATTTCAAGGGAATGATGTTGCCTGAGGGAGTTAAACGGGGAAAACACTTCTTGAATCTTATCACTGGGTAGTTAGACTGGTTTAGGGGTTCCTGCCGAGGTCACCAATTATGGATGGGGGTTGGGTTAAGGATTTACTTAGAAAGGGATCCAAAAGGGAAGGAAAAGGTCCAAAAATACGCGTTTGAAATCAAAGGATAAGGGGAGTGCCATTAATAAGGATGTAAAGAATGGCCAACGTGCTCACGGGAAAACCAAGCCACGTTAGTGAATCCCCGAGATCACAGGGGTAAGCAGGGGGGGGTTGACGGTCATATGAGCAATTTCTTTAGTTATCAGGGGAGGGGTGTTCCGGAGAAGGTAAAATCTGGGAGGGGGAAAGGGTGCGTTAGCCTTCCTGAGAAATCCGGATGGGAAGGGATTCATACACAGAAGGGGGAAAAGTGTGGGTCCTTTTGAGACTTGACTTAACCGGCGACTAAAATGGGCTACTTGAAAGGATCTTGAAAAAAATTTCTTAACAAAAAAGCTATTAGAAGGAGTCATCCTTTCTAAGCAAGAAGTTCATAATGTTATCTTGGGGGGGGCCGTTTATTAAAGAAACGGTTTTGGGAAGGGGGGTCCTCCAGCCACAGGGTTTTTCCTTGGGTCGGGTCAAGATTCCAGGTTTGAAAGAACAGTGGGGAATCACAGGCAGAAAACAGGAAGAACTTTCTAAGGAAAACGGCTTCGACCTGGGAGGGGGGAAACAACAGAAGAATCATCGGGAAAAGATACAGGGAAAAATTCACGGGGGGGGGGTACCTCAGGACCGTACGGCGAAAGTGAAGAAGGGGGGGGGGATAGAAGTAAAATCCCAATGCCCCCTGAGAATTCGTCACCCTCAGGACACTGGGGGGGGGAAAAAAATGTTCGGAGGGATTGACAAATACGGTGAAGTGAATGTGGGGGGGAAAAGTATCGAAAGGTATCGACGTCAAGGAAAGTTTGAAAGAGAGGGGGCAAAACCAGTAACGGGAGGGGCAGCGAAAAAAGGGCTTTCCAGAGAGGGGGGGATAATCAAGGAAGGCTGTCGGGAAAAAGGGAAAAATCATCCTCAAGGGAAGCATTAGATCAAGTGGGCCGTTAATTCTCTCCAAAGAAAAGGGGGAGGGATCGGGGAATCAAAAAGGCCCCGGATAAAAAACTAATTTGATTGGTGGAACCGACGGAAATGATCACCAGAGGAAATCGAAAAAAACACGGAGGGAAATCGTCAACAGGAGGAGCGAACGGTGTCGACCATGAGGGGGGGGGGAAAACTCAGCGGACCGTTTGGGGATTACATTTCCAATGCGGGAGCCGGAGTATAGGGGGCCGGGAAGAAACGCCCGCCTTTTAAAATACTCATTGGAGGGGGTATTTTGGGCTGAGGGAAAAGAAAAAAGGGGAATAAAACAGCTAGAGGAAATAGCTGGGGGGGGGAACAGATTGGTACCGATCGAGAGGAACTGGCGCCGTGCCTCAAGGGTGAAAGAAGCAGAGAGAATTCTTGGAGAAAAAGACTTCTACATAAAAAAAAATTGTTGGAGTCAGAGGGCGGACTGTATGAGGACTCAAAGCTCTCAGCAGAGGGGTGACCTACGGGGGGAGCCAGAACGAGGAGGGAGGGGAAGGATTTCAGGAAGAGGGAAGAGCAGTAACGGGGACGGTACAAAGAGAATTCCGTATCAGAGGATCGAAGTTGAGGATCTAAACCGGAAAGCACTTAAAAATGGCACTACTAGAGGGGGGGAGAGGACGAACGGTTGGGGGGAAAGAATCTCAAGATGGAGGGTCTAGGACGCGGGAGAAACGTTGAAGAGAGCTGTCCCACTTAAGAGGACGGTGAAGGGCTGGGGAAGAGGAGGGGCGGATCTCGAGCTGTCTCAAAAAATGAATTGTCTCAAAGTCAGAGAAATAAAACGTTGGGAGAAGAAATCCGCAGGAACGGAAAAGGGAGGAGGAGGGAACAGGGAGAAACGGGGGGGGGGGAAAGGATAACCCTTTTATTCAGTTTAAATTAAGCGTTAGAAACTGAATTGGTTTTGGAACTTTAATTAACTCACGAAAAGACGCCGTTCTGTTGGTCGCTCAAAAGAAACGAAAAGGGGGACGGAGGAAGACTTCACAGCTCATCGGAAAAAGAGAGTAACAGGGGCATGGGGATGGGGGGAAGCTCGAAACACAAAAATGAGAGGAGGAAAAAAAGGAAAGGTGTAAAGACCACTAAGTCCTCTAAGGGGGAAGGGGATCGGAAAATGCAGAAGGAGAAGACTCTTTAAAGGAGGTGGAATCCACTTCTTTTCGCATAGAAAACCAGAAAAAAACTTTCATGGGGAAACGTGCCTTCAATTGAAAAAAGAAAGGGGAGGGGTTTGACACAGGAAAGGACTGCAATACCCAGGTGTCAGAACTGAAAAGGGGAATTCGTACCAGGGGGCGGAGATACGGGTATCGCAAGGAAGAAACGGGAGGAAAAATTCAACCTCAGGACCTCGGAAAAGTGTAGACCACGAACATCTCTCTAGACGAGGCGCGAAGAGGAGAGAAGAAACTCCGGATTTCCTGGGGTCAAATAAAGGTGTGCTAACTTGAGCAACTGTCAAGAGAATATCTGGGAGAGAGAAACCGCCGCTGGCCCTCCTCAACGGGAAGGTCCAGTGAAAAACATGTTGGAGATCAGGGGGGGCTATCATGGAAGACCGGCGGACATGGGAGTTTTGCCTCAGGGAAAGGAATGAAAAGGGTTGCGCTTCGAATTAAAAGGAATAGCCGCCGGAGGAACTGTCTGGGAGGGGGGAGCTGGATCGGAACCAGTCAGTTCGGAAAGTTTCTGACGGGGGATCAAGAACTGAATCTCGAGGACCAACAGAAACTATAAGTGCTTCAAGAGCGAAGAGGGGGTCTTGTGCTTGGGGAGGAGGAAAGGAGTCGTCTAACTATAGGCTGGAAACATAAGAAGTCACAAAATCAGAAAGGTTTTTGGGCCAGTCTTCGTTGAACCTCACTGCACAGCCAATGAGTCTTGAAGGCGGTCTTTTCATGCAGGAATCTTGGGATAGAACTGATAAGCACAGCAGGGAAGGGGGGTGGAATTTAGAAGACAGAGGTGAGGAGTTCACTGACAACCCTTGAAGAGGTTGGGGAGGAATATCAGGGAAGTTCCTGGGAAAATCGGACGCGGGGGGACCTGATGTAGAGTATCAGCGAGAAAAAAAAAAAATGACGTTGTAGGACCGTCGTGCTCAAGGGAAACAAAGAAAAGAGGGGGGAGAATGCAAAGTCAAAATCTGGCGGACTGCGGGGGGGAGGTATTATCTCAAAGAATGAGTTGGGAAGGGTCGACGGGCGTGCCCAAGGGTCATTCTCAGGGGGAGAAGTGGGGGGTGACTAATGGGACAACACTGCGGAAGAAAGAAAGTTCCGCGATCAAAGAAGGGGGGGGCAAACATGACAGGAGGGGGGGGAAATACTACAGCCAGAACAGAAGACAACCCCGGAGCGATTGGGGAGGTTCGGGACTCCGGGGATTGGTATTCAAGAAGGGGAAGACCAAGGGGAATCGTCCGTAAAGGCGTTGTCAAGAGGGGGAAATTTTTAAAAGTGTACCTGAAATCCAGATTGTGGAAGGGGGGGGAATGGAGAATCAGGGTTTGGGAAATTGTCACTCAAGGATTGGGCTATTAAAACTCTGTGCTGCATGTAGGGGGACAAAGGAGTTTAAGGGCAGGCGGGGGAGGATTTGGGAAACAGGCAGGCCAAACCCTGGGCAGTTCAGGGGGAGACGAAAAAGTCAAACGCAGTGAAAAAGTCAAACTAAAGCTTAACAGACGCAACCGGGAGTCAAAACGAGACTACGATAGGGTCGTTCGAAAAGTCTAAGGGGTATCCTATGGCGAGCTTTCTTGGGTCTTCAGGTTTTACAGCCCTTTTCTGGGGAGGGATAGGAACGGGTTAGGAAAAACCTTTCTGTTTGGACCTCTCCCTTGGCAAAAATTCCTTGCCCCGAGGCCCACTTTTGTGGAGGAATCCCGCATCCTTTTTCCTACGGATCATTCATGGAAAAAGATCAAAGGGAAGCCCAGCAATAATCAATCCAACAGGGGGATTCCACGGGAGAAGGTTGATTTAAGAGGGGGAAACTTTAAAACACTTTATTCCCATAAAGGGAATCTGCCGTGACAACTTTCGTTGGGGGGGTGAGGCAGTCGGGAAGCCGTCCTCCTGGAAGAAAAAGGGGGCGGTGGGTCTGTGAATGAAGGGAAGGGGAGGAAAGTAGGGGGTATATCTCAAAGAACCTGGGTGTCTTGAAGAAAGATTAACGGACCCAGAAATCACGAAAAAGAGTTGAAATCGAGGGGCCGCAACAAAAATTGTAACAGGGGTTATACGCTTCAAAAAGGAGGCCATTCGTGAAAAAAAACGTCAGCAAATCCGGAGGGGATAAGAGTTTAAAAAAAATCGCCCAAGGTACAGGAAGTCCACCGGGAAAAAACTATTAAAAAAGCCACATTTGAAGAAAGGAAAGGAAATGACGTTTCAAAAAGGACCCTGACTAGTCAGGTTCTAGTAGAAAACCACAACCGTAGGAAAAGATATAGCTGTCGGCAAGGAGTGAACGAGGGGGGGGGGAGGGGAAGGCTTCTTGTGTTCAGAAGAGTTAATCACCATTGGGGAAGGACTTGTTATGGGGGGGGGAAAGGTCTCGGGGAGGAATCATGCTGGATAAGTTCAGAAAAAAACTTTTAGGCCTCAAGGAAGTTTATAAAAGAAGGGGGGGGGGGGATTCCTGGGGGGGGATGTGTTCCTTCCGGGGGGCAACTAAGGGTAGTATTTTGGGTCCTTACCGGGTAGGGAAAGGAACCAGTGAAGGGGAAGCGATCATCTCTTGGAAGAAGCCATTAATTAAAAATAGGGTGTCAAAAAGTACTCCTTCGGAAGGAGGGCCCGACTGAGAAAAGGGCCCCAAAACTCCACGGTGTATGTTAATTTAAACGAAATCAAGGATGTCTGGGGGCCTTATTCAGGGGTAGAGTCAGGGGAGGCACGCTTTGTATGCTCGGCAAGAGAGCCATTCCGAGATGGAAAAGGTGGATTCAGAAAGTGCGCGAAAAAGAGGAAATGGTGCAAGCTCGCGGGATGAATACGGCCGTGAACTGAGAAAAAGAGGTGGAACAAAAACCGACAAATCCAGCTAGAATGGAAGGATGGCAAGAGCCTTCTCAGCCTCTGGAGGAGGAGGGGATGGCGCAGGGGATTGCCTTTTATGAAAAAGGAATTGGTCGATGGATTATGGTCAGAGGCCGGAAAAAGGGTTTGGGGGGGGGAACGAGGCTGTTTTGGACAAAAGCGCGATTCCCTGGGGGAGAGGGGAAGAAGTACTGATGCAGCGAGTAACTTCGGGGAAAGCAAAAAGGATCGGACAGGGAAAACACCAAAATCGTCGGGTGGGTCCACACAAGAATTGGAACGAATCAGGTCGTATACTGGGGGTAGAGGGTCAAAAAGGTGGAGGAAAGAGGAAGACTTATGACACAATCGACCGGGTTGGCTCTGATGTTTAGAAGGAAAAATACTCTGTTGTGAAGGGTCGTGAACCTTTCTAACATCCGGTGGTTGCAAATGATCAGATTCGGAATACCCCATGGCGTGCCCGGAGAGGGAAAGTCGTTCGTATCATTGAAGGCGAACATTGGGATCATCAAGGAAAAGGGATCTCCAAGGCATTCTCGAAGGAATGGGGCTGGGAAAAAATCAACTCCGTAAAAAAAACAGACAACGACTGGTCTTTTTGGTCGAACCGGTCTCCATCAGGTGCATCGACCAGGAAAAGGCTGTCCATCGAAAAGAACGGGTGGGGAAATGCTGTGGATCAGCGGAGCATGGGATCAGGGTCTAACATTTCCAATCTTTGCTTATTAAGAAAAAGCTTCGTCAGAAAAGCCCGCTGGGAAGGGTATGGCGTCGGGGAGAAAAAACTTCTCTGGAAGGGGTACCACAGATCTTTAAGGAGTTAGCAGGCACGAGGCTCAACGACCCATTAAGCAAGGGAAGCAATCAGTCCGTACTATGAGAGATCGGTTGGCGGCCGGGGGGGTTTTACGGCTCCGGGGGCAGCCACTTTCTTGGGACGATCACCTCAATAAAAAAGGGAAATGGTCAATTCGACTGCGCAAAATGAGAGGGGTCACTTTACCAAAGGAGCGAGCGTGTGAGAGGGGGGGAAGGGGGATCGAAACCACTGCTGAGAGAAAAGAAACGTTCACTACGATTCCGTAGGGGGAAAAAGAGAAATGGTTGAGCAGGATAGAGAGGACCGGTCTCCACGGACAAAAATCGAGGGACCAAGGAAAAGGAGGGGGGAGTTGTGCTGCGGCTGCGGAGTTATCGCGAGAGGGAAGAAACCGTGGATAATGAAAGAATCCATTACCTGATTAAAAAGGAATTGAAAGACGTATTTGCGAAAAAAAAGGGAAGGGGGGAAGTGAAATGGATCGAAGAGGGAATGTTCAGAAGTGCTGGCGGGGAAAAATCCGCAAGAAAGCCTCATGTCTGCGGCCATAAAAAAAGTGGAGGACGATTTCAGGGGACAGGGGCACAGAATCTTTCGGGAAAGGACCGCGCGAGGAGGCGTGTTTACCAGCGTCGACAAAAAAAACAGGGGATTCGTGGGGCTGAACTGAGAGGGTGGGGGGTATTAGGGGGGGGGGGCTTGAGTGGGGCGGAGGGGGGGCCGCGGGGCCCAAGTCCTCCTCGCGCTTGGAAGAATCGATCGAAATAGCAGGAATCCGTCCTCCCCTTAGGAAAAAGAACATCCAAGGAGAGGCATTCAAGGTCACGCAACCACTTCTACAAGCTTAAAGGATTTCGATTCATTTCACCTGCACCGGTTCGTCACATGAAGGGAAGGACTCACTAAAAGGAAGTATCGAAAAGGGCTCGACACGGTGTGCCGCCTCCAAAAAAGGCGAAAAATCTCGCTAAAATCCCACGAAGCTTGAAATTTTGGGGAAGAGGGCTGTCAAAGGTCCTCGAAGAGAGAGGGAGGGGTACAAACCTTTAGAGCTGGCAAGACCGGCAACGGACTCTTAAGTTCTGGACGTTAGAGCATGGGGAGATAAAAAGAGCGCTTCCGGAGGAGAGAGGGGGGGACCTGAATGACCGTCGAAGGGGAAAGAGGAAAAAAGCCGCCGCTTGATGACGGGGTGATCGTTTCCCATTCTTGGGTGAGCTCCAGTGGGAGCAGAAAGAAGCTGCTTCGAACCAAGGGAGACCCATTAGTCGAAAAGATTGCGTAAGACTGTGCTTCATTTGAAAACGAAGGCGGCGAAAATAAGAGAAAAAGACGTAAGTCAAAGACAGGGGATTCCAGTTGTGGGAAAAAAACACGCCGCCAATAACCCCACTTAGTCTTGTCAAAAGGCTGGGGGATGTGGTACTTTGGGGATAAGGCAGAAGACCCCGCAGGGGAATAATGATAAGCGAATGAACACAAAGCATGGGGGGGTCGCACGGTCGTCCGCGAGTTTTCCTATAGAGAGAAAAGGAAAAAGCGGTGCCCAGAGGGAGAAGAAGAAAAAAAAAAAAGGAAAAAATAACAGAAGGGATTCAGACGTAAAAAAACAAAGACATTCTGGCGAGAAAGGAGAGGAACAATCTTGGAGAATAAAAGGAAATGGCGGACACTGAAGGTCGCAAACCGATTGGAGCATCGGAAAACGAGCCTAAACCTGGGTCAGGCGAATATGATAATTTCCTGGTTTTTGGAACCGTACGGAACCGGCTGCCGAGTCAAAAAGTGAAGTTGATTTAAAAAAAGGCCTTCTTGGGAAAGAAAAAAAACACGGAATGGCTATTGTGAATCAGGTCGAATTCCGCACCGCCTGTGGCCTTTGGAGGAAGGACGATACCAGAATCAAGGGCGGAGCTGGGCAAAAGGTTGTGAAAAAGGACCGACGAGCAGGGGATGCCGTCGTTGGTTGCAAATCAGCGTAAGTTCTAAGTTGTTGAAAGCATTCGGGAACTCTGAGTCAACCAATGGGAGAGAGAGGGGTTCAAACCATGCAGTCAAAAAAAAGTACGGCTTGCTACAACTCATTCAAAAAAACGTACCATAACTCCAACACCAGAAATCCCTAACTCAGAGGAAAATGGCGTGCGACGGCGACCTGATTATACTTCGAATCGGCTGAGGGGGGGTGAGGGTCAAATGGGGATTAAGGATACTCCATGGAAGGAGACCGTGCCACCATAGGGAAAGAGGAAACCTTTTGGGTATGAAAGGAATGGTGACAATCCTTGGAAAAAGACCAGAGCGAAGAGGGAACACCCTGCGAAGAAGGCACTGTGGGGGGAACTGACCCCACAGAAGGGGGCCCCAGCGGCGGATTACCAAAAAAGTCAGGGAGTTGGGTTGAAAAAAGGAGGGGCCCCAAGCAATTCCGTAGCGGGATAGGGTAATTCCTTGTCAAATCTATTTCTGGGGAGGGAAGAGGGTGTATCGGGACAGGGAGGGAAACTTCAACAAAAAATGGTGAGAACACAGCACCAAAGAAAAAAAAGTCGTTGATACATGTCACCCGGGGGATGCTAAGTTGGTTTTAAGGAACGACCCGTGCGAAATACCCTTGTAAGGGGAAACGGACAAATTTCCTAAGCCAACCGGACCGGGCTATTCATAAATGCCCCCCAAAAGAAGGCATCGGTAAAATCAGGTTCAGAGAAAACAACGGAGGGAAAGAGAAGCTCGCACTGAAGAAGTCCGGTTCTTGGAAGCGGTAAACGCTTGACATGATGAAATCACTCCCGGGGGAAAGTGGAAAGGTTGGACGGTCTATTAGGGGGGGGAAGTGGCAAGATGGGACGACAGGAAACGACGAACTAACTTAACTGGCGTAGCCAAACAGAGGGGTATTGGCGGAAGAGGTGAAAGGTCTTTTGGGTTTATTGTAGGGCCTGGAGAGAAACAAGACTAAACAGTCACTTTCAGATCTCTCCAACTTTAGCCGGATCGAAAAAGGTTGCCAGTAGAGAGAGTTGGAAAAAGACGTGCTGAACACCGGGGACCAACTTTTTAATTTGAATCACAAACGAAAACCCGCTGAGTTATAAGTGGGCCGGATTGTCTGGGGTACATCGAGGGGAAGGTTCCCTCTGGGTGCTCAGGGGCCCGGTGCTGAATGCCTTAGAAAGAGTCCTGGAATTCAAAACGTTTCCTAAAAATTTTGCCATGGGGCACTTTCTGAACGACATCATTGGCTATTCCGATAAGAATTAAAGGGCTTAACAACCCGCCGACAAAGAATGAAAAAACAGAGTGAAAGGTACCTTTAGACACTCAAAGAGCTGAGTGGTCGGTAGCTTTTGAAAATGAGTTTAGGACTGAATGGGGAAGTCTTTTGGACCTTCCACCCTTTTTGCCTGTTGTAATTTTAACTCTGTTCTCCCGTGGTATTTTTCCCGCCGATTAAGCGTGGGACATCGGAATTGTCCGCACATGATCCGACTTACGTTCAGAACCCATGCTTTCCCGAGATGTTCTAAAACCGAAAAAACGGCTCGACAAGGAGTGATTAAACGCTATCCGACAAGGCGGCTACTGGGAAGGTTGACCAAAAAAAGTCGATCCGGGCAGGGGGGAAAGAGAGGAGCCAATCCGCCCCTTCTTTGCGGGAGTCAACCAGAAACTGATTCAAAATCGTCCCATCGGGGGTCTGGGCTGTCGACTTGTAACAAAGGGTGAAATAAAGGAACCGGTATCTTTGGGAAAGTCCGCCGCACCTGTTGAGGGAGCCGGTGGGTCCAAATGGAGACTGACCATGAAGGGGGAAAAATGCGGAGATGAGGAAAGTTCATCTGGCGTTCTGAGTGATATCAGAAGATGCGACTAAAAGTTGTTGGGGGGGGACTACAAAAGAAAAAAAAAGGGGAGAAAGGGAGAATCACGCAATACCGTCTCAGAAAAGACAACGTTGCGTGTGAGGGAGGGTATGAGAAAGCATGGCAGCGGAAAAGTGCCCATTAAAGGCCTCTCTCTGGAAGGAGGGGGGAAAACGGTGGGAGTTTGGAACTCAGCGGAGAGGAATAAATTATTCTTAAGGTTTCCAAGTCTTTGAATGAAGAAAAGAATGCAGAGAAAACCTGGTAGCTTGGGGGGGGCTGCTGGTAAACAACCGAATCGAAGACAAGAAAAACTGCAAGGGAAGAGCTTTGGAAGGACAACTATTCCTTAGGTTCAAAGACAGAGCAGGGGGGGAAGGCCCCAAGGGAAAGTGAAAAAGAGTCTCGCGACATCCTTGAAGGATTCCCTCCCGCTCAGCAGGCAGCAAACTGTCTGGCAATTCTCATTGGAGAACGTTGAAGGGGAACGAATCAAGAGAAAGAAACGCGGCGGGGATGTCGTGATTCCTTCAAAAAGCAAAGCGCGGACTTTAAAACCAGACGACACCAGAGTTTGGGTATCGAAAACAACTGCTAGAAGAAAAACCCTTGTTTGCAGGAGCGTTATGGGGCCGTCGTAATCGTTCGGAGGAACGGGGGGGGAACCGCAAGATCGGGGGGGCAGACAAAAATCGGGAAAGTGGTGTCGAGGGGGGGGGAAACTGCTTAAGAGCCTGATCCGCTATTAAGTGCAAAAACAGACCACTAAGCGGGAAATACCTGATTAGGAGGAGTGAACGAAAGCCAAACGTGTTTGCAAACCCGTTGGACCAGTGAATGATCGAATAAATTGCTAAATCTGACCAACCCACCCACCCACAGCGTGACGGGGAAGGACGTCTCCGCAAGGCATGACCGCCGTGTCTGCTTGGAAGGAGCTCACACGGAAGGGGGGCAATTGGAGAGAAGCAGCATCGCCGATGGAAATGGAACCGCTCTGCGGATGGGCTTTGTTTACCATCTCGACAAAAAACGGGGAAAGATAAAGTCCAGCCGCCGTCTCGCGAGTTAGGAGGGGGCTGAGAAGGACTGTCTTCCTCAAAAGTCGGGGCGGCGCGACCAAAGAACCGTCTTCAGGGGAGAGTAGACAGGAGGAGGGTCACACTCCGAAAAGAGATCATTCCAACTAAAATGACCGGTTATAAATCCTGTTTCTCGGAAAACAGATGAACGCTAACATCATCAACAAGGAACACCAAGAAGAAACTGTTTGCGGAGCAAGAGGATAAATGCAGTCCGGAAAAAGCCTTCAAATCACCGAGGTGGCGGGGAGCGGGATGAGGGGATGGGGGGACACGGTCCTAAGAACAGAAATCTCTGGGAGCTGGCTCATGAAGATGCAAACGCGGACGTGCAACGTGGGAAAGGTATCGGAGCCAACAGACTCGCTCGAAAGTCCTTCTTCAGGATAAGTGGGGGGTGAGGATAAGATGAAAGGGGGGGAGTAGGAGAAAGGGGAGGGAACTAACGTTCCTCGAAGGGGGAGGACAGCATCCGGGGCGAGGGGGTTGTTATGGAGTCGGAGGTCACACAGAAATATTGCTTATCGCAGGGGCAGTACCTAAACCGGGAAGAAGCTCGAAGTCTCAAAGGAGAATTCCTTGGAAGTCTCTCAAGAAACTTATTTGTCTTATCACACTGTTAGGGAACGGGCCGGCGAACTAGAGAGACGGTTACCACGTCACTCGGGGGGGCTACAATGTTTTTTGGTGCGCAAGGGCAAATACCATCGAAAGGGGCAGGTGGCGGGAAAGGTAAAAAAAGGAAAGGCGGGGGATCATCCAGGCAGGGCAGATTTTAATGTGTCCTAGTACCATGGAGTTCCAAAAAAGAAAAAGGAAAATGCTCTCTAAGGTCAGAGAGATACAACCTTGTGAATGAGCGATGACCCGGAAAGGATCATAAAGAAGACAATGTCTTGTGCTTCTAATGACTGACGTGCGGTCCTACTTAAAAGTAAGAATCAAGAGAAAGAAAGCGAGTGAAAGAAGAAGATCAAAAAAGGAAAGTGCCAGAAAAACAGATGCAGGGGAAGAATCTTGAAGGGATAAAGGATCTAAAACCAGGGAGGGCGCCGAAATCTGGGACCTGGGGGACTATTTAAAGAGAAGGAAGTAATTCCAAAGAGGGGGGTACGCTATCCTGTTAAAAAAAAAAAGAAAAGTATGTTGTGAAACATAACAGAAAAGGACACCAAAGGATTGTGTTTAATCGTAGTTAGGAAGACCGACGACTCGTACGGGGGTCCGATAAGAAAAACGACAAATTTCGGACTAGGGGGAAAAGGTTTGTTTCAGTTAACCAAGAAAATCCGGATGAGACGTTGTTAAGGATTAGGGGAAGAAAGTGAAGGATGAGCATGAAAATGGGGGAGGACAAAGGAATTGAAAAAGGGCATCGCGCGTTGGACAGGACAGCAAAACTTGGGGAGGAAAACATCATTCAAACAAAACAAGGAAAGTCATAAAGGGAAAAATCACCCACCGAAAAAAAAAAAAGAAGAGGACCAAGGGTCGCCCTTCCCTGAGAAAAAAGCTGCTTTTGTCGAAGTTGTTTTGGCAAAAAACCAGGGGGGTAGGAAAGGCCGTCGCATTGATGGAAAAAGGGGACCGAGGACCGGGGGAAAATGGAAAACTTTTCGGAACACGTTTGGGAGATAACGGAACCACGGAGGCGGAGGGCATAAAGCACCGAGGGGGATCAAAGCGGGAACACTGATGTCCGAAGGGGGTTGCACTCTGCACTCCTGCAAACCACCACACGCTATAAGACGGGGGATTCAACATACAAAGTTGCGGGAAAAAAAGCACTTCGGGAAAAACTTTCAAATCAGAAGGAGGGGAATTTACCTCGGTCAGTTGGGGTTCCGTAGGAGGGATAATCTCCACACTGGAGGGACCTAAGGGGGGGGAAAAAAGACAATCTCAAAGAAGCCAATCCTGAGAGAAGAAAAACCACAAAAAGTAAGGAGGGATAAAAATTGAGGCAAAACGTCGGGAAAACCTTGAAAAAAATTGTACTTGAACTCTTTTGGAGGAAATCGCACGTTCCTCCAAAGCGGGCACAGCCACACAGGGACTAAAAAAGTCCAAAAAGCAAACAACAGCCATCGGAAAAACGTATGGGAGGGCTTTCAAACCAACTATTAGGGAGAGAGATCCCGACCTCTTAAAGGGGGGAAAATTCTTGGGAGGGGAGGTGTTACGCAAGGAAGGTGTTGTAGGCATCGGAAGGCGGGTTCAAATATGTTCAGTGCCCCGTGAAAAAAGAGATGGAGAAAAAGCAAAACTTCACCGGTAAAGATATGAAAAAAAGGGGGGTGGAAGGGGGGCACGATTTCAACAAGAGGGGGGCGTGCTGGGGGCAGGCAATTCGGGAAACTAAAAAGTTCGGAGGAGATTTGAACAAGCACGAGTTAAATGGAAATACCCCTCGATTTACAGGAGAAGGGAAATACTTTCTCACGCGGAAACCCCAAGGTTTGAAAAAAAAATAACAGAAAAGGGGGGGATAAGGGGAAAAAAAAGTGAAAGCTGCGGGGAGAATGGAAGCGGTGTTCCAGAGGGGGATTGATTGAAAGGAGAATTACGCCATCGGGATCCGCCTGTACCAGGAGGGGATTCAGCACACTGTCATGGGAAGGGGGGCAAAAACTTAAATTGAGACGCCCGGATATCCGTAATCCAGGGTGACAAAAAAAAGCGGAAAAAGGAAGTTCAAAAGGGGGAGGGCACGCACCAAGTATTTAGGGATCGGTGGCATGTCCAAAAGGGGAAGGAGACGGTGAGATAAAGAAGAAAAGGAAAAACTGGTAGAAACAAAAGAAAAAGGGTTGAAAGAGAAAAGGGTCCTTCCATGATTCACGATGAGGGTCAAGAAACGCCTTCGGCCAAACTGTTAATAACAGGATGACGGGCATGCAATCGGCGAAACGCAAACCTGTCAAGGGACATCACGTGGAAGAAGATACGAAAGTCAGATGGGTATAGGACCCCCCGGAGGGGGATTCGGACCCTAACTGATTCAAAAAAGTCAGGGGGGGGCGAGGATTTATGAGGGGAAGACAGGAAAGGAGAGGTGGGAATCGCGGAAAAGGTATCTTTTGGAATATAGCCGTCACCGTAAATGAAAAAACCCGAAAAAAGATTCGAAATGCCCATGCGGGTCCCTTATTCGGGGGGAGGACAAGTAGTTCTGAAAAAAGGGGGGGGGGCGTAAAAAAAACTCTCAAGAAAAACGAAGGATCTCCAGAGGGGGAATCGATTTGCATTCACAGAAAATGGGGTCTTTGAGCTGGGGGGAGCATAAGGCTCAATAACAGGTCCGGGGTATGATCAGAAAGCACAGGGCTCCATCAGGGAATCCCAGAGGTGCCAAACGAAGATCTCGGCCAACAAATACGACGAACAAGGAAGGGGGGGGGTTGAAACTTAAGACCCCGAGTGAGGAGTTCCTTTTGAAAAGCTTGATATCCATCCTGGAAGCGGCAGGGGCATATGGGAGGGCGGACTCCACGAATCTCGAAAAAACCGCTGCGAAAAAATCCGTGCACCGGACGCAACTTCGCTCAGAGCGGCTCCGGCGTCAAGTAGCAAAGGATAAGGGCGGAGAAATGGAAAGGAATGAAAGATCATTGGGTATCACAAGGAGAACAAATGGGGAGAGTTCCTCTTAATCAGCCACTGGGGTTGAACAACGATACAAAAAGGGGGAGGGCGGAGGAGGGAGTTAAGCACAGCGAGGGGGAACGTTTTCAGGGAACCAAAAATGACTCAACAGTGGGGAAGCTGAAAGGGGCGAAAAAACCGTAATGAAAGGGGCAACAATGACGCTTTAGGGGGCGTGGGAATAGGGGGGGGGAAAGCAGGATTTACTGGGGTCGATGACCGGGTCTCCAAAAGAGAGTCACAATAGCGAAGAATTTTAACCAGGGAGTTTAAGGAGTTTGGAGGGGCGGCTGCGCGGCTGTTGAGCTTGACCTAAGCCAAAAAGAAAAAAAACTTAAGTAAATGACGAGGAGAAGAACGGATACCTGATTAGGTGAAGGGCACGTAGGGTAAGTCAAGAGGTTCCTAGGGGGTTGTGAATGTATTGCGGGGAAAATTATCTGATTCTTAGACTAATTGAAACTGACTAAGGGGGAGAAGGAGAATCAGAAAAAAACTCAAGGGAGTACTCGAAAAAGAACCTATGAGGAACTCTTCCAGGCGCAGATGGAAGAACAGGAATCTCGGGGCGAAGGGTAACCATCTCAGAGAAAACAACCACGGAG
>Ga0179593_1312209_pt1 | contig 22270 bp, 23 predicted proteins | sample CZODoug2_1_08_16_FD_185931 | JGI IMG/M metagenome (GOLD analysis project Ga0179593, IMG submission 185931) | Vadose zone soil fungal communities from Angelo Coast Range Reserve, California, USA - CZODoug2_1_08_16fungal (PacBio error correction) | ecosystem: Environmental > Terrestrial > Soil >...
TACAATCAGAGTTCCAGGATTCCTTCATGACATCGCTAACATTACATACCGACAGCCCCTAGGTCTACGTCGCGCTGGCCGGAGGGGGGGACGTTCCGAGGGAGTGGAGTCGACATGCAGTTCGTGGATCAAGGTCGGAAAGCCGAACCCGAGAAGTGAACACGAGGGAGGACTCTTGGTGCTCGAAAAAAAAAAAGCAGAGGACAATCACGGAAGTCCTTGAGTCGCCCGGTGCCGAAGTCAGATAAAAAAAGAAAGGGTCAATATGCTCGTGGGAGCACAAAACAGCTGGCAAGGAGGGAACGAATCGGGATGCGGCCGGGTCGATAAAAAAAAAAAAAACGGGTGTGCAGATTCGGGGTCTGGGGTCCTCGAACGGGGGGGGCTCAGTGGACAATTCAGTGGGCACGAGCAGATCGCATACACTAAAAGGACGGCCTCAATAGCGAGAAGAAAGCGGACGCCGCCCTTCCCGAGTACGCTAACAGGGCGGATGAGACTCCTTCAATTCGTAAACAATTGGGGGTCAGAAAAGGGGGGTGGGAGGCCTGCGGGAAAATACCGTTATATACCTGCGAAGTTCTATCCTCAGGGGGAAAGAGGGGGGTTAAAATTGCGGAAAGAGGAAAGCAGTGGTTAAAGGCGAAAGAAAAGAAAAGCTGTGTTCCACCGGGGCGCCTTCGGGGCGAGACTCAAAACCAAAATCTTTTTAGATTAATCGCGGACGGCTAAAAAAAATACTAAAACGCCTTGAAAAGAAGAAAGGTCACCGGTACAAAAGGGAATCAGGGAGCCGCTGGTCGCCTCGCGGGTCGCTTCACCTCGTGACATCGACGGAGTTGGCGGAGGGGTAATCATCCTAATAACCCAGGGATTAGATCATCCGAAGACAGGGGGGGGAATCTTGGGGCGGATTGGGGGGGCGTCAGGGGGCCGGGAAGGGAAAAAGGAAAGGACAAGGCCCTTTCCTTGGGGGACATCCACACTTGAGGCTCCCATTTGGGGGGGTGGAGACACACCATTAACAACCGCGCGATTAAGTTTCAATGGGGGAGAGAAAGAAAGAGGGAGGGAAGGAGCAATCCAGATAGGGGGGAACCTCCTCAAGGGGGAGAGGAAAGAACAAGAAAACAACAACTGGAGGAGAAAGGATATTTATACTAGTTGACACGGAGAAGAGGATTTCACGGAAGCGAGCTATGAGTCCGGTAAGGCCATTTTGGGGAAAAATTATAGAGTCGAGTGGGAAGGGTGAGGACAAACCGATGTCAGGAATTTCCGATGGCAAAATTTGCGTCAATGAATAAGGTCTTTGGGACAACGGCCGCTACTCCAAAACCAGGAACGGTCCTACGTATGCGAAAATCCGGAAAGTCGGTTTTCAGGAGGGGGGAGAGAGAAGAAAACACAACAACGACAATGGGAAAACGATGGAAAAGACAACCCAAAGAGGAAACGCCGCGGTGGCGCCGGCTGCCGTAGAACGTGACCGGGCGGGGGGGAAAAAAAGGCGGGGGGGAAAAAGGGAAGAATAAAACGTTCTATAAACACAGCCCAACGCAGGATTTGTGGGATTCACGACGTGCGACATAGTATGTCACAGAAGGCGACTCCGAGGAAAAAAAACCGGGAGAATGAGAGCAAACTGAGCACAACCATCCGGGGGATTCAACATCGACAGAGGAGCGTCTCTACCTGTCTGTCGACAGGGGAAGGGCGCCTCAAAAACCAATGGCGAAACAAAAAAATCCGAGTGAAGGAGGGGTGCCGAGTTTCTCACGCCGAGGAAGTCGGGAGGCAGGATGGCCGCGGAGGAGGCGATATTAGGGCCAGGAGGGAGGGAAGGGAGAAGAGGATAGGAAGAAGCCAATTAAAAAAAAACCGCGCTGAGGGGGCCGATACCCAGACAGAATTCACAAAATCCCGCGGCTCTAAAACGAAAAAGATGAAGGGGGGGGGAGCGGGCCGAAGACCAAAACGGTTGCGTCGGCAAGCAGCGAGATACCGCTTTGGGGGGGGGGGAGTGATAACGGCAAAACTCAAGGGGGGGGATCAAATGGAAAGCTTTGAAATATGCCGCGCGTCAGAAAAAAAGGTGCCGAAGCAGTGTCCCAAATTATCCTGGAGAAGGGGGCACCGTAGGAGTTCACGAATAAGAAGGTCTAAGAAAGGGGGAAAGGGGAATCCTCAGGAAGACGCGCCAACCCTCGGGGATAAGAAATAAGGAGACCAGAACGATCAGAGGAAATTCCTGAAGAAGTCTTACCCAGAAGAGGGGGGGGAAACGCCAAGACTTACACCGGTCAAATTAGTTTCAAGACGCGAAGCTTTTTAAGGTTGTTTCCGCAACGCTATTCAAAGACTTAGGGGGGGGAGTGGGGGAAAAGCCCAGGACGATGGAGACTGGTTCTTTAGAGGTATGAAGCGTCGGGGAGGGAACTAAAAGGCCTGGCTACTGCCATTCCTGACCACCAATGAGGGGGGGGAAACAACAAAAGGTTTGGCGCGATGAAATCAAAAGGAGAGAAAATTCAACATGCAGAGGGAAAACTCGAAGGGTCCTGCTTAGCCACCTGTCCGCAGCGAACCGGCGATCAAGGGACTGAAATCTGTTAGAGGTCGAGAAATAGAGGAGTAATGCGGGTCAATGGAACATCGCTAAGAAAAAAGGGGGCACGACGCCCCAGACCTAGGGTGCTCTAGGAAGCGGCGATGGTACCTTCTTGGGGAAGAAACCAAAAAAAAAAACACACAAAAACCAACCGTGGTGCGGGGAGGTAAGTCGGGGAAAAAAAGGTGCCACATCAACACTCCGGCAGTATCAATCTCTCTCTATGGGGACGGGGAGACAGGATCATAATGGATCTGAAACTCCCTTTTCTCCCCTCCTCTCTTTTCGGAAAGGCGGGCGACACTCCCATCGTAGACCTCGACACCCAGGTACCAGACACGATTCAAAATGAGGAAATAAATCGAAGACTGTACCTACTCCAAATTAAAAGAAATTGGGGGCAGAGAAACGTGTGGTGGTAAAATGATACGTTCCGGTCGGGTACATAATCCGGGGTAGCAGTTCAATAGGGGATTTTCCTTGATTTCGAGAAAAAAGAGAAGTCATTCCTATCACAAGCACCCAGCGACGGGGAGGGATATCTATCACATGGGTTCCGAAGCGGCGATACGGTAAAAATAAAAAAAAGCGCAGGACCGACTATATTACCGCTGTCGGAAGAAAGCTGGTCTCGAAGTCTGTCTGGCGAGGGCGGTAGAGCAAGAGTCTTGGGATAACCATTTCTGCTATCTACGAAAGTAAAAACTTCCCAAGGATAGAAACGATACGGTCAACGATAAAAAACTGCTACACAAGTGGGGAGCTACCGCAAGTCAGGTAAGGTTGTCTCTTGAGAAAATTTCGTTAAAGGGCCGCCTATCCTGGGTTTTCGTTTTCCGCATGCGGCAGGGAAAGAGGACGAAAATCCAAATCAGACGAAAAAAAACGGGGATCAAGTCAACTGGGGGGAAGGAGAAGGAGCCCGCCATACGACCGGGTTGAGGGGAACATATGCTAGCATTCCTGAGGTGACCGAAGGGGAAAGAGGACACGGAGGAGGGGAAAAGATAGGGATGGCCCTCTTTTGAAACCTCTGAAAAGGCTAGCTATGGCTCGGCCATGATAGCGGCGACCGCGCCGGCCGTGGAACTTGGAGGGAACCCGTTCAAATTTGGGGCGCCATGTTCTGTCAGGCCGTTAGCGAACCCATTATAGCGAAATGGAGGAACGAATAGGGACAAAACCCGCCAGAGAGGCTGTGAGGAGGACCTTAGCCGGTGTTTGGTCAAGGTGACGTAGTCTGTGATCAGGAGTAGGAAGGTTTTCCAGGGGGATAGGATAGAGAAAAAGGGGTGCAAAGGGGAAACTGGAAATAGGCTCAATATGCCAGAACAGAATTCGAGCACGCTACAAGACTGGAGGACATAGGAGGGATGTGGAGAAAACAAAGGGGTGGGGGGGGGTTGTTTCAGGGCAAAACTATCGATATAGACAAGGATCGCTCCGCGTTAGAAAAACTGTGGAGGTCGGGTGGCAGGGGGGAAGACGAGCTGCTATTTTTCTATAAAGACAGGGAACTAAGATTGAACTATCAACAGGAAGACTATGTCGAGACGAAAGGAAATTCCGGAGCCAAGAAAGGGCGCGGACCATAACACTTGAGCGTATTTTAGGGAGTCGGAAAAAAAGTAGGAAGGAGGCAGTGAAAGAGGGTCAGGGGGAAGGGAATGATACTTGGGAGACACAAGGAGAAATAAGATGCACAGGGAAGAACGGAAATCCGATCACGGTCGTCAGAACATCGCTGAGAGATCTGGTATGAATATCTTCTTTGAAGGAAACTGCAGGCGAGGGGGAACACTTCAAAGAGCGGCAAATAAATGCTGGGAAGAATTAACGGCCCGATGTCAAAAACCTCGGAGGCGGCTTAGTGCTGTGGCGAGCGAGAAGGAGGAATTGGACCCACACAGCTTTCATGACGACCGCCTACTGCCCAAGCATGACAGGGATCGACGCAGGGCAAAGGTGGACTCAATTCCGGACAATTCGGACGAGCAGGGTTGGAAGAGGGATATAGACGGTCGATGCAGAGGCGCAACATTGCGACGTGGGGAAAATCAGGGGAAGTGTGGAACCGAGAAAAGGGGCATCTAGTCACGCAGCGAGGCGGACATCCATGAACCGGAAACGTACATCGAGGGCGGCAAGCACGACGGAGGCGTCAAAATGGGGCGGCCTTCCAAAAAAAGAAGATATATCAGCGCGTTGGGGTAGCGGGACATTACACGGGGGTCATAGAGGAGCCTGGCGTAACCCCTTACGGGGGTACGCCTCAGATGGGAAAAAAGGAGGGTCCTTTCTGAAAGAGGCTATCAAAGAGGGCTTCCGCCCCTTTCGGTCGGACAAGGGGGGGGGAGAGGATAAGGGAGGGGGAAATGGGGGGGGTGTTGAAGAATAAAGGGATGAGGTTGGGAGGGAGGGGAGGGGGAGAAAAAAAAAAAAACAACAACCAAAGACCTGCATTTAGGCGCGAGGGCGGTCCGATTCGGCGGACGAGCTAACATGCGAGCTTGAAGAAGAGGGAAAATCAAGAACCAAACTACTTTCGGGACCAATGGCGCCCTAGGGGGGGGAGAGAGCGCACGTCGCAGGGGCTGAGGCATGGAGAAAAAGCCCTTTGCCGGAAGATCACACAAAGCCGGCCACGAAGGACTGTCGACGCCCATACGCGGGGGGGAAACAAAAGGCGGCCGCAAGGACCTGTTAAAAAATGATCAGGGTTAAAAGAACGAGAGGGGTCCTTGAAAAGTCTAACCATAGGGTGGACGCCGAGGGGACATGGGCATTAGTGCGAGACCGAGAAGGACCCACTCGTGCCCAGGGCCTCAATCAGAGGGGAACTAAAAAAAAGCGGCAAAACCATCGCCTCAGGATACCGAGGGCATAGGAGGTCTCTGCGGAGAAACAAGCGGCAAGCAGGAAAGCCGGGACTTGTGATAAAACCATGGTAAAAACCTTTCAGTGGGGAAACGAACAGGGTCGAGACGCATGCCTGCGAGCTAAAAATCAAGGATCGGGGGCGAATAGTGGGAAGGGGAGGCAAGGCGACCGAGCTATTCTCATCTATTGGGAATAGACGGAACTCGCCAAATGAGGGACTCAACGAAAGACACCGAGGCGTTGGCGATGATGGAGAGACCGAAGAGGAGGCGGCAATCTCCAACCAAAGTCACGGGAGGAAACGGTCACCTGCCATACGGGCTTCACATCGGGTCGGAAAGAAGGGTGTGATTAGACGAGAAAAAATCGGACGGACAAGTGGTCTTTTGCAGTCATTTCGAGACAGAAGGAAGGGAAACTCATACTGGGATGGCGAGAGAACAAGAAAGAGGCGTGCGCCCAGTGTTACGGAGGACGCCCATCCTTTCAGAACACAACGAATATCCTGCAGGGGGTGGTTGTATACCACAACTTACACCGCGACGAGATATAAAAGATTAAAAAGTATCTAGCGTAGCAATCCAGAGGACGAGAAGAGCAATATGGAGGAAGACAACAACACGGCTTAGGCAGATTGCAAAAAGAAATTGCGAATAGGCGAGAGTATTGAGGGCAACTTACGCTCGCTAGGCCTGTTCCAGGGGGAAGGAGGAAAGGGAGAGGGGGGACGGGAGAGGAGGGGGGGGGGGAGGAGGTAGGGAGGAATAAAAAAGAGGGGGGAAAAGTTGAAAATTATAGTCTCGTGGGGTCGAAACTCCAAAGGATTAAGCCGGCCGGTGGAGGAAAAAATACGTCACTGCAATGGGCAAGGGCCGGGGACTTTAGCAAAACAGGGCGCCACCAAAGGCCAAGACGATCTCAAAGCGATGCACTAAAGAATTAATTCTCTACAGACCACACGGGCAACAGGTTCTAGAGGTCAACGAGGAGTGCAGAAAACCAAGCGAGGAGGGAACCTGTCCGCGGTGGGGGAGGACCGGCTGACTAATTGAGGTGACCTTGAAACGGTTAGAGAGAGGTATTTCGAAGATCTGCGACGATTCCACCACATCATAAGAGCCAACCAGAGTTGATCGGAAGTAGAGAAGAAGCCTGCACGAAGAAAAAAAAGAAAGAAATCACTGTTCCTGAAAGGAAATGCAGAGAAATCAATAGAGGAAAAGATCCTTGATGTGAGTGGAAGCATCTGCCCAAGGAGCAGACGCCGAACCGTCTTGTCAAAAGAATCGACGGGGGAAAAAAAGTTAACGAAGACCGAACTGAAGTTCCGAAGGTTCGACTGCCGAAGGATGCAATGGAAGGGGAGGAATCGCGGGCGAAAAGGGGGACGGATGAGGAGGGTGCTGCGAATTGAGGCCGCCGAAAAAAAAGATGTCGCCGAAAGAAGGGGTTCCAAGAGGGACGGGAAATCATGGGAGGGCGAAATCATAACAGAACGAACACCAACACTCCCGCAAATCAATTTCCGGGGGAGGAAGTGCGTCAAGATAACTTTCTACAGCTGGAGGTGAGGGTAGGCATGCTACTGGACAATTTCTTTGGGAGAGGGATGCAAGATTCAAAGGGACCATAAAAAAGGTGGAGACATTGACGGGTCCGCGGAGGGAGCTGCGAAAAAAAAGAAGGGACCCTTCTAGTTTTGGTCGTTTCCTAAGTAGTCCTGGACTTGGGGATCCACATCCGAGGGGAGAGAGAGAAAGACGAACTAGCAGCAAGCGGAGGACCAAAAACTCGCAGCGCGACGGGAGAATAAGCGCGGGGGAATGACCAGGGATAGATGGAACTTGCCGAAAAGGAGGAGGCAAATAATCGGAAAAGACCAGAGTCTATAGGGAAAACTTGGGATCTTAAGGAAATGGGAAGAATAAAGCTCAGAATGGATGTGGAAATGGCAAAACCAAGGGAAACTCTTGCAAGGAGAGAGGGGGGGGAGACGGGGAGGGAAGCAAGGAGAATGGTCAAAAAAAACTTCGACCTCTGGGTGCGATAAAGGGGGGAAGGGGACGGCCAGTCCTATAAATAAGGACTTCGGGGGGAACACACGCACTGTTTGCGCGCTGGCCAAAAATCAAAAAAAACCAACGTGTCACACTTAAAGTGACACAGGAGGAAGCGCCCGGCGATAAGGGGCATTTCAGTGCGGAAATCGGGGAGAGTCAAAGCAAATCGCTGGTTCGGCAGCGGGGAACATGACCCCGATCGCTATCGCACGCAAATATCGGGAAAGGCCGAGGTGGGCCTCAGGGCTTGAAGTTGAAAAGAAATTCTTCCTCCTTGAGACGCCACAAAGAAAAGTCGAATCCCTCCGATCGGAAGAAGAATCTCGCGCGAGTGGGGTCTGACTAAAGTATCGGATTGAGTCGTCTTGAGCGCCCGCCAAGGGGTCTGGGGGTGAGGGAGGGACCAAGGAGAAGCAGTAAGCCGCGGAAAACTTACAAGGAAAAGAATGAGGGAGGGATCTTGGGGAAGATCGGGCCTACTCGAAAAAAAATAGATGGGTGAGTTCATAGGGCTTTGGAGTACCATGTCCAAAGAATCAGGAAGGGTAGAAGGGCAAAGGAGTTTCGTGAGTAAGGGCCCAACGACATAAGGAGGGGGAGAGGGAGAAAACGCACCCAGAGAGGCGTTTCGAGACCGGGGGTGTGATGAATAATTGGTATATCTCGAAGAAACCTGCGTTAAACATTCACCCGAGACAAGGGGAAAGGAGGGAAGAGCGTTGCTCTATGGAGGGGTCGTTGCGGGACCCGTGAGGGATGGCAGGAAACCACCATTCGAAAAGACAACCGTAAAAAAGGACCCTACTAGAGTCAAAAAAGCTTACGGGAAAAGGGACACAACAGGCTGAAGGGGTCCAGACTCAGCTCCTATGCACTGCTCCGAAAAAAATGATAGTCGAACAGGGGAAACAGAACTGTGTGAGGACGAATAAAAATGGAAGCGGGAAACCATCGAAAAATCTGGGGGAACCATCAAGTGTCCCCCTAGAGGGCCAGCCTACTAACGGGGAAACGGGGCAAGGAAGGAAGAGGTGAAAGAAAGGGGAAGGGGGAAGAGTTTTTGACCAGACTACAAAACAGGGAAATAGAGAGATTGCGCATCATAAAAAAATAGGGATTCCACTGCGGAAAGTAGACAGGAGAAGGAAGGGCATTTAGGGGGCTTCTCCCAAAACTGGGCAGGGTGGTCGTGTATTCGGGAAATGCCGGCTGAGAAGGCATGGGAAAAAAAAAAAAAAAAAAAAAAAAGGGGAAAAAAACCCGATAGCGACCATGTCGAACAATGGGAAAAAAAAGAAACCCGCGGAAAAAAAAACAAAGGGCCCGCCAGGCGGAGGGGCTAGGACCCCGTAGAGCCGTTGGGGGGGCTCGTGAGGAGGTTAGCACGGATGCATGTCAGTAAGGCGCGCGAAATGTAGGGAAAGGAAATCGGCCCTAGCCGAAAGATGCAAGAAAAAGTTAGGGACGAAGAATGAAGAACGCGGACAAGACGAAGAAGCGCACGGTCTGAAGAAAGTAGCGCTTCCGCTTGGCACAAAGTGGAAAGCAACCTCGCCGAAGTCGCTGGGGGCGGTGAAACTAAAAGGCATGCTATGTGCGGAACGGAAAGAAGGGAGGGGGAAAAAATGATCAAAGGGACTGAGGGAAAGGGAAACAGACGGTTACTAAATCCCTTGGAATGACAGAACATTTATCAGGGGGAAGTTAGGGGCAGTCGCCAATAGATCTTGGGAGGGGGAAGTACGGGGGGGTGTCGATTACGATTATGACGGGGAAAAAAAGGGAGAAGGACACAAAGCGCGTCGGGGCAACAAATTGGCCATAACTCGATACTTAAAAGCGTCAAGAAAGTCCGATAGGTAAAAGTCACGATAGGTGCTGAGTAGAGCTGAAAAATCACAACGGCGTAAAGCGGGAAAACTAGCCTATCATCAAAAATCTGGCGATTTAGGCGTAGTGGGGAGGGGAGGAGACTCTAAGCGGGAATTGCCCATGCAAAAAAAAAGTGAAAAAAACGGATAGATAGGGAATTCAATCATTCGCCGGCTCTTCGTAAGGTGGGGGGGGGAAAAGGAAAGGCAATGCGGCGCGAAGGTTAAAAAGGAAAAGGGAGGAGAGAGCGCCGCAAACAGTGCAGTTTGTGTGAAGAAGGCAATTGGGGGGGGAATGCACACCTAACCCACATGGGGCACTCGGCGGTCACTGGAAGGAGGATAAAATGGCTTCAGAAAAAAGCCATCGCGGGAGGAAAGGAAAAGAAACGGTCTTAGCAAATGACGGGGCGGACCATTTAAAGGGAACCGATGTAGAGCCGGGGGTAAGCGAAGTTAAAAGGTGGTCAGATGCAAGTGCCCCGGGTGGGTTGCAAGGGGGGAACAGAGGTACTCATGACATCTCCATCAAGAGGTTATTGGAAGCAGGGAAAATTCTTATTCGGGCGCGCTGCCGAGGGGGCGAGGGCTGCCAGTAGTGAGTGCTGCTAAAAGCCGAGGGAAAGAAAGCAATAGAACCCTACGGAGGGAAGAAAGCACTCGCCTACCAGTTTTTGAGAAAAGAAAGGAAAGGCGCGCCGATTTCAAAAAAAAGGACTTTCGTCGCCAGGAGATCGAGAACATAAAGCTCCGGAAGAAACAATGCCTCGCAGGAAAGCCCGGAAGGCGCCAGGAAAAAGGAGGGGGGGGTGAATTATGTCCTTGAGTCTCGTAACCTGATGGGGAACTGAAACGGAATGGACAGGAGGGCTAGCTCTTCTCAAGGGAAGAAAAGGCCGTAAAGAATAGACCGACGAGAGACGGCAGACGACGCCGTCCCGACGGAAACATGAGGATCAGGGGGGAGACGACCAAAAAAACCGTAAACAATCCGACATTGGTTAGAATTTTAACCCTGGAGGGGTAAAACGGGGTCCAGAGGGCAGGGAGAAAAAGAAAAAAGATCAGGTCGGGTAAACAGGAGGGGAAAAGGGAGCATAGGGGAACCGTTTAATGAAAAAGAAGGTCAGCGAGGCTGGCTAGAGAGGTCCAGGGGAAGGGTCGAAAATAAGACACCGGCGTATGAGAAACGCCTCGGCGGCAAGCCAAACCAGTGAAAAAGGAATCACGGCAAAAAAAGGCATACTGCAAGCTCGTCGCAAAACTCGCGTGTCGACCGGCGGGATGGGGGAAGGAAGCAGTAGAACCGTGGGAGGGGAGGGGAGAGACGAAAAGAAAACCCAGAAGACGGGAGAAAGCAGGGGAGACCGTCGCGCTTGGAGGCCCCTTTTGGGGAGAGGGGGGGCTAACGAAACAAGCCCAAGGGTAAAGGGGGAAAGCAGCACAGCCTTCCAAGTTGGGGGGGGAGACAAAAAACACATGAACACAGAGAAAGATATAGGGGGAAAGGGGGGGGATGAAAAACGTACATAGCGAGCGTAAGTGGGAAAATCCATCGACTCAAAAAAAAATGAGGGGGAAATGATTAGTCTGAAAAGTCACCCCAAAAAGGGGGGTAAAGATAACCGCGACTAATTGCGAAGAAGCGGCGGGGGGGGATGAAAGGAACTGGACGGAGGTCGTTCACAACATGTGAACATATCTTAAGCGTGTTTATGGTTGAGAAACCCAACCCTGGGGAATGGTGGCAAGGGAGGAATTCCGGGAAGAATGGACACCCAAAAAAATTGGGGCAGGTGGAAAAGCTAACAAAACGGAATCCAAGCGCTCTGTAGCCGTAGGACGCAAAGAAAGGATGGGGTTTCTTTTCTTCCGGATGCTCGAACAATCCCAAAACGTACATGTTGTAGAAGGGAACATCTGGGGGCTGTGCTCCCATCAATGGTCCGAAAAAACGAATGAGTTGCGACCGAGCTGCCATGAACTGTTACAAGAAAGAAAAAAAAAAGGTCTCGGGGTTTAGGGTGGAAGGGGGAATAAGATCTCGGCGGAGAAATTGACATCAGCATAAGGCCAAAGTCCGAGGTTAGCGATCGCAGGCGAACCCGCTAGAAAATCAATCATGAGATCGTCTCGTTCTCGTGGGGGACGAAAGAACTCTTCGGCAACCCCGATCCTGGGTCGGGCCGCCATTCGCCAGCAGATGGAAAGGGAAAGATTGAAAAAGGTTGACAAAGAAAAAAACAATGTCGAACTGCCTGCCGGCTTGACGGTTGCAGAGGAGGGGATCCCCCAATCGGCCGCTTCATGGAAAGTCGGAGCGAGAGGGCAGGGATTCGGTTCAGGGGAGGGGCGGCCAGGGGGGGAATGCGCCGATGAGACGCTCTCAAAGCCGGACGCCGTTCCAACCATGGGAGCGAAATCAAGCAGGGCACCAAAGGGAAAGCGAGACACAGAAGCGATGCCGGTGCTGCGAAAGGCGCAAGACGGGGGGGGATCTCGACGAAACTGTCAGGGGGGGGGATGGAACGGAACCGGGGCGACGAAAGGGAGACAGGGAAAAGGCCAAGCGGAGCGGAGCAAAAATAGGGCAGCATCTTTGTGAAGTCCGGAAATAGTACGTTCGGAGGGGCCGCGACGATCCTCGAGCTCGGCTGAAAGCCTACAAAGGTAGCCACAAAGGGCAGCCAAGAAGGAAATAAGGGAGGCGAATGACCAAACAGCGTATGGGGGGAACTAGGAAAAGCGTAAAAACTAAGGGAAACCAGATCCGAACTGTAAACGCGTAAAAGTTGTACGATCGCTCAATGATGGGGGAAAGGGGGAAAACACACGACGCATTGACGAAGATCGTGGGAAAGGGAAACACCGCGATGGAGCGTTAAAAAAAAGGGAAGCGTAAAAACAAGTCCATTGACCTCGAGAGGCCGGGTGGTTCTACGACAGTAAAAAAAAACGTCGTGACAAAAAAAGACACGTTGCGCGCGGGCCGCGACCCTAGAAACAGAGAACCAGCGCGCCCAAGGGTCCAACTTGTGAACTCCAGCAGGCGATCGCCGCTTGCGTGAGGAAATGGAGGAGAAGAAACGATCCAGGATGGCGGCAGCGGGTCAATTAAACGAAAACGCAAACCGGGTAAAGAAAAGCCCCATCTCCGAGGGGTTGTAAGGGCGCGCGAGGAAAAGCTGGAAGAAGGAAGTACCAGCCGTTAAACGTGATAGCGGGGACAGAGAGAAGAGCGCAACTATAAGGGTCATAATAAGCGATTAGGAAGAGGTGAACGTGGTAGCATGGAGGTTGCTGAATGCGAAAAAACCAAGGAAGCATCTTATCGACAACCCTGAAAGGACCGGAGATGGGAATCTTTAATTGGGGGAATAACCACGACAAAGAAGAAAGATGGCTGGAAGAGAGGGGATGGGGGGGAACCGTATCGGGAAGGTCGACATAACGGAAGGGGGAGCATTAAGGGTAAAAAGGGGGGAGGATCTCCCACAAGCGCCTAGGCGGCCAGACACCCAAAGGGGGGGGGGACAAGAAAGAAGGAGGGAGAAGGGGGGTTTCGGAGTTGGATCGCTAGCGAAACAACGTAAATAATCTCCCGCGCGAGGGAAGGGGGAGGACAGGGTAGATGTCTGTGAGGGAAGGCCTCGGGCCGATGACGGCCCTACAAATTTACTATCACCCAACTGAAACTCCCTAAACGATAAACACAACGAAAAAAAAAGACTACGGTGTCCCGACCGGGGACCCAAAGGGCGGATGTTATCGCGGAAAGAATAGGCAGGGGTACTACAGAACCCCCCTTGGTAAGGAATCAGAAGGCGAAGTACAGAACCTGACAGACAACGCAAAAAAATCTGAAAGCCGTGTAGGAAAAAGCCAACCGTCCTGGCGACTCAAGGGCAGAAGCAAAAGTGCGAGAAAAATATGAAGAGAACGCCCGGCGGTGACCTAGAGGGCAAGATCTCTCAAACAGTGAGAAGGATGAATTTCAAGAACGGCTGACACCTCAGTCGTCTCAGGTCTACCACGGGGAGGGACAGGGCGAACCGTCGCCAGGTAAAAAAAATTGAGGCTAGTTTCGTTGAGACCATGTTTATAAGAGTCAGGAAAAAACCAGGGAATGGCGGCAATGTGAGGAAGGTTAGCCAGCGGAGAAACCCCGTCACCTCCAAAGGGTCGAGTAACTGCGTGGGACTCGTTGGGGGGACGACGCGGGATGGAAGGGGTTTCCGGCGTAAAATAACGAAATGTTGTCTGGAACAGGAAGGCCCAGGCCCTGAAGAACAGAAAAAGACCAACAGTCTGACCTAAAAGACATAGCGGGGGGGCGGAAAGGAGGAAAGACGCAATGGAAATATCTCGACCGCTTTCGTAACACTAATGCCTAGTCATGACGTCGAATATCGCCTTCAGAATAAGTACGAGAAGGAAAAGAACGAAGAGGGAACTGATCACCGAGAGGGAAGTCGAAAGGAAGGAAGGGACGCCAGCAAAACAAGGGACTCTTCAAGAAAGAGTGGAGCTTGTCGGAGAGGAAAAGGTATTATTTTAAAAAGGGGTACTGTGTCGATGGAAGATTATGGCTCAGACTAGAAGGAAGCACGAGGTCGGGGGGCGCCCCCTGGCCAGAACGCGCCCTAGCACGGTGTCAAACAGAAAGAAATCGAGCGAATCTTAGTGATTCAGGGGGGCGTGGGTGATCCGTCGGGGCGCAACGAGCAAGCACCTGAAAAGAGAACTGAGACCGCGCTCCACCACCTCGCGTGGGGGAGGATGGAGACGGTAAAGCTGAGAGGCGTAATTACAGCACAAGACCTGATCGATCTAAGGTTCCGAAATAATCCTACGGGCGCGGAGGCAATTTGTAAGCAAAGAAGGGGAAATGCGGGCGCAAGCATGGGCATCGAGAGTAAGAAGGAAAACGCAAAAATGAAGGTTTGACAGAGTCTGAGAACTTGGCACCGAGACAGTCAATACCCTATTCAAAACATGGCTGTGACAAAGAGAAGTTGCCAGAACCGCGTCCATCGCGGCAGTCCAGCAAAAAGGAAATTAGTGAGCGTGAGGACCATTTAACAAGCCAGATCATCCAATGAAACTTGGGGGGGCACAGAGCGAAGGGCCCCGGGAAGGTTAAAAAATCAGATTTTCCAGGTTCTTATCCAGTGCGCAAGGCAGGAGAGAACTTTCGTGTCAGCTGAGGAGGGGGGAAGAGGCTTGCCGAGGAGTTAGCACGAGCTCAGAAGAGGATCGTGCAAAAAGACATAGAAAAAAGGAATAAGTTCGGGGAAACATGATCGGGCCGATTTTGTAGAATAAAAAGGAGGTTAAAAGGAAGGACCGTGCGGACTATCACACAAAGAGGAAAGAGCGATCGTGCCGAGCACACAGAGGGCGCAACGGGGACACCGCCTCGCATCGAGCCGGGTAGCTCAGGGCGTGGGGGTTCAAAGGCTGTCCTGTTGAACTGTGACCATGGCAGTGGCAGGAAGCAAGAGCGAAAGCCAGGCCGAAACTAGGACCGCCGGTAGAGTCGAAACGGGAAGGAGCAGTAATCGCCAGATCAGACAATGAAGACTGCGCAGTGTTAGGGATCTACTCTCTGAAATCAATCATGTCGGTAATAAAAGGGGGGTGGGAAGGACGACCATTCGTTGAAAAGCCGGGTCAAAAGAACAAGGCAAGTGGGAAAGGGAGAGAAAGAGGATCTGTTTGCTAAAGTTGAATTTCGAACGGCAGACTAAAAAAACTAATTCGGGAAATCTGGCCTACAAGTGAGAGAAGGAGGCCGGGCACGATCAACCGCGGCGTGGGGCGAAGAAAATGCCACGAACTCAGGCCGGCATCCAACCCGCCTTTGGCACTCTCCGTCACGTCAATGTGCAGAAGCAGTGAAAAAAAAGAGTCTGTGTCGACCGGCGCTGGCCGCAACGAACGAGGTGAAATCTGGAAGAAAAAAAGGGGAGTGGGCGCTTGTCAGCAAAACAGCCGTAAGAACAGACTGGAAGGGGAAAAGCCGAAACCGAGCAGAGGGAGCCTGGTTTGAGGGCCGTGAACGGCAACGCCAATGACCTTGGCAGGACGCATCGCAACGCGTAATTAATGCAAAGGGGGTGGGGTGGGACCACACAAAAGGGGAAAAAACGAAAAAGAGATAAATGCAATGGGAGGGAACGCCGTCATAGGAGGGCGTAAGTGAAACCAACCTCTGGACCGCTATCGAAATTAGGTAATGCCAAAAAAAAACAGGAAAAGATAAGATGCCAGATCAGGGGGGAGAGGAGCGCGAGGAGGATTGCTTCCTGACGCTCGCTATGACGGTCAGGGAACCATAAATAAAAGGCGCGGTGTCATTTGTGTCAACCACCCAACAGGAATCAAGAGGGGGAAGTTCGATGCTTCAGGGGGCATGTGAGGGACTGGCAAGGAAGGAGAAGACAACCAGGCAAAGGAAACGCGCGGGGGCTTGCCCAGCAACTCAATTCGGGGGGTCTAGGATTCGAGAAAAAAGAATTTCAATAACAAGGGCGTGCCGTACCATCAGGGGCGAACACCGTCAAGGTCTACCGATGGCCGTGAAACGGGGAACAGTCGTTGGAAAAAGGTTTGGAGATTGCCTCCCGAGCGGAGAGCCCAAGAGGACGCCGGGATAGTCAGAAAGACAAACTCAACCATCAAAGCGAGAACGGAGTAAATGAACCGGTCTCGCTTGGCGCAATCAAAAAAAAACGCAACCAGATAACTGATTCGTTACCTGTAAGTGGTCAAACCATTCGCCCAGAAAAGGCGAGAACAAAGTCTTGGGGCCAAAGAAAGGACGCCTTAAAACCATGTCAACAAACAATGGTCCCGCTTGCTGAGTGCCTCTGGTAGAGAAAACGAGCCAGCTTCATGATACGGATGACCATCGTCGGAGGAGGGGAGGAGACGAGTGGCGGGCCTGCGCGAGAGGAGCGCACCAGAAGCCAATTGGACCACGCGGCTCAAAAACCTCAGGACTCAAGACAGGGCACAAACAACCAAATCGCGAAGTCAAACAAAACCAGATGGCCGGCAAGATCGAGATGTGGAAGGGCTTTGGGTGAGACGATATGAAACCGGGGCGGGACGAGTAAGCAGGGGGGACGGAATGCTGGAGCGAAATCCGGCTGGAGGGGGAATGTTCCGAAAGGAGGGGGCCGGGGGCAATTGCAGCATGCAAGAGAAGAGGACTCACGGAATACTATAGGCGAAACGAGAAACACGAAGGGCTGCGAAAGAACCGCAGGTGAGATGGGAATAAGGAAACAGGTTCCTGGAATGCTGAGGGGGAAAACAAAAAAAACGGCAAGCCATGAGAAGAGAGATTGGGAAATCTTCGCATGTAACGAGCGGATAACTAGGATGGGGGCCACACCCGCTTTTGGGAACGACAGGAGGGGGATGGACGCCGGCGGAGGGGAGCGAGAATGTCGGCAGTAAGTTAGGACCTCTAGGACCATGGGCAGAAAGGGGCTCCGGGACTTCGGGGGAAAAAGACTGTTGCGCGCGGCCTCACGCTATTCATGCCACTGAGACAGAAGGGGGAACGATGAGGACCCACCTAAGCCGCAGAGGAGGCTTGCGGGAACTGTAAGGAGATGCAACGAGCTTCTGTGGAGGAAGAAATGGCAACAGCGCTAGGATCACATCGCCTACGACCCAGAACCGCGATGGGTTCCTAGGGCGGGAAGGAGGCAGGAAACTTCTGAAAGAAGGTGGGACTGGAGGAAGCGGGCCAGCGCGGGCAGACATCACGCCGATCGTGGGGCATTCGCGACGATTGATGGTTAAGACTGGAGTAGTGGGTATCTGGGTTCAGAACGAACAGAGCTGGGAGGCAGGTCGGCGGTGAAAGCAGGACTCATCTCTCAAGAGGAGAGAAAAAAACCAATACAAACAATTCAATATTCTTGAGAAGGGCAGCCCGAAGCCAAATCACGATGGGTCAAATGGGAGAGACCGAGGGAGGACAGGAGAGGGGACACATGCAAAGCGCGTTGATGCAGTGAAAGGCCGGTCGTGCGGTTGCGCTCCACAATCAAATGTACCACGCCCAGCGCCTGCGGAGAGGCGGGGAAAAGGTTTCGAAAGCGGAGAGAAGAAATGGACCGATCGACGGGGCTCTGGCGGGAAATCGATGTCCAGAGTAAAAGAGCGGAAAGAGAATGGCTGGTTGGAAGGGCAGAGGGCGGACGAGGGGGCAGATGGAACTGGCAGAAACAGTGTAGCTAGCTAACCGGAAATTAAAAAAAGATGAGACAGAAAGAGAACAAGCCGACTAGGTGTAAAAGAGAAAGACAAGGGGGAGGCGTTGGAATACGCTTGAGCTATGGCGAAATTGAACCCCTGTCGTGCCGCAAGGGGCGTGGACAGAAACCTGTACAAAAAGACAATCTGAAACGTCTGGGGGAATAAGAAAGTCAAGGAATCATTCTACCTCCCCCTAAGCACCATCAAAGAAAAAAAATCCTTCTGTTGAAAGAAAGAGACAATGAAAGAGAAAAAACAAACGGAGTGGAAGGAAAGAGAGAGATTGGGGGGGAAATCCAATCATGAAGGAGCCATCATATTTCGCAAGTCTTAGGCTAAAGGGGACCCGGCCGGGAAGGGGGAGCTGGTCGAACAAGCGTTGAAGATTGTTGGGTCCTCTGCACGAATCTATGCGACACAAGAGGCGGCCATGTAGGAAGCAGAGTCGCCCCGCGAGAAAAACCATGCCGCCATCTTCGAAGTCCCGGTAACCGGTGGATCGGGGACTGAGGTGAGCGGGGAGGGTGTTTCCAGTCTTATATCGCGAAAATTTGGTTATCCCGGCACAGCGGCCCGAAAGTCAAAACTACAGCCATTCGAGAAGCTCTAAAAAAGCAAGCGACAGCGCGATTGAGAAAAGGCCTGTACTCTGTAGAAAAGGGACAGGATCCCGTCGGGAAAAAAGGGGAGACGCCTCGCCAAGAAAAAGGGGTGCGGTCGACTAGAATTCAGAGATTGTTTGTGACGAAGGGGGACTACGGGGCTTGACGGATCAGGAAAAGAACCTTAAGAGAAGTAAATAAGCCCGTCCGAGTTAAGAAAAGAGGGTTTTTGCTGAACTGAAAAGGGGGGACAGGATAAAGATCCCTCATAAGAAAGGGGGAACGGGAAGGGGTGTCCGATAAGTGAGACGGTTGAGAAAAAGCCTTCCACAAAAGGCGCGGTCGGGGGGGGAGACCCTTTCCAGGCGATCCACTGTCGTCAGAGGGAATCGAATCGATCGTGAAATGATCACGGTCAGCTGGGGATCTGCACGGGAAAAAACGCGAAAAGAAACTCAAAAGGGAGGGGAAGAAGGTGGAGCCGCCGGATGCCAAAAAAATCGGTAGGAAAAGGGGGCGCCGTGTGGAGGGGCGATCGAGGCCGGATTGACTCAGAAAATGCAGCAAAAGGAAGAGACTTCAATCTACCTCTCGCCACACACGAGTCGTCGCGGGGAGAGGACAATACATTCACACATGTTGGGCGGGGAGAGCGGGACTGATGGCAGCGCCAAAAAAAGGCGTTTAAAAAAAGTCATGTAGCTTGTCTCCCGAACACATGGTCAATCAGGAAGAGGGGAAACGCACGGAAGGACGCGAAAGGAAAAAGGCTTCAAAGAAAAAAAGAGAAAGAGAGGCTGCAAGCACAGGCGTCAAATCGGGGGCGGACCATTTCCAAGAAAATAGAGGCATTGATTTAATAGGAAAGAGGGTAAAAGGTGTCCTAGAGGCTCAGGGCGGAAAAAAAGGGGTTACGCCTCAGAGGTTCAAGAGGGATCATACATCGTAGGTTCGGGTGACCGCTTACGTGGAAGAGGCCAGGTGTCGGCGACGGGCAACGGGCGTGAGCATCAGGAAGGAGGATCGTCATCCGGCGGCAAGAAAGCAACTACCGGAAAATGACAACTCCGTCAACTATGTTGGGCTCACATCTAGTGGCCTCGAAAACGGACTTCACTTGGGGCAATACAGGCGGGAACGATCACAAAGCCAGGCATCTTGCGACTCTTTAGAAAATGGATCGTCCATCTGCGGGGAACGGTCAGCGAGGGAGTGGTGCTTAGGAGTTCCAAAGGGGGGTCTAGCATTATGTTGAACGTAACTCTTTTAAATTTGATATCATTAGAATCCCTCCACTCGGCAGGCCTCAAGAATCCTAAAACTAGCTGACAGAGAAGAAGATCAACGACGGCCATGAAGCGGCGCTGCGGAGAGAGCTGCAAGACACAAGCGAATTGGGGAGTTACCTAGAAATTTGAAGGCTAACCTTGGAATGACTTGTCGATCATTCTTAATGGTGATGGAAAGATCAAGGACGGGTTGCGAAGAGGTGATTGCTCAAGCGGACAGTTAATGGAGACGTCGCAGGGGCTTTGCCGGACATCGAGGTAAAGAAGCAGCGGAATGATGGAGAAGGAAGGAGCGGCGGTCAAAAAAACCGCCTTTGGGAAAACGCCGTCACGGTCCCGTTCTCGGGAAGAGAGGGGAAGACCGCGGTCAGTGACAAATCGTCGGGTCCGATAAGAAAAAAAAAGGGGATCTTCAATCTCACCGTCAAAAACCAAAAGGGGAGGGAGGATCGCATCCGGACACGCTTGGCCTTGGTGGACGTCGGAGGAAGGGGAAAAAGTCAACTCCATTCCCCTGTCCGTAAATCATCTTGCATCGGGGAATCCTCAGTGGGTGGGGAAAACCCCATTAAGAAGGGGAAGAGAAGAGGTCAAATGGCTGAACGACCTCATACGAAGCGTAATGAAGAGAATCGTCGCCCTCCTACAATGAGGAGAGGATAAGACTAACAACAACAAATTAGAAGAGGAAAATAGTCGATTAGAAGGGGGATTTCGACTCACTTTACTAGCCTATTAACTGTCGGGGCATAAAAACATGTGAAATTATATAGTCAAGCGGTGGTGTGTGGTCCACCCAAACAATGGATGAATTCCCAGGATAATGGGGGCGTGCTGCAATAAAGGGGCAAAAGGTAAAAACACGTGAAATCGACGCCACCAAGGGGGGCAACACAGGAAGAAAACGAGCGGTCTCTATCTATCAAAGTTGGGGTGGGGGTTGTGGGGGGGGGGTTGGTGGTGTGTGGGGGTTTTGGTGTGGGGGGGGTTTTTGCTCAAGGAGGGGTGGCAAACGTATTATATAAATACCTCAAAACTAGGATGTCACTAGCTTCTTCCTGACAAACCAGCGGACCCCTCACAATTTCCAAAAAGGCCGTAGGGGAAAGGACGTTTTTTTAACGGAGTGAAGGGGACGTTTGGAGATGGTCGGGGGGGAATGAGCGGAGTGGGCCTATTCCATCGAATCGGAAAACTACTAGGGTTTCGGAGGACGAAACGCGACCGAATGTCAAGAATCTGCGACTCGTCGAGGAAACCGGGTTAAACTTGGGAGAGACTTCGCAATAAAAAATCTACTAAACTTTAGTACGTTCCGACATTAGCAAACCAATCAGTCTCGAACCCTCCCCACAGAAGGGGACCTTAAAAAAAAATGTGAGGAAAAACTCGAAATTATTTCGTTGACTTTCGCAAACCGCCATCATTTGGCCGGCGGGAGAGGAGGCATGGACCGCTGAAAAAGGGAGGTGAACGTGGGCCGCCCGAAAGTGGATCTGCGCATAGAGCACTCTCTTGAACTGCCGTTCAAATAATGGAAGGGAGAACTCATAATAAGAGCAAAACCCAACTCCCCAACTACGTAAACTAGAAAAATTCTCTGGGGGGGATTAAGCAGAGTTGTCTTGCTGCAGACGAGAAAGTGACATGCTTTGGGGTTATCTTATCCAGCACTCGACGAAGTCAGTTCCTTGGAAAAAAAGAGACGAGGCGGGGGTCCGGCAAAATAGGAAGGGGAGATCTTTTTCAGGTTTCCTAAAAGGTTCTTATGGCAATCCATAAGAAATCTAGATAGGAAGCCCGAACTCCTAGCAAGCCGAAAAAACCTCGGCAAGAGACGACTGGGGAAAAAAAATGCGAATTAAACAGCCTTTTTCGGTTCCGGAAGGATTCCAGGGAAAAAGAGTGAGGAATTAACAAGAGACCGGGGGCAAAAGAGCCTATATTGATGTCGCTTAAGGGAAAAAAGGCTCTTAAATAGAGCCCACACTCTCATTGGGGACGAAGATGTCTAGGTGACAGGAAAGATCTGGGCGGTTGGCGAATAGAGAGGTTACGCGACTCAAGTGACCGTGCGGAAAAACTAGCTATCAAGGGTCGCGGTGCTGCAGTGATCTAAAATGCCTCGGTTACAAAATCACGGGGGGGGCCGCGCTGCCGAGCGCTATCTCAAAAGTATGAAAACCTGCTCGCGCAGACAGCCGGGGTCCGGCTTGAGCCGCGAACGGCGACGAGGCATTGTCTGGTCGGAAGTCGAAGCGGGCGGGCAAGGCTCGTGGAGCTGTCAAGTCCTATATGGAACACAAAAAATCACGAAAGGACCAAAGGCAGAGGGGTGGGTGGGGAAAGAGCGATATTCTATCTATGCCTTCTCCTGCGTCGTTCCAAAGAAGAAAGAAAAAAGCGGCAACCCGAAAATCATCAAAATATAACGATTGCTTGGGGGTATGACGAAGACCCGGGATCGGAGTGAGGGAAATTCGCCCGGACCGTGAAATTAAGCGTCCAGTGATCATCTGACGCGGGGGGACACCACGTAAGAAACCTATTCAGAAGTGATCTTCTACTTGGAACTCCCGTCACGGAGGGGGATACCGGGGGGTACCTGATCGGGACTTGTAGCAAGAAGAGCCGTGATCAGTTAAAAAGCCGGAGTTAAAAGGTGCGTACGCTCACAAAA
>Ga0179593_1558570_pt1 | contig 22269 bp, 18 predicted proteins | sample CZODoug2_1_08_16_FD_185931 | JGI IMG/M metagenome (GOLD analysis project Ga0179593, IMG submission 185931) | Vadose zone soil fungal communities from Angelo Coast Range Reserve, California, USA - CZODoug2_1_08_16fungal (PacBio error correction) | ecosystem: Environmental > Terrestrial > Soil >...
CCGCGAGGCCGACGATAATCATGTCTCGTAGAGGGAGGACCAGTTTTTATTTTTTCACTTAGGAGGAGCAGGGGGAAAGGTATGGGATCTTAAGGAAGAAAGGAGACATCGAACTTCCCCGCAGGGAGGAGGGAAATGGCTTGTTGGGGGTGAAGAGCGGTACTACCAGGGGTCAAAAACGGCGGAGGGGTGAGGAAGAAATAGATTGTGGGAACGAACTCGCGTCGGGGGAACCACTGTGGAAAAGAGGAAAGATTCCAGAGGGCACGTCCCAGGAGGAAAGGCATATCCGAAGCAAGAAGAGAGCCGTCTCATCAGGCCTTTCGGGAATCGGAAAAAAGAAGGGGCTCGGCAACACCGAGAGGGGGGGCATGGGAAAGGGATTTCTTTCAGGGGGGGAGAAAAAGTGAGTGATTTGTCTGAGCGGGTAGGGAGGTCGTGAAAAGCTCGGCAAGGCAAAAAAGTAGCTAGCTAATTACTCAGGCATGCAGACTTTCAGTCCCCTCACCAGGAGGGGCGCCGAGCCTTTAAGGGGAGTATATGGGGGACAAGGGGGATATTCCGAGGGGTAGGACGTAAGGCATTAAAAAATGACACTTAGATTGAAAAGAAAAAAACATCTGTTATGGGGGGAAAAAAGAGAACGGGTCTCGGTTTGCAGAGGCGCGTTCAAAGAGGCAGCGGGAGAGGAGGACGGCTGGGGCGACTAACGCCCAAAAATTTGGGGAAGGGGTTGGGGGGTGAAGGGAGTTCTGAGTAGGGCTGACCAGAAACCGGATATAAGGGGCGGATATTGTCCTGAAGAACCTGGGATTCCTTGATTCAGTGGTCGGCATGGAAGGAAGGGAGGGAACTTAGTCTACCGGGAGGTGCTTCACGTAACTTCAATGAAATCAGATGGGGGATAAAGGCCAGGCTCTCTGAGACAAACTGAGGGTATTCTCATCCAGAGATGGGGAGCGAACTTCAAGGGAATTATTTCGGAAGGGAAGGAACTAAGGAGGGGGAGAATAGAACAAGTAAAAAACCCAGGGAAGGGGGGAGAAAGGCGGGGGGAGCTACTTTTCTTTCGGAAAAAAGGGAAACGACGGGGTTGGTCCTCAGACCGTTGAGAATAAATTTGAATCCCCATGGGGAGACATAAAAGGAGGGAAGGACAGACCAGGGCAAAGGGGCCCTTCGTGGAGGAGGGGGGACTACGGACTGTTCCCCTACTTCTTTCGGGACAAGCGCAAGAATTACGAACCGGCTCCGGCTGGGATCGCTGGAACAAACAAATGAGAACACGATCGGGGTTGAAAGAACTGAACTACTGAGTGGAAAAAGAAGAGGACCCTAGATTCCTAGGAAGAGACTTTAGGAAATGAAGAAAGATACAGTCATTATGTAAAAAAAAGAAAGAATATATGATGTGATCAGGAGAGAATGGAAAGGCGACTTAGGATTGAGGACCTTAACGGTAAATGAGGGACAAGATCTCCACTTTACTCAAAGAAGGGGACGATCCACGGCCTCTGACTAATAGCTAGGCGTTCCTTGAAAGGGAGCGTCGCAACGGAAAAGGATGCTCGTTGCCGGATCGGGGGGGATCGAAAGAAAAATCGACGAACTTTTGTGTCTCACGGAATTGGGGGGGGGGGAAAAGTGGGAGGGGATAATCGACCGATGGGGCGGGAGTGGATCCGGAGGAATTGAAAAGTCAGTCGAAGTAAACCTGGAGCGCCGGTAACGTGGGTCGGAGAAGAGACTTAGAACCAGGAAGTAAGGTATCAGAAAAAAGAATCGGGGGGAATCAAGTCAGCACGCCGGACATCAGTAAAGGAGCATACAAGTCGCACGCCTCTATTACACCCTAACGGGGGGACCCTCCTTATTTAAGAAGGGGTACGAGGAAAAAGGGGGAGGGCGAGTCTCTTCCTCTTCACCGTGAGGAAGAGGGTAGGGAAGAAGGACTGTTAAGGCGAGAGGAAGTCGAGATAGATAGAGGACTGCTCTTTGCAGGATGAAATCTCAATACGGGTTCATGCAAATTGGTCGGGCACATTGAGGGATCTAACTCAGGAGGAACGCCGCCTAAGGCGTCTTCGATTTGGAATCTAGACAGACGATGAGGACCAGGAAAGCTCGACCAATAATAAAAGGAACAGAAAGGAACTGGTCAAAACTCCGCCTTAACTTTCAGCAGCAGGGAATGCTTGCGACGATACATACCTTAAAGGAAACCTCGTAGAGGGATCCGGGAAGACTTAAACGGGCTTCGTCACTGGGGCCTTTCTCACCGGTCTCTATAGATCTCAACAAGGGGGGGGAGTAACTAAGGGGGGGAAGGGCATCTTGACGAAGAAAAGGGGGGGGGTTTTAATCTGGATCGACTACGATCAAGTCGTATCTTTCGAGGAGCCCTTTAACCTGTCTTCAAAACAAAGAAAGAAGAACTAGTCAGGAAGAAAAGAGCATCCTTGAGGAAAGAAAAGAAGTGCCTGTTACCGTGGGGGAAAATTCGGAGCTCGCGCTCGAGAAAGACTTAGAGGTCGGCGGGAAAGAGCTCTTCAGAATCAAACAAGTGAGAAGAGCGGATAAGAAAATAAGGCTCAGTGAAGCAAAAAAAAGTCGCTATCTCATCTCTACTTCGCGAAAGGAGGAAGAGACGCCTCCTGTACGCTCTCTAAAGACCCGTGCAGCCTGCAAGAGCACTCCAAGAAAGAACGCTCAACATGTCCTTGCTCGCCTGCGGTCCTCTAATTAGGGGAATCTTTCGTCGGAGAAGTGGGTCTTCTATGACGGGGGTTGTGGGTGAGAAGTAGACACCGACGCAGAGTCTTTCTCGTACGACCGGGAAGCTAATAAAAGGGCGGGGAAAATTCGAAAAAAAAAGCTGAAAGGACTCGAATGCGTACTCGACTACAGTAAATGAGCTCAAGGCAAGAGCGTCTGAAAGGTCGAGGGAACCCAAGTCGAAACCGGGGAAAGGCTACAAAGCTCGTCTAAGAAATTCAATCTGGAAAGAGGAAGAAACCGAAGGCTTTCCGTGCGCGTTACTGAAACGAAAAAGGGCCGCGCGATTCGTCGAAGAGCGGCCGTTGAGAAAACCAGCAACATTCTCAGACCACCAAACCCCCCCAACCCTGGACGAACGGGGAACGCCTGAAGGCTCAAGAAAAAGTAAAGTTAGAAAAAGGTCGTACGCGTGCTCTACACTGACGGAAGAAAGGGGACAAAGGAAGACTTTCGGACCTCAAGCGCGGCATCGGCGAGAACTAACAGCAGTACGGAGGAGATCCTATCCAGATCATAGGGGTCGACGGGAAAACGTCAGAGGACTTTTTCATCGGGGGAAAGAAAGAGGAAGGAAAAGGCATTCTTCTCTCCTCAAAAGAGGGGGGACAAGTTAAGAAATCCGTCGAGATCGAAGGGGGGGGCACATAGTGCACCTAAAAACCACAACAGAGTCGGCGCGGAGAAGTCTCGAGGGGAAGGGCAAAAGACTAATCACTACGCAGGCAAGGGACGAGGAGTGAAGTTCAGATGGAAGCGGACCTAGAAAAAAGAAGGAATGAGGAAACAGTCTAATTAAGGAGGCCTGGCAGAAACTGAGGAATCAAGGAAGGGAAAACCGACGGTAGGGAAAGCGGACGGGGAGGTCGGCTACCGGTGAAAGTATCAGGTATTCAACAACCTTTACCCTTAAAAAAAAGCAAGAAGAGGAACCGAGGTAAGTACTGAAAAAGAGAGAGAGGGGTATCTTTCTTGTCTGTAGTAAGATGGAAAAAGCCAAGGAGGAAGGAGGAATAATTACTAAATCAAAAAAACCCATTTCTCAATTCGAAGGAAGCCGAAGCATCTACAAGACAGGCCTTTGACGAAAACGAGGGGAAAAAACGCTCCTTTAAGGGGAAAGGGGAGGAAAATGGGGGTTTTCCTCTGCAGAACTAAGGGGACATCAATTCAGGGAAGACGGAATCGGCTGTTTCCAACATCACTCAAACCGGCTACGGCACAATCTCGAAGGCTCAGCATAATGAAATCTCGGTACGCGTAAGTCAGGAGGGCGCAGACGGGAAAGGGACTCTTCCTCTAATTCTACCTGTAAGCGACCCACGAAGCAGAGGTGTGGGGGGAAAAACTAAAGAAGCAAGGCATGTGGAAATTGACAAATCGTGGAAAGTCAGAGAAAAAAAAGATGGACTCTTGGGAGAAAAAGAAAAGCACTAGACTCGGCGCTCAGGTAGAAGGCCGCCGTGGGACTTTTGAGCCATTAAATCAAACGTAGTTAAGGGTTCTAGGAAGACTAGCTAATGGAAAAAAAAGAAACAAGAAAAACTACTCGTACTTTTTCACCTAAGAGGGGGATCTCTCTTCACAACTTCACCGGAAAACAAAGGGGAAAGCTAACAGGGATATGCTCAGGGCGTTAGGGACTATAGGGAAAACCTTAGCGCCTGAGGACGAATTAAAAAGGGGGAAGAAAAAAACCTCAATTCTAATGAGGAGAAGGAAAGATCAGTACAAATCAGCTCTCACACCAACAACTAAGGGAGGGAGGGGGGTTGGGGGATCTCTAGTCCGGGGGAGGGCCACTCAGTCTCCTTACTTTGTGTTTTTCACGTAGATCGAGAGCATAAGTAGAAGGTGATCGGGCAGAAAAATCTAGTAACAAGGTCCGGGCCCTTGAAAGTGTGTTAAGGGGGAAAAGCTCCCACGGAAAGAGGGCCCCGTCGGAGAGTGGTGACTTGTCGAACTGAGACGTAGACCTGCCCGAAAGGGCGTGAGGTGGAACAGGGAAGAATAAATCCACGTCTTAGGGAGAAAGACCAAGGAAGTGAGAAAAGGTAGCCGTCTAGTTGCGGGGGGGGCACGAGCAAAACAGAAAGGACTGGACCGCACCGAGGTTCAGTGGAAGGGGGTGTTTAAGTGAGAAAAAAAAAAAGCTTTCCGTTGGAAACGGGAGGGTCTGTCGGGACGTCCGAAATTATGGCGGCAAAAAGTCCTAGTAGGTTGGGGTCAGAGCGGGGGAAGTTCTCAGTAGAAAAGGGCCGAGATTTCTTCCTTGGAAGGGAACTATCGTGGCGTCCGGAGACCGTTCGGGACGTAGATGGAAACCTCTAGTCCTTCGGTCTAACGGCTTGAAAAGTGCTGGTTTGAGGAAAAGGATAGGGGTTGAAACGGAACCCATAGTGGGGGATTGGGAAAAGGACCATAGAAAGGTTATGGGGGTTAATCGAGGGAGGAGTGTCGATAAGTCATCGAAAGAGGAAAGAGAAAGAAAAGGGCGCGGTGCTTGGTAAAGGCGGTTTTAAGTAGGTTCAGGGGATTAAAGTTTCAAGGTTCCCGAGAAAGGGACAAATAAGGTAAGATGGTCAGGAAGAAAGCAAATGGGGGGGGGGAGGAAAGTGGCCGCAGGGGTCAAGCCTTTTATAAAACGGAAGGAGCCTCGGTCATTTACTGGGCTCCTCATTACAGTCTAGTTCTTTCCTGCCTTATTAAGAGGCGAAATCGCTTAGGGGGAAAGCCGTACGAAGAAGGGAAGCCAAAAGGTCTTCATTAAGTGAAGTAGCGAACAGGATCTGGAGGGAAATTGGTTCTCTGCGGGGGAAGGGGGGGAAGGACGGTCTTGCAGGAAATCCGTGAACGGGAGCCCGAAGCCGAGGTTGAGGCTCAGTGCAAAAGGGTTCAACAGGTCGAGAGGGGAAAAGGCGGGAAGGGGAAATTGGGAGGAAAGTCGAAACCAGAGAGGGGGGAGGGCGGCGACGAATTCCTTGGGGAAGGGACTGCTGCAAAATAGTGAGGTATAGTCGCAACGAGGATTGAGCGATTTAACCTTCGACACGGACATAAACGTCATAGAAGGGATGACTAAATAGGACCATGCGAAGGAAGGAGGGGTGCGCGTGAGGAAAAAAAGCAACGCCGTAATCTGTAGACGTAGTAATCGGACAGACGGGAGGGGCGGTCAGGGGGGGATCACAGGCATAAGTTGAAAGGTCATGAAAGGTAATCTTGCAGCCAGGCCCTGAGTTACAAAAAAGGGGGGATGAGACGTTCTTTTTGCAGGGCACGGCGACGCCGTGAGTAAGATCTGCGGAAATTTTGCAGGGTCAGGCGGCTCCCTTCAAGAGGGGGGAAGAGGTCCAGGGGGGGGAGGAAAGAATCTCGAAAACAAAAGAAAATCACTTCAGAGAAAAGGTTGTGTCAAACGAACTGGGGAAAAGGGGGTATGGGGAGTAACGACGGGAGAGAGAGGGGAGGGTCAGGTGACTCAGAGCAGTACTGAGTCGAAGTAAGCCTGCGACCTTTCATCGTGTGGCGGAAGGAAAGTACTTGCAGTTGGGCGTTAAGTGAGCGATCTGAGGGCTTTCACGAACATAGGCACAAAGAGCAGTCGGAAGGCATAACATGATCGCCGCCCAAAAGGAACAGGCCTTGAGGAAAAAAAACGCACTGGGAGTCACTGGTGGAAAAAGTTAAAAAAGCCCGAGAGTGATTTGCGTATGCACCTGCAAACAGGTATGGGGGGGGGAAAGGGGGGACTGCTCCTCATGGGAAAAGAGGTAATTCATATCTTAGGGGGGGGGAGCTTCTGGGAGTGACTCAAGGAAATCTGGGGATCAAATTGGTCGCTCGACGGGGGCAAATTTAAAATTCACGAAAAAACCTTAAGGAGAGGAGGTAGAAGTTGCCCCTCCACGAAAGAGGGAAACCGAGGAAGTAGAAGTCCGACGAGACAGAAAATAAGACTGTCGAGCCCTAATATAGAATGGACCCCTTTCTTGCTTGGATCCGCGACCTATCGGTCGCAAGTTAAGGGATAGCCGGGAAGCGTAAAAAGAAATGGGTCAAAAGGTTCGCTGATGACGGTAAGTCCTTACCTATCGCGAAAAAACAGAAACGTATTAGGAGAAGGAGACTCTTTGGGGGGCTCCCGCGACTAAGAACCTGTAGGTGCTCTGGAAATTACGATAAGAGTGCACCTTAATGGAGGTCAGGGGGAAAGCATCAAGTGGCGGTCAAGAAAATTCTACTCTAACTGAGGTCGTCACGTGGTCGGGAGAGGCGAAACTTGAGAGGGGAAGAACAAACAGGGGTGAGAGTCAGCAAAGGATCAATCTTCCCTCTAGATAACGGCGAAGGATAGACAAGATTATTAAGAAAAGGAAGGGCTAGGGGTCCTCCCAAAGAGACAACAATTCTATCTGAGTACGAAGATCGCTCAGAGCCCCTACTAGCTGTAAATCAGAGGGTGGCCCTGAGAGGGAGAAATCGGAATCTTTCAGTCAGGAAAAGACCAACTGTGTACTTGAAAGCAGGCGGTCTAGAGAGGAGTCGATCGGCGCTCAAGGGTCATGATAACTTGATTGACCTGGAAAGAAAATGCTGTAAAAAGGCTGTTACCCGGGGAAAAGAAAAGATCTTGGTCGAGCGGACCCGGGCAACCTCAGGCCGGAGTCAAAGGTAATTCGCCAACTCTTAAAGGGGAGCCGAAGGAACGTAGGTCAAGAGCTGCTAGGAGGAGGCAAGCGTCCGAAGAGTGGGAGTTAAAGGGGCCCGAGAAAAACATCCAACCGACCAGAGCAGAGGCGATCAGGAAAAGGAGGTTGAGTACTATATTCAAAGACGCATACTGAAAGAAACTCTGGCGGACAGGAAAAGAACATCAATTTGTCCTCTAATCAGGAAAGGTAAAAGCGCGGCGGGCAAAGGCGCAAGGTGGACGTCTGCACTCCTGAATTACCGTTGAAGGCTCATCAGAATAATTATCGAGAAAGTGATCCAGGATCTAGTCTAGAAAAGGGAGGGACGAGTACTTTCATTAGAGTCTTTTTCCGCGCATCGTCAGCGGGGAAAGTTCGCACAAATTCGTATGCGCTGCTACACGAAAGCTATTGGCGGAAAGGACAAGCTCAAAAAAATCCTGACCGTCATCTTTGGGATGGAAGCAAGCAGGCACATGCATTCGTTCGAAGACGAAAAAAAAGAGGGTGGAAGCCAAGTGTACGCAAATCCCGTATCGATCGGAAAAGGGTTTTTATGACAGCTCCGACAACAGCGAGGTCGAACTGAACAAGCCGACGGCGAAGGGAAAAAAATCAGAGAAACTCAAAAGAAGGAAGAGGGAAGAATCTCTATCTCAAGAGAAAGGTCGCTCTGATAAAGAAAAAACGGCAGTCAAGGGAAACATCAGAGAAAGGAGATGTCCGCGGCATTTCATCACAATTGAAAAAGGAGAAGCTGAGTAAGAGGCGAGTCAACCTTACCTATGCGAAAGAAGGTCCTTCTCCATTGACACGACGAAAAAGAAGACGACGTAAGGAAACATATCAGGGGAGGGATCTGTAAACGAGAAAAAGTACCGGAAATCCCAGGGAGGGATAAGAGAGTAACGAAAAGAACTCAATGAGCCCAGGAAAGGGGCTCCCTTTCGTAGAGCTGTAGCGGAAGCGGAAGTTGGAAAACCTTCCAGACTACTTAAAGGGGGCTCGTTAGGGGAATAAAAAGAGGGGGTTGTTGCGGCAAGATGACGGAGGTCACTTCTAAAGAGGAAATCGAGGGTGGGAAACATCAGTCCTCCAGAACTCTACTTGAAAAAAAAAGAGATAAATAGGTCATCAACTATGGAAGGGGAGACGGATAAGCTATAGGAATTGAGAGATCTAAAAGGGACCCAGGTCACAAACCTACAGAAGGCAATAACTACCGAAGTGGGTGGTAAATCACTAACTCGTTAGGGGGAAAAATAACCGGTGGCGGGCTAAGAGCTTTCAGATAAATAAAGAAGACAGGATCAAAGAAACGGGGCTCTGGAGTACAGACAGAGTAAGGAAGGATAAAAGGGTACGGGCCAGAAGGAAGGAAACCTTCCTCTTTCCATTCAGATTACTCGACGCTCTCAAGCAAGATCCAAATACTCCGTACTTATGGAGACGCAGCTTCAAACTACACCCTTTCTTCAAGCTGAAATGTCGGGGTGATCAAAGAAAAGTGACTTTCTATAAAGGATAGAGGCTCATTGATAAGAATCGCCTCCTACGTGAAAAATAAACCTTGAGGACAGGGGGCAAGGACGTCAGACAGAACGGGAAAAACAAAAGGAGATGAGGAAGAGAGATTGATCTCAGACCTTACTACTCAGGGAAGGAAAAGAGAAAGAGGCCTTAAGCTCCTCCACGTGCTTCGTTTTGGTTTCAAAAGTGGTCTTAGCTAAGGAAGAGCAGATACGAACACGAAAAAAAGAAAAGAACCCCAATTCAGCCTTTCCCTTCAGTGTGGGGAGGGGAGAGGTCTCCCAAGAGGCCCGCACAAAAGTGGCGATGAGGGTTTTATCTGTGAAAAATTAGGTCAGATAAACGGAGAAACAGGGTAAAGATAACCGGTCTTCCAGGAAGGGAAAAGAACTGAGGGACCAGTCAGAAGTCTACGCAACCTGAGAGAGAAAACGGCGGTTGGTGGGCGGATTCTTAATCACTATAAAAGGGGGAAAGAAAGAAAGGTCAGGGGAGCGGTGAGGGAAACTTAAAGTCGTGGGAAAGAAACCTTGCGGAGTACGTAACTGGGTGGAGAAAAAGAATTACCAGAAAAGTGACAGTCAGCTCTTCTACATTTCCTATCAAGGGGATTCATGGGAAGCCTGGCCGAGTGGGATAGCCGTTCGTACTTAGATGGGAAAAACAAAAGCGGTTTCTTTCCGAGGAGGCAAGTTACCGTCAGAGTGGGAGGGGCCGGCCAACTACGGTGGACCAAAGGTCTGGGGGTTGGCAGAGAGGGGAGTCGTGGGGAACACAAAAGGTGAGTATCGGGCTCGGAAGAGAGACCGATCTTATACTACAGGGGAAAGTCTTGGGGTAATGATTTGTTACACTGATTGAACCTTATTACGAAAAAGGATCTTAATGTAAGTAAAGGCAAGGATAGAGGGTCATCCTATAGGGAAGGGGAGGGCTAGTTTTCACTTCATGTTCAATCAAGGGGGAGGGACTGATTCCTTAAAGGTGTCCACTATCGGAGAAAAACTTGGGGAGGCCTCCTGCATGATAAGCGTAAACGAAAAAGAGTATTAGAAAGGATAGTGCAGAGAAAGGAAAGCTTGTTCGGCATTAGCGGGGAAAAAGGAAAGTCTGTAATATATAGGCGAACCATGCTCTGCGGTACTTGATGGGGTCAGAACTTGGCGAAGAAGCCGAGAGGTGGATACGAAAAAGGTTAGGAGGGAAGAAAACCGGGTTCTATCAGAGACTAGGGGAAGTAAAACCGGTTGCTTTTCACCGGAGGGCGACTTGCCGAAAGGGGGCTTTGCTGAAAATATGCAGAAAGAGAAAAAAGCGTTTAGCGAGGGAAAAAGGCGAAAAACAAAAGTGTCGAGCAGCGAGAACCGACTTATACTAAAGGCGGCCTAGAATCGCTTGAGAAACGCATCATCTACGGCCCTGAGGAAAAAGAAAAAACAAATCCGATCTGGAGGACTTTCGGGGTTTATCCTTAGCAAGAGCCTAACTTCACAGGTAAGATACGTCATAAAATGACGAATCTGACGGAGAGGGAAATTTTTTTCACGAGAACTGTAGAAGGGAGGCCGGAAAGCGGCAAGGGAGTGAATCGCGAAGCAATATTCATTTTGACTAGAGTGGGGGGGATCAAAAAGTAAAACAAGCCTGCAGGGAATCGCTTTTTGGTGGAAGGATGACGGTGGGGGAAGCCGGTGGTGGGTCGTGTAGACTCTACAGGATAATCTTGCGCCTGTAGACGAAGGAGTCAGGTGATCAGGAAAATCCATGGCAGGGAAGGGGGGGAAGAGGTTTGACTAATACTTCTACTCCTGCCATGGGGAAAAAGTCGTCGCCGAGAAATCTGAGGAATGTTTCCTACAGGGAGAAGACTCCAGAAAAGAGAATCAAAATGCCCTCCGTCTATTAACTCCAGGGAAAATAGCTTGGGGAAAAAAAAAAGGGAGAGCATAGTTACTCTCACCAGAAAAGGAATGTATTTTCTAGGCATTCCTGCACAAGCGGCGATGATATAGCGCGTGAGCTATGCGAGCGATCTGGGTTGAAGGAACGCTGAGGGAGATCAATTGCATGGAATAGCTTGAAGATCCCGTTCGGAGGAAGGAGCCGTGAGCTGCCCCCGCCAATGGATATTAGGGGCACGCGCGTACCAAAGATGATCACTGGGTTTCAAAACCTGACCGGACAACCCTATGAACGGACTCCTACTTTCAGAAGTAGAAGGTGTCAGAAAGGGACTTAGAAGCTAGGGGCTCCTCACCTTGAACCGCTGATCGTCTTCTTAAGGTAAAGAGGAACACGAAAGGATGTACAGGGATTCCCTTTACCAAAGTAAGTCTTCTCCTCACCAAACCGGGGGAAAAAGGTAGAAAAGAAATTGGGGAACCGGCGACGAACCTTTTGTACGGAGGAGATCGACAGGCAGTTGAAGGTACGTGAGAGAGCATCAACAGGGGGAGGGGGACGCACGAGACCTGCGAAAAGCGACCGGCCGTCGTCAGGTGAAGAAACTCTCTTCCTGGAGTCCTCGGATTTGAGAGATGTCTAGGGAAAAAAAAAACAGCACGGAGGGAAAAGGTCGGAGTCTATCTACAATTTACGAAGGATAAAAAAAAGGAGCCTTCAGGAAGGCTAGGAAGATAGACAGCCCGCGCAGATCACGAATTCTAACAATATGCCGCGGGGTCCTGCTCACAAAGAGAGGGCGCGTCGCGAAACGTGAGTTCTCACACCTAAGGATGAGTCATGGGACCTGCAGGCGCGGACAAAAAGGTGGCTGATAAAAAAGGAAGGCTGAAAAAATTCCAGGGGAACCTTGCTTTTACAAGACCTAAGGAGGTCTGATTAGCACAGTTCCAGAGAAAGCTCGGGATTAGGGGGGCTGGAAGAAATGCGTACTCGACTACGTATTCAAAGGGTCAAAAAGTAAAAAAGGAACGATCGATGGAACATACAACCCAGGGGAGAAGGCCAAACAAAAAATCTAAGGAGAAGAAAGTAGGGGGAAAAAATGATCACTCATTCGTCAAAAAGAGCGCGCATGTCAGGGACTCAGTATAACAGTGAAAAGCAAGCGAGGAGTACTGAGCGACATCAGTGTCGGCAAAAGCAACGGAGAAAACCAAAAATAAAAGTTCCTGCGGAAGAGTGAAAAATCTAGGAACTATCGCGAAGGAAGAAAAAGCGAAAAGAGAGGGACGGAAGGAAAGAAAGAGGTACGGGCCAGTAAATGTCTTTCGTTCTCAAGCGGCTCGGCTCTACAGATTGAGTAGAAGAAATGGCTCTGCTCACGAGAGAAGACTGTCAGTTACCGCGCTCAAACCTCAGGGGAGGAAGGGACGGGAAGGACTTTGGAGGACCGAAGGGATTCGGCTAACGAATTCGTGGGGATCAAACGTGTAGTACAACACGAAGTCTCTAGGGGTTGGAATGAAAACAGAGGGCCCATTATCTTAGGGAAAAAAGCTCGTCTTCGGGAGCCGACGCTTTCCAGGAAACGACCCGACAGCCGAACTGCAGAGAATCATTTGAGGAAGAACTATCTAAAAAAAAGAGAGAACTGCCTAAAGAAAAAAGAAATGAAGGCGAGAAACCAATACGGGATGGACCGAAGCATGGTCGAAACTCGGTCGGAATGCATGAAGAACCCGACCAGGACGACATGAGTCATTAGTCGATAAAACTGAAAAAAAGATGTTCCTGAGAAAAGGAGGGACCAACTTACACTCTAGCCTATAAGGAAAAAAAGAAAATATCTCGGTAGTATGAGTAACCAGCGGGCAGCCACTTAGGTAAGAAGGAACGAAAGGAACCACGCAACAAGGAAATTCGAGAAAGACCGCAGCAAGCCAGCGGCCAGGGGTACGCTAGAGGGGAAAAAAAAAAGAAACGAAAGATCTGAAAAAACAAAGGGGAACCACGAGGGTTTTTGGCCCTCTGCAATAAAACGGGGAAAGGAAAGGACAAATCTACAGAACCCCGAAAGGAATGAGGTTGTACATCTAAGGAAGACGGGCTACGCTGGAGAACGCTCGTCAAGTGGGCACGGGAGCATGTGAAGTCAACTCTCTCTGACACTACGGAAATAGGCTCTAAAAGGAGGGCCCTTTCAACAACCTCCTACCCGATAAAGAAAAAAACGACGTGTGGGTCACAAGCAAGACTTCATGTGGAACTCTTCGTGGCGGGCCAGAACTGAAAGTTCTTCCGAAGATATGCACAAGAGAATAAATGAAGAGAGGCGTAACAGCCTTCTGATCTTCCTTCACGGGAGGGAGAAAGGGTAACCCGGCCAAGAGGGACAACAGGGAAAACGCGACTATAAGTTCAACAGTAAAAAAAAAGAAGAACATAAAGAGACGTTGCCAGATGATCTTAACAAAGTCAACCAAGGAAAGGGCGAACCTGTAGAGAGGGAAAGAAGAGGAAAGGAATCCGATCAAGCACGCGACGCCTACTACGTGAAAAAAAAAAAAGACAGCAGAAAGGCGAATGAAGGGCGGCCTGCCCTTCTCAAACCTCAAAAGGCTAATAAAAAATCAATCATAAAACAAAAAAAAGAGATAAATAGATGGAGAGCGGGAGGAAGGGAGCGGCCCTCATTAAGTTCAAAGCTCCACTTTTTCGTTTTTTTCAGGAAGGGAAGGGGCAGAAAAGGAGAGGGAGAAACGAACAGCCTAGAAAGGCACAACATCCATTGACTGGCCTTTAACTGGAGGGGCAGTCTCCACAAGGAAGGGAAAAGCACCCTGCGTCTTGGGGGGGATCGGAACCTTGCTCAGGGAAGGACACTCGCGAAAACTTCGAGTTGGCGTTCCCGGAGGAACGGACGCCACATTAGAGCCAGAAGAGGTCCTAAAAGAAAAAGACTGAATTTGGGGGGGTGCAGCACGAGAAGTACGGGACCGCAAAAAAAATGATTAGGGACCACATTGAAAGGGGGCCTGGCAACACACGTAGTTCTTGTTAGGCTCCGTGAAAACGAAAAAGAATTACCCAATATCTGCATCAGTGAACTCCTCGTGCGCATCGGGCCGTAGCTGGGGAAAATGAAGGAGGGAAAAGGCCGCCTGGCAAGACTTTTTAAAGGTGGAGCAGGTAGACGTATGTGAAAACCGTCTATTCTTCGACGGTAGAAAAAAAGGATTCTGAAGTGAATCGATTAAGGCCCAGCGGTGTAATGCAGACCGAGAACGGTAGGGCGCGGGGGGTGGAGCGGGTCTGAGTTCGCACAGAAGGAGGAGCGGCGTCACGAGGAAAAAACTGAGCAATGCGTGGTTGGGGTTCCTTTCGTGCCTTATGGGAGGAGGTCAAAATGGCTTGAGGATTCCAGAAGCCGTTTAGAAATCCCTCTCTAGGTGACGGAAAAAGGAGTCGGATCACCCAACAACGGGAGTGGGGTACGTCAGGGGTAACACCGGGGAAAGGAACTATAGGCACTCTTCTGGGGAAGTGGACGCCGCGAAAAGCAGGTGGACGGGTTCTTGACACTCAAGCTGCAGGGAGCACCAAAAGGAACTGACCTAAGTTACTACCTTCTAGGGAAAATGGGAACGAGCACAATGAGAGATAGATCAAAACGGGAGACTGCGTCGGATTTCGGGGGGGGTGCCTGAGGCCTGACTCGGTCAGACTAAACAAAGCTGCGTATCTCAAAAAAGTGGGACTATGTGCAGGGGGAACTATAGATTGGAGTACACCGTTGGCTTGGGTAAAAAACGAGCAAAAACGAATACGGGCCGGTCTTCTTCATCGGGGCAGAGGGGAGAGCTTATCTTCCTCCCAGAAGATTTGGCATGTCACAATGCAGCACAAACTAAGATGAAAAGGTGGCAGGATTACTCAGGACAGAAAGCGGGGGCTAAAAAGAGTGCTGACTGAAAGTCGAGTAGCACCGCCATCAGCGTCCATTAGGTAATAGGGGAGGTCAAGGAACCTCCGGGATGGATAGAGGGTGACGGTGAAATGACTATCGGCGGGTCAGTAATCGCACCGGTAAAAAGCTCTTCAAATTGAACAGAGTAAAAGGGTACTACTCGAACGGGCAGGTTGCCGAACACTTCCCGAAATAGGAACTAATAGCTGCGGCAACCTGTCAGAATAAACAGGGACTCAAGGCCGATCTAGTTGAAGATCGCGACCGACCGTCATTCTCAGACTAGGGTTGTAAAATTGATACAAGGGTGTGGAGGGGTGAAACACTTCCTCAGACCTTGGGACGATCAGGAGGCCCGTTGACGCCGGGAGAGATTGACGGGGTGTAGGCTATCAGGTCAGCGTTGGCGCATACGCCCAACCGTTCCATTTTCGGCCTGAAAAAATCGAGGTTACTCAATGCGAAAAAAAAAAGCAGAATATCCATAAAACATGAGAAACAGCCGAAAGGGGGTCATCCCTCAAAGAAGAATTCTTGAAAAACACGGAATGTTACGTAGACTCAAAACTAGAGGGGAATGGTGGGCTACTGGAGAAGAGAGAGGGAGAGACAGAGTCTAATGTTCTGCTCTATCTAAGGAAAAAAAAGGAAGAGAGATATAGACGATCGGAGAGGCGGGCAAAGCGCAAAAATGGCCATCGAAAAAAAACCTTGTAGCAAGAGAATGTGACTTGGACACAGAAAAGAATAGAGTCTTAAGGAGATCAAGATTCAGAGACCGCCCTCATCACTTACGACAGGGGGGGGGGGGGAAACGAAGGAGGAGTTGCAGACGTGAATGCGGGGTTAACCGAGAAGTAGAAACTGATCGTCTTCGATCCGGTAACTTCCCGACCCATGAAGTCAAAACTACTGGAGGGAGATCTCTAAAGACAAAGGGGTGGCTTATTATTAGGGTAAGGGGGTAGACGACTTGTTTAAAGGGCAAGGCGAAGAAAAGGTTTTGGAAGTAAATATCGAAGACGATCAGAGGTGCGAACGTATGGTCGTTATCTTAGGAATTAGTCAAGAACGGAAGACGACTCGTCGTCTGTAATTGAGGGAGCGCGAAAAAAATGGAAAAAAAGGCAGACTTCTCGAGGTAGCGGCAACACTCGAAGCTTAGGCGGGTCTTTAAAAAAGCTGGTGAACGATAAATGAAAAAAAAGTTCCGTGCCGAAGTTCAAGAATTCTCTTAAAGTAGAACGACTCTCTCGCCAGAAAGGACGACGCGATACTACAATTCACGCCACATCACGAACGGGCGCAGTACTCCAGCACGTCCGGGCTCAAAAAAAAAGAGTAAGACAATCAATCGCGGCGGCACCGATAATGTGTACACCTTCCGTTCGGCTTCCTTCCAGGGGGAACAAGGGTAAGAAAGGAGGGTGCCCGCGAAGGCAGGAACCGTGGCCCCAGAAACAAAAAAATGACCGGACGCCGCAGCGTACTGAATATTCAAACGGTCTGCTTCAAATTCAGAACTTACTACAAAGTAAACAAGGCGACGACCATCTTGACAAAAAATCAAGGGAGGAACAGACGAGTGTTGAGATCTCAACATCAAAAAGGAGAAGCGCGGGCTGTTCGGGATTAAAAAAGGTTCCTCAGAGCTTCGTCGAGCTGCGCAGGCCTTCGGCACCAACGCAAGTACCAGGGGGGGAAAGATCGAGGACTGGAGCGACCTCCTGATAGCAAGGAGCACCTAACGTCGTTCTCTACGATAAGAAAGGGCGTGGCAGGAAAGGAGGGCGCAGAGCAAATTCAAGTATTCGAGAGGATCTAGGCACGCCAGTCGTATGAGACGAAAAATAGCGAAGGGGGGTACTCAGGGGGAAAGAATCTGGAGCCGAATAATGGTAGGAATCTTTAAAAGGCCTCATCAAGTCTGAAAAGGACAGTCGGAAGGAAAAAACGCTCTTTTTTGACCACGGGAGTAACATACAGGAGAGCTACCTTTGGGGTTTAAAACCTGAGCTCCGACAACAGCGCTGCGGTCGGGGGAGAACAAGTATAAGGAACCAAGCACAAGATAAGACCAGAAATCACCCCCCAAAAAAAGCACCCCCCACAAAAAAAGCCCAGCAAAAATCTAAGATCTCCAGACATGAAGCAGATACTTAAGGGGGGGGAAAAGAAGACTGAAGAAAAGGGGCAGGACACATCTAGAGATGATGAACGCCATACTCTATTTTCTATCATGAAGAAAATCAGCAGAACCAGCAGAGTGAGGTCAGTCAGGAAGATGGACGAATCCGTTTCTTCTACCTGAGTTACCATGAAAAAAAAAAACGAAAAGACTCTACTATGATCAGGTACCGGAACAGAAAATATAGTCACGGTATATAAAAGGAAGGATGGAGAAGTCCGAAGTAAGCCCTTGAATCGTAAAGAGAGAAAGAAACACCAGACAAGGAAAGGGTCAAAACTGGGGCGTCGCAAAGACCTCCTCGGTAAAAGCAGAACGCATCCTGCGAGCCTGCCCCTCTTAAGCCAAAAGGCGATTCTCAAGGTCATAAAACCGTCTGACGTCAAAACCGGGGAAAAAGTTCATCATTCCGCAACACCGTATAGAGGGATTGTCGACGAAACTAAGGAACACACCCATTCAAAAACTATCGGAACAATCCGAAAAAAAAGGCGAAGACGAAAAAAGAAGCTAAGCGGCACCGGTCGACCTATCAGAAACAGGCAAGGAGAAAGACCGAGGGGGGATCAAATCACGAAAAGAAATAGGGGGAAGATTGAAAATCTCTTTCTTAAGATCGTGCTGACGTCTAATGAAAGCAGGGACAACGGCTCAGCTACTAAGGGAATCTGCCTTCCGCCGTTAGAATTGGACCTGGGCAAGTAACTCAACTTAAATCCAAGGGACGCATTTCAAGAGAGAGGCAATAACAAGAATCATCAAACGCCTACAGTCATGAGAAAAAATAATGTATACGCTCCTCACCCCGTAAAACAAGGCAAAGCGAACCTTTTAGCTCGGGCGTTTACTTGCCGATACCAGTATCCCTGAGGACTGCAGTCAGAACTCACTTTGAAGAGAAAGAGGAACGGAGAAAAATCGTCTACCCTCTCATGGGAAGAAGGAAAAAAAAGAGAGGAAGTAGAGAGAGAGTGGTCGAGAAAGGCAGAGACGGGGTCAGCCATACATCAAATTAGCTTCCACGGTGTTATTTTTTTCACATGATCGCGCATGAAAAAGGATCGGGAAGAGAAAGCCCCAAAGAAAGGAACGTCCCCTCCATGTGAAGCTGGGGAAATAACGGGTGTACGTTAAGAGTAGAAAATTAGAAGACTGCACCAGAACGTCTTGGTTGGGGAGCGTGAACTGGGAAGGGATTTACCGGAAAAATCTAACCGGCACAAAGAGGAAGTTCAAAGCCGAAGTAGGAATCCAAATACTGAAAAAAGAAAAATCAGAGTTGTTTAAAGAGAAGCGGCGAAAACACTAGGCGAAAACCGAGAGTTAATTTTTCAACATGGAGGGTCAGTAACGTATAGGGTGCTTCTTTTCTCTGTCGGAACAGATTGGAAAGACAGTAGGACTCTAGAGGTGCAAGGTCCGACGTGCTTTGAAGGTTCGCATGACCACGTGAGGAGTTAGAAGTAATGTTAGAGATTGCCGGGGTCTTTCTCTTCTAATGAGAAATGGTGGGTGGACCGTCCTGATTTGAGACAAAAATAGGTTATTTACATACTGGGGAAACGGCGCGGTGGTGGGGAAGATATTGAGAAGGTCTCAAATTCCGACCGAGAAAGGAACGACGTTCTTCAATGAGGGGTAGTGGGTTAAGAGCCTGATTAGGTCTTCAAGTGAAAGTCCAAAAAGTGAGTACCGAACGAATAGGTGACGGCCTAGGGAACCGGCCGGGGGCGGGGGCAAGCCCTTTGAGTAGGATGAAAAATCGTTCCTTTTCGCAAAGAAGAAGGGAACTCGCCAAAGGGAGAGGAAGGAATATTAGCGAGAGTCGACCATCGCTTAGAAGAAATCATCAAGGTTGGTGACCACGCGAGGATTTAGTTTCTGTTCTTCAGGGGTAGAGAATATGAGCTGGAGATAAGACCAGAGAGGGGCTCTGCGTCGGATAGTCAGTTCCGTGCAGGGAAAAATGAATGAAGAAAGCAAACGCTTTTTCGAAAAAAGATCAAGATTGCATACACCAAAGGAGAGAAAGGGGGTGTAAGTACACCAAGTTAGTTACACCCGCGCTTGGAGGCGGACAAGCGGCGGACGAGGCGCAAGGGTGGAGAGTGCGGAAAAGAGCGTTGATCATGGAAAACGAACACGAAAAGGCCTCGGCGAGACAGAGAAGGCGTGCCGACGATCACACGCGTGCGAGAAGAAAGGACGACTTAGGGGCCGCCAGCAATGCCCTTACAAATTCGGTTAGTGAGAACGATGAAGGGGGGGAGAACTTACAAGATCAGCTATATAGGGGAATTCACTTCGGAAATCATGGGCGATCAGCGGTACTTCGCGTTCTTTTTTGAGGGAAACCCCGCTGCAAGGGGATAATATCTTCAAAAAATTGAGGTTCAGAAGGCTATCAAAGTCCAATCGAGAGAGTGAGATCGAGTTTTGAAAAAAACTCCGGACGGCGAAAGGCTTTTGTGTAAACAGCTGAAAGGCATGTGGGGACCTGGAAGACTATCGTTGCGAGGTGACATGTGCAGGGAGGAGACGAAGGTACTAAAACTGCGCACAGAGGAAATTTCGCCGACTCGGGAAGGGCTCCAGTTCGGCGGGGACAGAAGTATGTCTGAAGGTCGGTGTCACTCAGCGCCAAACAAGATCCGAGGAAAAAGAAAAAGGCAGAAAGCGCCCTGCCGAGAGGAAACCATACATCGGAAGACCCTCCGGCTTGAAAAAAGAACATGTGAGTGACGCGCCCCGGATGAGCGGAAGGATGAAACTCGTAAGAGTAGCGTCCGAGGCGTCTTCGCGATAGAAGGAGAATATATTACAGGATGGGACTCACGGAAAAAGGGGCATCATCGGGGGAGTCACCTTGTAGATAAAAAAGCGCCTATTGGAGAAAGAAGACCGTGAATAAGGGGGGGATTTGCCCGACGACTTATGAAAAGAAAAAGAGGTGTTCGAGACTCCCCCGAGGGACGTAAATGGTCTATCGGGATGTGGCTTCTTAACTCCCCGGATGCGTTAGAAAACAACGGAAAGGAGAAAACCCTCTTATCGTTCGTATAGCTTGAAAAGGCGGGAAGTGAGACGGTAAATGGTCCAGGGAGAAAGGGAAAAAAGAACGCCTCTTCTATACTCTCAATAGATTCGGTTAAATAAAACGGGGAGTTCATCCCTTCGACAAAGAACCTTAGTTGAAAGAGGAGTCCCGAACTCGATCGTGACAAGAACAGTGGGGGGGGTAATGTCGTTAGAGGACCCGAAGGGCGTAGAGGAAAAAATCTGGAATCTCTAGGGTTGTCGGTCGCGTCGCCTGGGACAATCTCTTAGAGGGGGGTATACTAGCTGAAGCCGATCAAGGAGATTTAAATCCTTTTCTATCAGGGATGTAAAAAAGACTGATTAGTCTGGTCCTCGAGAAAAAGTCGAAGTCTCTCGACAGGTCGCTCTCGAATATTCCAGCCTCTCTCTACCAGAGGCCAGTGCATCTGCGAAGTAAAAAGATTTGGCTCCTCATTCGGTAGAGTTGATTGTCCTCTCGGGAGCTAATGGTCAACTCACTTACTGTAAATCCGGCGATGGGACGAATGGTCGAAAAAAACTAAGCTCGGCGACCTGGCAGGAGAAGGGGCGCCAGCTTCAACTCTGAAGAGAGAAGAGTATTAGACTAAGTCGAGCCATCTTCTAAAGGGAAGGGAAAAGATCGCTTCAGGGTCGAACGACAGAACCCGGTCTAACAAAAACTTCCAAATCTACAAAACTGAGCGGACGGAGTGTTCGATCTTCAGCGGAAAGGAAGGACGCGGCTTGCTTGCGCGAACATGGAATTAACCAAGGTCCGAGAAAGGCTTGAGGGACGCCAGTGTCGTCAACCAGCGAATCAATTACTATCGCAAGGGACTATAGTAAAAAAGGGAATAATCGACGGATCTCGCGTAAAGTGATCAAAAGAAGAGAAAGGGCGAAATATACGAGAACGAGTACGGGGGAGACTGTCGGTTAAGCAAGTCGTTCTCTGCTGGTCATATCGTCGAACGACATTGGTAGGATCACAAGGAAAAGAATCTTGGGACAAAACCTCCGGGAGAAGATCATTAGTCACTCTTTCCAAAAAAGAACAGAAAGGGCGTCGACAGCCTAAGCTCGGGTGGGGGGGGGCGTCGCATCATCTCTAAGCTGAACCTGTGGTGATGCACATCAGTGCACCTAATGACAGACAACAAGGTCATGCGGTAGGTCTTTCTGAAACGCCGAAAAAATCCGACTCAGATAAGCTTGTCGTGAAGGCGGAAAAGCAATTAGGAGTCTACGGGGGAAGAGAATGCAGTCGCATCAGAGGGATTATGATGGGGTAGAGCTGAAGCAGTAGCAAAGAAGCGAGCCTGCCATAATGAGGCCTAGAAAAAATTCGGGACAAGTTCTTCTCCCCCCTTACCAAAAGGTAACAAATTCCGAACCTAGCCAGAATTGCAAGAGGAACGGACGAAGAGATCGGTTCAAACAATTCTTCTTGAACTTCCGAAGGGGGGAAAAAAGGAGACGCGTATCAGGAAGGGGGAAAAAAGAATGAAAATAATGGAAAAAAAAATGAGGGACGCCGCCGCGCGTCGAAAGACGCAAGCTCAGGTGAGACGGAACGATGCAAAACACCACAAGTACAAGACGGGCTTGCATACAAAAAAGAGGGTGGGGATCAGCTAATTGAAGCAGAATACCTACGAATCAAATAGACTCCAGACGTCTGAGTCCACTCATCGGAAAGGAGCCGGGCCTCAACGTGATAACTCGAAGATAGCACGACTGACGCTGCCGCTAGTATTAAGGGGAACACAAAACCGACGAAAAAAAGACCGGAAGGTTGTAAAACTAGCCGGCATGTGGAACATGACTCCTTGTTGGCGGTTAAAGGAAAGATCGGGCTGACTTCAAAAAAGAGGAGCCTGATAATCGAATAGAGAACCGCGAAAATCCACCAGTCAGGAAGTAAGACGAACAGCGAAGTCCTTCTGGGCAGAATTCCTCGACGCGAATTTCAACGCGCAAACTAAAAGATACGGTTCCGATTGGGAGACAAAGCTTACAACCTAACCACCCGGTCAAGGCAGAATAAAAACGGTCATCTTTCTACGGGTAGAAAAACTAAAGAACTAAGAGGGAAAAAAACGAACACCGTGAAGATTAAGATCACGCGGGTAAAGAGTGGAGGGGAATGC
>Ga0179593_1517962_pt1 | contig 22265 bp, 49 predicted proteins | sample CZODoug2_1_08_16_FD_185931 | JGI IMG/M metagenome (GOLD analysis project Ga0179593, IMG submission 185931) | Vadose zone soil fungal communities from Angelo Coast Range Reserve, California, USA - CZODoug2_1_08_16fungal (PacBio error correction) | ecosystem: Environmental > Terrestrial > Soil >...
TCACGCTGGGGGGGAGGGGGGGGGGGGGGGTTTGCCATTAACCACTTTCCCATTTGAAAAAGAATACCACGACTGCCCAATGCCTAGAAATCTCAAGGAAGAACGAATGTATAGGAAAAAATTGCCTTGTATTTAGTGGGGGGGGGAAAGTGGATGACCATTTCCAAAAAACGAGGAGAGGTGGGGCTCCAGGGGCGCAAAGGGAAAAGGGGGGGAAGACTTTGGCAGGGGGAAGGAAAAAAAAAAAGTCCTCAGTTCGTCCGAGGTCGGCCCTGTGGCAGGGGGAAGGAAAGAGGGACGAAACAGGACGCGGAAAAAGGGGGAAAGAAAAAGGGCATACAATCAGCATCTAGGAAAAAAGGAAAAAAAGGAAGCTTCGCAACTAAGCCAAGATCAGAGCCCTTTAATCCGCCCCCGACGAAGGGAAGGGGGGAAGAAAAGGTTCCTTTTGGAAGAAAAGAGAGAAAACAGCGACGGGCTCCTCTGGAGGAAAAAGAATCTAAGAATTTCGGGCCAGGAGCTCCCCGTCATCCATATGAACCCTGGAGATGGGAAAAACGGTTTGCAAAGAAGGAAAGGAAAGGAGAAGGCTTTCAGGACCGTTGGACAGAGGGTGCACCAACCAGCCTTCTTCCAAGAAGGGTAGATGAGTTACATGTTCCTGGCGTTTCAGAAAAGGGAGAGGACGATCCATCATGTAGAAGAGGGAAGGAATCAGCCACTTCTGCAAAAAAGGACATCTTCACCATTGCTTTCTCTCCAGGGACAGAATGTGGTTTATCAATCGTCGAGAGAAGGAAGGGTCGGGGGCCAGCGCAAAGGGGGGGGGAATGAATGGTTTAAAAAAGATCGAGATCGCCTCCGCAGCCCCATGAAAGAATTCCAAAAAAGTAATGTGTTGAGGAAAAAAATTCTAAGGACTGCTGTTGGGGAAAAGACGTCCACCAAAGAGGTAGTGAAAGGGGGGGCAATGCCTGCCCCGTCAGCCTCCCAAAAGTTTGTTTCTCCCTGGGGAGCGCAGGGAAGAGGGGGTGAACGGGCAAGAGAAAAGGAAAAGGCATAAAGGGCAGAAAAGGGTGATTTTTGTGGGGCCGTTTTGTGGCACCACGTTGGGGAAAGGGGGGAAGGAAACCTGAGAGCAGAAAAGAAAAAAAAAAAAAGCGGCGCCCATAAGTCATTAGGAACTCCACCACCCTGTGCCCTGAAGAGGACGATTCTCTTGTAGAGATATTACAATTCCAGGGAAAAAAAAAAAACGCGAAATAGGGGGAGAAAGGGAAAACACAATAATATCCCCAGAAGTCCTTAAATGTCCGCATGCCGGGGGAAAAAAAAAAGGGTTCCCGCAATGGAGGGGGGGGAAGAAAGAAAGCCTCATACCATGACTGGGCTCAAGTCATTCACTCACCCAGACCGTGAGGGGGAAAAAAAAAGAAGGGGAGCATCGAGCAGCAAGGGGAAAAAGGGGAACCCTACAAGTGACATACTTTTGGGGGGGGGGGGGGGTTTTTTTTAAACCCAGCGCTACAGAAGGGAGAAAGAAAAAAAACAAACTTATGTAGGATGAAAAGATAGATCTAGGAAAAGGAGAATTTTATGCGGAAAGGAGGAAAAAGCTGCTTCTCTGGGTCAAAGAAAAAGGGGGTGGCCTCGCAACTCAAACGTGCATAACGAGCAGCATCGAGACCAAGGGGGGGGTGTTATAAGAGAGGGGAAAAAAGGACTACAAACTTCCCTTGCGGGAAGAAAAAAGGGAACGGTGGTTACTGTTTTTGGGGAAACGACCCATTTTCAGAAAACTAGCGACCAGGGGGAAAAAAAAGGTCGGAGCGGGCAGGGGGGAATTTTTGGCCTACTATTCTACAAGAAGGAAAAGAAGGGGCAGGGACAGGTGGGAGAGAAAAGAAATAATGCCTATAGGGAGTGGAAGCGGAAAAGCTCCGGAGGGGGCAACCTTAAAAGGGCCACAACGGAAAGGAAAAAAAAAGAACAACAACGATGTGGGAAGGAAGGAGATGGGGCCCGTTAAAAAATGCAGAATCGCGCCCAAGAAAGGAAGGAAGAAAAGGGGGGACAGGCCATTGAAAAGGAAAAGAAAAAAACCGCTTGGGCACTCAGAAAGAAAAAAAAAAGAACCCATTTTTAAAAACATTAAGCCTTGATTGGTGGGGAAGCGAGGAAAGGGGAGAGGCGGAAAAAGGGAAGAAATCGAATAAAGAAAAAACCCTTGAAATAACCAACAAACTGAAGGAATCCGACCCTGAGATAACTAAGGGAAGGGAAGAACCACATTACAGGGAAGGGTGAAAAAGGGAAAAAAGAGAATGTGGAAGATGCATGCTCGAGGGGGCATGCATCAATCCAAGGGAACTATCTCATGGAGAGAGCTAGGGGGGAAGAAAAGGGAAAATGTAACTCATAGAAAGGGGGGGGAAAAGGGGACTGTACTGGAAAGAAGAGGGGGGGAGGACCGGGTCGATAAAAATAACGGAACTAAGCCTCGATCCTCCGGAAAGGCAATGGAAACCGTGGCATTAGTTTGGGGTGAAAAAAGGGAGCGTGGTTGTCACAAAAGATGGGCGATTGCGGCAATTCTTCATCGGGTGAGCCAGAGGCAGAAAAAAAACGGAATGTGTGGATAATCTTTTGGAAAGGTATCAGGATCGCAAAGTCCAGGGGGAGGAGGGAAAAGTTAACGGGAGAGAGATTGGGCAATTGGGGGAGAAGAATGATGAATGTGCGTTTCGAGGTTGCGAGTCGATGTCATTTAAAAGAAGAAAAGAAGAATAGGAAACAGGTCCGTGTGTTAAAAAAACTCAGAATATTACCCGAACCACAAAGCCGAACGGAAAAAAGACGAACTACAGGAAAAAAAAGTCTACAGGCCAAGGTAGCCAAGTCCGTCGAAGAAAAGATGAAAAAAAAGGGAAGGACAAACGAGGTCGATTCGAACTGGCGAAACCAACCTAAAAAAAGAAAAGAATCCATTCGAGTTCCGTAAGTTATAAAAGAGGTGGTATGGAAGGGAGAAAGAGAAAGGGGGGGAAATGGAAAGTGAGTAAAAAAAAAAAAACAAACCTATCAAACCTTCCAACCAAAAAAGGCCTAACCTCAATTCTGAATGCTCCAACAACACGAGGAAAGAGGGAGGGGGGAAAGAGGGGAAACTCCCGGGGAGGGGGGGGGGAGAGGGTGTTTGCATAAAAAGGAAAAAAATTTTCCCGATGATGAGAAAAGGGCCCATGCCGATGAATACATCTTTTGCACAGAGGGAGGGGAGTTTGCTTGGAAGGGGGGGGGGGGGAGCCAGGATTATCAAGGAATCGTTTTATACAGGAGGTTTTTTTCGCCAAGGGGTCAAGGCCAATGGAAGGAGGGGGAGGGGGGCCGGTTCCGGGAAGAGGACTGTTAGTTCGGCTGGAAGGGGTTTCGGGTATCTTAAAATCTTCCGAAAACAGGGAAGGAAAAAAGGGGGAGGGAAAAAAGACAAGAAGGAAAAAGAGCCAACTTAGCGCCGAGGGAAAAACAACATCATAAGAAAAAAAAGGGCCGTTAATCGCCTCCAACTACATTGCAAAGGGGGGGAGGAAGGGAGCAACACGCATAGAAAAAAGAGACGCGGCGGGCTGCCAGAGGAAGGAAAACAAACACCCTAAAAGGAAAAAACATCCGCATCAGAAGTACGCCCAGAAAAAAAAGGGGGACCACACGCCATGGAGGGGGGGAAAAAGGGCCACGGGTTTGCAATACCTGAGAAGGGAAGAAAAAAGACCGTTTTCTTCTTTGAAAAACAACTTCTTCCTAGAACTCAGGGGAAGAAGGGGGAGGGTTCTGGTAAGGGGAGAAAAAAAGGGCGTAGCGATCATCAGGAGAAAAAGGCACATGGTCGAATCCACTGAAAAAAAAAAATCTTCACAATGCTTATAGCCTGTGAAGGGAAAAGGAAGGGAAAAAGTTCGGCGGGGGGGGAGCATACCAGGTCGAGTGTGAAAGGGGGATCATGGGTTTTTTCCGTGCAAAAAAGCCGCCTCGCACTTGAAAGAAAAAAAGAAGCGGTAATGTGGGGGGGGGGGAAAAAAACCTCTATCACAATGGGCCAGGGGGGTAGTGAGCCGGACAAGGCTTATTGCGTTTACATGCAAACCTGCAAAAAAATAGGGGGTTCTCCGGAAAAAAGAGCGGCACTTGTGAACGAAAAAAAATTCCTTCACATGCGTTGTGACTTGGGGGATGGGGGGGAAAAAAAAGTTTGGGGGGAAGGGGGGGTTTGTGGCTGGAAAAAAGAAAAAAGTTCAATCCACAATCGCGGGAATTATTCGCTTGGGCCTTCACCAACCTGCAAAGACAAAAAAGGAGGGAAGAGAGGAAGGTCCAAATGAAAAAGGAACAAAGGGAACCGCGAAAAAAAGGTTTCCCAACCACAAATAATGATCAAAAGAAAAAAAAAGGGCCTGAATGGTCGCAGTCCAGGAAACCCACAAAGAACCCACAGGAAAAAAAGGAAAGGGGGGAAAGGGGTAGCCAGGTAGGAGGGGAGAAAAGTGCAAACCTCCGGGGTGGAAAGGAGATGCTCTTTCCATTCACTAAAGGATCTGCTGTTGCGCCGGCCACCATAACTGGAGGAAGAAAAAAAAGGTTTTTGCCCAGCGAGAGGAAAAAAAAAAGAAAAAAGACGCTACCAGAAAAGAGAACAAAAACAACGGATTAGTAGGATGAAGTTTCTGGTAGCGCTTGGAATGAGTGGGAGGAAATCGTCGAAGGCTTGCTCGGAGTGAGGGGGTGCCGCAAAAGCTTGTGAATTTCATTAACGAGCCAGAAAGCCGGGGGGAGGAGAGAAAGAAACTGGGGGGGGGAGAAAAAAGGTGGCTTGGGAAAAAAGGAAGGAAAAAGTGGGGTTACTGTGTTTTTTTTTTTAAAGACCCATTCATAAACTCGCAAGGGGTGAGAGGTTGTGGGGGGGGGAGAAGAAAAAGCGGGGGGGATTGAGATACAGCGCATCGCATATAAGAAACGTTTGAGAAAAAGAGAAAGTAATGCCGAAAGGGGGAAGGTGAATAAGCGGAGCTCCGGGGGGGGTTCAGCCACAAAAGGAAAAAACTGGTGCCACGTAATAAAAGAAAAAAAAGGGTGAAGGAAATTTGAGGAAAAGAAATTGGCCCGTGAAGGAGAATGCGCGCCCCGGAGACCCAAGGAAAAGAAAAGGGCAAATTCCTTGAAAAAAAAGGAAAAGGAAACTAACTCTAATACCGAACTTGGATAAAATACAAAAAAAATCCAAGAAAAGAGAAAGAGCTGATTCTTACAGAAAAAACATTTAAGCTGATTTGTGGGCGAGGCGGGGACGAAGATAGGAAAAAGGAAAACCCATGGAGAAAGAAAAAATGGCAATAGAAAAACGGCCGTACTCAAAAAAAAAAGAGATTATAACCACCAGTCTGTTGTTGAAACTGAGGGGGGAAGGAGGAAAGCCAGCGTGGGGGAAAAGGGGGGGGAGCATCGTGCTACACGAAAGGGAACATTATTTTAATCGCTCCTAAAAGAAGACCATGAACTCCAGGCACATGTACTTCCCTGGGGAAGGAGGGAGAGGGGGGGAGGAAATAAAAGAACACGGAAAGAAAACAAAACGTCTCAGTTATTTTGCAAGGGGTTTTACAACCTCATGGGGACCGTTTGGGGAGAGAGAAAGGAATTGACGAAGAAGGAAGGGAAAAGGGGGCTCCAGGGGAAAAAAGAATTTGGCCTTTTGGGAAGCCCACGCAGAGGGGGTTGTGGGGAAGAGGGGGATCAAAAGGAAATTTAGGAAAGTTCCGTCGGCGGGAAAAAAAACAGCTCTGCATTCCGGGTTGGGGGAGGGGCGGTGAAAAGGCTTCAGAGTACGTAAGGTGGAGATGATTATCGCCACAAGCAGGGGGTCCGTTTTTTTTCACGGAAGGCAAAATATAACCCTAACCAAAGAAAAAAGGAGAACCTACAGCCCTAACTCGAAGCGAAGGAAAAGGGAGAAACAAGTCAGGAAAAGAAAGGCGAAAAACCCTGATGACTGGGGGAAATCAATCCCTGGCGAAAAACAAGAATACAGACAAGAAAAAGTAGGTGCAAGGAGGGAAAAAGGAGGGGCCGCGTCCGTGGTATGCAAGTCGGGAAAAAGGAAAGTGAGTAACTTGTAATTGCAAAAGAGGAAAAGATCAACCGCAAGCCAGGGCCACGAAAAGGAAAAGAGAAAAAAAACAACGGAGGGAAGAAGGGAAAAAAGGAATTTTTTTCAGATGAGGAAAAAAAAAGAAAAAAGGTGCCGGGTGCCTTTGATAGGGCACGTTTACTCACTTTCCTTTAAACGATGGGGAGAAAAAGGGGAGAGGACTCATTTGAAAAAGCGATGTATTCTTTGGCGGGGGGAAGGGTTGTCGCCAGGATGAGAAAAGAGTTTTTGATACAAGTCCCGTTAACATGGTTTGGAAGGGGGGAAATGGAAAAGGGGGGGCTACTTGGGGGGGAAGGGAGGAGGTCTCAGTTCCGGCCTGGGGGAAAAGGCTGTGGTTTCGGGGGGAACTTCTTTCCCGAACACAAAAGGCCTGAAGGAGTGTCGAATGACCAGAAAAAAAGAGGACCCACTACGCCTTGAAAGAGAAAAAAAAAATCAGATCTGTAGCAATGCCCAAGAACCTCCACGACGAATTGCCCCGGGGCTATGAGGGGAGAAAAGATCCACAAAGAAAAAAAAAGAGGGAAAAAGGCACTCCTGGGCTTGACAAGAAAAAAAGCATAATAATTTCGCATCGAAAAAAAACATCATAGTCCAAATGGGCCACAACAACATGAAGAGGGGAAAAAGGTTGCAATAAAAAAGAGAGAAAGTGCTTTCTTTCCTTGTGAGGAAGGGAACCCCACCATCTTCTCAAAAAGAAAGGAAGGTAGATTAGTACATTGACCTTTGCGTGGGGAAGGAAAGGGAGGTAGCAAAATAAAAGGGGAAAAAAGAAGGGAGCACGATTGGAAAAAAGAAAATGCCACGCCTTGCTAGCATGCTTATAGCCCAGTGTTTCGCCATCAATGTGGGAGGGGGACAGGGGGTATTCGGAAAAAAGAAGAGGATTGCCAGCCAGCAGGGGAGGGTTTTGCCTGAAGGAGGCGCCCGCCTCACGGGAAACTAGGGACGCGATTAAAAAAAATTAATGTGTGGCGTTCCGGAAAGGTGGCTGCTTTTTTTTTTATTGAAAAAAATTTCCAAGGCTATTGGCCAGTGTCAAAGGAAGAGGACTCAAGGGGAGGGGGGGGGGGGGGGTCTCCGGGGGCGCGAAAAGGGAAAGGGGTGACACTGGCCAAAAAAAAATTCACATCGTTGTTGATTGGTGTTTGGGGGGAAAAACCCGTTTGGGGGGAAGGGGGGGACTGAAACGAACCGGCAAGCTCAGAGAGGAAAAAAAAAAGAAGCCATTATTCTCGTTGGGCAGGAACTCTTAATCTGCGATGCACGAAGGAGAGGAAAAAGGAAAAAGGACCGCGGGGAAAAAGAGAAGGAAAAAAAAAGAAAGGAAATCCCCCCATAAGTGCGCGAAGAAAAAGGAATGGTCGTCATTGCCAGGAAGAAATTATAATTCCCCCGCCATGATTGGGCCAAGGAAAGAGGGAAAAGACCTGTGGGGGAAGGAAAAGACTCACGGCTGCTCGTTAAGGAAGTAGTCTCTGCTGGTGCGCGGGGCCCCTCCGGAGGAGGGGGGAAAGAAAAGCAGGACCGCCGAAATGGGAAAAAGAAGGAAAAGGGGAAAAAAAAAAAGAATAGAATCTTCTCAAGGGAGGAAAAGAGAGAGATTTTTAAGCCTTTAGTCCCTGGGTTCCCTTGTGAGGAGTCGAGGGGGGGGAAAACGCAAAAAGAGGGGAAAGGCCTGTCCTCACAAGGCGAAAGGGGAGGTAGGGGTATGGGAAGTATAAGCATCTATATCCACATGAGGGGGAAGGAAAGACTTGCTACAAACTCATTGCAAGAGGTTGGGTAAGGGTTGGGGGTGTGAGAGAAAAAAAAAACCAGCGGGAAGGGAGGGAAAAGATGTGTGGTGGACTGTCGCGAAAAAGAAGACCTGGGACATTGGGAAAGTACAGATCTCTTAACAAACACGAATCGAGGAAAAAAAGGGGTGGTGAGCAAAAAGAGGAATAGGAAGGACTAAATGTGGATTGTAAGAGGGGGTCGTTCATCCCACAAAATGGAGACTGCCCAACCTTTGGTGTCACAACCGTCAAAAAAAAGGGGAAGGGGAAGGGGTTATAATAATGAAAGGGGAAAAGAAAGTGGACCCGTCCAATAGCAAGGAAAGAAAAACGGAGAACAACACGACCATTGGGAGGCCATTGAAACGCAAAGATACTGGGGAAATAAAAAAAGGGGACGCCTCAGAAAGAAAGGGTGTGATATAAGCTTAAGACACAATTAAAGGAAGCCGCCATGGGAAAGGACAGTCGGGCGAGAAAAACCCGGCAAAACCCCAGGAAACGGCTGTCAATCAAACTCGTACAAAAAAGGGGTCCGAAGAAGGAGGAAACCACATCTTGATTGTGAAAAGAAAAAAAAAGAAAGATGCATGCTCGCCTCGGGGAAAGAATCATCCGTGCTACAAACATATCAGGAGAGGGGGGTTAGCCGGGGAAAAAGGGGCACATGTACTCATAGAAAATTTTCTTCTGTACTGGGAAAAATTCGTCGATAAGATACAAGTAGACCCAGAGGAGGGGCAAAAAGGTTGCAATTAAAGTTGGGGAAGAAAGGGGTGGACACAGGTTGGGACTATGAAAAAAAAAAGAAATTGCGATTGGGCTGTCAATGTGGCACAAACGTTGAAAAAGGGAGAAAAGCCTGCTGGCTGGGGGGAGAGGGGCTCAAAGGAAAGGAATCTCAAATCCGGTCAAAGAGTCTCATTAAAAAGGGGGGGGGGGAGACAAGGATTATGAGGGGGAGGTGCGAAGCTAAAGAAAAGGGGCTGTATTTCGGATGGGGATCTCACAGGATTCGCAAAACCTTCAGGAAAAAGTGTTTGGGAGGAAAAAAAGGAGGAGATCCAGATAATACAAAGAAAGAAACGAACTACTCCTAACTACGAAGGGAACCCGGCCCTAACAGTCCAAGGTAGCAAAGGGGAGAAAAGGGGGGGGCTAAAAAACCAGGAAGGAGAAAAAGGGAAAATGCTCATCCAAAAAAAAAAAAAAAAACTGTGAAAAAAAAAATAAATACAAGCAATCAAACATAAAAAGAAAGGAGGAAAGAAGAAATTGCCCGTCCAAAGGGGGGAAGGAAGGCTATCAATCATAGAAAGTATGCAAACCACCAAATCAAACCCTCCAAATAAGGTCCAAAGGAAGAAGGATCACAAACAACAACAAGGGAAAGGGAAAGGGAAAGGAATTCACACGATTTGAGTAGAAAGTGTCTGGTTTGCGTGGGGGCCATACAGTTGGGAAGGGAAGGGAAAAGGGATTGATAGAGAAGGAAAGAAAAAGGGGCCACATGCTATGAATATCTCGAAAAAAAGAACTTGCTTTGCTTGCCTTGGGGGGGGCGCCAGGATGACATTCCGAAGAGGGTGGGAAAAAAAAAAGAACGTCATGAAAGGGGGGGGTCCGCCAGGTGAGAAAAAAAGGGGAAGACTTGTCCTGTTGAGTTCTCAGTTGCGGGCTTGGGAGCTTGGGGGGAGGCTGTGTGGTTCGGGAAAGGAAAAAATCTTCCGAAGAAAGCGGGAAGATCCAGGGGGAGACCATCAGCAGCGACGACAAAAAGGCCTTGATCTAAAAAAAAAATCATAATCTGGACAGGGGAAAAAAGTAAAGGAAGAAGGGGAAATCGCCGGGGAAAACATTGCCCGGCTGGAATTCACACCTTTTTGAAAAAAAAAAGAAAAAGCGCGGGGGGAAAGAAAAAAAAAAAAAGCTAAAGGCCACATTGATCGCTGCGGAAGGGGGAACGAAAAGAAAAGGGGAACCTGTGCAAAACAGGGAAAGGGGGAAGGTTAATGGCCACGGGGGGGGGCCAAAACCTGGAGAATGCCAAGAAAAAACCGTTCTCTTTAAATCGAGAATAAAGAGGAAAAAAAAAAGTACAAGAAAAAAACTCGGGGGAAGAAAGATGGAGTACATGTGCAGATGAGGGTTCCATGGAAATCAATGGTGTCGGAAGGAAGTAGCAACGATGAGGCAGGGCAAAAAAGGTCGCTAAGAGGGGACCACTAACGAGCATGCCATACGCAATGCAAGGAGAAAGACAGAATTTGGTGCATAAGAAAAGAGTCGTCCCCGTTTTTGGGGGGGGAGGGAGGGAGAATAAAAGATTGTGGAAAAACCAATATCGAGGAGAGAACCGCCCCCTAAAGAGGGTTGCCCCAAGATCCACCAATCGAGGGGCGGAAACGAGAAAAAAAATCTATCAAATGGGGGAAAAAAATGTTTAGTGTAAAGCTGTAGTTCAAAAGGAAAAACGAAGGAAAAGGAAATGCCGTCAGAAACACGCACTGGTTTCGATTCTCCGGGGGGAGAAGGAAGAATTGAGAGGGAGGGGGGACCAAGCTTCCGGAGAAGGAAAAGATTCACTAGGGGTTTTGTGTAGTTGGGGGGGGGGCTGGGAGGGGTGGGGAAAAAAAAAACTTTTTTGGGAGTTGTTGGCTTCAAGCAAAGCAGAAACGCTTTCAAATCCACAGGAGGGGGAGAAAGGCAGGAGGCGCGTGGGGAAGAAAAAAACATTGCCTGCACAAAAGGGGGCGCTGTAGAGATAGTAGCAAAAGAGAAAAAAAAAGACCAAGAGGATCGCGGAACAGTCACAAAGACCCCAGAAGGCGAGTTTTTTGACCTGATGGGGGGGGGAAAAAAACACCGGTAACCCACGTACCGAAGAAAAGGCAGGGGAGCCCAATGTCTGCCAAAGAAGTACCTTCACCGACGGAGGATCAAGTCATGCACGGAGGGGGGGAGGGGGACCTCTTGCGGGGGGCGCGAACCATCGGAAAAGCATTTTTGCCACGCCGAAAAGAAACCAGACTGGGACATCTCCAAAAAAATCCCAAAAATCTCACACATAACAAGGGGAGGGAAAAAAAAAGATATATTTCAAGATTCTTTGTCAACGGGTGTGTGTCTTGGGAAATCCTGGGGGGGTGTTTAGGACTGCCCGCGGGGGGGGGGGGGGGGGGGGGGTGTCAAACGGAGAAGCTTGTTCCTCGGTTGGGGGGGGGCCACAAAAAGGCACAGCAGAGAAGAAGGGAGAAGGGAAAGTGCACATGAAGAAAAAAAAAAAAACAATGATTTGAACTGGGGGGGAAAAGAGAAAAAACTCATTGACGGGAATTAGGAAGGACTTGGGGTACGGTGGGTAAACGGGGGGGGAAAGAACCTTCCTACCTAACCTCCCTTCCGGGTGAAGGGAAGGGGGAAAAGCTCATCGCAAAGTGGCTGGGTTTGGGGGAAAAGAAGGAGAAAGGAAAATCGCAGATTTAAGCGGGGGGGTGAGCCCACGCGAAATCCACCTAAGGAGAAGGGTTTGGGCAGGGAAAAAAAATGGCAACTTGCACAAAAGAAAACCGTACCAGCCAAAAGGGGATGTGAAATGAATTTATGAGATGCAGGAAAAAAAAAGGGAAAACAATAGGAAGTAAAAGATCGCGCAAAAAAAAGGAGAACAAACCGACCAAGGAGGGGGCTTACGGCGGGCCCCGCTTCCATGGAAAAACTGGACGCTGAGATCAAACCCAGAAAGGTCCATTTTATAGATCGATCAGGAAACTTATTGGGTCGCGCCAGGGGGGGAGAGTTGCAGCCCGATCAAGTCAGTAAAGGAAAAACCCATGAAAAGAAGATGCTGCGGCAATCCCTAAATAAAACCTCCGGGAAGAATGACGACGAGAAAGAAAACAGAGGATTGGGGCTTTCAGGGGGGGAGAGTTCTTCATGACACTAAAAAAGAGCGTGGCAGAAGTGGCTGGGAAAAAAAAAAAAAAATAATCGTTCTACCAAATCTCATGATGGATCCCGTCAAACCAACCACAGGAGTGAGCAAAAAGCCAAGTCACATTTACAGAAAACTGGAAGAGTTTGAGTGTAGAAGAGGGGGGGGGGGGGACACTCTTCGTAGAAGAAAGGAGACGGAAAATAAAAAAAGGGGCCTTTCTCATGTTAGAACCCGTTGGCAAAAAGGTGTAGAAAAGGAAAAAGTGGGTGCACAAGGGGGAAGGGAAAACGAGGAGCCTACTCACAGAGGCAATTCTTTATCATGTTGGCCTTAGCTGGTAACCCAATGAGGACCTGGCGTGTGGGGAGAGTGTTGAGAAGGGGGGAAAGTATCATGATCTCAAGCAGGACGTGGAGTCGTAACTGCCTGAAAGGGGGGAGCCACAGAAGTATGAGAATGTGGAATCCTCAAGTTTTTTCGGAAAGGACCTCAAGACAAGCCATTCCCTCTCTAAGAGTTTTTTTCGGAGGTCAGAAAAAGAAACCCAAGCCGAAAACTACCGGACGGAACGTAAAAGAAAAAAGTATCACAAGGAACTTCAACGGGAGAACATGCCGACTGGAGTCAACGGAGGAACTCCCCTGGAAAGAGAAAAACTGGTCTCCACAAAAATAAAAAACAGAAAAAAAAAGGGAAAGACAAGTTCGAGTGAAAAAGAGCTTATTTTCATAGCCAGGAAAAAGGGGGAATGCAGTCCGGGAAAGTTATTACCTTTATGCAAAAAAACGCAACAAGAAAGCGGTGCACTACTAAAAAGAAAAAAAGACCCTCTCACACCAACCAAGGAGAACAATTCAGATTTAATAGTGCACGGGAGGTTGGTGCCATACACGTTACTCAGAGCCCCATTTCCGAAAAAATTGGGAAAAAAAAAAAAGCACGAAAAAGGGCCAGGAGGGAAATCTCCTGAAGAGAAGGGGGGCACTCGAATGTATTCTTGGGGAAACTTGTTCTTTAGTAAAAAAGATGAGCAGTAAAAAAGTCGGGGGACATTCATTCCTGGAACAGGGTTCCCCAGTTGACCTTAAGGCCTGGGTCAGGAAGCAGTTCAAAAATGTAGTTCTTCTTTGTGTGGAGGAGGGGGGTTATATTCTGAAAACTCGTCGAAAAAAACCTGATAGGGAATCCTGTGGCATGATACAAAAAGTCCCCACTGTAGACTGGGATGACGCACGCACCAGAAAATAATCTGGATCAAGAAAGGGGGTAAGTCGCAGAAAACGGCGAAAGGGGGAAAGGAGTGCCGGAATCAAGGCCTTTTGAGCAACAACGTAGAAGAAAAGCCATCGCGGGCAGTCTGGCTGGAAAAAAAGGAAGGGACCCACATTGAAGGCGCCATCAAAAGGGGAGAATCGTCAGCAAGAAAACCTGTGCAAAAAAAAGGCTTTGTCAACAAGGGAAAAGAACGGTTTTTGCATTACCAAAGAGGGAGGGGGGGGCTTGTGACTGGGCGTCGTTTATCGCAGGAGAGGAACCCCAAAACTTCCAGGTACAGAATAAAAAAGGAGGGGAAGGACAGTAATTCCTGTTCTACATGTGAGTTAGAGAAGACAGTGAGCAACCGAGAGGGAAAAAAAGAAAAAGACACTCGAAAATGCGAGTCCTGCAGAGATAAGCCAGTTTGAACAGGAAGAAAAAAGAAAAGAGTTCGGCCGGGGAGACCAGGGCCTAGGGGAAAAATGTTTTTGTTTTAAAACGGGCCCATGTCGGATGGCCTGCAAAGGGGGGGGAACTCCGAGGGGAAATGCGCGATCCCAAATAAAGGGGGGGACGAATCAAAGCTCTATCACAAGGTTTGTAGTTGATCGTTCGAGGGGAAGGAAGGGAGCCTTCAGCTCCGAAAAGGGGAGGGTTGTTCTCCAGAAAAGAAAAATTGCTCTTGGGGACTCCAGGATCTTCATCAATTTTCCTCATCAGGTTTGGGGAGGGAGAAGGGGAAGTTTTTTGGAAACACTGGGGGGAAAATGTTGTGGCGAAAACGAAAGAAAAGAAAAAAGAACGCTTGCAATCCACAAGAAGCGTTGGCTTCACCACCCTTTACCCTGGCAAGGAAAAAGGAGTAGTAGGCAAAAAGAACAGAAGGGGAAAAAACGGAGGGATACGCGACAGTCACCAAGAAAAAGAAAAACTTTCTCCGAGGACGGCAGGGGGCCCATGACAAAAAAAAATAAAAAGAAGAAAAATACTTTATAATTTTACGCCAATGAGCCAAATCCCTTCGCTCGAAAAAAAAAAAGACCTTGCACACCTCAGTCTCCGTCCCGGGGGGCTGGGGGAAGAAAGAGGATTTTTTCGGCGAGGGGGCAGGGAGAACGGCATGAGAATGGAATGACAACTCGAGGCAAAAACATGACGCCTACCAATTAACCAGAACTAAAAAATACCAAGGACCACGCTACAGGGGAGAAAACAACAACAACTGAGGCAGGAGTGAAAAAGAATTTTCTTTGTGTATCGTGGCCTTGCATGAAAGGATCGCCGGGGGGGGGGGGGGTGGCAAAAAAAAAGCCATCACTAAATTTTTGTCGCCAAGGGAAGGGGGGGGGTGCATTTAACGATCAGCAGCGACACATGAGGGGAAATGTATGGAGGAGAAGGGGAAAACTCCATTGCAAGTGGGTACTTTTTTACGGTGGTGTCAAAAAAATTCCTAAAAACTTGAAGGGCGCCGTTACAGGGGGGGGGGGGAATGTTCTCTTATCTCCGAAGCTGGATTTGCCTACTATCAGAAAGGAAGGGGGGAAAGCAAGGGTGGGGGGGGGGAAGAAAAAGAATAATGCCTATGGGGGGATTGAAATCGGGGGAAAGCCACAAAATGGGCAACTGCAACGTTGGAAAAAAAAAAAAAAAGAAGAAAACACAACGATGGAAGGAAAAAAAAAGATCCCCTTGAGAAAAGAAGCACTTGCCCAAAATAGGCAAAAAAAAAGGGAACAAACGACCAGGGTGAGGAGCTGACGGAAGGCTTGACGGAAAAAGAAGAAACTAACAAACAAGAAGAAAAAAAAGACCAGCCCATTGTGATAGAAGAATTGAGCTACGCAAAAAGAAAAAATTGGTGGATCAGAAAGAAGTTTTCGGATGCGGGGGTCGGATAGGAAAAAAAAACACACCCAGGAGAACAAAGAAATGGCTGGCGGGCAATCCCCCGAAAGGAAAATAAAACCGGCCGACCTCTTCGGAACAAATTTCTGATTGTGAAAACTTGGGAAAAAGAAGAGGGGGGCAGAGTGGTGAAAGAGGGGTACAAGGAAAAGGAGCTACGCCCAGGGGAAGAACGCAGTCACATTTAAAGATACAGGGAAAGGGGGGAGGGCAAAGAAGCGGGGTGGAAAAAGGTCGTCCGATAAGAGAAAAGAAAAAACTCTCAGGTCTTGTCAAAAGTGGTTTTACACCTCATGAGAGCGGACGAGGAGACGACGCGGGGGGCGCAAGTTTCTTAGCGGGAGGAAGGTAGCGTGAAAGCCAGAAAGGGGATCCCCCCCCTTCTGTCAGGGGGGGGGGAACAAAAGGAAAAAAAATTATCAAAAGAAAAGCCCGGGCAAATCTAGGGGAGAAAGAAAAAACCCGGCTCTTATCTGTCTTCCCCAGATTAAGGGGGGGGAGGAAAAAGCTCAAGGCGCTAAAGTTGGGAGTCGGATGCTGATTTTAGAAAAAAAAGACGCTATCATTGAGGTTGCCTCAAGAATATAAACAACGAACCAAGAGGGGAAAATGAACAGGCCAAAGGAGGGACCCTTGCACTAACAATGACAAAAATGGGGAAGGGGGCGAACAATGGGGCGAAAAACCATGGGAAGGGAGGAGAAGAGTCCCTTGAAGGGGGCGAACAACAATATACAGCCAAAAAAAAAAAGAAAAAACAAAAACCATAAAGCAAGATATTTTTATTCAAGAACCAATCGGTGGTAATGGTCCTATAGCAAAAGAGGAAGGGAGTAACGTGTATGGCCAAAAGCAACCCCGCAAAAGCTGCACAAAATCTGGAAAAAAAAAAAGGAGGAGGAAAGAGAAGAGAGGGGGAGGAGGGGAAAGCCTTTGCGGGGGGAGGGGGGGGGGGTGGTTCTTGAGTTTTAAAAGAAAAAAAAAAAAAAAAAAAAAACAACAGAAGTACGCGAACAAGAGAAATAAACACGAAGGCCCATAGGAAAAACTTGCCACTGTTATTCTTGAGTTGCAAAAAAGGGTTCGGGCAAGAGAGAGGCCAGACCGTTTTATATAGGGGACCGCCAAAGGGGTTCGGAAGGAACTTTGAAGTGGGGGACCGGGACCCGTCTCAGGAGGGCCTGTAGTTAACCTGTGTGTCATGGGGTTGAGGGGGGGGGGGGAAAAAAAGGGCCAACGAAACCACGTGCCGGGAAGGGTTTCGAGAAAAGAGAAGGAATCGGACTTACAAAGAGGCCCCTTGAGCTGATATCATAAGGAAAAAAAAACGGTTTTAATGAAGGACACAGACACGACGGAGGGATTGCCCAAGGGACCTGAAAAAGAGGGGGTCCCTTGTTGAAAAAAAAAAGCATTTTAAGAAAAAAAAGGAACGCGCGGGGCCCTCTGTCGTCAAGAAAAAGAAAGAGAATTGCGCCAGAGCATAAAGGTCCTCCTCTCAGGAAAAACGCCATGAGGGGAAAAACAGAAAGGGGGAAATGCCACGGGGGAGGACTGAGAAGGGGGGAGGGACTCTACGGATTTTTTGAGGGAAAATTCCCCAACAGGAAGGATCTTCCAGTAAGGGAAAGGGGGAATTTGCGTTCAACCTGGTAAGAATACAACGGCATGGCTTACTAGGGAAGGGGGGGGCTTGTAGAACGAGGGCATGCAGGAAAGAAAGGAAAAACCGCTCGAGAAGGGCCTTAATCCCATGGGTTGAGAAGGGGGGGGGGGGTATAAGAGTGGGGAGGGACGGACCTTGGGGGGGTTTCTCATTTCAAAGGAAATCATAAAATGTTTGTGAGTAACATATCGATGATAAAGAACGCCCGAAAAAAAAGAAGATTTGCCCAGAATCCCCCACATCCATGTCCGAAAGATCACAATGGGCTGCAAAAAAGGGTGGGTTTAGTGGGGAAAAAAAGGCTGTAGTTCCAGGCTATGAGGTTCAAATTCCTGCCGTCCCGAAAAAAATGGGGGGGGGTCTCCCGGGGAGCCCAGGGACATGCAATTGCTCGGGGGAAAAGGGAAAAAAGACAGGATCTTTCAAAGGAGTTGTGATTGTGGCTTTGTGGGGGGATGTAGGAAAAGATTTTGGGCAGTCGCAGTTGTGGGGGGGGGGGGGAAAGGGCGCTCCCGCTTCAATCAAAAAGAGCCATAAGGCATATCCTGAAAAAAAAGGGAAAAGCAAACCTCTTAATCTGCAGAAGGGGGGGAGAGAGAGTAGGCCAAATCCCAAAAAAAGGGGAAAAAGGGGTCGAAATCGCGAACCAAAAACAATAATGATCCCCATAAAGGCGCAGGGTGAAAAAAAGAAAAGGACCACCCCCGTAACAAAAAAGGGAAGAGAAAGAAGTTCCAGCCATGAGGGGAGAAAAGGAGGAGCTCATTTGCAACCTCCTTTTCCAAAAGAGGTCATGCAAAACTCACCAAAAAAAAAAAGGAGAAGTGCTGTGGGTCGGAAAAGGAGCAGCAATTTTCCATCTGCATGTGAAGGAGGAATGAAAAGAGAAAAAAGCGCTAAACAGAAAGAGAAAGAGAGAGAAAAAAACAACAACGGAGGGAGGGAGAGATTTCCTCTTTAGGGGCTTTAGTCCACTTACATTAAAAAAAAAGGAACAAAAACTGAGGATCGACATTGCAAGAAAAAAGGGAGGGGCCCGCGACGACGTCTTGTGATTTCATTGAACGAGGCAGCAAAATAAAAGGGTGAGGGAGGCTCTAAAGACTTGGCCTACAAGAAAAAAGGGGGGGGACGGGATTTATGCATGAGGGGAGGGGGGGGTTGGTTGTTCCTTTCCCAGAAAAGAATACGCAGCCCTTTACTGGTAGGGGGGGGGAAGGGGTTCGGGCAAAAGGGGGGAACCTGGGACATTGCCTGGGGGAGGGAAAAAAAAAAAGCTGCATCTCATGATTATGGTACGGTTTAAAGGGAAAAAAAAATAATGAACTAAGGAGAAGGGTGAGTTGGAAAGAAGGGGGGAGACGTTTCTTTGAAAAAAAGGACCAAACGTGGTGCCACTTAAAAAAAAAAAAAAGGGGGAAAGAAGGAGAGGAATGGAGCTGGCAAAGGGAAAAAGATCGCGCCAAAAAAAACATACCATTGAGGAGAGGAACGGAAAAAAAAAAGGGAAACTCACCGAATGGGAAAGAAGCGACAACCAAAGAAAAAGAGAGCTGATCGACTCACGAACTGCTTTTTTTTATCCAAAAACTCGGGAAAGAGGCGGGCGCGAGGAAAGAGAAGGAGGGAAAAAAAAAAAACCCATGATAACAACATCTGCAGGGAGGTGGAGCCAGGGGAGGGGGGGGGAAAAAACCCCGGCCCGGAGTTAGAACGAATGAAGAAAAAAAGAGGGGGGAACCCACTTTGGAGAAAAAACTCATCTTGGCATAATGCTGACGGGGAGAACAAAAAAGATCCCTTCAGGATGGATGATGGGGAAGCAGGACCAGGAACGCAGAAAAGAGAGAAGGGAAGAGTTTTTCTGTGGAAGGTTCAATTCGTCGTAAATAAGGGAAAAAAAAGGGAAATCTCAGGTAGGGGGAAAGAATTTAAATTGTGGGGGGGGGGGAAAAAATCATGTCCGTGTGAAATGACTATGATCTACGCTAGCGGGTGACAAGGGGGGGACTTTAAGCGTGAAAAAAAAAAAAACGGCAAAAGGGCGGAGCGTGTTGCTCACACATTAATTAGGAGAGGGGGGCAAAAAAGTGGAGGGGACGATTAAAAAAGGGAGAAGGGGCAGGAGAAAAGATGATTTGCGGAAAAAAAAGGCGCTAACTGTGGGGCAGGGAGCCCCCAGGAAGAATAAAAACGGGGGTTTCAAGGAAAAGGGGGAAAGGGAATACCCGAAGAAAAGACGAAACTACAAGTCCTAACTAACGAAAACGGGAGCACAAGGCCAGGAAAAAAGGGCGAAGAAAAGGAAATTAAAGGGGGAGAAGGAGGTTCTGGAAAAGGAAAAAAAGAAAAAACAATTAAATACACAAAGGAAAAGGATTATGTCATCAGCAGGCCAAGGAGTGGAAAAAGAAGGAAGGAAAGAGCGAAAGGAATGGTGGTATTGCAACAAACAAAAAGCAACCTCGAAAGAAAGAAACCTCAAGGGGGAAGGAGTACAACAACACAAGAGAGAGATTACAGATTAGAGGGACACGAAGGGGGGGGGGGTGAGGTGGTTGCATACACACACGTTACTAAAAAGGGAAAAAGGTCCAGGGGGAAGAAGAGAAAATAAAACGAACGGGCACAGGAAATCTTTCACTCTAATTACGTGGGCAAAAAGGTATTGTTGTCCAGGGGGAAGGGATTGATCCAGGAAAAAGTCGTTTTGGGGAAATGTTTTTCAACCGGGCCAAGAAAAAAAAAAAAAAAAAGGGGGAGTTGGCCGGTAGTGAGAACGTCGTCAAGGGGAAAAGGGGGGGGGGGGGGGCGGCTGTAGTGAAAAAAGTGGTTCGTTTATGGACATCTTCCTAAAACACGAACCTTGAGAAAGAAGTGGCGAGAAAAAAAATCAGCAGGGGGGGGCTACGCCAACCTGAAGAGCCGGGAAGAATTCGCAACACGATCATACGCTGAAAAAAAGAAAAAAAAAAAAATATCAGAGCCAGAGGAGAAGCCAAAAAAGGAAAATGCCCCGGAAGGGGGACTGAATTACTTCCAGGGTGAAACAAAAGCAAGCGCGGGCCAAAGGGGATTCACGAGAAAAATTTGACAAAGGGCCCACAAGAAAGAAAAGAACTCTCAGCACATAAGTAGGGAAAAAGAAAAAGGGTGTAAACCAAAGGGGGGGGGGGAAACGGTTTCAATGAATAAAGAAAGGAGGGTCCTTCCTGTTAGGAAAAAAGAAAGAATGGAAAAAAGAAACGGCCCGTACCAGACAAAAAAAGGAGGTTACTCTAAAGTAAAAAAAAGGAAACTTTTCGTGCCAGGAAGGGCTAAGGAGGGAGGACGATTCCCTCAGGCACGCTTATTATACATGGCGAGAGAAACGCTGCGAGCATGAATATGAAGTGCTTATAGGGAAAAGGGGGGAAGCCGAATGTTGTTATGAAGGAAGGAAGAGTCCGGGCCGGTTTTATCAACGACCAGAGAGAAGATGTTTTGGTTATGAATGGGTTTGCCGGGGGAAAGTCTAATGAAACCAAAGGGGGGACAAACTTCTTGACCAAAAAGGGGACACCAATAAAAGAAAATGTGTGCGTCAGCAAAAGGGAACATGGGCAGGGGGTTGGGGGGAGGGAGGAAAAAGGGGTTAGTTTTGCAAAATGTCTTTCAAGGTGAAAAGAAAAAAGGGTTCGTTGGTGGTTCGGGACGGGGAAAAGATGGCAATTGAGAGAAACGGGCCAGCCTCCAGGGAAAGCTTTCACATCTTGGGGGGGGGGGGGGGGGCTGTACGTTTGGGGGGAAAAAAAAGGGGTTGGAAAAGGGGGAAATTTAAAAGAGGCTCCTGCTAATAAAAGCGGATTCGCGGTGGGAAAAAAAGGGACGAAAAGAAGGGCTGCGATGCTGGAAAAAATCCCCAGCAATTTTGAAAAAGAACCGAAGATAAACCCAGAAAGGGAGGGGGGGTGGGATGAATGGGAAAAGGGAAAAGAACAACACCGGAAAAAAAAAGGGAAAGTCCCTCACTAGGGTAGAGAAAAGACCATTGCACAGAAGGGGGGCCTAGGGAAAAGTGCCAGAGGGGGTAATCACCAAGACGCTTATACGGCAGAGAGGGGAAAAAAAAAGAGGTGAAGTACGCCAGCAGTTTTCCCCAGCCTCTCAGTGAAGGGGGGAAAAAGACCAGCGCTAAACAGAAAGCAGAAATATCAACACAAAAAAAAGGGAGGGAAGAAAGAATTCTCTTTACAGGGGTGTTAGGCTGTTCATTGTCATGCAGGTCACAATCGGGGAAAAATGCTGCTCGCTGTGTCCTCAAAGGGGGGGGACCCAGGAAAGAAAAAAAAGACCGATACTAAAGCTTTCAGGGGAGCAGACGAGGAGCCCCACCGGAGGGTCAAAAAACGAAAAGGAAAAAGAATGGCGGGAAAGGATCATGGGGGACGGGGGGGAAAGTTGGTGTGAAGGGGAAGGAAAAAAAAGGAAAAAGAAACTTCGCAAGAAGGAAGGGTTTATCCTTATGTGGGGGGGAAAAAAGGGGAGGACTGTACATTGCAGGGGAAGAAAAGATCCTAAGAAAAAAAACAAAGTAAGCGTTGCAAGGGAAAAAAACCAAAACTCGTAATAATTCAGGGCGGAAGGGAAAAAAAAAAAAAGGTTCGTTTAAGAAAGAAAATAGGGGAAATGCCAAAAGGGGGGGAAAAAAAGAACATCCCACAAATAAACAAGAGGAAATTTATGAATATCCTGTACAATGGAACGGGAAAAAAAAAAAACAACAAAGTGCAGGAAAGAACCCCAGGGAAAAAAAAAAAAAAATTTATGATTCTGAAAAAACAGTAGCCTTGTAACTAAAAAGAAAAAAAAACCAAGCAGACCAAGGGAGAGAGCTGAAAAAGAGGAAGGAAAAGAATTGTTGTATCAAAAAAGTTGCTAGTCAAGGAAAAAATGGGAGGGGATGGCCAAAAAAAACCAGGAGAAAAAAAGAAGGAGAAAGGCAATCCTCTCCTGGGAAGAAGAAAGAAAAAAAATTCTGATTGGAAACAAGGGGGAGAGGGAAAACCATTTGGAAGATTTCAGGACAAAGAAGTGGCTGCCTTCTGCATCAGTCCAAAAATCATGATGGATCAAAATAAAAAGGAACAGGGAGTGAGCAGGAAAGAACAATCATCCTACATGGGAAGAGGTGAGGGGAAGAAAAAGCTGGTTGGGGGGGGGGAATCTCGTTCCAAAAGAAAGAGCCCATCGAGGAAAGAAATTCAACAAGGAAGGAAAAAAAGTTGGGGGGGTGAAAAAAAAAATCATGTCCAGTTGTACTAGGTGGGAAAAAAAAAATGCGATGGGGGGGCGCAATGAAAAGCATGTGTCCTTTAACGCCAAAAAGAAAACCGCCGACCCAGGGAAAAGGGGGGGTGAGAGAGGGGGGGGGGGGAAAGCAAAAAGCCTTGTCAAGGAGTGGAGTCGATTAAAAGGAGAGAAAAAAATCTTGGTCATTTTGCAAGGAAGAACAGATTTCCTTATGGA
>Ga0179593_1437563_pt1 | contig 22264 bp, 24 predicted proteins | sample CZODoug2_1_08_16_FD_185931 | JGI IMG/M metagenome (GOLD analysis project Ga0179593, IMG submission 185931) | Vadose zone soil fungal communities from Angelo Coast Range Reserve, California, USA - CZODoug2_1_08_16fungal (PacBio error correction) | ecosystem: Environmental > Terrestrial > Soil >...
TCAGAAAAAGAGGATCAAAATTTGGGGGAGAAGTACGAAGCGCCTCCTGTGTAAGGTAGGGAGGTGGGATAGATGCCAAGATTTTCTTTGAGAGACACAGGGGGGGATGCAGGAAGGGAACGGCTCCCTGCGGAGCTGCGCGCAAGACGAGGGAAAAATGACGGGCGAACGGTATGCGAGTGCCCAAAAAAAGAAAAAAAAAGAACTGCCCCGTTGAAAAATCGCGAGATCCAGCAGGAGTCTTGAAGGAAAATAGAGAGTTCTCCGGGGGGGGCGACAGGCAAACCCTGGAAAAGAAGCGAGTTGGAGAGAAGACATGAAAGTCAGCTCACCTTTTAGCTGAAAAGGCGAATTCTAGACGATGAAGGTCCGGTGGCGAAAGAACTGCAGATTGACCGCGAAAACTAAAAGCACGCGGCAGTCAGGCAGACCTGAGGCAGGAATCAAGCAACGCCGATCTAAGGGAGGGCCCACAGGGCTGAGGTCCTCGCTCAACAAATGAACGTTTGCGGATAACAAACCAGAGCCTGACTCGGGTAGGGACCGATCTCCGAAAGGGGCCAAGAAAACCACACTCAAAAACGGCAGAAAACGTGGCAAGGGGGGTTGGGTGATGATCCCGGAAAGCTACATGGGAACGCGAAGGTTTGAAGGGACAGGTAAAGGTGGGATCAGTCCGAGAGGGAAGATTCCTGTTGAAGTCCGCAAAGCCTACTTAAGTAATAGTTTTATCTGAAAGCTATAAGATAAAGTCAAGTAGAAAGGTCACAGTTAACACTCCCCTGAAAATAAGATTATCTAGGGGATATCGTATTTGGGGATGGGGATATTCATTAGGTACTTCTCAACAAAAAAGGGCACCGGAGTTTGGTTAGTATGCGGAAAACCTATCGAAGAAAGGATTTGTACATCCTAGACCCCTATCAAGGGGAAAAAAAGGGAAGTCAAGGGGTGGCAAACTCAGGTAACAGGGATATTTCTGTGAAGGGGTCCGCGACAAGCGGGCGGAAAAAAGGTTGGGGGAAAAAAAAGAATTTCCCATCGGGACGTCAGTCAACGTTTAATTTCATCATTTTCGGGGGGAGGATCACCTAAATAACTAATGGGGGCAGTGGGGGAATCCAAACGATGAACACCCATGAGGAGTGTAGGGCGAAACTAATCAGTTAAAGGTAAAGTCCTAAGAGGGGGGGTCCAAACCCTTCATTCAATCTGGCATAGGAAGGGAGAATCGGATGTCTTTCTATCGGAAGGGGAAGCATACATCTGCTTTGTGGCATTTGACATTTAGGGGAGACAGGAGACGGATCTGGCTCCTTTCGCTGAAAAGAAGCGGGAATGTTTCAACGGGTCGGAGGGGCCGGACGCTCGATATGGGACAAGGTCTACTTGGAAAGAGAAAAAGGATGCGCAACGGGGGGGGTGGGAGAGGAGAAAAAAAGAGAGACTCTGAGGAGTGCCGTCAAGTGGGTAGGAGGGGAACGGCACCTAGAGGCTTAGGTACGTTGGGGACTGAAGAGAGAGGACATTCTGAACAAAAAACCACGCTGGATCGTACTGCGGAGGTGCTCTCCTGCGAGGAAAAAAAAGGAACAGGTTCACTACAGGGAAAGAATCGGTGAGGGGGACGTCTTAAAAACATAATACTGTTTTTGGGGGGAAAGCGGAAGCAATTTTCAGGGCTGGTGGTGGAGAAGGACCTTCCATTGGTTTTGGTGTAAGCGGATGAGGGGGTATCGGGGGGGGGGCCCATCTGATCGGGGAAGGAAAAGCGAACAAACGAGTTCGACCAGGGAGCAAGATCCTCAAAGAGGAAATACTCTTCGCGGAGTGACTTTACTGCGTCGGCCGCTTGGGAATGGCAGGAAGAAGGAATGAATCGGGGGGCTCGAGATACAGTTGGAAAAGAATGAAAAACTCGTGAAGGAGGGAAGGAATAAGTGCTGCAAGGACCTGGTCAGGATTGGATCAATAAGCGGATGTGCACGCTTGGGAACGAAGGGAAAAAAAAAGTCGATGCGGATAACCGAGCAAATATGCCTTCCAACACGAAATTCAGATAGGGTTGGCCGGTGGGAAAGGAGGACTTCGGAAAGGGCCCCGAGATCAATTAATAAACCTGGAAATCAAAGTAACTCGAAAAGAAGAGAACCCGAACTGAAGGGAGAGCAATCAGGGGGAAAGGTGGGAAACGGATTATTAACCTGCTCCTAATCTGAAGAATATTTAGACAGAAATTGGACTTAAAGCCAATCAGGGGAACAAAATTCCTGGATTCCTAGTGATAGTTGAGAAAGAAGGGGTAAGGGAGAAAACCCACTTTTGCGATTAACACATCCGCTTACAACCTAGATCCGTGAAGCATCTAAATACTGGTCGAGCAGAAAGTGAAAGCGCACTAAACACCAGGAGGATCGGGGGGAAGATTGAAAGAAAGACACGCGTTGGATGGGGAGCACTCTACAAAAAGATCACTGGGTGAGGAAAACAGAGTCTAATACGGGTCGTGGGGTTTGAGGGGGGAGGGGACGGAATACGCGTCCGTGACAGCAGGGTAAAAATTTCATCGGAAAAATGGACAGAGTGGGAGGAGTATGTTTCAAAAAAAAAAGTGGGACATCCCGGCCCTGCGGGATAGACAAAGGAAAGATATATCCTTCTAAAGAAGACACAGGGAGAGGAAATAAGTTTGTGGAAGCCGAGGGGGGAGGAAAAGAGTGCTGGTGCCATATAGGGGAGGTGGTTGACCAACAGGGTAGCGGGAATCTTGAGGTCAAGGTAAATGTATATTGGGCCGGGTATGTACAGGAAGGGAAAAAGGTGCGGAGGAAGGCATGTTCGTGGAAAGCGGAAGAGGGGGCTCGGGAAGGGACCTGAGAGAATCGTAATCTCGGCGTCTCAACAAAGAGGAGGGAAAAAAGAGAGGGGGGACCATGAGATGACAAGAGATCTCTGAAAAGGGAACGGACTTCAAGCTGAAAAAAAATGAAAAAATGGGTCGCAACACCGTTTCAACAAGAACGGAGCGTCAAGCTCTGACAAGTTGAGGGTCACATATCCAGGGGGGGGGGGGGGGGGGAAAAACAAGCAGATAGGATGAAAGACGAGAGGGGGTGGACTGGGGGGGGGAAGGGAGAGATTCCTGCGCTTCCAGGGAATGGAACACTGGGATATGGGTAAATCGAAGGGGGGGAGTGCAAAAACTAGCTGTTGGACCGAGGGGAAAACAGAAAAAAACAAAAACAAAAGCCTCCCAACACGTGCCAGTTTGACTGGGACTGAGGGAAGACCGACCACAAGGGCGGAAGACTAGCATGAAACAAAGAAAAATTTACCATTTCCTTCTTGCCGAACCATTGAGCAGGGGGTGTCAAAAGTTTCGTCCAAGAGCAAAGGGGGAAGTGAAACTCACGGAATCTTCAAGGGTGGGGTGATCAGAAGACCAAGTTTAGACCGAGTCTAGTAAGCGGATTGCTGGGGGTCCTGTCAAATGGGGGTGCAAGAAGAGGAAAAGAGCAGAAAACTGGCTCAGGAGACCAAGGATGGGATTGAAATCTTCTTCAAATTATGAGGATCTCCTACCGTCTGGGGGAAGGTAAAGGGCGGGGTGAGGAGGTTTCTTCAGCGGCTTGCTGATGAGGGGGGTGAAAGGGGGTCAAGGAGAGCGTGAAGGCATGAAGGAAAAAAGTGCTCCCACCTCTCGGCGAAAAAGTCAGGGTTTCAATCCAAAGGAGGAATCGGCAGGCATAAATAGGCAGAGGGAAGCTAGGGGGGGACTCGCATGCTGAATCACCCGATAGAGACAAAAGGCGCCACTTGGGAAAGTCCGGAGAAGAAAGGTATCACTCCCACTTCCCTAAAATGTCGCCAAAAAAAGGGGGTAGAAATTGAAAAACTTAAATGAGAGAAAAGGGATCGAAGAATTACCCTAACTCGAAAGAGACGCGTCAGGGGTAATTAAGAATATTGCCTACCTTTGGGAAAAAAAAAAAGTCGACTCGGGGTCAGATCGGAAATCTAGAGACCAAGAGACCCACTAAAACCTCTCTTCCCAAAAAAAAAAAGGAAGGAGCCTGAAAAAACAACCACCCTAGCTTCAAGCTTCATGGGCCCAAATCGGGGCGTGCAAAGGAACGGTAGATCACACATCATCTGGTGGACATCAAAAAAAAAGGGAAAAACAAAAAGAGTGGGGGAAACCCGGTGGAACATCTGTAAATGTGCGGAAACAAAAACACACCTCAGGGGCGGGGGGACACAGGTGAGCGGTGGCAGCCCATGCAATCGAAAAAAAAAAAGGGGAGAAGGGGTGGACTGACATTGAATCGACGTGCGAGAGGCGGGAAAAGGTGCGAGAACTCAAAAACCGAACTCAGAGCGGCAACGAGATCCAAACGGGTCGCAAATCCTCCTCCAAAGGAGGAGGATTTCAACCCACGCCGCCAAACGTGGGCACAAGAGGTCAAAAAAAGGGGCAAGTAAAAAAGGTGACATGGTAAGATCGCGCGGGGGCCCCATCACCTCGACTTGGAAAAAAAAGAGGAAGTGGGGGTGTGACCAGCGGAAGGGGGGGCGTCGAAAGGGACGGTGGACCCGTCGGAAAGGAATGAAATTCCAAAGAAAACTAAGCGGGGAGAAAAGGAACGTCAGCTCGCCAGAACGTCTCAGCGAAAAAGAAATAAACGCAAGCGGAGAAAAAAGCCGGAGGATGGATCATCATCGCAGAAGAAAGGGGGGGTGGCATAATCTTCTGTATTCACAAGGGAAAATGGGAGCGTGCGGGGAAAAGGACCACGCCTGGCGGAAAGCACGGGTGCCTTCAAGGGAAACGGATAATTCTGGTTTAGGACACGATGGAGAGAAGGAAGAGGGGTGGTAAAACAAAGACAACGCCGGAATACGGGTGTCGCCTGAAGTCATGAGGGAAAATCGGGCGGGTCGTACACAAATCGCTCAGGAAGTTGGCAAAAAAGAGAACCACTCCCTGGGGCCGTTTTGGGAGAAGGGGAAGACCGGACGCCCGAACAAGGTCGCCTGGAAAAGGTTGCAGATACGAAAGGTAGGGGCGGGGGGGAGGGTCGAGGGTGATAAAATTCAAAGATCAAAGGAGGGGGGGACGCAAAAAACGCCATGGAAGGACCGGGGTCGATCGAGAGCGAGGGTCCACGGGATCCAGGACCTCTCCCTGGCGGAGACCTGGACCCGCTTCACCTCACACGTTGCGAGAGGACAAAAGGAGCCCTGGGTCACACTCCAAGCGCCAAAGTGACCCTGACGGAAGCGTGGGGGTGTTTCCGTAAGAGACACCTTCTTCGAACATAACCGGCAAAAGAAATAGAAAAAACGGGGAAGGTTGTAGCTAGGTCGGCTGTTGCGGGACGATCGCGTCGACTTTCCTTCCCAAGAAGGAAGGAAAAGAGAGCACAAGCCTTCAAGAGGAGGAAGAGGTGTCTGGTGCGGGAAAGCGCAAAGGGACCTAATAGCTGAACCCCGAGAAAAGGGCAAAAAGAGTGAGAGCCCAGGATCAACGGAGGACATTTCCGCTTCCGTTAAAAGGACCCAAAAGACCGGAGGACTGACAAAAGGCAAGAGAGGGAGACAGGCGATTGCCTTCCCGAGCTCGGCGTCACGATGGGCGGAAAAGATGTTCGTGAGGTAGTTGTTTCCTCCCTCAGAGAAGGGGACGCAAACCGCGTGAAGAGTCGCGAAGCCACCGGCCTCCGCGTCCCAAAATACGAGATCCGTGAGGCAGACCACTGTCAATTCGCAAAGACGGGCCGGCAAAGAGCCGTCGTCGCGGGAGAAATGAGGATTCTCAGGGGGACTTGGCCTTCAGGAAGCCTGGTGAAAACATCGATGTCGGCCGAAGGGCTTAGGAATAAAAACCTCTTCGTCGACGGTTCATTGGTCAAGAAGATTTGTAGGTAGAGCTTAAGTCCTCAGGACGTCGCAATTCGACGACTCAGGGAGGGGGGCAGATCGACAGCGCACCGAAGGAGGATGATCGCTTTGACAGACAAACAGCATAGAAAGCCGGACTCCGACGGAGGCACGCGGCAGGGGAGCACTTCGAGGGAAAAAGCGCAGAATTCCAGGCGTTCTCTGACTCATCTTTTTTAGGAGCCGTGAACCCTCCAGGATGAAAGAGTTGGAAGTGGGGGGCGTATATCCGGGGGGGAAGGCCCACTTGCCGAATCACTTAGTATTCTCCACTAAAGGGGGGGCTTCACGCCAACCTGAGGGAAGGGAGGATGTCGAAGAATATCCAAAGCTCTAGACGCAGTCTGCGTTAGGGGAAGTGCGAAAATGTTGAGCGCGGGGAATCGGGACGACTTACCATTTATAAGGCGAGAGAACAAAAAAAAAAAAGATGGAAAGATAGATATGCCTGAGAAGAGGGGAACTTGTAGGACGAGAGAGCCTGAAGTCGCAAAGAAAGAACTCGTGCGGACGAGTCGAGGGGTCTAGCAATGAGTGACACGAAGAAGACCAAGAGCACATCAGAACCCGTGAGGATGCAGAAATACCGGGGCCGGCGCACTGCGGCAGCCCCAATAGGAAGCCTATTGGACCTGCTCTTTCCGCATCAAATGGGTCAGAAGGGAAAATTCCTCCACCCCGGGGAGTCCGCTCGAAGAAGAGTCCTTCTGGGGAAAGGAAAAGGGGGAGAAAAGCGGCAAGGAGAGAAGAAGTCCCGGGCGCTCGGGTGACCGATCAGCTCGGGGGAGGAAGGCCCGTGCGAGGGAAATCTTCGAACAGATCTAAAAGGGGAGGCGCAATCGAAAACCGGGGAATAAGAGAAAATCGGACTACAAAAGGCTGCGGACCCCCTGAAAAGAGGACGAGATTTTGCCGGACAAACTCTCTACAAAAATGGGAAAAGGAAGCGGTGGGTGGAAACCATTAAGCACAGGGGAAGCAGGAGATCTCTCCCTTTTGGCGCCTAGACGCGCGTCAGACGAGGGGAGGTGCTTAGAGGGAACTGTCGACACGAGAAGTGTCTCCCGCGACCGGAGGTGCTTATTCTCTCACTCAGGAAAAGAACAGGGGAGGGACCGGGCAAACGGTATTAAGAGCGTCTAAAAGGTATCACATGCAGGGGGAAAAGGGCATAGAAGGACGAGAAAGGGGGGGAAAAATCTTTGTCCGCCAAAGGGGATATGTCTCACAGGGGAGATCCTTAAAGGCGTGGAGGAGAGGAGTGGGGGAACGGAAGCGACATGGCGGCCGGATCCTGGGAGAGGCTCCCTGATCAGGGACGATGAAGGGGCCGTGGACAAAAAAGTAGGGCTGTTCGGCACGCTTAGGGAGGGGAGGCAATTGCAGGCCAGGGACTCTGCTCCTACAAGAAAGAGCTAGGATGGGCGAAACCCCTGTGTAAGACTAACAATGGATGGGCAGGACACCACAGTGGGTGAATTATGGCCAAGAGAAAGGTTATCACGGAAAAAAAAAACAAAAAGGTCTGCAGTCAAGGAATCGAGACCGGTGTGTGATTGATCCACAAGAGTGACAAAGGGAAGTGGGGAAGGGGGGAGCAGAGTGTCAGAATGGAATTCTCTAGGGGGGTACGTGGATGGAACGGAGAGGATAACAGAACGAAAGGTATACCAGGGGGGGTGGAGCGTCAGCGTGCGATCTCTCAGTGGAAAAAAAAAATAAAAGTCGACGCAGGACAAGTCCGCACGGGCGGGAAGCTCACCAGGTATAATCGTATTGAGTCGTGAGCAACGAGCGCACAAAGGCACCATGGGATGATTGCGTGAGGGATAACAAAGCTTCTATCTCAATCTGGCATGTGACAACCGAGTCAATCAGAATAATTAAAGGGGGGCGAAACCATCAACAGAAGGGCGAAGTGTCTTGGTAAATATCCTTAGGGCAAGATTCAAAGAAACAGGATTCGAGGAAGGAGCGTCCAACGTTGCTTGCAGTTTCGCAGGTTAGGAACGGCCAGGAAAATGGCCTGGGGGGGAATCCAGACGAGAAAAACTTCTTAAGACGAGCGCGAAAGGGGGGGTCTCCGATGGGGGGGTTGCCTTTCATAACAAGAGAATCAGCTGAAAAGAAGTTCATGGGCAGGAAGGCTTACATTCTTCCTTTTGTGATTTCAGGGAGAAAAAAGGGCACACTGGGAGAAAATATAGGGGCCATCTCTACTTGAAGAACGCGAAAAGAACCGTGGTTTTCGGCAGTTTATTTATCTCAAGACGCGTGACTCAGGGAAAAACAGGCAGACCCTTAGGAATCTTGTAAGTATGACTTTAGTTGATTTCCTCGAGACGCTCTTGGACAGAGGTGACTTTTAGGCGCAAATTTTGTGGAGAATGCCGCGACACCCTGCCATCTTAAAGGTTAGGGAATTAATCCCTCTAAACACGGTGGGAATGCAGGGATTCCATCAAGTACCACGGCGGTCGTACTGCAGAGTACTTTGAACAACAGGAGACACGTTTCAAGGGGGAGAGAAAAGGAAAAGAAGCATGACGGGTTCGGGGGAACGCTTTAAATAAACTTTTTTGGAAGGAGAGGGAAAGTAAGGGAGAGCAGGGCTTGTTGTGGAGAAAAGCGCGGGCCAGGGGGTGGTAAGGAGGAGAAGAGTATCTTGGGGCATGCGGCGAGGCAGCTCGAAAAAAAACCGAAAAACCTGATCGGGCGGCACAGAGCAATCTCAAAGGGGGAGGGTAGAGGGGGAGCGTGAGGTCTGAGGGGGGGAGGGGGGGAGACGTCGGACCGACTGTAAAAATGGGGCGCCTCCGGAGAAAGGGCTTCGAGAACCCTGTCTCCATAGGAAAAGAGGGCTTGGCGTTGATATGAGGGGGGAGAAGTAAAAGTGGTCATCACTAGAGGGGGGGTGACGATGGAGCGGAGGAAAAGCAAAAACACTATTGGAAAAGGGCGAGGATAACGGCAGGGCAAAGTCCTTGGGCCTCACAAGGGGAATCGAATGGTGAGAACGGGGGTCCCACTCTCCGGGGCAACGGAGATTCGGATCATCCCAAGGAGGAAAATATCAATACTAAGGAAGAAGAACGCAGAACGCGGTCAAATCAGGGAACGGGGAAACGGAAGGCCCGCAAAAAAGGAAAAGAAAGTTCGGAAAATAAACGTTAGGAACCACCCCTCATTTTACTAAAAGAAGGACGGAAAAAGATGAGCATGTCGAGGTTCAGGAGAAAACAGTCAAAAACTGGAGAGAAAACCCACGCAAGCAGAACAAACCAAACTCCGTTTAAGGAAAGGCTCTCCGAACTTAAACAAAGCTCCAAGCAACCCTTGGAAGCCCGCCGATGGAAACCGGGGGGAGGGGCCCACATGCACACCGATTGGGTGCGCAACATCAGTATGGTCAGGGGGGGGGAAGAAGAGAGAGGGACGCGGAGGGGGGACATAGTATTCAAGAAGAAAATGGTAGCCTCTGGGGGGGGGCGGGCTGGAATTGGTTGAAAGTGTTGAAAATCGACATGGCATAAAAGGAAGAAAAAGGAGCCTTTAACACAGTTTTCCATTAAACAAAGGAAAAGGCGCAGGAATTTGTGGAAGCCGACCGGGGCAGAGTCCGCAAGGGGGAAGGGGAGGTGGGAAGACAAAAGTGGAATGAAAAGAGTGGGCCCAGCTGGAGGGTCGGGGTACGGGGGCAGAGGTTCGAGGAGAATTTGTTGCCAGGGGGGCAGGTGAACGAATTGGGAGTGTACTATATGAAAGGTCCTCGAGGAACCAAATCCGAAAACAACAAAGCTTCTTCTTCCACAAGAGAAAAGTGGAAATGGGGCCAAAAGGAAAAAAAAACACCCCAACCCCTGAATCTTCCTGTCAACGTCAATGGGGAGATGCAAACTTTCAAATTAGCCCTCTCACAGCAAGGACAGACCAGTAAGTCTGAAGCAGTTTCCTGAAAACCTGGGGATAACACCGAGAAGGGCATCCCGGACGGAACGAGACCGTCCAAAACTGAAAGTGAGAAAGTGGAAGGCCGGGAGAGGAAGCTAGAGGTCAGGTCTAGAGCTCGCCCGTGGCAAATCCGGTGAAAACAATTTCAGCCGCAAAAACCTTAGTGAACTAAAACTGAGTCAAGACACGGGGGCAGAGCCGAGTTACGCGAAAAACGAATATTTAGAAGATGGGGGGCCGAACGATCGGAGGGTGGGGAAGACGGCCCCCCATCCCCAGGGGGCCAAACGGAGAGGAGCAGGCGGCAAGTTGTGTGTCATAGGGGTAGTAGGGACGACCGTTTAGAGAAACGAAGGGTGTACGCTGATTGAAGTGGGCCTGGGGGGGGGGGAAAAAAAAGTGGTACGGTCTTCAAGAAAAGGATTCAAAGGACAAAGGCGAAGGAGTCGAACATGAGGGATGGAGCACGGGAGGGGCAATCTTAAGAGTCAGGGGGTTTAATCCGACAAAAAACGCTGTTAGAGAAGCAATGAAGTGACGGTTCTGAAATGAGTTAGAGGCGGCTTGCTGAGGACGGGAAAAAACAATGGATCGAGCTGCACGGAAGGAAGACAAACCGGCAACAAACAGGCGGAATTCCGGGTTGAGGCGGGGGGAAGTTTCGGGAAGCGCAGGTGGACGGGGAATACTATTCTTAAGCAGAAAAGCAAAGCACCTCCAACTTGCAAACCCAAAGCCTAGCATCACGACAACGTCGAGAATAGAGGAAAAGGGGGGATACTCGTAGCAGGCGGACCGTAGGAATAAACAGGACCGGCATCAGTGTGACCAGAAAGCGACGCTCTTCCTGATAGGGGATTCGTTGGCGACGAGCGTTTTGGTGTCGATGGGGCCCAGAGACGAGAATAAAAATCCTAACCCTCCTCCGAGCTGAACAAACCCCTCGGCCTGTAGAGAAAGATTGCGGGAAATCTGGACGGACACCTTATGGGATGGGAGGTAAAGGAAAAAGAAGCAGCTTAATGAGATCTATGGGAAAGCGTCATGGCATTGAGCGCACCCAGCAGACAGACCAAAGGGGGCAGCTTGCGGAACGAATCTGATAACGGCGTTCAAGGGAGGACGCCCGAGCAGAAGAAGCGAGCGGCACGATGGGCCGCAAATAAAAAAAAAAGGGGTGCGTCTTGGCATGAAAAAAAGAGTTGGGAAAGAATTAGCTGTCGAAAATTCCGGTGAAAGGGTCATGGGGAGGGTCTCCAGGGTTGAAACCCGTCCTTTGGGGTTCAAAAATGACGTCGTAGAGGACTGAACAGAAATAGAAAGGAAAGGCCACAATGTCCCTGCATCCCTCGAATAGAATCTCGATCTAGAGAATGACCGGGACTTCATCAAGAAGTTCACAGGCAGAAGAGGACAAACGGGGAGAGGAGATAAAGGCCGCAAAGGGGGGGCGGGAATGGGGGGACATGCCAAATTGCAGTGAAAGTGGGGGAAGTACCGATGGAGAAACTGGAGGAGGCAAAGGTAAGACGGACGTTGGCCGATCCCAAACTTCGTTTCCGCCGGTAGAATATGAAAGGGTTACAAAAGACTCGAAGGTAAGGTTACGAGGGGGTCACTCGTAGGGCCTTGATTGGACGGGAAATCGTCAAATGAAAAATACCCTCAGGGGAGTAGAGGGGTCCTGAATAGGGACTTGACGGAAAAAAAAACCCAAGGGGACGTGTTGGGGCAATCCTAAAAAAAAAACTCCCGAGGCATGAAATGGACACCTTGACATTGAGATACGAATCGGAGTGGGGGAAGGGGTTCGAGGAAGGTCAAGTCTAGAATCTCTAATCGCGACGACATCAGCTGGGGCGAAAGGTCAGAGTCTAGAGGCTTCAATCATCCAGCAAGCGGGACGCACGAACGGCGCTGCAACACCCAACGGCGAGTTGTAGCTTTGATCACAAATCCGTAGATCGCCCTTTTAAAAGCCAAAGGTTGGTTGGGTTTCCTCGTCGGCGGAGGGCACCGCAACAAGAAATCTAGAAACGGAAAAGGAATGTGTGGAGAGACGAGTCAAGCAACAGTTGGGGCCAATGCGAATCAGAACGTGTCGTCGCCAGAAAGCCTGAAGAGGGCGCGAAACCGACGCCACGCCCAGGTAGGCAGGTGGAGGACGCCATCGGCTGAAGTTAGAACGAGAAAGACGCAGCGTGCCCGGAGATGCCTCGGAAAGTCGAAAGTGAGGTCCTTCCCAATCGAAACTAAAAAAAATCACAGGGAAGGAGCAGACATGAACAAGGAAGTGACACAGATCTAAGGATCGCCCGTTCAACAGGAAGTGCGTGGATCAGGGGGGGGATAACGGGTGGATCGTTCAAATGCAATCACGAATCGGGGAGGGGAAGACCTAAAGGTCGAGAGGCCCGGCGAGAAAAACGATCGTGTCAGAGGGAAACCAGCTGGGCATAGCCCATCCGAAGAGCATGCAAGCTCGTCAGTGCCGAAAAAAAAAAGAAGCATTTCACTAAAGGGGACCATGGTACGGAGAGCCTGCGGAGAAGGGAGGAGTGGCAAAAAATCACATCTTCGGAACAAAAATCTCCGGGATGGGAGAGGCAGAGTTGTAAGTAAAGCTGGGAAGGTCCGGCTCAAGCGTGCCTTGTCGTAGAAAGACACGGATGACTTACTGGATCGGGGAGTCGTAAGGCTATCCACGCCGAGCGCGAAACGCACTGGACGACTCTGGGAGGGGAGAAAATTCAAAATCAAAGGAGTTCTTCGAGAAGGGGGGGGGAGTGACAGGGGGAAAAGCCCAGCCTTTCTGAACAAAAAGAAAAAGGGAACCATTCTATTCCTTTTAAGATTCTTAGTAGGCGACCGGGGGGGGGGAAAATGCTAAGAAATCAGGGCCCGCACGACGGTATCATGAGATTGACGAGGGCGTAGGCGAAATAAGTAATCAGGAACGCCTCACGGGATTTGATAAGGGCGGGGGGATGAGGACGCCACAGTTAAAAAATCGGGAGGTCTTATCTGTATCGAAAAGCATACTAAGCACAAAACCCCTTATTAGAGGGGAAAGAAGAAGATGACACTGCTTAAATGATTCCGGACTCAGAACGGGGACTTCTCAGGGGGTACACCGCTCAAACACGGACAAAAAAAGGCGGGATCAACCTTCGGGGTTCGACTATCGCAGGCTCCGAAAGTCGGGGCTAAGACTGAAAAGAAAAATTGCAATGGGGGAAACACACACTGAAGCCCCGCGACCGCCTATGCAACCCTCGGTCAGACGCACGGTCTAAAAGGCTTCAAGAAGCAAAAAAGGGGGAAGTCAGGACCCGGCGCTGGAGGGTCGCTACAGGGAAAAGCGTCGGGCTGCAAAGTAAAAAAAGGACTGAGAAGCGTCTATCAATCATCTAAACGAAGTCGACGCTCTTCTACGCAAAAAATAGGTCAAGAATAGACCGCGTAACGAGAATGAAAAAAATCGAGACCGTTAAAAAACTCTCTCGGGAAATCCCGAGAGGCCCAGAGAGTGAAAGCCAAGGCGACGCCATGAAATAATGGAGCGCTTTGGGGAAAACAGAGAAGGGAATAACACAATAGCTATAAGAGAGCTCATGGGGTCAGAGACCACCGAAAGGGGCCATGCGATTTTCTTAAAAATAAGGACCAATCTTGTAAAATGTCCGAGAGGCCGTTAAGCGGGGGGCCTCACTATGTGAGTTTATCTGGCCTCCACGACCGGGTTTGAAACTTTCGCCCAAGTTTAGGAAGGTCTCCACCAACTATCCAGCATCTCTTTGAAACTGCTCTCCTTACTAGAACATCGGGAGCTAGTTGAGCGGAGCGAAAGCTCAGAGAGGAAGGAAGGACGATCCTGTCCCGGCGCAGGCCGATTGGGGGGAAGGGAAACGCTATCCATGGAAGGTGGCTGAAAAAAAAACGGCTAAGTCTCTGGAAATTAATCGGACAGTTACTCAAAATCATAAAGCACATTCCGAATTATGGCTGCGGATTCGGAAAGCGAGGGTGGTCCTGCCTTAAAAACTGCACGACCAGCGCCGATGGAATGGGGGACACCACTGGGGCGGACCGGCCATTAAGGGGTAAGGCGGAAAAAAAAGATTACTTTTGAAATTGGATGTCCACCTTAAAGGAGTTATGAAAATACTAACACTCTGAAAGAGGGCGGTCAGGGGGGGGGACGGCGAGAGGGGACCGATTTGATTGATCACGGAACAGGTGACAACTAAAATGGGGGTATTGTCGCAGCTTTTCAAGGTGGGGCCCGATCGGTGGCCTAGGGTTTCCGTGATGGGCTCTTCTACAAGGCAGGGAAATCGAAGGAACGTTCTTCCACGGCGAGTTGTAGAGTTCCATCATGATCTATCTAGGGGGGAATATGCAAAGTCGGCACGGGCAACTACCACACACTCCTGATGGCAACGGTGCCGAAAAGTGGGATTTCGGAGCCGGGACGTGAAAAAACGGTCACGGGTTTCACGGGGGATGGGAAAGTTAAAATCGGCCGATGGGTAATAGCAGGACAATATCACGCCAGGTTAAGGGAACTAAGTCAGGAGAGAGGGTGGCTGGTTTACAGACCGGAAGAGGGGGGAAGGTTGGGGGGAGGCGAGATTCAAAGAGAAGTCTCCAACGTTGCTTTCATGCGGTGAGGGGGTCCTGCCCGGGGCGCCTAATATTGAGGACAGACGAGTAAACAACCAGGTATCAGCTTAGGCCACCAACCAAAACTGGTGTGTGGAGAGATGCTTGGGCAGGACAAGCTGTAACTTCATTCTCGAGAGTCTGAAAGAAAAAAGGGACTAAGTGTCTAGGGAGAGTGGAAATCTTACATTACCTTTGGTTTGGGTGTTCAGTTCATAGGGGGGAGTGAGAATGGGAAAAAAAAGATCCGACGGCCTTCGCTGGAAACCTCGTTTCAAAGGGAAAAAAGAGGGAGGAGCACCGCGGAAGTGGACACGCCCGGAAGGTGGGGTTGGGGGGGGGGATCTTTTGCAAAATGGGTCTTGGCGTTGGGATAAGGGGGGAAAAACATAAGATCGATCTATGGGCGAGGATTTGGAGACAAACATTTTGGGGGTTATCAGCTGGGGTGGCGCGAAGTTTCTTTGGACGTGCGTGGGGACGTTTAACGTAGGAGGACGTATGACGGAGGCATCCCACTCTGTTCTCAGAGCGGGGAGCATTCAAAGGCTCGCCCACCAGGAGCAACCAACATATTCAAGAAAAAAAAGCGCTGTTTCGTGTGGTTGCGCTTGGAAATACAGTGGGGGGGAAAGAAGGCGGGGGACGGGGACTATAAGCGGTAAGGGTTCCGCAGGGAAAAGCGGGCCAGTGGTTTTGGGGCGGGGAAGTTTAAAAACTACGTCGAGGGGGGGCCAGAGCGACCAGCGAACCGAGCCAGAGGGACGCCAAGGAACGGGAAAAAAAATAGTCGCAGGGGGGAAAGGGGATTCAGCTTGTCGGGAACCTGTAGCGCTCAGAAAAAGTCCTGCTCCAGCTGAGATAAAGTGGTGTACAAGGAAGGACTTAGATTAATTGCTAAGAAGTGCAAATTGTTCCTTCAAACTAAGCAGGGGGAGGGGCCAGGCGAACAATAGAGTCAAAGAGGGGTGATAACCCGTAAGCAAGACCGGCCGACGGCGGGAAAATTTTCAACAGGAATTCGCCGAGAGGGTGCAGGGGGGGCAATGTCACGGAGACCTCATTTGATCAAGGGGAAAAACAGAGCAACCCTCAAAAAAGAGAGAAAGACCAAAATTCAGGAAGATGCATAAACAAAGACCGTGTAGGAGGAACTCCGCCAGACTGAGAGATTTAACCTAAGTGCTTAGCACCGCAGGGGGGGGAAAAAAGCCTATCGAGGGAAGCATGGGAGGGCAAATAAGGGGGGCCAAGACGCCACAAAAAAAAAAGGGTGTCTAGTAAACCCATAGAAAGGACAACACGAAGAATCCCTACAACGGAATGAAAAAAGAACCTGGGGAGATGCACCGTGACAGGGGAACTTATGGTGGCCGCACTAAAACGACGACAGGGCAGTTCACTGGTGTGACGGAAGGGGGGGGGGGTGCATCCCTGTTTATTGAAGAGTGAAACATCGGGAGTGCATCTCCATGGTAGGAAAATGCAAGAAAAGGGAACACTTTTAAAATTTTGGCGGGTTTGTTTCCACCGGGGGTTGAAAACCGGTCGCCGGGATCATAAAAAAACAAACTTAACGATATAGAAAGAACAGGGTTCATTCCAACTTCAAAATTTATAAAAAAGGGTGGAAAACCTTGTGAGTCCTGCGGCCATCGAAATTCCAAAACCCCAAACACACCGTTTGTTTGGTTGGGTGGTGACCCAGGTATCTGGGGAATGAAAAAAAAGATGGGGGCCAACGTTACTGAAGGGTTCAGTCAATGAGGTTGGCAAAACGTTGCGCGGAGGAATGGTGGAAGGGTAAGGGGACGTCTGGACAGTTTAAACAGGAATCGGGAAGGAAAGCAACCGGGGGGGGGGACAACAATCTCTCGCAGGGAGGAAAAAGTTAAAAAGGAGATGAAGACTTTCAATGTCGGAAATGATTCGCTGCACTCAAAAATCCACTCACCGAAAAAAAGAAACTTAGCCGAGGGGAAGCGCTGGCAGGAGGTCATTCCATTAAAGTTTGGGATAAAGAGCGGAGAGGAGAAAAGGACTTCAAAAAGGAGGTCCAGAAAAAAAAAAAAAACGGAAACTGAGAAAGTGGAATGGAAAAGGGGGAAAAAGGTAATTCTGAAAAAAGAGGTTGTTCTATCAAAGCCAAGCTGGGGGAACAAGGGCAAAAACCGCGAGAAAATGAAACTTTACAGGGGGGGGGAAATACTTCGATAACCGATACGCAAATGTTCCGCGAAAGGCAAAAAGAGGTACGCATCGGAGGGGGGACTAGGAGATAGGGAATGGGGGTGGTGCACGCTCATCAACATTCTCGTCAAATCGCGGGGGCAAGTGTGGGGAGCGGGGGAAAGTTCGGCGAGCGTTTTAAGACACGATTCGGGGGGTAGGCGGATGGGGTCAAGAGAAAAAGGGGTGTGAGGTTTCGTAAACCTTAGGTGAGGAGAGGACGAGGGTCTTCCACTGATGGAGAAAAGGGGGGGAATCTATCTTAAGAGGTGGAGGGGAAGGGGAACCATCAAACGCTCTTTTGAAAAGATGCTCCTGGGGAGAGGGTACTAGTTCGGGACACTGGAAGGCGGCTTGGAAAGGCAGAGGTGATCAACAAGTGAGAAGTGAGCAGGGAAAAAAGAACAAAGCACCCCAGAGTACGTGGGTGAAAAGGAAGTCGCCAGGGCAGGGCCGTTTATCCGGAAAAGCGGAAAGAGGTGCTTGCCGGCGACGGCGTCACCTCCCCTAGTGAGGAAGGAACGGTAAGTAGAACGGAAATACACCCGACCCGAGAGGAGAAACAACGGGGGATGGAGAAAAAAAAGGGGAAACCGCGAAGAACATCTTCCGATAATAAGAAAAGGAAACCCTACTCCCCTCTCGAAAACGTCATAGGGATTATAGTGCCTTAGGGGTTTTACTCAGGGGCCTGAGAAGTTCGATAAGATTGGCCCAACAGACTGGAAATGACCCATCCTACAGTTCTTAACTAACCACTTCAGAGGGCTACTGCAGAAAAAAGGAAAAGTAGAAGGATTGAGTCCAAATAGGACACAAACAGTCTTATGGCTGTAAAAGCAAGAGACACGAACACAGCGCTTGGAGGCGGGGTCTTAATCGGGATGGGGGTAACGGTCACTCTCATGGACACGACGGAAGACGATCAGCTTGGGGTCAAGGGCAATGAAGAAGGAACTAATATAGCGGCGTCAACATTCACTTGAAACCAGCCACCCAAAGGGGGATCCTAGAGTCAACAGGGAGGCAACGGGGGTGTGGAAACTCGATAGCTAAAGAGGGAAAAATTCTATCTTCCAAACAATACAGAAATATGTTCAGAGGGGGCCAGTTCCGGTGACCTTGGGGCCATTCTCGGGAAACGGAACATCACTCGAGAATTTGGATCCTCCGCGAAGGACGTCACTTGTCGACACTTCAAAAGCCAATAGGGAAACCAAAACGGAAGAGTACGAGGAAGTCAAAAGGCGACGCTAGACAACTCAGACGTCTCGAAGCCAAGCTTAGAGGGGACTCACCGGACAAGACACGAACCTTAAGGGGAGGAGAACAGCAGATGGGGGGCGAAGACGGAGGGGGGGGGAGGCCAAAAAAATTTTCTTCTCGTCAGGGTAAAGGAACCTTGCGCAAATTGAAAGGACGGGGAGAAGGAATGAGAAAAAAGAAAACCCTCGTTTCCCGGAGAAGGATAAAGTGGGGGGGGGGAACACCAAAAACAAATCGGTACACTGTTACGAGTGGGAGCCGGAATTTCCTGATGGATAGGGGGGGGAAGAGGGGATGAATGTAACGGGGAGAGTACAGAAGCGTTGGCCAAGGAAAACTACAACTCCGAGAACAACCACCTTGTTTCCCGGGGGGTTCGCAGGCCTAACGGGAGCCCTAAGCAAAGAACGTTTTCCCGGTCGTTTCTAACTAATAGGGGGGGGGGGTGGGTCTGAATGGATTGAAGTCAGTTATCATGAGATCTATCTCATTACTCGAAACATCCTACCTGTACGAAACCTAGTGGCGGAGAGGGGCTCTTTAACGAAAATCTGGGTGGCTGTCTTACGACTGGACCAGAGCGCCAAGTGAACACAACGGGGACGTTGTGTAAATGGGGGGTATACGCTGGAAATCAAGAAATCAGCTAAGGGCCCGTGCCTCCGATCAGCGGGTTGGGACTGTGCTCAACCTTCGGTCGGCGTTCCAGACAGGTGAAAGAATCTGGGTGAACGTCCAAAAAGAATTGTGGAGGAGGTCAACCAGGGTGGGGATTCACTCGGAATCTAGGCTGGCTCTTTCAAAGAAACGGGAGCCGCTCAATGAAGGAAAGAGCACAGCTCATAACTAAAGGAAGGGGGGAGGACCCGTTATGGGGGGAGAAACAGCGGCCGGAATCGCTGGCAAAAGGGGCGGAACGATTAGCCGAGTCAGGGTCACTAGGAGATCAAGCTTTCAAGGGGAAAAACGCTCCCCCAATCGCCCTAGCACTCGTTGGGAAGAGACCAAGGAAAAAAGGATGGAAGTCCCAGGGTAGAGAAAGGCAACGGGATGAAAAAGGACCCGGGGGCAGCTTTTAGTGGGCCAGTTTTTTGTCCAAAAAGTGCCAGGGAGACAGAATTGGCTGCACAGTGGGCGGGGATTTAGGGGTCAAAGCTAAACCAACCGGGCGGGGATCTCTTCCCCCTCTAAAAGAACTACGGTATCTTCTATTCAACAAGTTGGCATATCTCTGTAATGACAGGAAAAGGCTCTATGATTGTATAGGGGGGCTACAAAATGAAGGAGCGCTAGATCGAGCAAGAATTAAAATTATTAAATGTGTCCAAGTCAAAAAAGGACGAAGCGCGGCTGGGGGATGCACAAAATGGAAAAGGATACCTAGAAAGTAGGTCTCACGGCCGGGGTTATAATAGGTATCGGGAGGTGGGGGACATAGGGCGATGGCGCGCTAAGGTCTTTCATATGAAGGCGACGGGGATTCGGAGTCGAGCTGATCAGTAACGTATCAACGAAAAGCATCAAGACGAGGGTAACGATGTAAACGGACTCCGGCTCAGAACCCGGAATTCCACGCCAAGCAATCGGGGGGTGATTACGGGGTAATTCTGGGGTGAGAAGCGGTTTCGTTAAGGGGAGGGCCGGATATCAACGCCACTCTTCTACATAGAAGGGAAGGTTAAAAAACTTAATTCTTTCAACCCGTGTTCGGCCCGGACCATCCAACAGGCAAGGGTTAGAAAAAAAAATTGGTGAGAAAAGAGGGGAGGCAGAATGGGGGGGGGCGATAGGACATAAAAAGGATCTACTCCTAGGCTCTGATCACTAATGTGCGGAGGTAGCAAGGAGAACAGGAATTTTTATACTGAGAGGGGACAGGGAAACAGTGTAGAGTAATGAAGATAAGAAAAAAAAATGGATGCAAAGAAGAGATCCGACGACGGAGTGTAACGTCGCTCGCGCTCACATGCAAAGAAAACGCAAGGGACTAAAGAAAAGGACACACGTGCGCCGGGCGCTGAGGGAGAATATAAAAAAGAATAGGGGACCGTTAGAAAAAGTGGCGGGCAGAAGAGGAATATCTTCGAAAAAATGAACCGGCCACACGGTAGGCGAAGCCTATTGACAAAAAAAAAGCCGGCCCAGGGGGGAGGCAGGTATGGGAAAATTCTACTCCCACTTCGCTCCTGGATTCAACTCTCGGAACTCAAAAAGGCTGATGCTATAAGGACGGGGGGCGCTGACGTCAGTATTCCAGCGGGTCAAGGAGTGGGGGAAACAGAGGGGACTGGGTAAACGTGGTAGGGACAGGCGTAGAAGAGATAGCGAGAAAGGCTGCTGGTCGATACGCGAAGCGGGAAAAAGCACTTTTTAAGAGTTCCCCTAGTAAGACTACCCCGACTAAAAAGCGCGAGGAGCCCATAACAGAATATTGAGGATGCAAGAATATTTTTGTGCCGGGGCCAAGAGCCAAGCGGGAAGGATCGCTGGTAAACAGTAATAGGAAGGGGAACACATGAAAAGAAACGAGGAGCCGCTCGGGTGCGAAAAAATCAGGGGTGATTCTAGGAGTGTGTGGTGGTGTTTTTGCGCTATGCAAAAGCTGGTCGGGCTCGAAAGGTCGTCTCACGGGGAAAAAAAAAAGCAAAAAACCGATTTAATAGGGACGCAAGACTGAACGGAACGGCTGGACACTTCGCAGAGGGATTCCAGGGGGGTGCTGGAAAAAGCAATAAAAAGCGGGCCCTGTTGAACACAAGGAACCGAAGACTGATCGGGGGGGAGGAAAGAGGGGGGGGGATAGGATAAACAAGAAGATGGGCATTCCGAAACAGGAACGCTAAGAGCCGGGTCAGGGAGAATTGAACGGTAATACATGAAAAAAAGTTCAAGGGAGCCTGGGGGGCGAATGACTCTTTCGGACAGGCTAGGGGGGAAGCTATTAAGGAACGGCCGGTGAAAGGCCGGCGAGCGTGCTTTGCCTTAGGAGTTCATATCGTTCCAGAAACGGGACGACAAAAACGCAAGGTTCTCATGACTCCACCCGGGGGTGAAGAGGAGAGACAAAAATGCGGAGAGGAAAAAGATCTGTGGACCGTGACCCTCGGGGGAGACAAGGACACAACACTTGAGAGGGCATGCAACTTTAGATGAAATCAGGGTTTTTTTATTGGAAAATCCCAGAAGTCTACAAGGGGGGTACCAACGGACGGTGGGAAAAGGGGGTTCAATTTCAAGGTATGGCTGGAATGGGGCTCGGTCCTAGTGCCGGGATTAAGATCATCGACTAAAAGGGGGAAAGAATTTCAAGACGGGGTCGGATTGTTGGGGGATAGGTCCAGAGAGATAAAGCATTTAACATTTAATCAAATCGACGAACTTCCCACGAAAAAGAGAGTAAGTAGTCAATAAGGGAAACTGCGGTGGGCGGAAAGACCGGGAGAAAACAACGGTCACAAGGGGGGATGTTGGGGGGAAGGGAGCGAAAAAGGTGGACTCTCGAGGGTTTAATTAAAAAAATGGGGGGTAGGACAAGAAGGAAATGAACCTTCGACCGAAAGGTTACAGGGGGCGATGTGGAAGGGGGGAAAACAGGTTAGCAGATCGAACAATAAACGGAACGGAAGGGTTGATTCGCGCTTCAACAGCAGCGTGAGGACTTTCAGCGGGGGAGAAAGTTCGGCAACTGCAAAACGCATTGGAAATGGGATCCAAAGAAGGAAACAACCTGTCGCGGAACTGGCTTCCAGAACGAGGGGTGGGCGAACTATGGTACGAATCAAGAGCGGAAATTCATATCCGGGATAAGGTTCTTCGAAGGGGGGGAAGAAAGGGGGAATCAAATGGGGCATTGAATTTCAAAACTGTGGGAGAAAGACGGGATAAGGGAACAGGAAAAAGCTCCGCACGCGGGAAAAGACCGGGGGGTCAACTTCTGAAGGGAAAGAGAAACCGAAGGTATGGACCAGGTCACCGGAATGCAACAGGGAGATAAAGAGGGGTGGGAAACCCTCTGGGAAAGGGGGGGGGTCTTGGAGATGCAAGAAGACTGGGGAGGCGGCGTATGGGAAAACCGTTTGGTATCTGCGGGGGGGAACGAGAGAGTGTGCGGGCGTGAACTGGAAGTTTAACCGCCGGACATCAATGAACGAATGGGAAAAACAGACCAAGGGGGATCTTCCTTCGGTCTCTCATCTCTGCAACCAAGAGCCGT
>Ga0179593_1539854_pt1 | contig 22264 bp, 38 predicted proteins | sample CZODoug2_1_08_16_FD_185931 | JGI IMG/M metagenome (GOLD analysis project Ga0179593, IMG submission 185931) | Vadose zone soil fungal communities from Angelo Coast Range Reserve, California, USA - CZODoug2_1_08_16fungal (PacBio error correction) | ecosystem: Environmental > Terrestrial > Soil >...
TTGGCGGGGTGGGGCCGCCTGAAAGTTCTTTGTTTTACGAAGAGTTGCCGTTCATCGAGGGAACTGGCGAGGGGGGATAACAGGAGAGCGACACTAAAAAAGGGGGGGGCCGAAAAGGGGTCGGGAGGCTTGGAGAGGGGAAAAAAAAAACACCAAAACCCTACTTTAAACTGATGAAAGCCTCTCAAAAAAAAAAAAGAGTCACAAGAGTCCATTGACCACAGTGAAAAACATTACATTCAAAGGTAAAACGACTGAAGGGGAAAAAAAGGGGGGAAACAAAAACCCCAAAGAATGTTCGGCAAATTACACCTCAGGAAACTCCATATAAAGTCGGCGGAAAACGACGCGGAAAAAAGGCAACAAAACGGCCAATCGGTGTCAAGTGGAAGTGAAAAAAAGGGGGGGGGGGGGAAAGGGTTTGAGGGCTTGCTAATCCCCCAAGCCGAAAAGCGAAAATAAACACGCAAAAGGGAAGGGGTGCAGAAAAAAAAAAAATGGACGATTCCGTTGGTGGGTGGGCGGTCGAAAGTCTGGCAAGTTTAGAAAACATAGAGGGAGCTGGAAAAACAGCAAAGCCAAAGAGCAGCGTCACAACACAAGAACGGAAGTAGAAAAAGAAGGGGCACGCAGTGGAAAAAACGAATCGACCCCAGGGGGGGACGCGCTTGGGAGGACCAGGGAGTGTCAGAAAGGGTCGGGAGACCCAGGGAAAAAGCTTATGAAGGGAAGGGAGAACTCGGAGCAGGAAAGAGGGAAAAAGTGAAGCAAAACCTGAAAAAAAGTCGCCATCGAGGCACAAGCGTGCGTGGGCGAGGGGGCCATCGAATCCCCAAAAACGGAAGGGAAGCCGAACTGTCTGAACAGAAGAGAAAACGCGAGAAGACAGACGGAAAACCAAAAAAACAAAGATCAATTGGAAGGGGAAAGAGCGAAACGAACAAATCAGGCCTGAAAAAAAAAAAAAATCAAGGGGGAACGTGTCGACGAAGAAAAAACCGCTCAAGCTTGAGAATGGGGGAGTAAATGAAGGACGATAGGAAGGCGAAGAAGATGAAAAACCGAGATTTGAGAAGAAATATTTCAGACTACAGAAAAAACCGCGGCGCCGGAAAGAATGCCAGGGGAGCCGAGTCAAAAAAAAAAAAACAAAAAAAACGAAAAAAAAAAGAACCGGTTTCGGACCGATTGGTGAGAGGGGAGGAGGGGGGGCCGCCGCCAAACAATCCGAACAATAGACTTTTGGGGGGAAAAAGGCGAGGAACGCAGTCAAAAAGGGGGCGACAGGGGCATTAAACGAGCGTCGGTTCTGAGAAGTGGGGACAACGCGAACCGCCAAAAAAGAAAAGGCGAAATTGAAGGGACGGAAAAAAAAGCCTCAAAAACTCGAGGCGGCTCCTGCAAAGAACGAAAAAGGGAAAAAAAAGGGATGGGTGCGTGGACGCGAAAAGGAGGGGTACGCATTCGGGCAAAAAACGGGCTGACGAATCCTAAGAGCCGTAAACAAAAAAAAAAAAAAAAAAATTCCTGAAGAAATCAGGGAGGGATTTTCGAAAGAGGGGCAAAAAAAAGCCCGCAACGATGCCGGGAAGGGAAGCGTGGGGAATTGGAAACCAATTTGCAACGGGAAAAAAAGGGGCCACCAAAGACCTCCGGCAAAAAGCGGCGAAGAAAAATGCTTGTCAGAAGCCTGAGAGGGGGTACCAAAGGAAAAGATGAACGCGAAAACCTATCCCGCGCCCCAACCAGAAGCAAAAGGAGAGGGCACAGTGGCAAAAAAGGGATTTCGGGGAAGCGCTAGAAAAGGTAGACAAAAAACCGAAAAAAAAAGGAGGGGGGGTGGACGGCGGATCGTCTGACTCCTTGGAAAGGAAAAAAAGCGACACGGGCGAGCACAGAAAAAAACATGACAGTCTGATGGTGCTGACGCATCGGGGGGGAGAAGAAAAAACGCTACGGGAGAAAAAAAAAAAAAAAGGAAGTCGCGAAAGCACCTTTCGAGCAAGGTGCGCAAAAACGAGGAGAAACGGGAGAGATTTTTGTTTGGGTGGGTTTTGGTGGGGGGGTTTTGTGCCTAGAAACAAAAGAAAGAGTCAATGCAGTTCCCGCCGGAAAAAAAAGAAAAGAACGTTTCACTCAAAGGGGACAGGGAGAACTCTTGCAAACATGGGACGCACGTCTTCGACGGAGTGTTCGGAAAAGAACGCCGAAAACGAGTAAAGGGGTCGCCAGAGAGTTTAAAATTGATCAAAGGCTCTAAGTGTTGAGAAAAGAAAAAAAAAAAGAGCATATCGCTGGGGGCGCGTCAGACCTCGGAAAAGAACCAAAGTTTTGCGGCTGATAACGCACAAAAGCGGTAGAAGGCGGGGAGGAAAACTGGGGGTTGAAAACGAGAAAAATTCGTTGAGCGTTTGGGAGCGGGGGGGCTGCGTCATCAAAAGTTCGGAAAATCACAAGCAAAGAAAAAAAACGCCGGGTGCTGGAATTGTGCATCGTCGGGTCGGTGGGGGGGGGGGAGAGGTGGCGCCAAAAATCAGTTCCCTTCAAAAGAACAGATGCACCGGGCGGCGTGCTTTGAAAAAAAAAGGGCGGAAAAAACCTAGAAAACATAAAACGAAAAGATCCCCTTTCGTAAAAGGAAGGGGAGAGGGGAGGGCTAAAAAAAGCGTGAAACCCAACAAACGAAGAAAGCAAACGGGAACAAAACCGTCGCAACAAAAAAAGGAAAAGAACAGGGATCGGGGGGGCCTCAAAGCCGCTCTGGGGGGAAAAAAAAAAAGGGCGCCGGAGAGGAATTGGTGGGGGGGAGTTTGGGGGGGGGGGGAATCTAATGGGGGACTAAAGAAAGTCCGGCTGCTAAAACCTGCAACCATGGACTCTTTCGTAAAAACTAGAGACCCACAACCGAGGAAAACATCCATTTAGACAAGGATTTGAAAAAGGGGAAAACCATGGAAAAAAGGGGGTATATGACGAAAAATGCTCGCGGGAAGAAAAGGCGACCAAAACTAAAAAAATCTTTTTGGAAATCCAACTGCCGAAAAGAAGGGCGCGAGGGGGGGGGGGGAAAAGTCTTCTCACGCTTCATCAAGGGGGGACGAAGGAGGGAAATTCCTTTGTCGCGCCAAGTCTGAGGGTTTTTGGGGGGGTTGCGAAAAGGAGGAAAAAAAAAGGATCGCCTCAGAAAAAAAAATAAAAAAGAACTGGAGTCTCCATCAGACAGACTTCGGGTGAAAAAAAGCGCCCCAGAAGAGCTTGCCGGAAAGAAAAATGGCAAAAAGACTGATTCAAAAAAAAGGGGGCAGGCAACGTTTCATTCCCCAGGAAAGGGAAGGGAAAAAAAAAGAGTTTGGGCCTGACAAGAAAGGAAATCGCTGAAGGGAAAAAAGTGGGGAAGAAATTTCAAAAAGAAAAGGGGGAACCAACCGCGATCACAAAAAAAAGCGAGGCGGGGGGACCCGTTCCAGGAGATGGGGGGGGGAAAAACGAGGGGGGGGGAGGGGAGAGAGCCCCAAAAAAAAGAAACGCAACTTGGGGACCTCCTTTTCTGGAAAGGAAGAAAAAAGGTCGCCCCGGGGAAAGAAAAAAAAAAGGCCCAGAAAAAAAAAACCCAGGGGGAAAACTTGGTGGAAAAAAAAGACCCACTCCCCGCGATCATTGAAAGGGGGGGGGGGAAGAGAGACGTGAAAAAGAGGGAGGTGCAGAAAAAAGAGAGAATCGGAAGTCGGGAGCGTAGGGTTCGCTCAAGCTCCGGAGTCCGAGAGTTTTTGGGGGGGACCGAAGTATAAGAAAGAAATCAGGGAATACACGAAATTTCCCCAGAGACGCGGGAAGGGGGAAACAGGAAGCTTAGGAGAGCTTGAAAACAGGGAACACGAGACCTAAGGCGGAAAAAAGGGAAAGGGGATTTGTGGGGGGGGGGGGCGGAAAAAAAAGGTCCCTTGTCTTCCGGATGGAAATTGGCAAAGGGGGGGACGCCCTAAAAAGCAATCAGGAAGAAGGTCGAAAATTTGGGGGATGGAAAGAAAAACGGATCAGCCTCCGGAGGGCGCCAAGAAGGAGAAAAAGGAAAGCAAGGTTAAAGGGGAAAAAGTGTAGCAGAAGAATCGGAGGATAAAAAAAAAAAAAGAAAAAAGGGGGGGGGGGTACAAGAACACAAAAATGAGGAAGAATTCCGGGACCAAAAGCCTTTCCAAAAAAGGAATAACCAATTCCACGCAGAGGAGGGTTAGAGTGTTCAAATCCCTGGGAGAGGGTTTTGAAGGAGGAAATCAGGTCGCGGGGGGGGGGAACGAAAAACCCTTTAAAACTCCTGCGACCAAATGGAAAAGGGAGGGGCGTTCGAAAAGGGGGGGAGGATGCAGAAAGAAAGATTTAGTCGTTGGCAATGAAAAAAGAATGAATCCGGGCAGTCAACGTTCTGACAGAAGTTTAAGGGGGGGTAACTGCGAGGGTGTACTGGGAAAAAAGGGAAGGCGGAATCGAAGAAAAAAACAAAAGGGGAGAGAAAAAAACAAAAAAAAAATCAGTAAGGTCATTCGATCCCCGGGACCCATAAAAAAAAGAGTTCAGCCACCCAAAAACCTGGAAAAAAACATGTGTGGGGCGGTTGAATGAAAATGGGGGGGAGACACGAACACTCAGGCGGCGCACTTCCCCAAAAGTTGGCGAAAGGGAGAGGAAAAGTCCTTGGAAGGAAAGCGACTAGAGGGGGTACTTAAAAAAACGCAGGGAGATGCTACAAGGAAAAAAGGGGTCGCAGACCTGGACTTGGCAAAAAAATTGCACAATGAGAGGGACCTTGAAAAAGAAGTATCAGGAAACAAAGGGAGGTCCGAAAAGAAATGTGTTCGCGAAAACAATGTGGGGCAAAGAAGAAAAACCCCTCGGGTGAAAAAAAAGAAAAAGGTTCAAGTGCAAAAGGGACGGGAGGATGGTGCGGGGCTTTCCAGGGTGCTTCAAGCAGGGAAAAAAAAAATGTTAGAGGAAACGGAGATGGCAAAGAAAGCCAAGAGAAGCAGAAAAGGGGCAGCCACCACAAGGAAAGGGAAGTTGGGCTGAGGTCCGCAGAAAAGAACGCAATTGGGAAAAAAAGGGAAAATGTCAGAGGAGAAAAGGGGCCTCCAAAAGAAAGGGGACTTTGGAAAGGAAGAGGTAGTGGAAAAAAAACGACAGAATTGAGAAGGAGCTTTAGACCAGAAAAAAAAGAGCCAAGGGGAAAAAGAGTCAGAGAGGGGGGGTAGTCGAGGGGAGCAACAAAACAGGGAAATAAAGGGGGACAGAAGGGAGAAAAGGGTGAAAGGGACCGTATCTCAGGCCCACCCAGGCAGCGGAAGGGGGAAAAATCTGAGGGAAAAAGGGCCTGAGGAAAAAAACATGAATGGGGTTCTCAGCCTGAAAAGGCAGAGGGGCTCACAGCCGACAAATTATTCAGGGAACTGGTAAAAAAAATAAATCCTGGGAAGAAATTCTCACGAAGAGGGGAGGTACCACCAGAGCACGGGAAAAAGATAAAGGAAAACCAAATCAGAGAGGAGATAAACAAAATCAAAAACTCTACTTAATGAATCAACCCTGGGAGAGGGGAGGGGGGAAGAGGTTAATCATGATGAAGGAAAAAGGAGGCCACCGATAGAGGGAGGGAAGTTCAAAGGGAGAAGATTGGGAGAAAAAGGGTCTACAAAAGATGTAAAAAAAAAAAAGAGACTGAAAACCCACGCGACGAGGACTCTCAAAGAGAAAGAAATGGGAGGAGATGAAAGAAGCGAAACACAAGAGTAGACCCTCAACCTCCATTGGAAGCACGGGCCTCCGCGAAAACAATCTCGCCAATAGGAGGTTTCAAAAAACGGGAAAAAAGATTCACGCGGGGAAAGGAGGGGAAAGGCTAGCGGGAAAGATGGCGAAAAAAAAAGGAGGGAGGTTTCACTGAGAAGTGCCTATCGAGGGAAGCTGAATGAACCAAAGGTTTTTCAGACGCAGAGGGAAAAGGCCGACCAAAAGAAAGGGGGGTCTAATCGGGGGGAGGGCAACTAAACGAAGAAAAAAGAAGCAGCAAATTCGGGCCCCAGAAAAATAAGACGCCAGTTCCCCCGGGGAAATTTGGAAGAAGTGTCTCACAAAGGGAGGGTCTGAGAAGGAAAAAAATGTCGAGTGAGGGGGGAGGGCTGCAGAGAAGGGGAAAATCGGAATCAAGTAAATTATACCTGCTGCCTAAGGCTCTCAAAAAGTTCTGCAAGGGGGGGAGAGAAAAGCCTGAGCGAGAAAGAAACTCTCAAGTCTTCATGGGAAAAGGTGGGGAAACCGATGGGCGCAACTGTTCGAAAAAATAAAGAAGGAGAAAAAAATCCGAAAAAAGGGGGGGGAAGGGGCTGCTGGGGGGGAAGATGCATAAGTCGAATCTTTAAAGGAGGCGGGATGAACGAGCCACTATTCCCAGCACCTAAAGTAAAAAAAAAATTATGGACACATTGGGCAGAATGGGGAAAAAGAGTTGGGAAAAAGGGAGAAGCCTGTTCGAGGAGAACGAGTGTTATACGCGGGGACAAAACCTGATCGGGCGAAGTCCTTTGTGGGAAGGGGAGGAATCGTAAAAAAAAGGTCTTCAGGAAGAGAGACCTCTAAACCAGAGGAAAAAGAAAGAGCTCGGGAAAGAAAAGGATCACTTAAAGGAGGTGGTCTAAGAGGAAGCCACACCGCTCGGGGGAATGAAAAACTCCATCAGGGGGAGGGAAAATAACCCCTCAAGGGGCGGAAAAGGGGGGAAGCCTGATTGGAAGGGGGAAACTAGCAAAGAGGGGGGAAAAAGACCAGAAACTGAGGATCGTCATTTTTGCGAACAAAGAGGGACGGAGCTGGGGTTGGGGAAGAGAAGGAATAAAGAGAACCGGTGAAAGAGGGGAAAGCGCTGAACGGGGGGAAAAATGAAATTAATCAAAAAACAACAAAAGGAGAAAGAAGTAGATCAAAGGAAGGGGTAGAACACGAAAAAGAAGAACCCTTTCGCGAGCGTGACTCGGAAACAAGAAGAAAAAAAAAAAAACTCTTTTCGCACAAGGGAAAGATTGAAGGGAAAAACGCGCGACCAAAAACTTCCTAAAAAGTGGCCGGAAAAAAAAACGCCTACTGCAGGGACACGTAGGCGGAAAAAGGAGTGAGGGGGGGGAACTCTCTGAGGGAAAAAAAAGAAGAGTGGGGGGCGTTCAGGAAAGAGGAAAAAAGGGGGGGTCTAACGGCAAGAAAGGAGAGAGAAGCGGGCTCTTGGAGAATTCTCAAAAAAACGTAGAAGAAGTGAAGTCTCAACACTGGAAGAGAAATCCACAAGTACTGTTTGCAGGCTCAAGAGCAAAAACAATAAGACAAGAGCCGTACTCCAGGGAGTCGAAATAAACAAGCAGTGGGGGAAACTCCCAACCTGGGGGAAAAAGAGAAAATTCGTTGAGAGGGGGAGAAGGAATAGGGAGGAGGAAGTGAGGGGACAGGAAAATCCTGGTGGAGAATCAAAAAAGGAGGAAAAAAAAAAGAACTCCGAAAGGGAAATTGAATGGTGGAGCACTCGGGGTAGCTAACAAGGGGAGGAAGGAGGGGGGGAAAGGACGAGCCAGGGAGCATAAATTCCCCTTGACCTGCACGGGACGAGCAGTCCTCGTGCGGACCGAAGAAATGGGGAGAACATAAGTTCGAGCGCCTCTGCTTCCAGAAGAGGACTCGTGACGGAACACTTAGAAGGGAAGGGGAAGACCCCGCAAAAAGAAAAAGAATCAGAAAAGATCGCGCAGAAAATCAAAACCCAAATAACCTTTCACTCTGCAGGTTCGTTATGGCCAGGCAAAGCTCCTCGGCGAGGGGGACGGCGGAGGATTTTTGAGGAGTTTCCTATGGGGGGTAACTCAAAGGGGGAAAGGGAATCAAGGCAGGATAAAACCCTCCAGCAAAGGGGAAGGGGGGGGCGTAAAAAAGATTATAGCAGAAAAAAAAAACCGAAAAGAAAGATCCGTCGGAAAAAAAAAGTTCACGACTGCGCCATGGAAGGGGATCAGAAGAAACCTAAAAAAGAGAGGATCCACGCCCAGTGTCCTTTTCCAAAAGTCCAACAAAAAGGCTTTGAAAATGAAGGGGGCCCAGAAAAAATCCTAGGAGGTTTCTAGAGGGGGAAGTCGCGGACGAAAATAAAGAAGACCTTCTTGGTGGAAAAAATTCGGGCGAGAAAAGGAGGAAGGTTGTTGGTTAAGAAGAATTTGCGAATCAGCCCCGCAAGCAGGGAGAGGGGACGTCGGAGGAAATCCTCTCAGTTGGAAGACGACAGAAGAGCGTTCAAATCAGAGGGGGAAGCCCGCATGAAAGGAATGTCAAGGGAACGACCGGTGGGGAAGAAAGGGAAGGTTCGAGAAAGGAGGGCATTTTTTTGGGGGATTGTACGGGAAAGAAAAAGGATTGAAAAGCTGCGAGTGAGTCGCCGATGGGGGCGACAACATAGAAGACGAAAAACGGGGGGGAATGTGTCCCAGTTCAGGGGGGTTGGGGTAAAGAGAGGGAGAGTTTTGTTGACATGGAGGAATCTCTCCAGAAGGCCCACTGAAAGGGTGCTGAGAAGAAAACCGTGAAAAGCCGACAGGAAAGCCCAACGTCTTAACTGGGGGACCTCCGCCACACAAGGAAGGAGCCATTTCGGGGGGGGAAAAAGAGACTTCGATGAGGGGGTAAGGGGGGGAGGAAAAAGAGCAATACAAACGGCTAGTCCAGAAAAAGAGAGGGGGGGGGCGAGCCGAAGGACTTCCAAAGAGGGGAGGGGGGAATCCGGGAAGAAAAGACATGCGTAAGGCTCAAAGGGAGGAGGGAGAAGGGGAGGGAAGTATACTTACGTGAAAATGCGTGGAAAAGAGAATTCAAAAAAGGGGGGGGGGCTGACCGGAAAAAGTGGGGGGAACGGGAAGGGATGGTCTCCAGGAGAATTGTGACCTGCAGGCTTTCTCGGTCATTTTACGCCTCAAGCAGACCATCGAGCAAGGGGGGGGAAAAAAAACAGAAAATGGTGGTGGGGGGGTTGAAGGAAAAAAGTGGACCAAAGTCAAAAAAAAGGAAAAACCAGAGGCTCAGATTGCTTCAAAATATGAAAGAAGAGGTTTTGAGGCGTTGACCCAAGGCACTCCTCGGAGCGGATAATCAATGTTTAAATTACAAAGTCCTCGATTCCCAAACGACCGAATGCAATTGTGGGCAAAAATCGGACGGGAGGCAAAAAAAAAAAAAAGGCTGCGGGCGACCTTGGCCAGGGGGGGTGTTTGGATAGGAAACTCAATCCCGACGCGTCAGATTTGCGCCAAAAAAAAACGAACTTTGAGTATTCAAGGGGGGGAGGAAGGGACAACAAAGTTCGGAGGAAAGACAAAAAAAAACCTGTGTGAGGGGGGCCCATTAACAACCGAAAATAAAATGAATTCGAAGCAGGAAAAGAAGGGGGGGGTAAGAGGCTCCGACCTTGAATGAAGGGGTAAGAAAAAGGGCGGAATTCCTCCCACAACAACGGGATCTTAGGAAAAAGAAAAGAGGGAGAACCAACTCAACGGTCCAACAGGAAACACATGAGGGTCCATCAACGTTAAGTCATTGTTCGGGACATGGCCCCAAAAGAAAAAGGGGTCGTCAAAAAAAAGCTCCGGAAAAGGTCAGTGGAATTCTTTGGTGGAAGAGGGGAAGGGAGGGGGGGGGGATGTTATAGGAGGACTTCCAAAAAAGGAAAAACAGGCGAAACGCGCCAGGCTAATGCGCGAGGTTTGAAACAATGGGCAACAATCGGGCAAAAGGGAGGAGTAACTCCAAAGGGAAAAAAAAATGGGCTGCATTCAGAAGGCCCCCGAAGATAGTTTGGTGAAAGGGGTGACGGAAAAAAAGAAACCCTCGGGGAGGGGGGGTCAAGAGGGAAGAGTCAGACCCACTGAGATGCATCAGGGGCAGGGGGGGCTTCATCATAAAAAAAAAAATTTAAGGCGGAAAACCGGATCGTAAAAAGGGAGAAAATTGGGAGGACAACATGCCAAAAAAAAAGAAAAAAGGAAGAGAAAAGGCCATCAGCACACATGAACGAAAAGGCAGACAATAAAAAGGGAGATGACACTCAGTGCACAAAGGAGAGGTCAAAAAGGGGGGAAAAAAAGAGGAGAAAAGCTCCAGAAGTACCTTTGGGGTGAGGAAGACGGTGAGGAGCGTACAAAAATCCTAAGGAGCCAATTACCGCAGGAAAAGAAAAGCGGAAAAAGGCATGCTGAAACAGAGAGAAAGGGGGGGCTAAGTTGTAGGACCAACAGAAAAAGGGAAAAAAAATCTTGGAAAAGACGAGGCGGGGGGGGGGGACCAAGTGGTATAAGGAAAAGGGGGGGGGCTCAGTCCCCGCCGGGGAGCACAACGGACGGGATGAGACAGCAAAAAAAAGGTCGAGGGGGAGAGATGGGGGTTGAGTCGATGGGAAGGGAAAAATCGAAGCTCCCGAAAAAAGAAGGGGCTGTTAAAAAAAGAAGAGGAGGGCTAAAATCCGCGAAGGGGAAAATAGGAGACCACAGGGGAATCTGAACGAAAAACGTTTCCCAGGAAGAAGAGGGGTCGTCAAGGAAAAAAAAAAAAGAGAGGAAGAATTCAAAAAACGGATTGGCTAAAGGAAGGACATGCTAAGGGAAAACGAATCATATTGAAGAGAAGGAAAGGCTAAGTAAAGGAAAAAAAGAGGAAGGGGACGTAGGCCATTATCGCAAGAAGATAAAAGGGGAAAAACACGCGAAAGAGCCAAGAAAGATCAAAAAAAGGCAGGGAGGGTCCTTCAACGAGAGGAAAAACTAAACCATAGGAAAACCTTCCATAGGAGGGGAAAGGTGAAACCGAAAAAGAAGGGAGAGGGGGAGAAGCGCGACAGACAAGTAAAAAAAAAAAAAAAAAAAAAAAAGCTGGGAGGAACTCTATGAAAAAAAAAAAAGAAAAAGGGGGAGCAGTCGGCAGGGGAATCGGGGGGGAAACTGCCCTGGGTGAGAGGGAACTCCGAGCGGGGGGAGAGGAGGGTTACGAAAAAAGAAAAAAGGACTCCGGTGACACTGCAGGGCGGAAAGGAGAAAAGAGTAACAAAAAGGGAAACAGTAATCCTCAAAAAAAAAAAAGGAGAAAGGCGAAATAGAGGACAGATGCTAAAGAGGAGACCTCAAACGAAGATTAAAGGTTTATGGTAGGTTGCAGACCTCGAGAAAAGTCTGCCGAGGGCGTCGGGCGCTGACAGGTCCGAGAGGGAGAATTTAAAAAGTCCAGCAGCGAAAAAATAAGCGGCAGGAGAGGGGGGGGTTCAGAAAACTCATTCAAAAAGAAGTCGGAAAAGAAGCCGGAACAGGGGGGGTGGAGCTGGCCGCAAGTTAAACAGAAGGGAAAAACCTAAAAAAAAACAAATTTCAAGACACATGAACCAGGGGGAAAGGGGAAAGAACATCCCAAAAAGACGCGAAAGAGCTAAGTGCTCCGCGGATCTGTTACCGAAAGAAAAAGCGCTGGAAGGGGAAACTCCGAACTAAAGAAATGAGAAACTCCGTCAAAAACGAGTGGACAGGGGCGGGGACAGCACTGGGGGGGGACGACAACGGGGGTCACTAAAGGAGAACTGGATGGTCAGGTTTAGAAGAAGGATTGCGAAAACCCAAAGAAAGGTCTAAGTACATTGATCTCTGAAGAGTCGAAGGAAGGGGAGACTCCCTCAAAAGAGAAACTCTGGATCGAAGAAAAAGGGACCTTCTAGAGAAAGTCCGAAGGACGGACCCAAGCCACGCTGGGGGGGGGTGCCTGAAAAAGAAAAAAGAAGACCCGCAATAGCGAAAGGGGAAGACTTCGGCGGGGGAAAAAGAAACTGCAAACGGAGGTCACGAGGGGGAGAAAAACGGCCATGGGGAAGAAAACTATTGCACGCGGAAAGAGGGGGAAACGCTGCGAGAAACGAGTCTTGTTCAAGGGGAAGGGGGCAAACTTCTCAGGAGGAGATCTTCAAAAAAAAAGGGGGAAAGAAGGCTGAAAAAGGAGAAGCATTTACCAGGGGAAAAAAAAAAATTGAAAAAACCGTTTCTCGATCTTCTCCGGGACAGCAGAAAGGAACTTGCGCACCGGGCAAGGGACTGTTAAGATTCCGACAGACAAAAGGGGGAAGGAGGACTGCGAAAAAGGAGGTCCTTCAAAAAACGTAGCCAGGAGGGGGTCAGGCACGAGGTAGGGATAAATCCGCAAACAGAGAGGGCCGGTAACGGAGAAAAGGGGGGGGCTAATCGAAAAGCACTGTCCAGATGGGAGGATCGTATGGAGGTTTCCTCTGTAGAGCGCGAGAAAAGAAGGAGGAAAAGGGAAACAACTGCCAGAACTTAATTCAGGACAAAAGAAGTCTTCACGGTGGGGGTCCACGCTCTGAAAAAACTAACTCGGAGAGAGCGATTCTACCAGATCAGTTGTCGCAAAACAAACCTGTACAATCGATTCGTGGGAAATTCTTTTAGCTGGGGGGGGATAGGGGGCTCGGGTCAACAATGAGGAGAAGGTACCAACGAATCTGGGGACTAAAAGTGGAGTCGAAAAAGCGGACTCAAAAAGGGGACATATGCTTGTTGCGCGGGAAGTCGGTGGGGGGCGAAAAGTTTCTCCATAGGGGGGAACTTCAAAACAGAACATTCAGAAAGGCGCGGGGGGGTGGGGGGGAGACAGCATCGGGGGAGATCTTCTAGAAAAAAATCGAATCGCACCGTGATAATCTTGCAAAAAAGGAAGGGGAAGGTTTACGGACGATCGGACGAAGAAAAAAACAGCCAAAGGCGTCGCGGGGAAAAAGCGGCGAAATGGGAGAAAAAGTCCCAGCACCGGGGAAAGGGTCAGGTGACAGCGAAAAGAAAGACTAGGGGAATTCCTTGCACAAAGGTGGGTTTGAGGATTTCTGGTGGAAAAGGTTTTGGACCCAGTCGAATGATTCGCCCCAAAATGAAGGATCGAAAAAAAAAGCTGCAGGGGGGCCCGCTGGACACCAAGTGATAGCAGAAAACTCGCAGAGAAAAAAAAGAGATTACAGCCTGACTCCGATTGTAACAAACGCAAAACCAAGAAGTACTTCTCACATTATCTTTAAATATTACTAAGAGACAATTGCGCACCACTTCTGGGAGAGGCGGACCTCTCACGTCCCCCAATTAAATTACGGCCGGGGGGAGGTCCTTTTCCCAGATGTTCTTTCATGAAAGGACTTCAAGCCCGCAGGGGCTTATTGGGTTTCTTGGTGAAGACGTTCTGACAAAAACCGTTAAAATCGAATAGGGTTACGTAGATCTCAGAAAATCGCGAGGAACTTGGGGAAGTTAACAATCTTCCGTCAAGACCTCAGAGGAAGAGAAATCACCCGAACTCCCGGGGGGGACCACTCATATCGGGTGGGGGCAAGGCCGCATGCATAGCTGATAATCAAAAAAGACTTGGCTAAAAGGGTGGCGAGAAAAGGAAACTTGGCCGTTGGAAGACGAAAAAAATTGCAATGGGACCAGGAAGTTTTCTCATTGGAAAAAATTCGGTGGGGGGGTGAGTATTTTGGCGGCATCGCGAACCAGACGGAGAGAGGGTTTTCCCGGCCCCAAGGGGAGGGGGGTGTCCCGGCTGGGGGAAAAGAAAGGGGGCTGATGTGTTCAGGTACAGCATCTGAGGAGGGGCACTTAAAACATTAAGGGAGGAAAAGAAAAAGAAAAAAAAGGGGGACACCAAACCCAGTGGTGATCAACGGCCTGCACTCCAAAAAAGGTCACCTGTGGCAAACAAACATCCTCAAAGTAGAGGGAAGGGAAATCGAAGTGGGGGGAAAAAGGGAGGTCCCCCCGGTTGGGAAGAAAATCGCGAAAAAACACTTAGCTTTGAGAGTGCAGGAACTCTGAGGGGGAGGATTCAGAGAAGGAAAATCATAGAGGTGGGAACGGCCTCCTAACATAGAAACTCTCATACATTACGTAGGACCTCTGACATTGTACCTCTTCCTTCGAACCCTGCGGAGTGACAGCTCGGGGGGAAAGAAATTGTCAGAGGTTTGGGGAAGGGGGTGGGGGGGATGGAAAGGTCCGGGGGGACTTTTGACATGAGGGGGGGACGACGCTTGAAAGGTTGACGAAGAAGCTCACCAAAGAGGGGACGGGGTTGAGACGGTTTGTTAAAAAAAACCCAATGGGGGGGGAACAAGGACCAACACCCTGGCTCAGAAAGCCGCCTTGGGGAAAAAAAAAACAAAAGAACGCAGGGAAAAGACCTCAAGAGGCGGAAAAAAAGAAACACGATCAGGGGATTCGAGGAAGGAAAGGAGGTTGTTTTTCAAGTTGGGGGGTTCCAAACGGGACCAGGGAGCCCAAAGTGCATTGCAAAGGGGGAAAGAAGCGTCCTGGGACTCAAACCGTGTCCGAAGCAGGCCGGACGGGGGGGTTTGGAGCAGAAATAGGGAGGAGGAGGGGGTCCCAGAAAGACTTTATCAGCATGTGCACCAATGGGCCGGAGGGGTTCGGCCCAAATTAGTAGGACGCAGAACATTTGTTTGGGGGAAGAAGCCAGGCATGGACCAGGAGGGGGGAAATTCTGGACTTGGAATCGGGTTGGGTTAAAACGGCACAACTTGTGGGGGGGGGAAGGAAAAACAGAAAAGTGCGGGAGACTTCCAAAAACAAAGAGGGGGGGGGGGGGGGGGGAGAAAAGGGGATGAGACTAAAAGAACGTCAAGGAAAAAAGCGAGCCGTTACACAGTACCCAGAGGGTTGAAAAAAACCCTAACTTCCGTGAAGGGTTAAATTTGAGGGGACTCCAAGAGTCCGGAAAGAGAAGGGGCCCGGACTCAAGAAAAAGGTTGTCCTAATGCCGAATAAGGAGGTTTTTTTCTGGGCAAGGAAGGGGGACGCCTGTAGGGAGTTCAAAAAAAATGAGTCCAAAAAAAAAGACCAAAAATAGCAAAGTCCTCTTGCAACAATAAAATTCCGCGGGGGGTCGTGGGGGGGAATCGCGTAGAAAGGGTGGGGAACTTGGGGAAAAGGGCCTGTCAAAACCCCGGGGACAAAATGGGGAGAAAAAAAGGCAGTTATTTTGAAAAATTCGCCATGCAAGGGGTGCGAAAGCGAGAAGTCCGTGTGGCGGGCAAAAGAGGTCGGCCTTCATTCAAACAAAAATTTAGGCGTTTAAAGGGGAGGAGAAAAAGAAAAAGAAGCAACAGCAAGGAAAAAATCACATAAAAGGAAACATCGCGCGGAAAACAGGGAAATTTCCTAGGACACAGAGCATTTGCACACACGGGAGAAGGTCCCATGGTCAGAATGGCTCAATGGCCGGGCTGGGAAGGACTCTTGTCAAAGAAAAGGAACGGGCGTCAAACTTCGATAGGCGCTGAGCGCCACTCGAGCAAGAGGGAAAAGGCGAAAGAGAGGGTGGAGAAAGTGCTTGCAACAAAAGGCGAAGGGGGGGGGAAAAAGTCAAAAACGAGGAAAATTTTTGGAGAGGGAACCCCAGTATCGGAAGTCCTGGCGGGCAGCCGCGAGAAAAAAAGACCTTTGACTGTCTGATCCAGCCAAAGTAAGTGGGGGGGGAGAAGGAGAATGATCCTTACAAAATAGAAAAAGAACGGGGAACAAAACAATTGAAAAGGGAACACTTTAAACGCTCCCAAGGAAGAGTCAGAACCTGAAAATCGGCCACCGACAAAAAAAAAAAAACGCGAAAAAAATACAGAGATTCGTCCAGGGAAAAAGAGAAAAGATGGATTAAAAAAAAAAAAAAGTTCAGCCAAGCTGGCGGATCAGCCGGATGCGGCGTCCACGAGGGGGGGGGTTACAGCCGAGAAAGGGGAGAGTAAAGGCGAGAGTTAAAAGGAACGCCAGAAAAAAACAATACCTTGGAGAAGGAAAAACAACGCGAAAGGGGACCTTTTGCGCGAAAAATTCCACAAGAAGGGAGGGGGGGACCCTGCACAGATGAAACACCAAAAAACATGCAACAAAAGATTCATTTTTAGGACGGGAAAGGGAAAGAAGGACGTCCGAGGATCCGAAAGAAGCGATCCCCCAATAAGCGTTCGGAAGAGAAAAGGAAAAAGACTAACTGGCGGGGGGAAAACATCTGGGGGGGAATGGGACTCGGTTGGAGAAAGTTTTCAGGAGAAGAAACGTGGTGGGACAGGGAAAAAGCGGTCCGGGCACCACGGGGAGAGCGACGCATCAAGAAGGGGGGAGGAATTTGCAGTGGCGAATCTTAAAAAGGGACGAAGCCGCAAAAAGAAGAAAAGGAGCATCCAGAGGAGGAAAAATAAAGAACGCCTCCGTGTTATGGATGCCGGGGGTGGAGCCTCCTGGGGGCGCGAGTTTTTTGTGATTGGAGTTGGAGAGTTATAGAGTAGAGTGTGTGTGTGGTGTGTTTTGTTTTGGTTCGGGGGGCATGGAATATGAAGAAAGGGGAGGAAGGGAGGAGGGAGGGATTTCGGAAGGGTGGTTGGTCTTTTTGGGTTAAAGTCGCGCGCGCACCACCGCCCCCCCCGGCCCCCGATCCCCCCACGGTCTTTACTCGCCCCCCCCGATGAAGGGGGGTGGGTGGGGGGTAGTGTAGGGAGTTCCACCAGACCACCTCCCCCACAACACCCACTCTCTTCCCGGCCCTGCTGCGGAAAAAAACACTGACCGCGTGGGGATCATCTCCATCGGATGAAGAAGAGGATTAGGGCGTCGATTGGGTGGGAAAGTTTTTTGGTCCCTCGAGAATGCCCCATGCTTCCGCCGCAAAAGGAGGAAATGTTACCCGCTCCAAAAAAAACCTAATGGGAAAAACGAACCAGAAAAAGGCTCTCAATCATCCACTGGAGCTCTGGGAGGAGGGAATGTCCCGTCGGCAACGTCAACCTGCTGATCGTAGAATAGCGCGGGACTCACGGATACAAACGTTTAAAACTAAAGGGGGGGGAAAGTGTGCGAATTGTGTCCCGGATTCGACGCAGGGGGGGAAGGACCTTTCGCAGAACCCGTGAAAGGTTTATCAGCGAGGAAAAAAACCGAAGAGGCGAGAGGAAATTCTACGGCGCGTGGGAAAACCAACTGCGACAAGGACTCATCGAGAAAAGAAACGTGGATCAAAGGTTGACCGATTACGAACCCTTTCTCGACCCCGGAACAGGGCCAACGCTCGGGGAAAAACAATCGATAGAAAAACTCGCCTAAAGGAGAAAGGAAAGAAAACAAAAAGGGGAGAAAGCATTTCAACGATGTCGCGCCGCGCGACATGGTAGCAAAGAACGTCGGGGAGAGGGGGAAAAAGATCTAGAACGGGCAACCCCTGCCAAAGTTTGTCCAAAACAGGACATGAAAAAAAAAAACAAAAGGAAAGGAAAAAAGGATGAGCAGGGACGTCCTAGGGAAAAAAAAAAAGAAGAAAAAAAAAGCGTAGCAGGTAGAGGAAACGTCCTCGGCCTGAGTTTGAAAAAAAGCACCATGGCCCCAGGGGAAAGGAGGAAAAAGCACGTGAAACTGATCGCGCGTGTCGGGTCCCTTCACAAAATCCTGACTAAGGGAACGTAGAGCAGGAGGTTATGGGGGGGGAAGGTTCACAAAAGGTTGGGCTGGGGTTCAAGGAAGAAGGTCGAATCGAAGGGGAGAACGATTCATCTGAGAATTCTGAAATAGGGACCACCAGGCGGAAAACTCTTCTAAAGGAAATCCTACCTCCGAAGCACACATGAAGTTCGCCCCGCCTCCAAAAACGTTTCCGGCCCGAAAGGAAAAACCGCCAAGAAAGGAAAGAGGCTTTCGAAGCTGTGAAGGAAAAAAGAAGGACCAAGAGAAAGGGAAAAGGGGGAAGGCGGTGGGAGAGGGGGTAATGCCGAGTTCATGCGCGCCCTTCGGACGAAAGGAAAAGAGAAGAGAGGCCGAAAAGCATCGAGCGACAAAAGCAGGGGAAAACGTCCGGGTCAGGGGGAGAAAATTTGCTCCATCGGGTTTTTCAAATTTAAACGCAGTAAAAAAAAACTGACGGACGTTAAAGACTGGTCCGAGGGCCTAGAAAAAAAATGCAAAACAAAATCGAGGGGCTATCGGAGCGGTTAGGAGGGTTGACGGGACCGTATCGGACGCGTAAAAATCCCGCAGGAACTCGAAGCAGCGCCACAAAAAGAAAAAAAAAACAACACCCCCAAAAAAAACTTCGCCAATCATTCCCAGACAAATAACTGGGAATGCCGGCGTATTAATTTGGGGGGAAAAGCCTCAGAACGGGGTAGGGGGGGGCTGAGGCTTCTTTGGGGGTTGATGCGGTTCGGTGCGTTTCAGTAAAGGAGAAGGGTAGGGGGAAACCTCAAAAAGGCAGAAGGCGGCGAAGAGGGAGTAGAACCGCCGCAGGAAAAGTCACGACGAATCAAACCAGCGGGAGGGACTAAAGTTCGGACTATCGTCCGCCAGGATGTTTTAAGCCTACTGCAGGGAACTTCGGATGTGAAAAAAGGAGACGAAAAGATCTTGCAGAGTCTGGACGCACCGCACTCCCAGGTCTTTACCAAGCGTCCGAAAAAAAAAAGTAAAGGAAAAGGGCAGCGCTGAAAGTGGGGTCTTAGACGAGCAAAGGCGTCCTTTTCGGGATATTCGTTGGGCGCGCCGCGGTCAAAAGGCGTTGGTTTTGGAAAGACCACATAGGGGGGTGGAACCTCACTCGAAAAAATCGCAGAAAAGAAAGCTGGGAATCAGTCGCAAAGACTGATTCGACGAAATCCATCCGCGGGGTTGGGCAACCATACCACCTGCTGAGACATCTCCAGCTTCCAGCTTTTTCAATCATTCCATTTCGAGATGGCAAATTGGTTTCCCCATACGACGAACCTCAATGTGCCGGGGAAACAGAGGGCCTTGGAAAAAGCCTTTGGGTCCGCTTTTCGGCGCGAAACGATCCGACGCGAATGTTTCCCAAAAGGGTCAAGGAAAAAAGGGGTTCGGAACACGGGGGGGTCGTAGGGGGGGGTTCAGGTCAAAGACAGCAGGGCCCGCGCGACAACTTCACTTGACTGCAAGAAAACGTGCCCAGGCCAAACGCGCAAAAAGGAACTTGCCAAAAAAAGCCAAGAGGAGAATGGGTGGAAAGGCCAGACGTGACAAAAAAAATGAAGGAGGGGTTGCATAAACCGCTCAACTTATCGAAGGTCCCGCATGGAGTCAGACAGGTTAAACTGCGGACTTAGAAAGAGGTGTGACTCCTGGGGGGAAGAACTCCCCACACGCGAATCATCACAATTTCCGGAGGGGCACGAGGAAAAGGGACAGAATCCTTCGACATGCGTGAAACTGCGTAGCAAAGAAAAAAAGGATACATTACCAGGGGAAAAGACTTGGTGGCCGGGGGGAAATTTTGAGACCGCCTTGCACGGGGGAAAATGGGATTCCTCGGCTCTCTGGCCATGTTGAACTCCCAAAAAACTTCCATCGAGCCCGGGAGGAAACCTTAAAATGTTTGGGTTTGAAAAATGAAGCAACCCCGCAAAAAATCAGAACGGACAAAAGGGAAGGTGTGCAACAATATGAAAACCTCCAGCGGTTTTACTTGAGTTGAGGGGCCAAATTTTGGCAACTATAGGCACGAAGGGAAGGTTTGTCGGGAAGGCTAACGGCGAGTAAACACGGCGGAGGGTGACAATTGGGTTTGCACCAAGCGTCTGAGCGAGTCGGAAGAAATTGAGGAGAAAGAAGAACAATAAGAACTCTTGCCCCAAAAAACATAAAAAAAAAGACGAGCCCAAAAGCCCCCATCGGGAAGGAGGCCGGGATGGGGGAAGGAAAAAAAAAACATTTCTAACTTTGAAAAAAGAAAACCGAAAATACAAAAGTCGAGTCGGGAGGGGAAAGGGTCAGAAAAAACTTGTGAATGAAGAGTGCGGGGGATCGGAAGGATCAACAAACAACAACGGGTATTAGGGAAAAAGAGAGGGCCCGCACTCCTTGTAGAGCCGGTGACAACTGAAGCAACCAACCACCCGACTGTAAAAAAATCATGGGGGTGGGGAAAAATGGCCCAGTTTCAAGGGAGGGATCAGGGGAGGGAAGATCCTCCATTGTGGGGAAGAATGCGGATAAAGTAAAAACCCTTTTTCCTGGGGTCAAGGAGACGAGATGTATATTTCAACAGGGGCGGCCAAAGGGAAGCGGAAAAAAAGGAGCCTCTTGCACGGGAAATTCAAGAGGGGGTCCTTGAAATCGCGTAGCCGGGAACTAAAAAAAAATGCGGGACCCTTGACCCCCAGGGGGGAGTGGGTTCCCAGAGGGAAAAAAGGTCCCGAATAAAACCCGCTTTAGGGAACTATTTTCAAGTGAGCCAAGACGCAGCGGCGCTGAAATCCGTTTGAAAGGGTCATGTCAAAGGGAGGAATCCCACACACATGAAACCGGCTCGAGGGGAGAGGCAAAGCAAAAAAATCCAAAAAAAGGGGACTCCCAACACAAATCGAACCGGCAAAGAGCAAAGCTACAGAAAGGTCCGGAGGTCGGCAAGGAAATGCACGCAGTTCAGAAAGAGTCTCCATGCAGATCCTGAAAAGGGGGAGGAGCTCAGGGAGTCATTAGGCGCGGCAAACCGAGTGAGAAGAGCTGGAAAAAATCTAGCAATCAGAAACTCAGAAGAAAAGAAAGGGTGAGCGGGACAACAGACGCCATGGAAGCGGTTGGAAAAAGAAACGAGCCGGGGGGGGGGGGCGAGGGCCCAAGTTTATGTCCGGCGGCGAAAAAGTCCCCAGGAGCAAATGCCGGACGGGACGGTCAGCACAGAAGGGCAAAATCGGCGAATGAAAACTGAACAAGAGAAAAAAATCTGCATCCCCCTGACAAAGGTCATTTGGAACTGAAAAAAAACGCTCCGCGGGACGAGACTCTCCGAAAAGGGAGAGGGACCTAGCTGTAAACGAGAAGAGGCCATGCAAGACAGCGAGAACCGTTCAGAACAGCTGGATGAGAAAAAAAATGAGAAATAATCCGAGGGGAGGGGAGTCCGGCCACCGGATAAGTGAAAGCGAGGAGGTCGAGGGAGAGATGGCGAAGTCCGTATCGCCGGGAGCGAGAGAAAAAGAACGGGGGAACCCAAGAGAAAAATACTTCGCCGCAGAATATCCAGGAAAAAGCTGCGGCTGCCCGCAGTAAAGAAAACGGGGGGGAAAAAAAAAGTCGTAACCTGCCCAGAAGGTTGGGGAAAAAATTTGGGAAAGGTCCGAACAAAGCGGAGAAAAAAATGAAACCTCAAGGGAGGTTCTGTCTCGGTATTAAAAGCATGTCCGACAGAAGGAAGACTTTCCGACGGCTGTTTCGCGGTTCTGCGCGCGGGGAGGAAAAAGGTCATGCGGAAAGCGTCTGCAGGCGCAAGAAACGAAGGGCGAAGTGGAGGTAGGCAGATCTAAGGAAAACGAATCTCCAAAGAAATCCGGCGAAAAAAAGGCGTCAAGACCTGCAGGTCGAGAAAAATATCAACATTCCCCTGGGTTCGTATTGGGGGAGCTTGCGCGCTGGGCTGATCTGATGATGGGGGGAAACTGCAGGCTTGAAAAGGTCCCGATTGTCCAAAAGAACCACTATCATAGAAAGGTCTCAGGCGAAGGGGCGCAAGGGTTGGTTCGTCGACGGGGAACGGCCGATGCCGGACCCACCGCCAACGAAAGGTTGCGCTTGAGAATGGGGGGGGGAACCGATGAGGGAAACGGGAGAACAGACCGAAAATCTCAACTGGAGGCGCATGGGAAAAAAAGAGAAGAAGGAGAAACTCCACGATACGGCCAAGTATCAGTGAAAAAAACCAAAAGAAAAACAAAAAAAAGCGCTGGGGGAGAAACACTAAGAAGCTCACGCCCGTTTCAAATCTATTGTCAAACAGTGGGGCGACAGCCGGGTAGACGTCCCAAAATGGTCGAGCAGAGACTGCGTGGGCGGAAAAAAAGGGGACGTGCCCCGAGGGCCGGGAAGGAAAAGGTGGCGGCCGGAATAGGGTTCCGTACTAGTTCCCGGCCGCTTACAAAACCCGAGGAGGAAATCCGAGCGAGAAAGGAGTGACGTTGAGTCGATTCGCAGACGGAACACGCTCGGCGGAGAATCTCGTCGACCATCACCAGCACCAAGGACTTACTGACCGCCGTAAAAAAAAACTTCCCGGGGAAGGTACCTGCGCCCGGAAAAAAAAGCCCGCCCGTTTTGGCGAAAAGGGAGCACTGGAAGATAGAAGGGAGCTTGGGAAAGGAAAGAAGGAACTGCTCATG
>Ga0179593_1755069_pt1 | contig 22263 bp, 25 predicted proteins | sample CZODoug2_1_08_16_FD_185931 | JGI IMG/M metagenome (GOLD analysis project Ga0179593, IMG submission 185931) | Vadose zone soil fungal communities from Angelo Coast Range Reserve, California, USA - CZODoug2_1_08_16fungal (PacBio error correction) | ecosystem: Environmental > Terrestrial > Soil >...
TTGCGATCACCTTCTCCACGAAAAAAGGGGTGGGGGGGGGGTCTTTCTAAACCCAGATTTCCAAGGAGGGGGAAAGAAGGGGCACCCCTGGCGGGATCGTCAGAAGAGTTGACCTTCGCCTTTTCACCTGCCGTATATGCTTGGTAATCATTCTTGGGAGAAAAGGGAGAGAGGAGAGGGGCTTGCCGTCCAAGTCACCTCTTTGAAAGAAAGGAGGGGCGGTTCTAGTGTCCTCGGGGGCTCATGTTTCCTTTTCTGTAATTGACGGGGGAGAGGGACGTATCAGGGGCCCGGAACTCGGAAGACAGGAACCCGAGGGGCGGGTTTCGTAACTAGGAAAGGGAGAACCTATTTCCCCCCGCTTGGGGGAGGTCCTACGACGGGAAAAGAAAGCTCTGCCGGTCTGGATTTTGGGAAAAGGTAAGGCCTGTTTTGCCTTTAACTCGGAAGGGAAACCGAGCTTGTAACTGCCCTGTCACGGGTAACTCGCCACGACGAAAGAAAGGGCCCGAGAGGACGTTGTTAATGGAGGAAGGGGCGGGCTGCGATTGGCTTCGACTGAGAAAAAAAGCCACGTCTGGGTCCTAAGGGGTGTTTTCCGTAGGTTGGATGCCGCTCAGAAGACCCAGGCCCTCCACCAGGGAAAGAGACAGCGAGAACTTGTACTGCAGGGAAGGCTGGAACTTTACGCCGCGGGGGGGGGAAAGCTGCCGAGACGTCGGTCAGATTGGGGGGGAAAAGAGGTGGCGAGGTCTTGGTAGCCGGGGGGGGGGGGGTCTCAGCGTTGGTTAATCACAATTCCTGAAAGGGGGTCTAATCTTGTTTAGTAGGGAGGAAAGGGAACAGAGGACTATTGGGAAGCTTCGAGGTCGAAGGAAAGAACAATCAATCAATGCGGCCTACAAATAGAAAGGGGCGGAAGGATTCGAGGATCGCATGAGGGGAAATGTCCCATTCCCCTGGAACAATGCGCGGATCAGAAAGGGGGCAAAGGCCGCATAATCTTACTACCCCACCTTAAAAAAGGACGGGCTCCGCCCGTTCTGGGAGGTTGGTCTTTTTCAAGGAACAACATTGCTGAGGAGGAACTCAGGGCAAGCCGCGGTGCGCCATGGGGGGGGGGGAGGAGGGGGGGGTGCACCTAAGTCCGAAAAGGAAAGGGGAAGCTTATCTCTCTCAACAAAAAAGAGAGAGTATCCGCGTGGGCGACCTTTAGTTGCCAGTTGGAAAAAAGCCGCCCGGCGCGAAGAAGGGGGGCCCTTAATTGGAAAATCGTTTGCTCCACCAACTTCATCTGCAAAGCAAAGACCAGGAGGGGGGCCGTAAAGGAGGGTCTGCGTCCCGTTAAAGGGCATGATCCTGCCCTTGAGGGGCGCAAGGACCACGTGCTGGGATTCCGAGGAAAGCCGGCCGAAGGAAGAATTCAGACTTTTCGTCAGAAGGGGGCTTCACCTCCTGCAAAAAGAAGGCGGCGTCCACCGCCCGACATCAAAAAAAAGGACTCCTCCCAGAACAGCTTCGAAAAAGGAGGAGGACTCTATTAGTGAGGAAGGGGAGGGGTGGTCTTCAACACTATACCCTGGAACAGGCTCCAATCCCTCGCCAAGAAGAAAGGGAAAAAAGGAAAACGTCTCGTCCTACGGAGAAAAGAAGGGAAAGAAAACGTCGTCAAAGTTCCGAGAAGAAACCCGCCGTCAAGTTCTCGCTTATGGGTCGAAAAGAGCTCGGAGAAGGGGCTTCCTCCTATCGGGAAAAAGGCGCCCTCGAAATGGTCTCACACCCGGCCAACTACAGGGAAACGTGAGAAAACAAGCAGTCGCCTGCCATCGTACAGAAAGGAAAGAAAAAAGGGGAAGATCCTGCACCTAGACTGGTTCCGAGGGGGAGGAGGACAAGACGCGACACAGGGAAACCTTTCTTAATCTCGGAGCGGAGAGAGTTCCAGTCCAAAAAGGACAAAAAGGGGGGGGGGAAAAGAACCGGCAAGATCCTTGTGAGAAGCGTCGGCCCTCAGATCTGGAGAGAAATGCGTTCCGCTTCTTGCCAAAACGACGGAGGGGCAAGGGGAACACTTGGTAAGGTCTTCTGTATTTCCAGGGAAAAAAGAGGAAAGGGGTCGTCAACGTCCATCCCTCCCCGGAAAAAAAAGAATGTGCAGCGGCCCTCGACCTGCAACCAGGACCGTCAAAAAGAAAAGCAAGCCCCTCGAAGAAAACCCAAAAACCCTCTATGAGAACCCCTCTTTATCCATCTCATTCAAAGGAAGAAATGACCTGACGGCCGCCTTTGTGCCGACGGAAGGGAAGGGGGAGGGCCGGGTTAGCCAAAAACTAGGAAGAAAAAGGGGGGGCGAGTGATCGCCCGTACCCTTTGAGAGACGGAAAAAAAAAAATAGAGTGGCCCCGAGGGTAAGCAAGAAGGGAGGGATGGATTCCTGATGGGACGGGGGAAGAAGGAAGCGAAGGACGACTATCTGGCGCCTGTTCGCAGGGAAAAAAAAGAGAGAGGAGGAAGTTTGAAAGACCCCCATATTCTTGGTCCAGTCTGAAAAAAAAAAAAGAGGGGGGAGGACTACCATCAGCAGGGAAAGAGAGAAGAAAACGCCCTACGTTCCGGGGTTAAAGAGAGAGGGCGCCTCGTCGATCTACAATTTCAAAGAAGGACAAATCTTCCGGTACGGGCTCGAAAAAAAAGAAACGCCGTTGCTGCCGCCGTCCGAGAGGGCCCGGGGACCTTGCGGAGCGGGAACGGTACTTCCTTAAAAAAGAGAGTAGTGCCGATGCGGCATCCGGACTATCCCCCTGGTCGCGAAAAAGAAACCGCTACTCTGGGGGGACCGGGGGGGGAGAGGAAAAAAGACGCGGCCATCCGTCGTCTCTCAAAAGGGGGGGCGCAATTATGGAGACTACGCTGGACCTTCTGGGCACGGAGAAAGGAAAGAACAGGAATTTCCTCTTCGACGAGAGCCGAAAAAAAACCCTAGAGATGACGAACTGGCTCGCTCCTCGGAGAAAGAGAGGGGGAGGAAAAAAAGGCTCGGGGGCGCTGTCCTCCCGTTGAAAGAAAAAGGGGAGGGGGATCCGGCATCCTCCCTACTCGGCTTCCTCTATTTGCCTAGGGAAGGGGAGGAAAGAAGAGAATGACCTATATTGGCGCCGGCGTAAGGAGGAAAAGGAAGGGGAAAACTACATCCATCGGTTTTCCGCGAAAAAGGGAGAAAGAGAGGCAAGACCTAACCGAGAAAAAGAAGAGAACGATTCTTATGGGCCGGGGGAGATCGTCTATAGACCGGCAGTTCTCGTAAGGAAATCGCAGTGGACGAATTGTTACAAGGAGTGAAGAAGGGAGAGGCCGGTTCAGCCCGATAGGGAGGGAAGCTGGCCCCGGGCCCTGAGAAACCTGGAAAAGGGGGAAAGGGGGAAAAGTTCTCGACCCTGAAGAAATAGTGGTCACTGATGAAAAGAGGAACGTTTCCTATGCTATTGGACTAGAAGGAAAGGCCAAGTCCCCGGGCCATCAAAAACCACCGGGGAGGGGAGGGGAACCTGCTTTTCGGCAGCCAGGAACGGAAGAGATGGTGGGAAGACGTCCCGTATCCCGGGGAAAAAAAGCGACTGCTAAGGTAGTAACAAAAGGAGGGAGGGGTTTATCCCCTCCATGTAGATCAAAAGGCTTGATTTCGTCGCCCGCGGCGGGAGGAGAAAAAAAAAAGAGACGGGACGCGACTAGCGAACAGCCATCTGGGGGGGTAGTCCCACTTCGTCCTTGTCAACTAGACGGAGGGAGATAAGGAATAGGCGCGGTATTCCGGCTAACCAGACCAGAGGAGGTAAGAAAGAATTTCTCTTCTGGGGCCGTAAGAAGAAAAAGAGGAGGATTGACGGTGAAAGAGAAAAAAGGGACGGCGATCACCTTAATGCCCTACGAGGGAGGGGCTAAACATACCAGAAGTCCGAGGGGGGCGGAAGAAAACCTGCGCCGTCAGGAAAACGAGCCTTTTCATCCCAAGCCTGTTGCCGTAAGGAAGGGAACATGAGAAGAAGAAGGATCATCTAGTCGAGGGGCTGAAAAGTTAAGAACCTCTTTTACGAAAAGGCGTGCGGAAAGGGCCGCTTCCATTAAGTGGAGAGAAAAAAAAAAGGGTCCACGGGGCGGTATTGTTCGACGAAAAGGGAAAGAGAAGAAAGGGAACCCTCTTTCGTTTCTGAACGAAGGAGGAGATGGAAGAGAGCTTACCTCTTTTAAGGGGGGGGTTCTGCAGGCGGAAGAGGAAAGAATGGGACAGGGAACATCCTCACCAGGAATATGCCGGGAAGAGAAAAGGGGGGGGCCGTTTTTTTCCTGGACTCGAGAAAGGATGTGAATGGTACTCACGAGCTTGGTACGGGGAAAGAAGATTTTTCTTTCTGGGAGGAAAAAAAAAAAGGGAGGCACCGTCTCTTGTCCAAGATAGACGGGAGGGGGGAGTATTCTATCTTCTAGATGACTCCAAAAAAAAAAGAGGGGTGGAAAGTCCCACCGTTGGTGAGAAAAGTGATGCTTTGTAGGGAAGCTCACAGAAGGGGCCCCTAATTCCTTCGCACGATCCCAGCAGGGGAGCGAGGACCTGTCTGTGCAGTCCAGGAAAGGGAAAAGTGGAGCGGGAAGGTTTTATGTAGACCCAGAAAAAAAGAGCTTGGGTTTCGAGGAGGCTTGCTGGGGGGGGGAAAAGGTCTCAGCGGGTTGAAAGGAAAAGGGAATATGCTTAGCCGCAAGAGGGGAGGTTCTTAGGGAGTCCTTGTTTGCCGGAGAAGGGGGGGGAAGGTGCCGCCGCAGGGGGAGAGATTTCTATGATTTGAAGGAGGTGAAAAGAAAGAAGGATCAGAAAAGTCCTAATATCCGAGGGGGAGAAGGGGAGCGCATGCGGGCCAACCATGAGACTTGTTACGAGAAAAAGTCTCCGGTATCATAAAGGGGGGGGGGAAGAAAACCGGAAGCAGAATCGAAAAAGCCGTACTCTCCCTCTCTGTAGGCCGGGAAAAGGTGAGGGGCAAGGGGGGAGGAACTTATCCCAACTAGTTTCTTAAGAGGGAACCATCCATCTCGCGGCCTGTTCGCAGGAAAAGGAAACTAAAGTCAGCAAAAATAGTGGAAAGAAAATCAACAACACACTTATGAGTATGGAGAGAGGGACACTATAACGGGAGAAGGGAGGGGGAAAAAGTTCTTATCAAGAGCAAAAAAAGGCGCTGCTGGGCTGAGTTCAGGGAAAAAGTCTTATCTTAACATCCAAAGGAAGGGGACACTCACCGTCGGCAGCCCGAGGGAGAGGTAATCTTTTGCCGAAAGAATGAGACGGAAGGTTGTCAGCACGTGCTCAGGGGAAAAAAAAGATAAAAAGGGAAGTGCCCCTTTTCATGGGAGTATTCCCGCATGAAAAGAAGAAGCCTCCCTTACGGGGAGGTAGGAGATGATTGGTCTTCACAGAAAAGAAAAGAGGGAAGGAACCTCCGCCTAACATCGTCCAAGAGAGACCTCCATAACATCTTCCGCAAAGCCTACATAATTGTTGGGGGGGGGGGGGGGGGGTTTTTTGTGGTGTTAAAGGGAATTATACGCCTGTGAGAAAAAAGGACTCGCACTCAATCGCCCCTCTAGGGAGAAGACGGAAGAGGTCGAACGGGGGAAAAAGAAAAAAAAAAAAAGAAAAAAGGCGTCAAGTTCAGACTGAAAAAGGGAAGCAAAGAGAGAATTCCTTCTGTACAAGGCCTCGGAAAGAAGGAAAACATCCAAAGCATAAAAATAAGGGAACAACGGGGGGGTCATCACACTCATATCGGAAAAGAAAGGGGTTTCAGAAAAAGAACTAAAAAAAAAAAAAAAAAAGAAACAAAACAACGTCCCTCTCGGGCACCGGGAAAGGGGGAGGGAAGGTACAATACCGACACAAACGTCGGGGAGGACCAGCTCGGTCTAAAAAAGATTCGGTACGTAAAAAAGCCCAATACCGTCAAGGGGAGGAGGGTCTGACAAGGAGACTCAAGATGCTCTTCAGAACCACGATGGGGGGGGACATATAGGAAGAGAAGGAAGCCCGACGAGCTCGGCATCTCAAAAAAAAAGAGAAGGGCCCCGTCATCCTTTACGTCGTCTTAAAAAAAAAAAAAAGGAACAACCCTACATGCGCATGCCAAAGGAAAGAGGAAAAGGAACTCCTTTCGTAACGAGGGGGGGAGAGGGAGCCAAGAGAACGAAACGGGGAAGAAAAGAGGAACTCCTCTACTTCAACTTCGGTGACCTCTGCAAAGTCCTGACTGCCGTGGGTTGAATTCCAGAAGTGAAAAGGGAAAGGAGGGGAAAGAGAAAACTCGGACCTCGAACCTGGAAAAGAAGGGGGGGGAGAAACGTTTCTCCTTCACCGAAAGGAAATATTACTTCCAGAAGCGCAAGGCGGAGGGGGGGAGTCCTGATTGGCTGTTATAGCGGAGAAAGAAAAGGAAGACTATCTGGCGCCGTTCTCAAAGACCCAGAGGGAAGAAGGACTGTCTCTCGTCGAGAAGGGGGGGGGCGACGAAGCTGGAGAAACGAGGCCCATCTACTGGCGAAAAGAGGGTAAGGTGTTGCCCAAAAAAAAAAGGGAAATCGGGCATCGTCTCGATTCCCATCCAGAGGGAGGGGAGGCTCTAAAAGTAAGGGGAAAAAAACCGGGGGGAGGAAAAGCGCGGATAAGGGCGCTCTCTCGGTAAGAAACGCGTCGTTCCGATGCTGAAAAGGCCACGACTTGCCGAAGAAAAAGGGAGGAACGGGAACAAAAGGGGAGGATCCTATTCCCGTGCCGCGAAGGGGAGGCTCTCGGCTTACCGTCCGCTTGAAGTCTGACTACCTGGACTCACTCGTCCAGAGAAAGAGGAAGATAAGAAAAGAACGTACAATCTAAGAGACAAAAAAGAGCTACTCTGGAGGAAAAAAGGGGAAAATTCCTCTTGTAGGGTCGGAATAAAAAAAAAGTTTCCGGGAAACCCCTATGGATGGCTGGGGGGAAGGGGAAGAATAGGAGAAAAAGGAAAAAAAAGAGAGGGAGAAGATCAGACTACAACAACACGGGAATAAAGAGTGGAGGTATTATTCCTAATAGGGAAGTATCCGTCCCCCTACAGCCATCTGGAGAGGAAAGGGGCCCATCTTCCGACCCCAGAAGGAAGAAAGGACAGAGGAAATCGATGGGCCGGAAAAAAATCGGGGGTCGTCGTATTTCCCTGCGAAGCCTTTGACGAGTGGTCCCAGTTAGGGAAAAGGGGACAAAGGAGTAAAGTTAGGAGCACTTAACGGATTGCCGCTGGGAAGGAAAACCGCGTCCGCGTGACGTGGGAAAAAGAAAGTCTTGTCAGCAAGAGGAAAGAAAAGAGAACGGAAAAAGAAGAAGTTGCTAAAGGGAAAGTTTCCATCACGACGGCGGGAAAAGGCGGGGCCGTTCAGCCCTGAGGGGAGAAAGTAAGGAAGATCGGGGTATGATGGGACGAAGGGGGAGGATTCGACGGCTAACTTCTAGATCTGGGGGGTAACGTATGGGCTTTTGGAGGTAGCTAGGACTTCTTGATGGTCGGGTAGAAAGAGGAGAATAGGGGGATAGACCGGGGGGGAGGGGGGTCGTCTCATCTTCTGCCTGTCTAATATCTCGGGAGAAAGAGAAAGATTCTTCCTCTTCGAGGTATTAAAAGGGGGAAATGCTCTCTCCCGCCAGAAGAAAAAATCAGGAAGGGGGGGGTCTTGAGAGAAAAGGGGCAGCCACCGATCTCTCGGTGTCTCCTTATGGGAACATCATGTTCACCTTTTTCGAAAGCAAGGGAAGGAATTCTTTTGACCTTCAAAGGAAGGGGGGACGTGAGTTTGAGCTGGAAAGGAGGGGAGGAGAGTCTATTTGCTGGGGAGCTTTGACGACCGGCGTGCGGGGGAGAAAGGCTCTTTCGCTGGGTGAGGGGGGGGAGGGTAAGTGAACGGGAAGAAAACGGAAAAAAGGACCGAAGAAGCTGGGCTGTTCTGCAACTAGGAAAAGAGAGCGGAACGCTATGTCCACCTCCGGGGGAAGCTTTAGGGCCGACGAAACGGGGAAAAAGAAAAGAAAGGCCTGGGGGGAGGGGGGAAGGGGCCTGGAAACTCTATCTAAGAACTTGTACGGGGGGCCCGTCCCGACGATGGTGTGAAAGAGGAGAAAAGACCGCGGCCCAAGGAAAAAGAGAAGGGGGGGGGGGGGGGTATTGGGTAGGAAAGGCGTAGGGGCGTAGGCGAGCTTCTAATGAACGAGGGGGGGACGATTTGTGATGACCGGATAGGGGCGGGGGGAACGGGCGGCCTCCTAGTTCCTTTGTCCCGAGGAAAGGAACTTGGACAGTTCGTTTCCGGACCGGGAAAAGGGAAGAAGGGGGGGGAGGGGGAAGAAAGGAGGCACAAGGGGGGTTTCTATTATTGGCTAGTGCTGAGCGTATGTGACGAAGTGAACTCGTTGAAGAAAGAATCGTAAAGGAGGGGAAGAGGGTCGGTAGGAGGGGGGGAAGAGGAGGGGCCTCCTCCTGCGTTCGGAGGGGGGAATTGGAATACCATCATCAATGCGAAAGGAGGAGGAATAATTTCTACGGGGAAGATCGGCGGTCAAGGAAAGCCATTTCCGCTCCCCTCAAATCGAGAAAAGGAAGACTGGGGAGGGAAAAAGAGATCTTACCTCCCCGACCCCGCCAAAAAGTTTCTGAACCAGAAGCAGGGGGATCTGAGGGGGGAGGGGCCAGGGATCCCAACTATTTCTGACATTCATCGCGGCGGAATCTTTGATACCGTTCGGGCCCGAGGAAAAAACGGGGAGTATCTCTCTCCAAAAAGTGTAAAATATCTAGTCCGAAAAAAAATTATAAAGGGGGGAGGCATTAGGGAAAAATGAGGGGCTCGGTCCCTTATTTGAGAAAGACTTTTGTCTCAAGGAGGAAGGAAAAAGCAAAACGAAGGGGACAAAAGTCTTTCTCTTAAGGAAAGGCCTTTTTTCAGAACTACTGCAAAGAAAAAAGGGAGGGGCGCCTGGGCCGGGACAAGGAAGGGGAGGGCCCTAAGGGGAGATAGAAAAGTCGGATCTTCTACTGGGCTTCTGTCTTGAAAAAGGAAAAATCCCGAACAAGAAAAAAAAAAAGGAGGAAAAGGGGCACTAGCAGAAAGAAAATAGTAGAGAGGAACTCCAGAACATCTTCGACCCCGCAAATGATTTCGGCACAGGAAAAATCTGATACCAAAGGCGCCAATCCCCTCTCCCCTCAAGGAGGCTGCCGACTTTCTCACCTACCCCTTCCAGAGGGGGGATGCACCGTACATTGACTCAGAAGAAGGAAGTTGGGGGGGGGAGAAAAGGAACGTCTTAGAAGGAAAAGGTCATCCAAATCATCCACTGCAGGGGGTCTCACACTCCCGGCCCCCGACGGGGAGATCGCAGTCTCCGCACGTCAGAAAGAAAAAAAGAAAAGAGGTAACCGAAAAAGAGGAAGGTGCAGGACGGGCCTTACCATCTCTTGGAGGGGATCGCTCTATTTCCAGTCCAACCCGGCCAGGGGGGGGGGAAAAACCCAATACCTGCAAGGATCTGGGGAGGAGGGGATAAATTCCCTAAAGGGAGGACAAGCATACCCACTATTTGGACATAGCGTTTGGGAAAAGAGAGAAGGAAAAAAAAACAGCTCATGAAGAAAAAGAATCAAAAAAAAAGTATTTGCCATTTCCCCTCCTCAGGAGACCCTTTGAACAACCCTAACATGAAGAGGACCTCTACCTCACGCCGGTAGTAAACAAGAAAAGGGAAAAAGGGGAAAATTGAGAAAAAAAGAACCGCCTACTTTTCTCCCCTCATGACAAAGGCAACGTCTTTGACACGTCTAGAAGAAGGAAGGGTTCCCGGCCGTCCAGAATGTAACCCGGGACTTGGAAAAGAAAAAAGAGTCGAGGGGTGGGAGGAGAAAGGACAGATCACCAACGTCGCTTTTGCCGAGTACTGCCAAAAAGGACTGTCTTCCTGATGGGCTGGTAGGGAAAGATCCGGCTCCGTTCGCCGACAAAGGAAAAAGGGAAAAAAAGAAAAAGACTGGAAGGAGCTCTATTCACGAAAGGAGGCATTCCCAAGCTACGAGAAGGGGACTTTTTCAGTCTAGAATTCGAGAGAAAAAGAAAGAGGAGCTGTCAAAAGCCCGAGGAGAAGGTCTTACCAGCCCTCCGTCGCTAATGGCCAGGACTCTCGCGGTACGTCGTAAAAAAAAAAAGAGGAAAGAAAAGGCGTACGGAAGGGGACAAAGGAGTTCCTTCTCCTCCTTTTTCTCGAACGCTGGGTACCGGGTCTCCGAGGCGAGGTAAAAAAAGGAAGTCCTTCGCTCGGGTCTGAACGACGCTAGGGGGGGAAAAGACTGGACACGTAGGGGGAAGGAGGGGAAGGGAAGAAGAGGACGACCGCTTTCCGGCAACCCCAGGGTCGCCATCTCGGGTAGAGAGGGAAGGGGGAAAGTTCCGGGACACCCCGATGGGGGAGAAGAAGGGAAGAAGACCTTACAAAAAAAAGAAGACTCTGGAGAGAAAAAAAAGGGGATTATGAAAAATATATATTAGAAGGAGGATGCCGAGGATCCGGCCCCCGACTCCCTCGGGGGGAAGGGGGGAGACGGCCGCCCGCGATGCCGACCCCTAACCAAGAAAAGGAAAGAGATAGTTGAGAAAAAGAGGGAAACAGGTGCTTCGGGTATGGCCCTGTCAGAAAGGTCCAGTTAGTCGACATACTGGCGCCAAGGAAAAGGAGACTGACGTATGGCCCGAGGCCCAAAAGAAAAAAAAAAGCGCAAGGAAGGGGGGGAAAAGAGGAGCAGGTAACTTCTTGGTGAAGGCACTACGAAGGGGGGAAAAAGGGGATACGTACCGCGGCAAGAGAGAAGGAAAGGTGAACAGGGAAACCCCTCTTGGAAGGGTCGAGCAGCCATTACCGAAGAATCGGGAAACGATGCCCGAACCTTGGGAAAAGGCAGAAGGGGGGGAAAAAAGAAGAGCGGGGAAGGAACGGAAGAATGTAGCCTTTTCCTTCTTGAGGGAGCGCATCGAGTCTCCTTGGCCTGTGGCGGAAAAAAAAGAGGGGGGACTTTCCACTTCGCCCGGGAAAAAAGAGGGAAAAAAAGCGAAAGATAGGAAAAATAGAGGAGTAAAGGGCAGTCCTCTCTCCCGCCTGGAGAGGACCACTCGACTTGGGAGGATCTGGGAAAAAGAGGAATAAGGTAAAGAAATGGAGAAAAATACGCCTCGTGGGAGAAAAACCAGAAGTCCCAGTTTCCACCGTTCGGGAGAGGAAGTCATTAATGCTTTGACCGGAAAAGGGAAAGGAGTCGGGGGAAAAAGGAGGGGTCATAGGTCATCTAGTCTATTTTCTTAAGGGAAGGGGAAGTACCTTCTTGCGGGTCGAGGGCAGGAAGGGGGAGAGGTGTGAGGGTGGGAAAAGTCCGTTTGACGCCGAACTTTCCCTCTACGACCGGACGTGCTTCGAGCTCGGCCCCGGAAGGAAGAGGGAGAACGTGGAAAGGAGGGGGGCCTGAGGGCCGACTACTTGCCCAGGATCTTGCCGTCTTGGAAGGGAGGGGGGCCTGGAACTCGAGCGAAAATAAAAAATGTACGAAAAGTCAAGGGTTTTTGTTTTGGTTTGTACTGAAGGGGAGGGGAACCCCGTCTCGGTGCCAAGAACTGAATGTCTTAGGAGAAATTGCAGAACCCACTTCTTTTCCTAGGTGTTCCTAGGGGGGCTCCTTTATTCTTTGGATGCCGCGAAAAAAGGAAGAGGACTCCTGACAGAAGAGGAAGTAGGAGAGGGCTGCGTCCATGTCGGTTCCTTCTGGAAGAAACGCTGTGTATCTGTAAGGTTTAAAAGACCCGTCCGGCCGATACGTCAGGGGGGGGGGGAGGGGATGGGCCCGTTGGGAAAACAGCGTGTTTCCTCCCACCCATCGTATCCTCCTCTTTTTCGAAACCCCGTTTTGCCGGGAGGATAGGAGGTTGACTCGAAACTGATTTCGAGGATTTGCATGAAAAGGAAAGGGACCATTCCTAATATTCAGAAGGGGAGAAAATCGGAAAGAAAATTCCGGGGAGCCCCTCCATGAGGAACGTCTGTTCTTGACAACCGGGGGATTCCCTCGACCGCCGGGGCGAAAAGTGGGTTTGAGATGAAAGTGGGGGGGAGGGAGCCCAACGTTTCTTGGGGGAACCTCATCATCGCGCGGGCTTGTATCCGAACGGAGGGAAGAAAAAGTTATCCGTCAAGAGGGATACCGGAAAGGAGGGATCGGCCAATAGAATAGATCCGAAGTGCGGACCTTTTGTGCCAGAAGGAAAAGGGGCGACCTGCGCGCGAAAAGAAAATGATGAAGTAAGACGCACGAGGGGGGGTAACCTCCAACTCAGAGGGCCGTCATCCCCGTCTGGGGGAGAAGATTCTTCGGCCGGGGGGAGGGAGGACCACTTGGAGGAGAAGTGAGGGGAAAGGCATGGGCACGTGCATGGAACGAATCCGTCCGCCCTTTCGGAGGGGGGCGGCGCCTTGCTGCCTGGTAAAAGAAAGAAAGGCGCGAAAGAAGGCGGAGGGGAAGAGGCACCACTTACTCCCTCTCAGAAAAGGCCTACGATTATTTCGGCAGGAAAAGGAAAAACCTTCTTAGACCCTGTTAAAAAAAGGGTCCAAAAGGAAGGAAAAAGATAAAAGAAGCTCACCTACACCTTCCAGCTCCACAGCGGAAAGGGACCATCCGCCGTCAGTTCTCGCTGGGGGGAAAGAGGGGAATGACTCTGTGCCGCGGGCTTCCTCCGAAAAAGCGGCGGAACAGGGCCAAAGGGGGGAGCAAAAAAAAAAAAGAGAAGCTCGCCTACGTGCATTCTAAGGAAAACAACGTCCCTCTCGGGCCCCGGACGGGGGCCGGCAGGGGGAAGACCACCCTCTTCGGGACCGGGCCGTACAGAAAAAAGGGGGAAAGCATAGAGAGGGAAAGAAAACAAGCCAAACCTTCAAGAAGCGGCCTTTCGAAAAGCAAGATCTCGCTGCAGAAAGGGAAAAAGGTGCCGGGAACACACCTACGATCTCTCCTAGTTCACGGTCGTCGAGGGAAGAGGGGTTCGTCCTTCAAAAAAAAACAAAGGTGGGAAAAGACAGGAAAAAAACTCGACCTCACTCCGGTCCGTCAAAAAGCCCCTCTCTCCATATAGGAAACACGCATTACCCCGCCTGTACGCACATCAAGGAAAAAAAGGAAAACTGAAAGAAGGAGGACCCAGGGGGGGGGGGGGGAACCTGGTATTCTGGTTTAGAAAAGGTGCGCAGGTGAATCGCCCGTACCGGAGGAGGAAAGACAAGTATCTCCAACGTCGGTGGCCGAGGAGGGAGGACCTGGAGCCGGATGGGACGGACTACCTCTACTATTACTACTATAGGGAAAAAGGATCTTCGACCCGCAAGGAAAAGGGGAATTTCGCTCTTCAAAGGAAAAAGGGATCAGATGCGAGAGTGAGAAAAGAAAAAAAACGGATCAAACTCCCTACGGGAGGAAGTCTCCTCTTCTATTCTACAAGGTCAGAAAAAAAAGAAACAACAGAGGAAAGAATGGCTGCTAGGAAGGGTCTGCCCCCTTCTCTTATGGCCAGGACGGGCGGCTCGCTCGCCGCGGTAATCTAAAAGAGAAAGGGGAAGGGTTCCGTTCTGGTCATACAAGAAAGGGGTCCTATAAAAGGGAGCGCCGGGGAAAAAGTCACCTCGACCTCTTTTTTAGAAAACGGGCCGCGTGCCATCCGTCAGGAGGAGGGAACCGCCGCTGTTTCGCAAGTATGTCAGAAGGACAGTAACGAAGGAGGAGGCAAAAGGGGAGACTTCGACGATCTCCGACTTTTCCGGCAAAAAAGCGTCGTCCATCGCGTTAGGGGTCGGCAAAGAGAAGGGGGAAAAAACGATGGATGTCGGGTCCGGATCCTCGCATCCTCCTAAGAAAGAGGAGGGGGGGCCATCCGGCTCTAAAAGAGGGAGGAAAAGAAAAGGGGGGGAAGTAGATTATTGATTCCTATGCTCAAACCGGAACCGTGTGCCTACATCGGGAAAAGAAAAAGTACCGTCGATGGCGACGAAGATGTTACGGGGGAAAGGTCGGGGAACGGTTCGTCTTGATGTCCCTTCCGAAGGAAAAAGGGTCGACATCTTGAGCAAAAGCTGGCCGGTTCACAAAAGAAAAAGTGATATCGACAGGTCCAGAAAAACGTCGCTTTGTACGTTTTCGCCCTTTCTGGAAGGAACTTCTTGTCATCATGAGGAAGGTCGATTCTAGTTACGAAGTACCAGAGAGCCTCCGCTTCCCTTTCAAAGAAATACCCCGTCGTTGAAAAACTTCTTTTTCGAGCCAGAGGATATGGGATCGAGAAAGAAAAAAAGGGAGGCGAACTGCTAGATCTTGAAAAAAAGTTGAAATCCGTCCAGGGAAAAAAGAAGGGGATTTCGTCGCCCGCGAGGAGAAGGGGGACGCGAGAAAGGGAAAAATCTGGGGAAGGGAAAGGGGTCGAATATCTTCGTGTCTGAAAGGAAGTTCGATGTAGTCGTATAAGGATCTCTCCCGCCGGGGCGCTTCAGGAAAAAAGAAGGGGTGAAAGAGAGGTGAAGCGAAAAAAAAAGATCACCTTCTCCCAAAGGTAGTTGGTCGGGAGGGGAAAATTCTGGCCGGGCCGGAAAGGCGGTGAACGAAGGAAGTAGAGTCTTTTCCATCTGGGAACGTCGGCGGGATCATCGATGAGGGGGTCCCCTTCTCAGAAAGAAAAAGGGAGGGGACGACCGAGGCCCAGGAAAAAAGTTTCTTGGCGTGGGAGGGTGAATACTACTTAACGGATGCAAAGAAAGAGGAAAAACCGAACACAAAGGGGATAGTCTGGCTGTGCAAGAAACCTTTTTTCTGCATCGCCAAGGAAAAAGGGTCGAACAGCCGCACAAGGGGGGGGGGAGTGTCCAAAATTGAAGGGGGCCGGGAAAAAGTTTCGTTTAGACCTAGCTGGGATCGGTCCTTGTTTTACTGATCCCCCGCTCGTTGCCGAAGGGAGAAAAAAGGGCTGAACGGAATGCGTAATAAAAGAACGCCACGTCGGGGGCCGGGGACCCCGTGGGGGGAGAAGGAGGAGAAGAGGAATGCCCCATCGCCTCAAGAGGGAGATGCCTTCGCACGATCCAAAAGAGGAGGGCAGGTCGGTGCCGTCCCTGGAACTGGAAAAAAGGGGGGGGGGACGGAGTGGGGGGTGAGGCAAGGAGACGTCGGGCTCTTTGTTTGCGAGAGGGAAGCGTTGGCGCGTAGGAGCGGTGTTGAAGACCACCAAGTGCCGGATGCCTCCGCGGGGAACGGGGTGCCGATGACGATTTCTGGGCGGTGAAAAGCGAGGATTTGCAGGAGTGAAGGAAAAGGGGAGATCACAGAAGGAGAGGACAAATGCCGTTTACCCATGCCCCCGGGAAAAGAAAAAGGGCAGTCGGTCTGACAACCGGCAAAAGGAGCTCACCGCCGGGGCTGCCAGAGGGGTACTGGGGGTTCCGCGAAAGGAAAAAAGGATGACTCATTTCCCAGAAAAGCTTGTGATCCGAACGGTAAAGGTCCGCAACGGGGAAAAAAAGAGTCCCCACAAGAGAGATATCCTCGCGGACCTTTATTTTCCAAGTCGCTCGCTGCTGGGGCCCTGAGGGGAGAAGGGACTGTTCAAACATCCAACGAAAAGAGGCATCCCCTGCGGGCGAGCGGGGCGTAAGATTCTGCGGAAAAAAGAAAAGGGAAGACCCTTTCTGATCCGCGCCGGGAAGGGTACAAGAATGGGAGGCCCGCAGGCGAAACGCCCTTCTTATCAGTGCGGGTCTTCACCTCCTGCAAAGAAAGCGGCGGTCACCTCAGACATCGCATCGAAGAAAAACAAGAGGCGTCAGAAACGCGGAAGGGGGAAGGACGGCACCGTAGGGAAACACCGCTGAGACCTGGGGGAAAACGGCTCAAGCCCTCGCCAAGAAAAAAAAAGCGAGTATACACCTTAAAGCGGCGTCATTTCCAGGAAGGGGAAACGCCGTCAAGTTCTCGCTGGGAGAGGGAGTTGACAAGACTAAGAGGCTCCCAAAAAAAATCCTGAGCAAAAGTCGCCCTCTCACCAAAAGGGGAAGCCTCGGCCCCCACGATGAGTCGCCCTACAGTTCGCCGCAAGAAGGCAACCTAAAAACGTCCGAGAAACGTTTGGCCTCGGTTCGTGGAGAAAAGGGGACCGGGCCGTACAACAAGGAAAAGCAGTAAAGGGGAAAAAAAGGAATGGGGGGGGACCAAGGATCCTTCTTCTTCTTGGAAAGATCGCGCTGCAGAACAAAGAAAGCGCGCTGCCAGCCCGACGAGCTCGGAAAAACACAGGTGGAGTGTGAAACCGTTCTCATTTACGGGCCCCGTGGAACAAAAGCCCTGGCCGCGTCCCTCGGGAAAAAGAAGTGAAGGGGGGGGACCGAGCCCCTCCGACGTTGAGAAATGGACCAGCCTCTACGCACGGGGAAAACGCCTTCCTGACGCCGCAAGGGCCGGGTCGGGGGCCGCGCCCCTACGGAAGAGCTTTGATCTCCCTACCCTTGAGGAGAAGGAAAGAATCTCCAACTTCGATTTTGCCGAGTAAAAAAGGGGGGGGGCCAGAAAAAAAAAATGGTGAGGGATGGGATGTATCCGGACGAAAGAAGTTCGCCAGACCGAAGAAGGCGAAGTGGACGACCCCCAGATGAAGAAAAAGGCCAAGAGCTCGGAAAGGGCCAAAGAAAAGACCATTTCGGCATCAAAGAAAAAAGATCTCGCATTTAGAAAAAGGGAGAGGGCATCGTCCTCAGAGAAGTACAGGGCCCTGGAAGGGGAGGGCTGACCCTGCCGGTCTGCCCGCCGTCCTCACTGGATATTGAGGGGCGGCTCTCTCGCGCGTACTGAAAGGCTACAAAGGAGTGCCCGATGAGGAGAAGTTCCTTCTCCCTCCGTCAAAGAAATCGACGCTTGTTGGAAAAAAAAACGGGCCTCGGCCATCCGGAAAAAAAGAAGGGGGGAGGGAACCGTCGCTTTTTCTCCATTATGGGTCCTTCCACGCGACTTCGGGCAAAAAGGAAGCTCCTGGATATTCGACGAGACGCAAAAAGGCGAGCTTAACTCTTTCGGCTCTCACTAAAAAAAGGGCATCGGTGCTCTGTCTTCCCTTGGTGGAAGATCCTCGTCATCCTCCTCTACACGCGCGCAAACCAAAATGATGAGAAGAGATGGCCAGAAGAAAAAGGGAGAGGATCCTTCCCCGACATCCACGGGGGGTAAGAGACCCGATGCCGACCCCTACCAAAGCCAGCCGTCAGCTCTAGTGTTGCCGGAAAGAAAAGGAAAAAAGAGAAGCGGAAAGGGGTTCGTCTTGAGGAAAGGGGACGACGTGTTCCAGTTATTCGACATACGGGAGAGAGAACTACTGACGGAGGGAGGCGTCACCAAGAAAAGGCGGGACGGGGTAAAAGAAGGGGGGAAAAAGGAACTTCTTTTGTTCATCAGATAGAGGGCGAGTTACTAAGTCCCAAAAAAAAGAAACCCGGTCCATCAGCCGACGGAAAAAAAAAGGAGTGCAAACCCTTCAAGGGGGGGGGCGAGCATCCAGTACCGGAAGATCCGAGGCCCGGCAAGGGGGGAAGAGAAAACTGCGAATCTGGGAGGGGGCGTTTGGAGAAAAAGGAAAGGGATGCTTGATTGTCGTCCGCAAGAAAAAAGGGGAAGGGGGCGAAAAGACAGCATCTGGGGGGAGGGGAAAGAAGATCTTCGGCGGCGAAAAAAGAACTTCTGTAGGGAAAAAGAAGAAGGAGACATGCCTCAGAAGCCTTGCGAGGAGGGAAAACTCCGACGTTGGAGAACGGAGAACTCCAGGTTACGGGCGAAATCACCGGAGGAAAAAAGAGCCGTAGTGGGTCAGGGGAAAGAACCAAAGGGGTGCACCTTCTGGAAAAAAACCTGGGCCGTCAGGAAAAGGGGTCCAGTCGGGGCCTGCGTGGAGAAAGAAAAACGAAAGGGAGGTCCCCTTAAAGGAGGTCTGGTCCTCTGTCAGGAAGGGGTTTTGAAGGGAACGTTGAAGAACGACGTAACGGGAAAGAAAACGAAGAACCTTGGCGCAGGCGGTTAGGGAAAAAAAAAGGGCTGCATCTATCGTAACTCTGGAAGGATCTCGAGTTCCTAAAAAAAAAGGATCTTGCCGGTCTTGGGAGGGGAAAAAACCAGATGGGTTGGCCTGGAAAGAGGCATTGTGCTACTATCTGGAAGAAGGGGGTCTTGTACTTCGCCACTACCAGACTCGTTTCCCTATAGGACGTTGTTCGGGGAGGAGAAGTTCGGGGGGAGAGCTTCTAGAGGACGGAAAAGGGGGGGTGATGACCACCTGGTGGGGGGGAGTGATGCTTTGGATTCCTCTAGAGGAAGTGTCCCCGAAGGCCTTCGCAAAAGGGGGGAGGCGCCCCCATAGGTGCCGTCCTGGAAAAGGGCAATGTAGGTGATCCCGTCGTGTCCTATACTTCGGAAGGGGACGATTTCTTTTAGCCTTGGGAGCAGGGGGAGAAAGGTGAGAACCAATCGGTGCCAGAGGGGAGAAGCTGTTCTTGGGGAGTCCGTGGGGAAGGGCGGTGCCTCCGCCAGAGGAGTTTTTGCAGGAGGTAACAGAAGAGGGAAGTCAAACGAAGTGGGGGGGAAGGAGTCAGGAAAAACATGCACTTTTCCCCATAAGGGACGCCCCTCAATGCGCCGGATTCATAAAAAAGAAAAAACCTTCCGCAGAATCTTAAAGGGAAAGAATTTCTGAGGGCCCGTTCTTGGGGAGGAATATAAGACACTTTATCCCAATAGGGGGGTCCCCAGCAGCGGAACTGCCTGTGCTCGGGTCGGCAGTAAGAAGCAACTTTGGAAGAGATCTCAACACAACAACTTATAGGGAGCTTGACCCTTATACGGAAGGGGGCCATAAGTTGTCTGAGGAAAAAGATCAAGGGGGGGGCTGGGGCCCGGAGGAAAAAAAAAAAATCTTGTCTCAGAGCGGAACATCGCCAACTCAGATAAAAGAAAACCTCTGTCTCGTTAATGAATGGAAAAAAAGGTGCAAGCTCCCCTGTGAGAAAGGAGACTGTTCGTTGCATTTGAAAAAGAAATGCGATCCTCGAATCAATCTTCGGACTTGTCGGCGGAAAGAGAAACCATCAGACCTTCGAAAAGGGCCACCGCCCAGAACATCTTCATCGAGAACCGCTTGTGACCCCGTCTCGCACCGAGGTGGTCTCAAAAAAGAAAGACGAAAAAAACGGCTCAAGAAAGAAGAGGGACACCGACGTCTCGTCCGACTTCTCAAAGAAGGGGAGGCGTCAGTTCCAGGACGGCAAAGGGATCTCGCTGGATCGTGCGAAGGAAAAGCGGAGGCAGAGAATCCTAGTCGGAAGAAAGGGCAACAACGGTGGTCATCACACTCTCGGGCAAGCGTTCCTCTCGAAGCTCGCCTACGCATGAGAAAAAACAACGTCCTCTCGGCAACCGAGACGGGGGCCGGACAAGACACAATCGTAAAGGCCGTAAAGGAAAAGCAGTCGCTCTAGGGAAAGGGCCAAGCCCAGACCGCAAGAGAAAGAGATTCGACAAGTCGTCGGGAAACGGCATAGGGTGGGGGGGACAGAAGGGGCACAGCCCTACGATCTCTCCAAGGGAGGAAGGGTCTTCGATGGCCAGAAATCTTCACTTCCATACGCCCCGTGGGGAGAGCCGAAGCGGCCCTAGAAAAAAAAGAAAGGGGGACTCGGCAGCCCTCGAAGGGGCCCCACCTGACCCCGCCTGGAAAAAAAAAAAGTGACACCCCGGGGCAGAAGGGGGGGGGGGGTGGGGGGGGGGGGGTGGGGGGGGGGGGGGGGGGGGGGGGGGGGGGAAAACCTGCCAAGAGGGTTTAGCCGCGACCCACTACGGCGGAAAAAAAAAAAGGGGGGGTCCCGACCAGAGGCGACTTTTCAGAAAAAAAACCAACGTCTATTTTTCCTCTTACTTGAAAAAGAGAGATTCCCTTTCTTCCTTATGGAAACTACTCTACTATGACTACTATCTGCGCGTGAGGCACATTAGGAACGACCCCCATATGCAGGGGAAAAAGGACAAGGATCTCTATGCAAAAGGACTACCATCAATCAGAATACTGTCTTAAAAGGCGGGGTAGATCTCGCAGGAGAAAGGTCTCTTTCTCTTCCTCCCGAGGAAAGGTACTGCTGCTACCCTTCCACGCCGGGGCCGAATCTCGTGAGGGGAAAAGGAAGAGGTACTTCGTCACGAAAAGAAAAATGCTGGTCCATCCTGCCGAAAAAGAGCCGCGGACCCCGTCACCGCGACAGGAAAGTCCAGAGCCCACGAAAAGTCGCTAGGAAAAGGGGAAATTATGTCCGACTACCTGTGTAACAAAAAAGGGCCATCACGACCGAACCTGCCGTGGGAGAAAAGGGTCCGCAACCCTCGAGCTTACGCTGGCGGCGCAAAAAAAGGGGGGGGAGAAGAGGAGAGGGACCGGTTTCCGGAAAAAAAAAAAAGGAAGCAGCCCTACGCGGCGCCCATCTTCGGGAGAGGAGAGGAAAAGAAGATAGATAGCCAGAAAGGGAGTATCCTGCCCCCGACATCCAAAGAAAAAAAAGCTCCACGAGGGACCCCTACCTCGAAAAGGAAGAGAGCGAGGGTTTGCCGGAAAAAAGAGAAAAAAAACCGACGTCGCCGTGGACGACGTGGGGGAAGAAAGACCGGGCGGCCGGGGAAAAAGACGAGCGACTTGACGGGATGAGAAAACCCGGTCACCCATCGTCGGAGCAGCGACCCGGAGGAGCAGGAACAAAAAGAAACCGGGGAAAAAAACAGGGCGAGGGCGAGGGGGGAGACCGCTCTTCCGGGAAGGCGGCAGACCCCCGGGGGTCTAGCAGCCCTTACCGGGGAAGAAGAGGGGGCACTAGACCTGTCGATAGGCGAGATCTGTAACACCGAGGGCGTTGATCCGCCATGGAAAGGTCCCGGCGCAAAACGTCGCGGGGGAGCCTTGTCCGTGCGGCGGAAAAGGTCACTTCGCCGGGTCGAGGGGCTAACGGGCAGATAGTCGTCGGGACGGATACCAGCCCAAAGAAGCCCGCCTTGCGCTTCTGCCGTGAAAAGGATTGTACGGTGAAGCGACCCGTCGCAAAAAAAGAACCAGAAGGACGCCCTCGGGAAAGAACGAAACCAATGTAAGCCGGCACCCCTTCGGACCTTCGCCGTGTCAACCGGGAAGGGAGGGGTCAGGAGGGCGGGATCATCGCGTCTAGGGGGCAAGGGGCACCTTCAGCCGCTCGTTTACGAAAAGGAGAGGCAGGGCCTTGCGCATGGGGGCACGGAGTGATTTGAAGAAAAAAAAAGGACCCCTTGCCCTCTACTACCTGGAAAAAAACGAGGCGAGCTCGTCGTGAAGGAAAGAAAGCTAATGTCCACCATCGTTAAGGGGGAAGAACTTGGAGGCGTGACCGTCTTGGGCTTGGTGAAAAGGGGCCCTGGAACTCGAGCGAAGAAAAAGACTACACGTCTTGTTACGAAAAGGGGGTAACTGGGGTAAATTAAAACGCCGGGGGGGAAAAGGAGGGGTTCTTGTAGGCCGTCGTGCTTACGATGAAAAGAGGATGAACGCCACGTCGTGGCCGAGAGGGGCAAGCCGGGGCGGGGATGCCGCTCAGGAGGAGAAAAGAGGGAGGGCCTCGCACTAATCCAGTCTCGAAAATGGGGAGGGCTGTGCCGTCCTGTAACTTGACGCCGCTGTTGAGATGAGTGTTCCAGAGGACAGCTTGTTTGCGAGGGGGGGGAGGGGGAGCGTAGTTGACCAGGTTCTCATCGTTGCGGGGGCCGAAATAATCGTAGGAGAAATCTGGAGGGAGTCGTGTGCCGATGAAAAAAAAAGAAGGGCCGAGGATTTGCAAGGAGGTGAAGACAAAAAGAGAAAAAAGGGCGGACGGATTCGAGGAAAGAGGCATGAAGACCATGCCCCTTGCCCCAGGCGCCCTCAAGAGACTGCCACCGGCAGATACGCCCCGCCGAGAAAAGGGGGGAGCCGCCCTTTTCGTGGGGAAAGTCCCTCTCCGACAACTGTAGAATGAACTCATGTCCCCAGCAAGAAAGGGGCGGGGGGTGCATGGGACCGAAGGGAAAGGAACTCAACTTTATCCGGAGA
>Ga0179593_1372736_pt1 | contig 22262 bp, 30 predicted proteins | sample CZODoug2_1_08_16_FD_185931 | JGI IMG/M metagenome (GOLD analysis project Ga0179593, IMG submission 185931) | Vadose zone soil fungal communities from Angelo Coast Range Reserve, California, USA - CZODoug2_1_08_16fungal (PacBio error correction) | ecosystem: Environmental > Terrestrial > Soil >...
GGGGAGGAAAAAGAAAGTCGACTTCACTGCATCCGGGGGAAAGGTTGGGGGTGCGAAAAAAACGGGGGAATGTTTTAGGTCAAACGGTGATGGCTTGTGCCTCAAGAGAGAAAAAAAAACGAAATGGGAGGGGATCAGCACAGCAAACCCGGAAAGTCTTGCCAATGGGGGGAGGACGCAAAGAAGAAAAAAAGCGACACCAGCAAAAGTCCAACGAAGACGAACGCTCAAAACGCAACACGGGCATATTTTTTATCCACGTCGGTATCGGAAAAGGGGGGAGTCGGGGACTCGCAACAGGGGGGAGACGCAGCCAGAGTCAAGAGCAAACGAGGGACACAAGAGGGCCAAATCAAGTGGGGGACAGAAAGGCACCTTCAGAGCCACAAGAAATGAGATGCTCAAATCCCTCCAGATCACGGGTCATGTATTGGAGTTAGGAAAGGGGGGGAGAACGGAAGGGGGAAGGGGCACTGGCAGGAAAGAGACACCGTTGAACGAAAAGCAGGGTGAAATAAAAAGGATGGGGACTGAAAACAACCCCACCATAGTCGCTCCTGGAAAAAAAAAACTGCGAATACCCTAAAAAAAAAAAAAAAAAAAAAAAAAAAAAAAACATTCGGCCAGCCGGGAGAAACAAACAACAAGGAAATATGCACCACACCCCAAAAAAGGAAACCCACACCCAAATAAGAATAAAGGGGGGGCCAAACAAAAAAAGCAAAAAAATAGACACCCACCACTACCAAAACCCCAACCAAAAAAAAACCATAAAAACAAAACAACAAAACCAATAAACACACCACACCAAAAAAAAAAAAAAAAAGAACTGACTTGCCGGGGTTATTGGAATTTTTAGTTTGGTATAAGTCCGGGCGCAAAGAAAGCAGGCTGTCGTCCAGGTTCGGAAACAGGGACAGAGGACTCGAACAAAAACGGTGTCGAAGACAAATGAGTAGTTATGAGGACTAGAAGCGCTAGAGACCGAAAGATTAAGGTACCTCTATAAAAAAAGGGTCGCATCGGCCGAAAAATGCGGTGTGGCATGGGGGGCTATGACACGTAAGAGTAAAAAACAGGACTTTCAGGAAAGGCCAGAAGGAAAGGGGGTCAAATGTTTCTGGGACAGGGGGGGGGGGGGGGGGGGTGCAGGAAGAAGGGTGGTTGGGGCAAGACAACGCCCGAAGGAGGAAAAAGAAAAGAAGTGAAAGACCCAGAGTGACGTCAGGGGGAACCGCCTCCAAGGCTTGGGAAGGAGTTTTGGCGAACTTTGGTCCGTCCAGTTGTTGAGTCAACCCGAACACCGCAAAAAGGAGAGCCAGCAACCATTAGGGGGGGGTAAATTGCTAAACAGGTGGGAGGGAATCGAATTGAAGAACCAAGATTGGGTCAGGGTAAGTAGGAAATTTTGGAGAAGCCGGAAATCACGGCCCAAAAGGCGACGGACCTCGGCGTCCTCTTCGTGGACCGCGCAGTGGGCTTGGCCGGGAGAGTGGACATCAACGTCGATTCCATCAAAAAACATGGTCTGAAGGGTGGTAAAAAGGGAAGTCAAATCCGTATTGGCGAAAAGGCCGGCAGGAACACAGGAGTCCCTCGCATCGAGTAAGGAAGTTGGAGGGGACCACCTGATGGATGGGGGGGTCAAAGGCTGTTGGGGGGGGGCGGCCCACGCTCGGCAAAGAGAGAATCGCGGAATCGTGATGAGGTCACTCTCCCGCTTCCAAGATCTTGCTTTCCTAAAAGAAGCCACAATAACTCTTTTTCGGACAAGAGCGCCCAAAAGGAGTTTAACTGACAGGCCAATGAGGAGCCGTATCTTGCAAGAAAACTGCGTTCGGGAGAGAGATCCGGACTCATCCGCGCTAGTCTGAACCAAAAAGGGGTCTTATGAGACAAACACAAAAATGCCCTCGTCACAACTTCATTGAAGACGCGGTCAGGAGAGAAGGGCACACAAAAACGCAAAGAAGGGAACGAAAACTCAAAGAAGAAGTTCAAAAGAAGGAAAAGGAACATAAATCCATAACCCAAGAGAGTCCCCATTCATAAGATCTCAATCCAGCAACTTCAATAGCGTATTAGGGACGGAAAACCCAAATAGACAGAGGGAGAGGGACTACGAGGGGAGGAAAAACAAAAAAGAGCAGAAGAGTATACAAAGGGACTGAGGCGTCCGCCAGAGGAGTTCCGATGACGAAGCGACAAGAATGGTCCAAGCAGGGTAGCAAAACAATTTTTAAAAAAATAAGAGGGGGGGGAGAGATGGGAAAACTCTGTCGAGGGTCAGAAAAGAAGGAGAGGGAAAACGGATTTAAAGAAAAACCAACAGAGCGAAAGAACCGCTTCCAGGAGGGTATTTAAGGCTTACTTCCTCAAAAGTTCATGAGAAGGAAAGCAAACAGGACCGGAGAAAAACGACATCTCAATCAGGCCAGATCCGCAAGAATCAAGAAAAGGTATCGGCAGCGAAGACGCCAATTAGAAATAAAGGGGACCTGGACAAATCAAGAACGCACTAGTGACAGTGATTAAGAGTTGGGTTACTGGCTCTCCCGTCTATTCGCCAGGAAGGAAAAAGGGTAGCAAAAAAAGAAAAAAGGCGCGCAGGGAACCAAAGCAAGGAAAGTACATAGATCACGACTGAGCTGGCGACAAAAAAACTTCCAGGCAAATAGTTTCTACCGTTAGATTCATCATTCCTCTCGAAACTGGGGGGAGAGGGGACAGGCGAAAGAGAAAGCAACGGAATGGAAAGGGAACAGGAAAGGGGACCGCCAGCCGAAACCAGCAACGGTTTCTAAAGGGAGGGTCTGCTAGTAAAAAAAAGAGGAGAACGACAGATTGGGGTGGAGGCAGTAGGGAGGGGGATAATACAATGCAAAAAAAAAAAATAGAAGAAGATACCGGACGGGTTCTCTCCCCAAATCGATTAGGATGTCATATCGAACGCACCGAAACGCTATAAACCAGAGGGGATGGTTTTGGGGGTTTTTGTAATGTGGAGGTGGGTTGTGGGGGGGGGGTGGGGTTGGTTTGGGGTTTTTGGGGTGTTGGTCAATGGGTGGGGGTTGTGGGGGGGGGGGGGGTTTGGGGTGGGGGGGGGGGTGGGTTGTGGTGGGTAAAATTGTGTGGGGGGGGGGGGGGGGGGGGGGTGGTGGGGGTTTTTTATAGCAAGGAAAAAGCGACCCGAGAAACCCTTAGAACCTGGCAGCCAGGCGAGGGGAAACTAATCTTCCATGCCCAATGGTGCAGGGCAAATAAAAAGAAAATCTACTAAGATAGACGGCTTGGGTCGGACGGGGGGGAAAAACATGGCGGAAAATGCCAGAAGGTCGGTAGATCCGGCCGATCAAAATGACTCTACACCCAGAGAATCCAAACGGGCAGGAACGTCTCACACGGTGACAAAAAGAAAAAAAGCAAAAGAAGTGGGGCACAGCCAGGAGCGCCGTGAAAAAAATCTGTCCGACCCGAAAATAAAATCGTAAAAAGGGGGCCGAAATGCTTTTTAAACACGCTAAGGCCTTGGCATACATCGTAGGACCGGTCAAAGTCAAAAAGCTTGAAAGATGGGGAAGGGGAGGCAAAAAAAGAGGCTTTGTACTTGGAAAAAACCGAAGTTTTAAAGGGTGGCACCGCAGGGACCTTCTCAAGGCGGAGCAGAGGACTCTTCACCCTGCAGTGGGGAAGGGAACGCGAAAAATGAAGAAGGGGAGGTAAAGGTAGACCATGAGGACCAAACGAAGAAAGGCATTTTCAAAACAAGGACCACAATCGCAGACACGGAGAGAGGGAATCATACAGGACGCTCTGCGCGCCTCGGGGGGGGCACCGAAAGCCTTAAGCGTAGACAAAAAAAGGAAGGGAATTTCCCCAGGGGGGGAAAAGTCAAGGAAACGCTCCGAGGGAGGACGAATGTTCCAAAGTAATAAGGGAGCAGTCTTCCCAGAAGAGGAAAAGGACCTTACCCGAGATCTCAACAACAACGGGGGGGGGGAGTAAAAGAGAAAGAAGAGGTTGGGATTGGCATTGCTTAGGGGAAGAGTGGAGAAAGGGGACGGAAGAAGCTCAGAGAAAAGACAATCTTCCATTCAGTCAATTAAAAGGGGAAGGTCCGCGGTAAAGGGGGCGGACGGAATTTCTTTGGCAGGATACAGGGAAGAGTAGGGAAAAAACAAGGAGAGAAGGGATATCATCCGTGGAGAAATGACAAAAATCGCAGTCCTGTTGGGGCGCAGATGCTAGAAGATAGGCCTTAGGCGTTGGGCGCGAGCTGAAAAAAGACGAAAAATGGTGGACTCACGGGGGCGGGAACAAGGGAAGGATAAAAAGAGAAGGGGCGATTAGGTAAAGAGTACACGGTAAAAATAGGGAACTGGGTCAAAATAAGATGTCGCGTGAAATAAGGGGGGGCCTGGATTTGCAATTGGGGGGGGGGGAAAAAAAAAAGCGCTAAGAAGGGGAGAAAAGACCGTATCGGTGTCAAAAAGGGGGTAACGAAGAGAGAAAGCTGTTGAGGGAGGGAAGGAGTAGGGAAGGAAGTTACTAGTGGATGTGGGCCAAAGAGAAAAGGACGTGATCTGAAGGGCTCAGAGGGCAGCGGGGGAATTCCGGTTTAAAAAGGTCAGGTGGAAGGAGCCAGGAGAGGAAATCACATAAAAAGGAAAAACCAAATCAAACGAATACGAAAAAGAAGAGAAGAAGATTGTTGGAGGGGGGGGGTTTATTTGCGCGGAATTTCAGGGGTGACATGGTCCTTTGGGACTAACGACCTGGAAAACTAACGGGGCAGGGCATTTTCGAGAGCGGAGATAGCCAAAGCTGGTTAGAGCAGGTTGAGTGCTCCATGAAAGACTGACAGGATGGAGGCCTCATTCGCGTGTAAGCGGAAGAGCTAGGGAAAGCGCGTGGTGGGGATGTGCCTAAAGGAGCCAACGCGGATAAGTCGGGGAAAAAGGGTCGTTGGTGAGCAGAGGGGAGGCATTTCTATCAAAATTCGGAAAAAGGTGGAGGGGGTTAGACGGCTGGGAGAACTCTAGGACTGGGAATGGACGAACCGGGACGGGGAATGTGAACTATCAGTCGAGTAGAATAGGAACGAAGACGGTCGAAACAGAGCTAGCGTTGTATCGGGCATAAGAAGTCGGCAAAATGCGGTGAGGGTCCGTGGCAGGTGGCGTCGTAACGCTCTAAAAGAGAATGCGGAGGGGACAACCTGACATTCAAGTAGAGGGAGACTGAACTGGAGAGATTCAAAATCGTAAAGAAGAAAGGAGGCGGTCCAGGGAAGGAAAGGGGGGCACTACGGGTGAGGGGATCGGTCGGAAACGGGCTGAAGACAGGAAATGGGCTTCTAGTGCTTTCGATCCTGGGGATGGCTATTGAGCTTACGGGTGAATACGTTTTGTAATTTGGTCAGAGCGTAAACATGGAAGGGTGATTACTCGCGCAAGGAGGCTCAAATACAACTTAAGAGGGGCGAGAGATTGGAGGTGTAAATCAAAAGGGACCTTAAAAAGGTCGAAAGCATGGGCTCGGTCAATGTCGTTAATAAATTGGGGGTCGTGAAATTAGCGGATGCGAAAAAAGAGGGGAAACTTGCGAGAGAGGAGGAATTGGGTCGGAGCCTGCAGAATCTGTTCTTTTTTTGTGTGTGTCCGCTTTCGGAAAGATAGCTCAATCCAGGATGGTTCGAGGGAGGGGGTTCGGAAATAAAGGAGGGGAAAGTTGAAAGGGTTGAGGGAAGGGGAGGAAAATTGGGCGAATACAGAGTGGATTAAAGTTTGGCGGTTGTTAATGGACATGATGGGCAGGATTGGATCGCAGTGTCAGGATGCGTGGGGGGGGGGAGGACCCTGAAACCAGCAAAAAGCGTCTCAGAGGAAGGGGAAGGAATTGGGGGGGGGTCGGGACTGAAGTATGGGCATCTGCTTAGCGCAGGCGACAAGAATGCGTTAAACTGACGACGCCAGTGGCAGCCAAAGGCGCGAAAGAGAGACACTGAGACTCATTGGAAAGAGATCAGGGGGTGGGTGACAAGGAAATGAGTGAAAGGAGGGAAAAAGAACGACGAGTAGTTTTCAGACCAATATTGAAAAGATGGTTATTGTGCCCAAAGACCAAAATCTAGTTGGGAACAATGGGAGGACAGAACATAGATTTTCTTGAGGTGGGCAGACCGGGAGGTGCTCATACTGGGCGGGGGAACGAAAGTGGCAAAACTTAAACTTAGAAGGGATTAAGTCAAAAAATAAAAGTTCAACTTGAGAGACAATGAAAATGACGATGCACAAGAGGGATCAAATGGGGCAGGCTATTAAGAGGCATTTAAGACACATAAAGGGGGAAAAGTGGAAAATGGTTGGTCAACTTTGGCATTATAAATGGGGAATAAAAAAGGAAAAAAACAGTGGTGGCAAACATGGGATGGTTCGTTGTAGAAGAAAACAGGAGTAACTTCGCAATAAACTCCTGCAAAGCAAGGAGGGGGGGGAGGACAAGCGGGAGAGAGTTGCCTGAAAGGCTGTCGTGACAGAAGAGGGAAAGCTACCAACAACATGTCCCCAGATAAGGGGGGAAAGTTGGAAAAGAAACGCTGGACAAAAACGGGAAGGCGGTAAAGTTCGGAAATAACAGCAGACGACCACTCTTGAGTGACAATTTCGTTGACAGGTGGGGGAAAGAGAGGGTGGTCCTAGAAGGAAAGGTTCTTGACTCAGCTCAAGAGCGGAACCCTCCTTAGAAAAATACAGTGATGAATCCCAGTCTTTCCTCTGTCCCCGGGGGAACGCCTGAGGGGGGGGAGGGGGAAAAGACTCTTTGAGAGGGAAAGGGGAGCAAAAGAAAGAAAGAGAACGGGGAAAAAGAAGGGGAAAAGTAGTATTAGGGCCTTGCAGGTGAAGTGGTGTTTCAATTTCCGGATCAAGAGACTAAGTTGGGGTTAGGGGAGAGGGGAGGGGGGTGGACGTCCGGGGGGGGGGGGTGGTTGTAGGCGCATGAAGGGACAAGAAGGGTACGAAATTCACAAGAGAATTTGAATGACAATTGAAGGGAAAAAAGGGCAGGTAATCAACGTGCCTAATACCCTAGAAAAATGAACAAAGTGATCGAGGTGGGAGCAAGAGGCAAAGGGAGGGGGTGCGCTGAAGGTTACTAAAAACGCAGAACAAATCACTGTGAAGGTGGGGGGTGGGCCAAAAGCAACTAGCATTACAGTGAAGGAGGGGGAGGTTAGAGGAGAACGGAGAAACACGTTCAAATAATAAGGGGATCCAAAACCTGAGAGACAGGGGGGAACGTTTAACGCTTCATCTCGGTAACGGAAAAATTGTTAGATTTGGAAATCAAGTCGTGTTCGGCGGAAGACCAATGGGGGGGGGGGGAAAAGCAAAAAGGGGAGGGGAGATCAAGCAAATTTCTTGGTCTCGAAATCAAGAAAACACCCCACCGACCAAAACACAGCAACCTTTTGGGAGGGGGGAAAAAAGGGCCAAGAGACGGGATCTAATAGAAGTGAAATAATCTATCAGACAAACAACGGGTAATAGAGATGAAAGAAAAAATCATCAGGACCAGGGTGGTTAGAAAACCTGATTTTGGGTCTTGGGGTGGAGGTGAAAGACCTCGGACGAAGGACGGGTCGGTATGAAAAAAAACCCGAAGGGGTCACAGTTGGGGAAACCATAAAGACACCAGAGGCCAAAAGAGTACACGAGACGAAACGAACTCCAGCGGAAAAACTGTCATTTGGATCACACTCTTTAAAAGTGAACGGTTAGGCGGTATAAAACAAGGTCTCCCGCATAAAGAAAAAATTAAGCAAGGGGTCACGATGAAAAGGAAAAGTGTAAAAAGCGTGGTTTAAAAAGAGGGGAGCGCAAACAACCATGGATGTTCGCAAAGAAAAGAAAGGAAGAGCAAGGTGAATGGTGAAGGGATAATGGAAATTGGAGAGTTTCGTGAATGTAGGAACCAGACCCGTGGGGAAGACGCGCAAAAGGGGGGGGGCAACGGAAAAAGGCTCTCCTGCAACCAAAAACACCGGAGTTCGTCAGGGGACACACCCACGGTAGACAGAAGGACCAAAGGGAGCGTCTCAAAGCAGGAAACTTAATTTTCCAGAAAATGAAATACCGGAAAAAAAGGTTTAAGACTCGTCCCGTGCCCTCTATGGGCAGTGGGGGAGTGGGGGATCAGAGAAGAGAAAAATCAACCGCGGGTCCAAGGGGGGGCCGCGGCGTACAACCTGGAAGAGGAAATAGGAAAAAAAGACAGGATCATAAGGATTGGAAGAAAATGGGGTATGCTCGCCAAGAAGAGAAAAGGGAAAAGGAACTAGGGATCTATACACTCCGCGAATCAGTGCAAACCAGAAATGGGGGATTCAATAGGACCGATAAAAAGGGACCGCCGTACGTGTTAAGAAAATCAACCTTTAACCGTTATCCTGGGGCCCAGCTGTGCATAAATCTTCAAACACCGGCAAAAGACAGCAGTGAATAAACGAGCAAGAGATGGCCCAGAAAAAGTGCGTAAGGAATATTGTGGAGAGCTGACAAAAATACTGGTATTCTAACCCTACCCCTGCACTGTAGACGAGAAAAAACGTCTGGTGTGCCTTTTTAATCAACAGGTTTATAAGGGAGGGGGGGAAAAGTTCCATTGCAGGAAAAAAGGTGTGTGAAGGGGGAAGGGAAAATCCAGAACCTGCAATGAGGAAGGCGGGTTGGGTGTCAAGAATTCAGGGGACGCAGCAGTTGACTTGGCGGCCGATTTTGCAGCCGCATACACTCCTGTTTGTCCAGTTGGGCCAAGAAGGGATCCGTAATTGAAGAAGCAAGTGGCGACGCACGAAAAAAAAGACTGGAAAGAGGTTAGGGGGGTAAAAAAAAATCGATGTCAGCGCATTTGCGACCTCTCCCCGTCGCCGGCTGGTCAGGGAAAGGGGAACGGGTCCCGTAGTCTTCGTAAAGAATCCTAAGGAGGCAGCTTAAAGAAGTAGCTGAAAATGAGGGGAAGATTGATGGGCGAGGGAGAAGGCAGGAGGCGGTAACAGGTCCGCGCAGCGCAAGTCTCCTACCGAGAGCCCGACGCACACGGTCTCTCCTGCGCAAAAACATGCAATTCCTCCGCGCAAATCGAAGGAAAGCGTGGGAGAAAACTCAGGCTGGGGCAGCACAAAACCCGAAAGAACGGAAGGGGGGGGCGCAGCGATCTGAATCAAAAATCACCGCAACTCAAAATCCAAGATGGCCGTGGGAAACCAAGGCCTCCGCTCGTCAGAACCAGCATTCAATAGCGGGGTACGGAAAAAGAAAACAAGGGAAAAAGCTGAGAAGACGATCTTGGGAGGGAAGAACGCAAAAACTAGGGGGGGGAGGCCAGCAAAATAACGCCAAGTGCTACCGCTCGCAAACAGTGGACAGATCCTAACCGCAGAAAAAGGTTAACAGAGGGAAAAAAAAAGGTAATTTAAAGGAAGTACTGGAAGGGAAACACCGAGTGACCCAGCAGGATCATACACTTAACACCACCAGACAAGAAGAGTTATTCAGGCCAGGGGAGAGGAGGAAAAGGACAAAAAGGAGCGAGGAAGGGAAAAAAAAAAAAACGACGAGAACCGACAAGAGAAACGAATAGAGAGAGGAAAAAAAAACTTTCAGTCTTCTTCATACCAGGGGTAAATGACCTGGTAAACAGCAAGAACGACGACTGTGGAAACTGCGAAAGAGTTTGTGAAAGGGGAAGCTCACCGGAAAGGGGCGAGAACCAAACATTAGGGGTCACAGAAAGCTCGAACCGATGAAGTCTCGGGAAAGACCCCATGGAAGCGACAAAAGTTGTCGGGGACTACTCCCAAAAATTATTCGTCCATAAGGTTCGACACATGTCTCGTTTCAGCAGGACGATTACAGGTGTGATAGCATCAAGGAAAGAGAAAGGAAAAGTAGCCTTACACAACAAACCCGAAACACAAAAAAGGTTGTTACTGAGTGCTCGAAGACGGAAAAAAAATCTCACAAAGAGACAAGGATTGTGGGGTGACAAGAGAGAGGGGGGGGGGGGGATCAGGGTAAAAGAAAAACGTCGCTCAGTAGAACGAATACGCGAAAATAAAAGGGAGAAGTCCGCCTGCTACTTTTCTGATCATAGCGAAACCTGGGGGGACTCAACCAGAGGGGCTTCAAAGGGAGAGCCATTAAGGAGAGAAAATCATGTAGGGGAAACGGGCAAGGTAATGAAAAAAGACACGCAAAATAAACATCCACGATCCCAACTCTCGTAGAAGCGGGGCGCGAAAGGAAGTGTGGAGGGGAGCAAGCAAGGGGAGGTGAACTGAGGGAAAAGCTCAGAGAAGGAAAACAAGACCGCCAACGGCAGAAAAAAAAAAGTGCGAAGCACGAGGGAAACCTGGAAGATCACGCAGGAAAAATGGTTGTGGCCCAACGAAAGGGACGAAAGGAAGAGAAAGAGGAAGAAACTGCCCAAAACGGAAGGACGTTGCCGCAATGCGGGTGGGTAATCTTGGGTTCTCCCATCGGAGGACCGGTGAACAAGCACTAAACCAATGGGAAAACAGAAAATTAGGGAAAGGCGGAAATCTCAGGCCTTGGCGGTGACAAAAGGACAGGTTTCAGGGTACGGTGAAAGGCTGATGCCGCTCAAGCGAAAGTGGGGAGACCCTCAAAAGATCGGTCGCAGCACGGAGGCATCAGAAGAAAGGAGCGTCGAAGGATGAAATAAAAAATAGGCGACACAGCAAGAAGAACATCACACGAAGACTCCACAGGAGACGCTGGGAACTAATAGCCGGCCAGATTCCGTCTTCAACCGGCGGAAAGGAAAAGGGAAAATCGCTCCGATTGCTGGTCGGTGTCGAAGGATGGTCGGTCCCCCATCGCCATAAGCGGAAAAACCAATCAAAAAGGGGCAAAAAAAAGAAGCTCGAAAAAAAAAAAAAAAAACAAAACTCAGAGGAAAAAAAAATGTTATGAATGGAAAGCCATTGCGTAGGGGGGGAAGAGGGGTAAAGAGAAGGTCCGACACAGACGACTCGCAAAACTGCAGTCCACAAAACTTATAGGGGAGGAAAGGGAAATAAGGGAACGCGGGTAACCGGAGGCTGCGAAAGGTCCGACTTTGACTGGAAGAGTCAGTGGATGACAGCGGGCCGTGGGAGAAGTGCGCTTGTGGGGGCAGGGGAAAAATAAGGAAGAGAGAACAGCTGCAGGAGAATGTCTCCGAAGGGGGGGTCAGGGGGAGGAGGTAGGACACTTGACTGATGGCCAAAAGGAAGCGGCGACGAAGGGGAGTCCATCAGGCGGAAAACGGAAAAAAAAGAGGGGTAAAAAGAAGGGAGGAACGCGGTGAACTAATGGCCTGGATGCAGAAAATTGGGTTTATACACGGTCCTACCGATTTTAATAACTAAAATAGCGGGTGGGAAAAAAGCAGGTAAGCAAGGGATCAAAGATGATTCTCAAGGGGGGGGAGAGGAAAGATTTTTCAGTCAGGAACTACAGTTTGGGCCACTTGGAGTCCTGAAGGGGAGAAAAAGGGGGCGCTTGTCGGCTTGTGGGCAGCGTGGCGGGGGGAAGATTTATTTGGGGGGAGAGCATGATCGACGTGAAGTCATAAAGGGGGGAAAGGGACGCACGCCAAAAAACATATAGAACAACAAAAAAAATACAAGGGATATGGGAAATGGAGGGGGGAGGTGTCTTCAGAAGGGACGGGGACTGGAAATTCCCCCCCACCTACCGATAACCACACACCCATGGTACCGGGTCTCAGCAGGGGACCAGCGAGCCCGGTATTAGGACGACCATGGCGATAAGCAAAGGCGTCGGGGTGCGAGAGTGCAGATGAAATCGGGGGACTGGCTTCGGTAAAAAAACTGGGGGTCCAGAGAGTCGCGCAAACGCATGGGTTGGGGGTAAGGGTTCAACGGTACCCCGGGAGATAGAGAAATGAACAAGAGAGGTTATAAATTGGCCGGGGGGGTAAACGTACACATATAAAATGGTTTTCGTTGGGTGATAGGGGACAGAATACTTCATGTAAATGGAGTACACCGTGGAGGGGACGAAGTTCGCAGTTATGATCACAGATGGGGGGGGCGAAAGGGGGGAAAAAGGCCGAACGAAAAGGAAGAGGCATAAGAGTTTGGGGATTAGGTCAGGCGAAAGGTACCTGCTTGCCAAAAGTGCTATTGAGAGCGGGGCTTCACAACGGGCGCCGGGGAAAGGGGAAAAAATGAATTGGGAGGAGATCAGAACGAAAGGGGGAAGCAGAGGCCAAATATTAATCGTGGGGCGTTTGAGAAACCGCTGTTGTAAAAAGGGGGTAGCAGCGGGGATTTTCGGGGGAATCGGAGAACTAAGGACCAGAGAAATGGCGGAGGATGAAAGAGCAGGATTCGAGGGGGGGGATTGGCGGTTTACTCTTGTTTGAAATTTGCACACAGGGGCAACTTGGGATGGGAAGGGGGGGATTATCATTGCCCCGGAAGGGATTTGCGGAGAGAGGATGTGTGAGGGGTGAAGGAATAGGGAAAGGAGCAGACCGGGAAGAAACAGATCGGCAAAGTCCGGACGTTTAAGAAATTGTGGTGCCAGACTTTGAAAAATTAGCGTGCGTTGAGAATGAGGGAAACTGCAGGGAAAAGAGATGGAGGAGTGGCGGAGGGGGCGCAGAGGGGAAAAAGGGGGAGTGGTTGTGGAAGCGGACGGGAAAGATCGCTCCGAATGTCCAAGGGGCGTTTGGTGTGTCAGAAAAAGAAGAGCCTTGAGGATGGATGGAAGTCTTGATTTTTAACCGTGAAAGAAGGGGGATTTGACAGGGGTGAACGTGTTTTCAGTGGCTTATTTTTGGAAGGGTCGTGGAGCGCAAGTGCAGGGGAGCGTGGTTGTTGCTAAAAGAAAACTCGACGGTACCAGAAGGAGGGACGCTGCAGGGGTGGTGCAAGACTGAGATACATATTGTGGTAGTAGGCTAGCGGGAGGGCCGCGCTGAATCGTACGGACGAAAATCAGACAAAAAGGAGGGTAACGAGAAAAAGAAGAGAGTCAAGTGGGAGATAAATCTGGAAGAAAACTACTGAAGGGAGTCGTTAAGGAAGACGTAGAACTGGGGTTTACTTCAACATAATGAGGAAAGAGCTTGGCTAGTTGCTAAAAGATAGCCAAAATAAGAGTGTTGGGGGAAACAAGAACTGACAGACTAAAAATATGGTCGTGAAGTCGGGAAGAAACGCTTTAAACTTGGTTTACCTGCATGGGCACAAACATTGCAAACATTCTCTTGATTCGCGGAGGTGAAAAGAGCCTGAAAAAAAGGAAAACTGATGACAGACGCTCAAACTCCAATATAATTAAGAAAGACAGCAGAGGTTAAAGTCTTTGATGCTAAGAGTTCCTGAAAGGAAGGAAACCTACAGGGGGTAAAAAGGGGTGGGGGGGGGTCCAACAGGTCAAAGGGGAAGTGTTACACCGAAAGGGGGGGGCTGGCGCTTCTAAGTGGCGGGTTCAGTGGGGGGAAAACACCTGAGGACAGAGGTAAAAAAAAAAGAAAAAAAAAGGAAAAGCGGGAAGTGGCAGAGGACAGAGCTAGTATTAACAATTAAGTCGAAGGCGGGGGGGAAAAGCGGGTCTTCACAAACCGGCGCCTACAGACGTTTTGACCAACGTTGGGAACGAGGGCAAAGGCACCAGAAGGTCACTTGTAGAGGAAATCGCCTCCCCAAAAAAGGGAAAGGTTGGGGGACACGACTCAGGCCGTTGGGAGAAATTCCAATTCGGTCTGGGTGGGGGTATTCACGATGATGGGGTCAATATAAAACTTGAGTCCTGGTGGGGGGTGGGGATTGCCTCTTGGTCAGCGCGTGTGAGTTAAGTGGCATGGTCGAGGAGCATCTTTATCGAAAGGAAAGGTAAAGAAGCTTTGGGAGAAAGAGGGGGGGGAACGGCTTAAGGGGAGAGGTGGGGTAAGGAAGGAAAAGGCGGGAAGATAGTTCTTGGGAGGGGGAACAAACTGAGGGGTGTGGGGAGAAGAGGGGAAGGTAGCAGGGAGAAGCGACCAAAAGGATGGGGGGCGAGTAAGGTGGGAGGGGAAGAGGTCACCGGAGGGGAAGACGAAGAGCGAAGAGGCGAAGGTATGAAAAAGGAGGGCCAAGTGAAGACGAATAGGCCAGGGTGGGAAAAGGGGGAGGGGGAGTGCTATAGAAGGAGAAGGGGATTGGAGAGACGAGGGACAAACGAAGAAAGAAGAGACGGTAGTAGGAGTGAGGGGGGGGGGATATTCAGTGGAGGGTGAGCGTAGGGGGAGGAAGGGCTGGGGCTGGGGTGGGGAAAAAGATAAAAAAGAGGAGGGAGGGGAAAGAAAGGAATGTGAGGGGCGGAAGTGGAGAAGGGGAAAGGGAAAGGAAAGAATGTGGGCCAGGAGCTGGGGTAGAGGGGGAAGGGGCTGGGGGAGGAGAGAGGAGCTCCTCGGATTTGGCGGGGCGCGCGCGCGCGAGCGAAAAAGAAAAAATCCGTAGCAAACAAGAGTTCTGATCCACTGTTTAAGGACCGTCAAAGGATGGACGGACGGGGGCGGGAAGACGCGAAGAGGGGGGGAAAGTCTCCAAAAAAAAATGCCAAAATAAAGGCACGGAGGAAATCATGTTGAGGGGCGAAGTATTGACATTCCTGCCTGTAGGGGGTTGCTGGTGCCTCTATAACCAAGAGGGGGGGGAGAGCATTTGAAAAGCCGAGGGGTTGGGGTCAGAACGAATCATTTTTGGTTAAGGAGGGCAAAGTGGAAGGGTTGACACAGTGAACGTCGTAAAAAAAAAATGGGGGTAAGGAAAGACGGTCTCAACACTGCATATGACTAGCACATAAATGAATGGCGGGGGCTTTTAAAAAGAGTCACAAGGAGGGGATGAGAAGAAAGTTCCTCACAACGTCAGAAGTGAAAGGTGGAATGAGGGAAACAGAGTGGAATTCGGGGGTGGAAAAAGGGTTCTGCGGAAAGTTTGAAAAGAACAAAAACAAAGGGAAAGCGACGTGGATCAAAAAGGCCCGTTCCTGGAGAGCGATTAATGGAATTAGTTGGGAAAGGCTTTGGGGCTGGTAGTCCCAGGGCTCTACAAGTGGCACAGAATGGTCTTTAGGCAACCTAAAAAGTCGTTCTAACGGTTGACGTGCATCCAGAAACCGACAAAAACAAGTGTTTTAAGAAAGGGTGAAACTTAGCAGGGCAGCGATAGTAAGCACTAAACTACCCAAAACACGGAGGAGAGAGAGGGGTATGAGGCTGAAGAAAATCAAAGGTGGGGGGAAAAAAAAAAAAAAAAAAAACGGTGTTCGAAACAATTGCTGGTTTTGCGTTAGGCTTGCCCCTCATGCAGGGGGAGGGAAGAATGGACGTGGAGGGTCAAAATCATTCACAAGCGGACCAGAGGGGAAAAAGAGAATTACGAAGACGAAGCCCTACGAATGCGGAGGTCGATAATTTTGTGAGGGAACCACGTCTGGAAGCTGGATAGGTCCCACGGTCTCAAAGCGGCCGGGTCCACGCGTGCAGGAGTGCGAGGGACAACTTCAAAGGTGAGAAACTGGGAGGAACACGCGGGGGGACGCAAATAACTCCTGTTATAAGGTCTCGCAAAGAAATACATACGGCATGTTATAGGGCTTAAGAGGGGGACTGGGTGAGACCGGAATTTTCATGACTGGCGGGAAACAGGACGTTTGAAAGCAAGAAACCTGCATGAACAAGTGGGGGGGGGGGGGGCGGGGGGGGGGGACGTCACACACAACGTCATGCCTTACGGAACACAGATCCAGAACCACTTCTCAAAAAAAACGGAAAGGACAACATTAAGGATGCCAGGGAATACGTCGCAAAATTCACAAAGGAGTCTGGCGTTTTAAGGGGGTTGAACATTCAGCCAAACAAGCGAAGGTCAAGACCACGGAGTAAAAAGGGACTAGAACGAAAGGGGGGGGTGATCAGAAAACGTATTGTTTGATACAGGAAAGGTAGGTGAGAGGAAAGATCGAAACTGAGAACAACGGAACGCGACGTGCCAACGCAGAATTTGTGGCCTTAGGAGCCCCGGACTAATGGAACAGGTATAAAAGGTACATTGCAGCAAGGACTGGCCAAAACCGTAGATGGGGCGCCATGGGGTGTGGAAAGAAAGCTGCGCCGCGATACAGAAGGACCTGCAAAGGGAAACCTATGGCCTCATTTAGCGCTTGGGGAGGGGGGGGGGGGGCGAAATGCAATACAGTGTGGTAACACCCCGCCCACGGAGACGCGAACAAACACATTCGGGGGTTGATTGTTAACATTGATAACGAGATTTGAAAAAAACAAAGGTGGTCCTTAAAACTTGTAAAGTTGGAATAAAAGAAAGAGAAGCTGCCATTAGGACTCCGCTTAGCGCACTTCCTTGGAGGCTATTGAGCGACAGGGGGAAAGTGCGAAGGAAGAACTACAAGAGGAGAAGGTTGGCCATGCAACACTGGAGTAAAACCGTAAGGGCGCAAAAGCAACAAATCAAGAGCTGGGAAGTCATGGGAAGTTCTCATTTGTACTCGCGGCGGCGGGGGCTAGAGTTGGTTCGGGGGAACCTCGACCCGACGCTTACCTCAAGCGTCTGAAGTGGAAAAAAAACGTGTAGTAAATGAATCAGAAGCGCTGCAAGACAAAAGGGGAGGAGGGAAAGGGGGGAGAGTAAAGCCGCACCGGAGGAGCCAACGGCAGAGCAGGCTTGAATAGCGCCCTCTCAGCAAACCTCAGGGCTCGGCCCTGAGAACACAAAGACACGCCGACATAACTCTTAAATTGGCGGGTGATGGGGCGGCCAACGTCAGAGAGATATATAGGAGCGCGGGAAAAAAGCGCAAGGGAAGGGGGGGGGGAACGCACAAAATCCTTCGAAGGACAGAGAGAGGAAAGTAATTACCAGGAAGGAGCCACCTCTCCAAATACAGAGGGGATTGGCACAACATCCCGCTCTTCAAGATCAAATAGGAGGGAGGAGGAGGGGAACAACACGCCAAATTACTGGGGAAAAAGATGTAGGTGGAAAGCTTCTAAAAAAGAGCTTCTGGCTGGCAGCAAAAAAAATTAAGTCACGCACCTAAGTTTTTTAAACTATTAACGAAGATAATGAAGGAAAAAACAGGGTATTAACGTAGTGGACCAGTCCTATGGAAATCAGCGATCCTGGACTCGGGGACACCCAGCATAAAGGAAAGCCCGCTTCAGGGAACCCCAGCGAAGGCAGACTTCCCTCAATCAAGGGACAGACCTGCAGGTCAACCGACGGTATCAACAGCACTCTCCAGGGCTCACCAGACCAAGGGAAAAGGGAGAGTGTTCGAGTGCCCGAGATTAAAACGAAACCTAAAAAGCCAGAAAAAGAGGGCCAGAAGAGCGAGAGAACCGGGACCGGGTCTTGGGACGGGGGAGGTTATTGAAAAAAGAGAAGAAGTTTGGCAACGGCAGAAAGACCAAGATTTGCACGCGTAGTGTCACCGCGAGCGACAAGGAAAGCCGGGAATCGAAGGATAACAATGGCAAGCAGGAAACCGACCCGTCCAGGGACTTTATCAAGGGGGGGAAAGAAAAGAAAACACGGCGTGCTGACTGAAAAAAAGAAGGGAGACGGGCTCAGGGAATAAAACTAGGAAGAAGAAGGGATCAGGAATGAAGAGGAAGAGAAGTTGGGTAACGAGTTAAGGAGGAGGGTACACAATGAGGGACAAGGACACTCGGGCTGAAGGAAGGGAACAGAAGGAGGAAGGCAGGGAGGAAGGGAATGACGGATAAGAAGAACCAGACCTCCAACCAGAGGCGCTGGTGATAGAAACCAAATATGAGGAGAAAGACACAGGGAGGCGACAGGAGGAAACAAGAGTTTCTACGGGGAAAGAAGAGATAAGAGACTTGAAGGCGACGATAGACGGAAATCGAGTGGTAAAGGGAGGGAAAATGCTATGGGGGAAATCTAGGAAAGGGGGTGGCTACTTTAAGAAGTCCAATACCAAACAATGGAAAAGCTACAATGAAGACTGGTAAGTACGTACAACGGAGGGTAGACGCCGCAACAACCGAGTAAGGATGGTAGGGGATGCAGAGTCTGCACATAGAAGCTCTACCGCGGCAGTTTCGAAAATTAAATATCGCAAATAAGCGAGGAATGGAAACCTGTGAGCATCAGCCTTGGTGAAAGAAGGGGAATAAAGATACATACCACTAAATTGGTGCCAAGGAGCCAGGGATAATCAATAATATCCAACTCAGGAATCTGAAGTGGGCTCGATCCGTTGATGAGCGGGAACTTAATTTCTGGCAGGGGAAGCCCGAATTACGATTACCAACAGGGGCATCGAACAAATCCGACAGCGCGAACCCGTACAACATCACTAATGGATAATGGACCAACAGGCCATGAAGAAAATGCCGGAAAGAAATCAACGCAACCCTGCGCCTGCAGCGCCCTTGCCCAATGCTTTTAAAAACCGCGTCTTGGGCGAACAGGGGACCGGTGCCAACAGGGCCCGAGGGAAAGCCAGAGGAGTTCAACGGCCAACTCTTCTGGCGGAACCATTCCCTATTGTTCCGTTCCCGTTCCGCTAAAAATCAGGCGCTAAATCATCATGCACGACTAATTTGGGTGCACTAAAAAAAGGGTCGGACGCACGGCGACACTAAGGAAAGTCTCTGAGAAGAACACACTGAAAAGTCATCGCTTTTCCTAATCCACGACAACTCTGAGAGAGGCTTGGGCTCAGAGGGCCCAGTCAACAAGGACGTCATTTCAAGGAGGGAAATGCCCGTCCTCGGGGGCGCTGGAGTTGTCGAGGCCCAATTTCCGTCTGAACAGCTTCACAATCTCAACAAGCAATGGAGGAAAAATTCCAAGACCGATCGACTCAAAAATCACAAAAAAAAAAAAAGAGGATGAAAAAAGATCGGGGAGTGGAAAATTAAGAAAATAGGGGCAAGGGTAAGAAGAAGGGGACAGGGGACAAATACTAGCTACAGCAATAGGATTACTGAATTGAAGGAGGTTGACTGACGGAATTTCTGGCACTTCGTCAACGGGAAGGTGATTCAGAGCGAGAGAAAGCGAAGGTGATGATGAAAGGACGGACTGCTAGGGGGACAGTTCAAATTTAGAGGGTTCGGCGAGGGGCGCCGTACTAAATTTTTTGGGACAGGCAGGTACAACGGGGGGGGCCAGTAATTAAAGGCATCGTCCTGTAGAAAAAACTGGGAAAACGGAAAACTTGAAGGTAATAACCAGGCTTTTCGGTGACAATCAAACTGGCAAGGGAGGAGGGTTGGTTGCAACAAGGCCACGTCCTCCGTTGTGGAGAAAAAAGAGCGGGTTGAAAAAAGCATTGTAGGAACGGGCGGAAGCATCTTTTCATTAAGGGAAAGTTGCTTTCAGGACGGCTAACTTGGAAAGGTGGGCCAAAAAGATCATGGGGGCGGTTATCTTTTTTGTCACGAAAGGGGGTTAGGAGTTGGTTCGAGGGTATGGAAGGTGGGGGAGCGCTAAAAGCCTCAGGCAAAGGCCGCCTCCGCCAGGACAACGGCGGGGGAAAAAAAAAAAAAAAAAGGAGAGCGATCTTGGGAAAAGAAAAGGGGGGCCTGTTTTGCGGCAAATTTCGTGGAATTTAATAGGACGGGGCCAATACGGCACGGGGAGGCAGTAATTGCAAGAGGAAGGCGATAAGCAAGCGGTTAGATAGGGGGAGACAAAAGGAAATCGTATGCTGGCTGAAAGATCGGAGGCGTATGACTCTTTGTTGGGGGGGGGGCCTGGGGGGGGTCAAAGGAAAAAAGCGCTATAAGGGAAAAAAGAGGATCTGGGGGGGAGAAAGTTTCGAAAAAAAAAACGTCATAAGACAACCGGGGTGAGTGGGTTTCGATGGTAAACTGCGCCGGTGGGGGGGGGAAAAGGGGTGGGCGATTGGGGCTCTTGATGGGAGAATCAAAAGGAGGCGAAGATCCTAATTCACGGACGAAAGATGGAGGGGCGGAGCGAAAGAAGATGGTATTTCGCGCCATTGGAAGATGCTATCTCTAATGCTGCTCGCTGCTTTAAAAAAACCGTAAGGGGCAGCGAGCAAATCGGGAGACGTGCGAGTACCCCAAACTCTACACATCAAGTCAAAAAGAGGGCGTTCTACTTAGTCATGTGCGGGACCGTGATTTCGTAAAAGAGAGGGAAGAGGTCTTCTAGGGAAAAGTGGCGGAGTCTGCCGGAGAAGGATGACTATTAACTTGGACGGGGCGTCCGGTTTGGAGGACAGCTGCAAAGGGATTTTGAGGAAGGCGCCTTCGGGCTTGGCACCGGCGCAAGCGGGCAGGGAAAGGAGAGGCGTGAGGGGGTCTGGTAGAAGCAGGCCAGATAAATGGGTGGGACAAAACAGAAAAGTGGGAAAACTAGGAACGATTTATTACGTTAAAAATTACTTTGAATGCGGGCGTCGGAAAATAAACTTGCTAGAGGGAAGGGAGGGAAGGGGAGTCTTGGAAGAAGGGGACCAGAAGCGGGGGGAGGGGTGCCTCTTTCTCAGATCAGCGAGATACCAGGGCAATGGATTTTTGGTGCAAACTCGCTATTGATGGGACTGGGGGGAAGGGGGGATGAATGGGTGGGCGAAAGCCATGAGGGGGGGAAGGATTTGGGTCTTTTCAGGGGCCTGAGGGGTGCAGGTTCGTCTCAGCAGAGTGAGTGGGGGTGAGACTAGAGCAAGCCAGGATTCAGTTTTTGCTCTTAGAATGGGTGTTTTTCTCAGATAGGGGGGGAGGTGTAGCTTTCTTCTCCTCCACCGGAAGGGGGACGACGCCAGGGCCAGCATCCAGCGAAAGCGACAACAGAAAATCGTTTGAAGAAAGAGAAATCTTGGGCAAGGGCTAGCCAAGTTAATAGAAAGGGAAGTGGGGGGACTTCAGCTCGGGGGGAGGTGGCAAAAAAAGAGCAATAATTGAAAGAAACTTCATCAAGGCGACAGATCTCGGGAGGGAGGTCCGTCATAAAAAAACGTAGCAGGGCCTGAACCTGGGGTGAGGCTAATAGGAGGAAGGCAAAATAGCCTACAAAATTTCACAGCTTAAGAAAAAAGGACGAAGTCACAATAAAAAATTAGAAGTGCTTGCACCGTTGAAGGATGCCCTACACGTTAAGGAAAAAATATGTCAACATTGAAAGCATATAAATGGAAAAAAGCAAAAACCGAATTGGGTGGAGTGAGAAGTGGCGGGTTGGGTGAAGATTGAAAGTTCGCAAAACTAAGTAAACCTCAGTTCCGGGAGACTTGGGAACCGGCACTTTCTTATAGCGGATTGGCAGAATTTCGCAAAAGGGGAGACATACTGGAAAGACTTTTGACAAAACGCTGCAGCACAGAAAAAATTGGGGGTCGAAAGCAAGATCCAAATTGCCGGGTGGGCAAGAGTCGAACCCGTTGGTTATGAAGAGGCAACTGTGATGGGGCTCAAGGCCGCGCACAATCAACTCTCAAGCCACGTCTGATCCCCGGGGACGTCGAGTCAGAGAAGGGGAGGGGGTACGGCAAAAACGTCCTCTTTAAGGGGTGAGAAATGGTGAGACCACGACCAATAACAATAGCTGAATAAACTCAATTGGCAAGTTTCAGGAAGTTGACATTCCTGGAAGGATTTAATTTGTGCGTTCGCTCCGACGCGAGCAGGGGGGTGTATGGATCGGACGGGGGGGGGGGGGGTGACAAGAGAATCCGGTGGGTTGCCGGGCAGAAAAAAAGGGAAGTGACGGGGAGAGGCTTCAGCCACTTGAAAGCTAAAACAAAGGGGAAGTATTGACATCACAAACGTGCAGGGGAAGAGAAAACATGACGGATATGGCGTTCGTGACAATTCACAGATGGATGTGCGGAAGAACTTTTCCTCACCCAACCGAAAGGGAAGAAAGGGGTGAAGAAGATCCACTCGCATACCGTTGCAGCGTTCTAAGTGAGAAAAGATCCACGTTCCATACATTGGGACAAAAATTGAATCCAGGTGAACGCGTCGATACGCTTGACGATTCCGTTACATTAGGTGCTGGGGGAAAAGTAGTGGGGGAAAGCCAAGTCAATCGCATGGGAACTGGGGCGATAAAGAAACGAGGAGTTCTCAATGACTTTCAAAACAACGGAAACGAACCAGCAAAGTGGGGGGGTTAACAACTCAAAAATCCCCGAGCAGGGCAGGCCCATAGAAGTATC
>Ga0179593_1276711_pt1 | contig 22259 bp, 21 predicted proteins | sample CZODoug2_1_08_16_FD_185931 | JGI IMG/M metagenome (GOLD analysis project Ga0179593, IMG submission 185931) | Vadose zone soil fungal communities from Angelo Coast Range Reserve, California, USA - CZODoug2_1_08_16fungal (PacBio error correction) | ecosystem: Environmental > Terrestrial > Soil >...
TCGCAAGGTCATTGACCGTCCCATCTCGATTTGTTCAGTGGTGATAAACACACAAGCGCACTTCGGACCGGTAAGGTAATATGCAGGGGACGAACAGAACAGCGAGCGGAGCTCCACACCTCACGAAACCGAAAAAAAAGAACAGGAAACAATATTGCTACCACCGGCCCAAAAGGAGGCTAGACAAACCGGACAGCGTCAACAGCACACAGAGACTGGGAGACCTCGCACACTTGGGGCGAAAACGGTAAATCATGACAGGTCGAGCCGCCTAACTCATTCAATGGCAGTGACGGAGTATGGTACATGAATGGGGAGGGGGACGCCGACTTCAAGAGCACGAACAAAACCTAAGAGACTAAGCAGGCATGGGGGCGAGGGAGGCTCAATACGGGGTGAGGTGCGTAGACGAAGAGGCGCCGGGAAAAACAAAAACTAATGGGCGACCGCTCTTCCAATTCCATCCGCTCGAAGACATGTTGAGAGTTCGGAAAGTTTAACTAAACTCCTCGCATAGGGAGACAGGGGACAAAGCGAACTTGTCGTGTTTACACCCCGGCGTCATCTTAAGGCGCGACACTTGTAGGTTTCGGAGGGACGTACAGGGGCGCGGACCATAAAAAGGACCACAGGACAGATTCCCAGCGGGTTTATGAGGGAGAGGGGTAAGCACGTCGGAGGAAGACGAACGACAAGTAATAATCTTCGTAACCACGGAGCGAAACAGAGAGGTATAAGGGCCAACCTCAATTAACCAAGACTAGTCGGTAGTGTCCTAGGGCCGTGTGTGTATAAATTGTGCAGAGATGAAATCTACGTAGGCCAGGTAATAGAAAATGAACTTCGATGCAGGGAAGACCAAGAGTAAAGATCGAATAAACGGGCTGGCAAGCGGAGAAATCAAATTACACGTGGAGAATCACAGTTGGACACCGCCGGCACTATCCTGAAACCGGAGGGTGACGGGAAGGGGCCCCCACCGTTACCAGACGGCTTCAAGTGGTACTTCAGTCGAACGGCCGACGAGGGGACTGTCAAAGAGAAGAAGGGGAATGAGTGACCAGAGGAGGCGGCACGTTCAAGCACGCACAGTGGCACCCCGTTCTGCGGCGTCAGTGAGACGCAGAGTGGGAGGGGGTAAGAAGTCATTCACTGACGGACCAGCGCGAGAGACTCGCGAAACAGCCAGCCTTATCCAGGAACGTCCTGCAGAAGACGGCGTCAGGACCATGTCCGCGAACAGGAAAAACGGGTATACCTGGCATAACCTGGGAACGGGAAAGGGGGTTTTTCCCCGGCGAACATGCTCTTACGAGCGGCAGAAAGGGGAAAGAAACTTTTTCAGTCGTTAGGGTTGCGGCGAAACCGCCGGTGCAAAGGACAACATAGTCCAGCGGACAGAGCGCCGAGAAGGAAGTTAATCTCCGCGGTTGGCTGGAGCACAAACAGTAGGTTCTGCGGTGACAGGAGACCACCCCTGCAGTAACTAGTAGGTTAAGATGAGGTAAGGCTCCTGGCTTGGACATCCGGGGGGGGCGTGACACAGAACACTACTGGTTCGCACGTGCAATGAATTCGACACGGTGCAATTATCGGTCGGGACTCTAAAGATGGTGGGGATTACTAATTCTAAACGGGGACCGGTTCACAAGCTCGCCTGATTCTGCAGTTCTAGGACGACATCTAAGGTAGTGACCCTATAAACAACTGTGTGACCTAACAACTGCAAAAACACTGAAAACCTTTGGGACTTAAGGAGGGGCTCGTGGGGTACAGGGATTTCGCAGTGTACGCCACGAGACCGAAGGTGTAACACCCGTTCAAGGGATACAGTGGGTAGATTCCGAAGGGGTGAAGAGGGGAAAAACACAAGAATAACTCCTGGTATGGATAAGTGTTGAGCAGTCTGTGGGAAGATTTCTTCTCTCTTAGGGCTTTGGGATGGGAGAAAGGGGGATTTGGTCGGGACTGGGGAAATCGGTGGTGTGGGAGTGCATGCAAAGGGGAACTGGGCAGGATGGGAGGGCATAAAACGCGGCCGGAAGACATGTAACGCGTCGTTAGGCCACTAATGAAGCGAGTAACTGTGTAGAGATGGTGGGTCGTGATAGGAACAAGCCTCAATGGTTTGTGTGCTGTAGGGAGTGAAACCAGCGTCATTCTGACCTCCCCCGGTCTAATCCAGGGGTCAGGCGAGGTAAGGGGAACCCGGCATACGGGAGAATACGCGACGGCCCGGTGCCTAAAAAACAAGCGCGATCGTGCACCCTTTCCGGTGACTGTGAGGGGGCGCTATCGTGGCGTGGTCGCTCTTAACTGAAAGGTGACCCACAGCAAAGAGTACAACAACAAAAGGAGGATGAGATCAAAAAGGATACAATGGGTAGGGGGGGACTTTAAGAACAGGGGGGAAAACAGGCGTTAACGGCGCTCATTACAGTGATGCATGTGAGCCGATGAACTCATGACTTAAAAGGGAATCAGTCAGAATACTCAAAGGGGACGCTGAGAGATCTGGTTTTATCAGTAAGAAGCGGTCTTCTTTGCGACGGTACAGGACGTAGCAGGTCCCACAACGAGGAATCGGCGGAAGTGATAGACCGGCCTAGCCGGATTAAACATAAAGGAAAGGACGACCCGACTACCGTAAGGGTGGGCGGGGTCTGCACAAACCGTAGCAGGTGAGATCCATAACGGGGAGCGGGCTGGACGAGCAAGGGGAAGAGTTGGACGGTTGAATAAGCGGGCGCAGAGCGGAATGAAACCTGGAGGGGGTCGAAGGCACTGACGATCCGTGGGGGTGGACACCCCCGGAGACAATAATAAGAATCAAAAGAATACGCAGGGAAGAAATCCTCGGGGACGGAAAAGTTCGGGGGGAACACCCTAACGGATACCGATTCCCCCATTTGCGCAATAGAAAGCAGAGGGCGATTCCGCGCGTCTAAAGTACAGGCAGCAGACCGATAAGAAACGGGGTGGAAGTTCGGCCGGGTCCACTATGTATGGCAGGGTTGCGTGGCCTAGGGGAAGGGCCGCGGCGACCACCGCGGTCAGAGTTGATAAAATTTGTCGGGGCGAAAGGACGCTCGTCCTTGTCTCGGGATCAGGAGGTTCCGGTCGCGGAACAAATCAGATCGAGGAAGGGGGAGGTCTTGTCCAGTGTCGGGAGGGAAAGTAGGAGCAGGGCGCCAATCAAGCGACCCGCGACTAGTTCTGGCCTAAGAATCACAAATCTTCAAGAAAAAAAACAAATATCTTTCATTAAAAAAAAAGGGTCGGCGGGTCCTTCTCGTCGCATTCTACCGTACACCGATCCCACGGTAAAGGAAATGGACCTTTGGATGGACTGTGGGAGCACCTCGTACTACAATGTGTGGCCTGCTCTGAACCAGGAAGTGACGAGCGCCAACTCAATTATTTGTGGGACCACAAGAATGAAAGCGGTCGTGTTTCAGCGTTCACAGGCGGCGTCATACGAGGGGGGAACTCACCACTAGGACGAGGTGAAAGTACCGTGTTTAAGTTGTCCATAAAATCAGACTGTAATGGTCCCGGTACTGGCAGTGCCGTGCGTCAATCCGACTCGGAAAGCTCTTGGGGGTGAGAACTGTTCTCCCGGGACTGAGTAGGGGGTGCGTGTCACTAAACATGGGGGGGTCTAGTTGTGGCCTAACCAAGCCGAAGGGAAGGAGGAAGGACGTATAACATCATTTACTGGCAAGGTCAAGTGAACTGCGAGTCCCTGCAGTTTCGGGGCACTCGTGGGGGGATAGTCTCTTCATAGGGCCGGAGGAGTAAGAAATCACACACCCTCCTCGTACGCACACCGCCGATTGAGCATCTGTTTATTTAAATCTTGGTGCAACCATTACGCCACATAATCGGAAGGTCAAAATCAGAGCGGATTGGCCTTGAGGGTAGGGTTACATAAGCAAAAACTGCGGACAGTGACGTGTGGTGAGATATCAAAACGTTTGTCCGGGGGAAATGGGGAGAGCGTGGTTGTCGGTTCTTGGGGTGTGAGGGGAAAGGGTTTTTGATGGGGGGGGGGGAGCGCCGGCTTCTCAGTAGAAAAACCAGAAAGTGCTGTGGGACCCATGACAATGCTTAAGCAGACCTGGCATAGCAGAATGAGTAAGAGAATCTATTGGATAGGAATGAAGTGCGTAAACATGATCGAACTAAAACAATGAGATCATGTAGGGAAAAACCGCGTTGATACCGATGGTGACAACAGTTCCTGGGATCGGGCGGACGTGTGAGGGAGTCAGCGGGGTAGGGTGGTCGGGTAGTTCTGTATGTTCGAGGAAACTGAATTCGGGGGGGACAGCAGGGGGGACTTTCCGGTTGGAAAAAAGAAGGCACACGCATCAAGGTGGAGGGGGTCTCCGCCAACCGGTGTAACGCAACACGAATGAAAAGGAAAGACAACCGGGATGCCCAGTTCAAACAGTACGGCAAGGGTTTCACAAAAACGCTCGACCCCTGGGTGAACCTGTAAGGGAAGCCGAACAAAGCAGGAAGACATATAAAATAGGCCAGACGCCTGTTCGATAAGGCGTAGAGTGATGGTGGCCTGAAAAAACGGAAGGGGGGAAAAGCGGAACTTTAAATACTAGGCGAAAGGTCTTTTATCAGACCGCACCCATCCGCAACTGAAAATAAGACCAGCGTTTCAGATAAGGAGTAAAAAGATGAGAATTCTAACGGGACATCGCACCTTGGATCTATTTACACCCTTCGCTAGCAACCAGTTGGGAATCTTACTGGCGGCATATACCGGGCAATCTCCACTCATCTTGACATTGACGTCATTAATACTGTCAGTAACTGCAAGGCATCAAGGTCTTGAGGGCTGGCTAGTGTCGGACGAGATGTCCTAAACGAAGAGACGCCTTCTCGTGATAGTGTTTCGGTCATCAATGATTCGTAGTGGTGATTAGTCGCTGGATACAAGGCGAAGGGAGGAGAATCCTCAGTCGTGGACGGTGCCAGTTAATTAGGGGGAATGGATTCGCCGGGGGCGTAGTGACTCGACGACAAAACATGATTGAAAAACCATAAAAAGACGGAGATATAAAAAGGGGAGAGATGTGTAAGAAACGGCTACTTTCGGGAGGGAATAGAGGCCGAAAAACGGGGAATAAATCTGAAACGCAAGACGGAGATGAGGCAACACTCTACTCCATAAAACCAGCACCAACAAAATGACGATTTCCCGTTTTCAGATGGACGTCTACTAGCCAGTCAAAAAAGACGAGGGGAAGGTATCGGGGTCGCCTGGGAAACAGGGAAGAATCAATCTGCGGCGATAGAAAAGCGTTGGGATCTGGACAGCAGGAGGGGACTTGTCCGGAATAGTCTGAACCATGTGTGTGGGGGAGGAAACAGGGTGGAGACTGAGTGAAAGGTCCTCGCCAGCATAGTCAAAGGGGAGGGAACGGCCTTGGCTTACGGTTGTTCGGCAATCTCACAAAATAAAAGAGGGACGGGTGCTGCTGGGGACTCAGGAGGCTTGCAATCATCAAGAAAGACTCGAAGCCGATCGGACTCCGCGTACTCGGGGGAGGGGGCATACCTTAAGGTGAAAGGGGGGAAGTGTGACGCGGGAGGAGGAAAGCGCTTGGGGGAGGGTGTGGAAATCGCGGCTTTTTCTGTTGTTCCGGCGTTCTCTGTGAAAAGCAAACGGGTGGATTACAAGGTGCAGCTGTCCTAAAGTGGGCACGCAGAGAGGTCTGAGGTTATTATCGTCAGGTAGGAGAGTTCACTGGGGGGGCAAAGGCTGTCTGTGAATCCAAATTTCGCACCACGAGGGGCCCCCGTTAGACGAAGGATCGAGGGCACCAATAAGAAAACCGAAACGGTGGTATGTATCCTGTACCTATCCAATGATGTTGAAAACGAGATACAACTCATAAGAAAAAGGGGCTCTATTCGAGGGAGGAGGTACGATTAGAGAAGGCGAGTCACAGAGGGACTGCTCTGATTGGGGTCGGTGGGTGGTGCGTTACGGGGATCTAGCTGGCGGTGGTGGTGGCGGGGGGAAAAGGGAGGGAAAGTCATCTCTGCATGGGGGGGGGGGGGATGGAGTAGAACCGAGAGCGTGGCACTGTGGGGGGCGGGAGGCGTGACCGAAAGGAGGTGGGCGCGGGGCGGAAAGAAAGCGTGCACAGGGCGGGCGGTGGGACGGTGATACGAATCTGGGAGGGGCCGGGGTGCGGGGGGAGGGGGGTGAGGGGCGTCAAGTGGGGCGGAAATGTGGGGAGGGGGGGCCACGGGGGGGGGAAGGGGGTGTGACACTTATTTGGAGGCAGAACCACACATCGGGAAAAGGGGAAGAACAAACGTAAGGCTACAAGATAGGAAAGGTGGCACCGCCTGCTGGGTGAATTCGGACGGGGTGCTTCCAAAGGAGAGAACGAGCAACGCCACGATGGACGGTCGAAGAAGCGGAAACGTGAAAGGCGAACAGATTACTCCCAAAAAACTGGGGGAGAGGAAATGGTCGGCAACTAAATGCCGGGGATCACACGGAAGCCGCACGATTGGCTTTCGCATCAGGCCGTCCACAAAAACGGCCTCATGTCTATAAAAAACAGGACCTGGAAAGGGAACAGCTAGGTGGGGACAAGAATCCTCTGATTCATTACACTGGGGTGGGGAGGCCGCCAGAGGCCACTTTGACTGGACTACCAAAAAACGATTCCGCCTCTTCAAGTGATGTGACGAAAGGGGTACCGAAGAGCAAAGCTTTGACGGTGAAGAACGAGCATGGTCGTAGGCGAGAACAGTATAAAACTGCGGGAAAAAAAAAAACGGTAATCACGCGGGGCCGAGTCGTTTTCGGAAAAGCACGAGTCGGGCTGATAAGCATGTAATAATAGGAAAATTCTGGGAGGGGAACCTGGCGGTTTAGGAGGAGGAGTGGGTCCGACTCAAGTATGGTCAAGGAATCGAAAAAAAGCAAAGCTTACCACGCCTATTGCGGTGCAGACAATCAAAGGCACGGCGGGGGAAGACCGACTGGACTGACGAGGGCGGTTGTCATAGCATGGGCCGGTTGAGCTACACAGGAGGCAAGCGGGCGCTGAAGGGGAAACGTTCACGGAATGACACAACTAGATGAGGGGGGAAAATGGCGCGAACGTCCTCTTCACCGGGTGAGAGGCAGGGGGGGAACTCGGGCGTCCACGCTAAAGGGGAAGGCTCACCACGGTGAGTTAATTACTGAACCGGGGAAATCCTTCAATCGTGGGGAAGGCAAACTAATAACCACGGTAGATTCTGAGAAGAAAAAGTTCGCCTTAAGGCTTACCTTGCTGCAGAGAAGTTTTCGGGAAGAATTCGTGGCGGAAAGCAGCCCGTCATGTCGAGAAGGGCCTCGGGATTCTTTATATCTCAATTAGAATATGTGGTGTGACAAACCTGCGGGTTTCCGAGGAAATTCACGCAGGAGATCCCTTCACAAAAAAACTTCCGGCTAGCCTGAGAGAATCGCTGCCGGTCCGCTCACAGGGGAAAAATCCTGAAGTGTGACTACGAACAATTTCAATTGTGCCTTGGGGAATGACAGGGGGGGGGGGAGAAGGGGTGGGGAAGAGGGATACTAGGAGGAGTTCTGCACGTTGCGAGACCCTTGTAGAGGAGACAAGCACCGAAGGGTGCAACAATCCAGGAAAAAAGAAGGGGAAGACCCCAGTTAAAAGGGGGAGAGGAATCTCCAAAATCAACACCAGTCGAAGAAGGCGCTCGGCGAAGCCAGTCTTCGAAAGCAGAAGGCAGTAAAAGGAAGTCTCGAACTACTACGTCGAATCATAAAATACCAACAACCAAATCGAGGACGAGGTAGAGAAGTAGGGGAGTGCTACTTCACTACCGGGGTAGATAAAGCTCAGATTACTCTGGGCGGGGGGGCAGGACGAGGGGAAACCTGTGGATCGTTATGGGGGAACCTCACTCGTTCTTGGATGCAAAGGGGCCTGTTTGGGAACGATACAGGGAGACTGGGAAAAACCGTGCCCGCATCGTAGAGTAAGAGCTAAAAACTTCGTTAACGCCGTTCACACGTCACCGGGGAAACCACTTTCATGGGGGGGAGTAGGTACGCCGAAGATAGAAAAATAAACGGGAGTCTTCAGCTGGAGCCTATCCCCATTAGCCGAGGGGTTACTTGGGCGCAGAGGAGGGAGAAGAGAATTTCTTAGACTGGGGCAACTTATCAAATGTGGAAACAAGGAATTGACAAAAAGGAGGCTCACTAATCAGCATGGAAAATAAAATCCGTTGGAGTGGTTGCTGCCTACAAGGGACGTAGAGTCCCTCCAAGGAGGAAGGAAGACTGAAAGGAATTTACTCCTCTATCGTCTTGCGGAGCCGCATAGACTCTAGTTGACGGAAATGCCGTCAACGGGTCCGCAGGACAGGATGGTGCAATTCCACAAATCTTTGGTCAAGGACGTTCACGTAACGCCGACCTATTGTCGAATGCATAAGGGCGCGGGGATAAGGCCGCCAATTTCTATCGCGCGGTGGTGGAAAAAAAGTCCGGGGACGTGGGCCCTGAAATCGACCAAGCGAGAGCAGGCAGAATGCCATTCGCAAGAGTAACGTCCCAGGCTATAGCTAAACAGAAAGGGGTAGGCCAGGGGGTAAGGGACTGGCCATAGGCCGCTCCCCTCTATTTTATGCGGTGGGATCAAGGGGGAACAGAAAAAGGGGGGGTTCGGGCAGGTAGGCCCACGACCTTCACTGAGCGAGCCCAGGTACAAAAAGTGCCCAGAAGGTGACCAGGGGTGAGGGAAGCAGGCGTGCTTAATCTTCTTCTACGTACCGGAAAAAAAAGGGGAGGGTTGACCGACCGTTTTGTTAGGTCCAAGCGTTTCAAGGGGTAAAGAAAGAGAACTCTGGAGTTTTACGACTAAACGGTCGCGGCGGGGTTCTAACACTTGAAAGGGGACAGGGGAACCTTAAGTTGCGGGGGGCAAGAAGCTGCTGAAAGGGGCAGGGAGTACCATGTACTTAAGATCTTATCGACGGGCTTTCAAAAGTGACATCCGATGTATGAAGGAGCTTGGCTGCAAGCGGATGAGAAGATGGAGGATGCCGCTGCATAAGTAACTCACCCTCGTTAACTTTCGGGGGGGGGGGGGCGGGGGCCAACCGTTAAGGAGGGCTCTCAGGAAGGAGGAAAAACCAGGGAAAAATCAAGTGGACTACCAGAGCTCGTTTGAAAAGTACGGCCGGGGACACAGGAAATTTCTTCAAAGTGAGAGTGTGTGGTGTGTTCAACCCTCTGGAAAAAAGGTGGGTTGGGAAGAAAGATGGGTGGGAATTTAGGGGGTGGGTGGTTCTTGCCTGAGTGTTGCTGATGAGGGGTTTATTGGGTGAAGTGGTCGGGGAGAACTGCCTTCCAAAGGGGACTGTGTGCAATGTAGAGTATCAGCATCCTGATAGGGGACTAGACAGTCGGCAAGAAGCTGCCCCTATACATGGAATAAGGAGGAAATCTATCAAGACGAAAAAAAATAATAGGAGAGATAGGCAAGTCCTGGATCAGGGACGTGTTGTATAAAGAAAAAGGACCCCGAGGATTGGAGTGATGGTACGTAGAGGCCAAGGCTCCCTGGAGTGGGTATAGAAACGTTTACCAAACAGTAAATTGCCAGGGCATCACAAACTCCAAGGACTAGGAGACTGGGGAATTCCGGTACGACAGGAGGTCCAAACTGTTAACAACGGCAAAGCAGTCAGGGGTCAAAAACAAAGAAAGGTTGGCGAAAGCCAACAGCATCTGTAAAAAAAAAAGACAGACCTTAACACGAACTGCCCCTGAAGGGGGAAAAACCTAGGGTCATCGGCAAACGGGTAAGCGTCGGGGCTTGCACTGGAGTGCCTGATGGCAACGCGTGGGTAGAATAGAGCCCGTTCTTCAAGGGGGCCGTTGTAGAGGGCCGAAAACCATCAACGAAGCCGTCCTAAGATTTACCAGGGAGAGACCGCGCGCATGGGGCCAATCCTCTCCTAGCTCCGTTAGATCACACATCGGGGCAAGATGCAAAAGAGGGTCGGAGGGAAAAGAAGGTAAAATCCATTGCGAAAAATCTTAGGACGAAAAGGGGGGAACTCAGTAGACGCAATAGGGTCTCGAGAAGGGAGGGGTCGCTTCCCTGAAATAATCTTTAGTAACCTCGAGGGACAAGCAGCGGATGTGAGGGGGGTAAAAGTGACGATGGAAAGTCGGCAAGAACTTCGGGGGGGTCCATTGGCACCGGTATGAGGCCCTTACGGAAAGTGACTTCACTTAAGGAATATGACGACTCTCCTACTACCAACTCAACTGTGAGTTAGATAGAAACAGGCGTACGCAGAAGTCATACTTCGCAAGCCCACAGGTCGACAACAACAAATTGCCGACGGGTAAGTCTAGGGATTGCCTCCGTTTCAGCTGTAGACAGGCGATGGAGAAACTCCGATTTGCCTTGAGGTTCTTGAGCAACGAGACTTGAGCAGGAAAAAGTAAAAAGCGGTGGTCTTTTTAAATTGGGCAGGAGATGAAAAGGCTTCGCTCGGCGATGGGGTAAAAGGGGGGGGTTGTTAGCCACTCTAGTGCACTTAATAGGAACAGGGGGGGGCGATGCGTTTAGTTGGGAAGGATAATTCTGCCTGGGGACAAGCCGCTCTGTAGGCAGGCGGGGACCTGAAGAAGTGGTCAGGAGAATTGTTGGGGGACTGACAAAGGGGGGGCAAAAGTCTAGAAAACATATGGGGGTGTCGGGGCTTCACGTTTTCAGCTCCTCCGTTCATCCAGGCAAAGTAGTCGGAGGCCAACGATTACATCTGCTGGGAGAACTTCTTTTAAATGAATCAATGGGTACGCATGCTGGGACATTCATACCTCAACTGGGGGGGGGGGGGCTTGTCGGAGAAATAAAACCCTGGATTTTTGAATTGCTTTGTGACGGCTGCTGGTGAGCCGGGGCTGGAAGGGGGGCATCAGGGACGCCCTTAACCAGGAGATAGGGGCAAGGAAGGTACTTAGCTCGGCACTAGGCAAAGTTTAGAAATGTGAAGTCCCCTAGGGGAAGGTTAGGATGTAGAAAAAAAAGACCTCCACATTAAGTGCTGTGGGAAAAGTAAAACGCTAAAAGACTCGGGGGTTCACGACCTTTGCTGCATAAGGGGGAGAGGGGCAGATTACTGAAGTCTCAGTGGATTTAAGAGAGGGCGGAGGGAAGTTGCTAAGGAACGAAGGTCTCCCAAAGATCATGAAAAAAAACAGCACTGTGGTGGAACGGACAATGAAGGAACCGGCAAGCGAAGAAAGAACGAACAGCAAACGCAGAAACACAAACAAGACGTCTATGGATCTCAAATGAAGCTATACAGGTGCTGGAACGGAGAGGGATACGGCTCACACAGATAACGGGTTACTGTGAAACACGTTGTCTGGGCAATCACGAAGAAGGGGGTGTACCAGCATTGGGCTAATGGGGGCAGGTGCGCAGGGCAAAAAGTCAAGGGGGGGTACTCCTAAAAAATTACGGGAAGTAAGGGAGGACCGTGGGAGCTCAACATCGTGGTGGGAGGTAGAATAAGGGGGATACTGCTCGCAACGTAAAAAGCCGAGAACAAGGAAGTGACGTTACCCCTCCACGATCAGGGGACGAGCCGGAACTTGGGTAGATTTGAGCCTCTGGATATAAAAAAAGCGAGGGGTAAAAACGGCAGGTTCGGGTCTTATCGGGGGCAACGAAAAAAGAGTCCCAGGGTGCTTCGGGGGGGCGAAATTCGGGGGAAATCAGGAAAAAGCGTGCGATGGAAAGACGGCACGAAGGAGCTCTCCTTACAATTCAGCTGGGAGACCGAAAAATTTGAACGGGGGAATAGAGTCGGGGAAAACCACTAACCAAGGGGATAGATGAGATGAGTTAGGGGGGTACTTGAGTCGGGGGGTGGGCGATAAAAAGAGTTTTCACAACTCCTGAATGGACACAGAAGGGGGGGGGTTTCACGGGGGACGCAATAAAATCCATAACGAGTGACCGATCAATCGGTGCGCCATCGTCCTATGAACAGGGATGAATACGTGGGACTCCAAGGACCTCATCTGTCTTTCGGACGGGGGCCTGGCTGGGGGGAGCAGAATGTTGACCATTCTAAAGGGTCTGGGGCGACTGGTATGGGAGAAGCTTAGGAAAGAAAAGGGAAGGGGGGGGGCGAACGCTAACCGGAAAATCTAGAAGTCACAGATCGCGCGGGACATGTAAGACGTTACCCGTTCTAAAACGGGGGGAGAACACTTTGTGCAAGACCCTGAAAAAACCAGGTACAGACGGGGTTCAACGTTAGCGAAAAGTGTGGGAAACCCTTCGACAGGCGGGCTAAAAGCTAATGAACTGTCCAGTCCTATAGAATGTTAAAGATACGGTGGGAAGGGGACGGACGTAGTGGGGACGCGCGCGCAAGTAATAGAGTATTCTGGAGGAATGAGCAAACGTTGAAAACTGGGTGGAAACCCGGTTAATTGGGACAAGAGACTAATCGCCCTCAGTAACTAGAGCTGCAAACTGGGCAAAACGGCCGGGAAGGAGCCTTTCTGCTCAGAGACCAGTGACTCAATAAAGGGGATCACCTGAATCTGACATAAGAGCAACAAGGGACAGTTGGTAGGTGGAGAGACGGGGAACGGGACCAGGGAAGGGGCCTCTACAAAGTGGCTAAACTGTGAAAGGGGACCGCTCAAACGTTAGTAGTAAGAAAAACACGCGGCATGGCACTGTCACCAAAAGCGACGGGGTAACGGAGAAGATTCGTCCAGACCAGTTCGCCCTCAACGGGGGGGAGTCCTGCGAGGGGCTCAGGGCCGCCGGGGGCGAAGGGGGGGGCCATTCCTAAGAATTACAGGGGGGCGGGCCAGGTAGGGAATGCATCAAAGACCCCAAACACTAGTGCCCCAGCAATAGACAACCTGGAGGGATAGAAAAGGAGGGGAGTCTGAGGTTCGAGAAGTGAGCGGAGAACCAAGCCGGGACTAAGACCAGGGGCGGCAGAGTAGGCTCCGATGGGCCGCGGGAAGAAGAAGGGACGAGGTCCAACGCAGGGGAGAATATCACACGCTGTACCCAAGGGGAATTGTGGTGACGTAATCGCAGGAGGCTGTGCGCTATATGGACGATAAAAGGGACGGTCAAAGGCAAGGGCTAGTCTATTTCCCAGAGGGGGGAAAGTAGGCTAAGTCCCCCCGGCGAACATGCTTATAGGCAAACATAGGGGGGAGGGAAGGGGAGAACATCGTACGACTAAAGAAGGAAGGAAAGAAAAAAAAGAGAGCCGCAGTGGTGGAACTAACGCCGAGGTGGGGTCTCAGGACTGCCAAGGAGGAACCGGAACTTGGTTTAACCTATGGTCGGGGGGGGGGGGTACCTGCGTGGGAGAAAAAAGGCGCATCACGGACCCTCACTGTGATGCGGCAATCCTCAGCGATGGGGCCGTCAGGGCCACAAGGACAGGAGAGAATCGCCTCGGATAAACAGCCGCTAAAGCGCGGAAGAACGGGAGACTGCTTACTGTCGGAAGGGCCACAAAATGGAGCGCTCCAGGGTGGAGGTAAAAGTTCACAACTTCCGGTGGCGGATAACACCGATAAGGTTGCATATAACCTGCGGGAACCTAATTAGTGGCGACGGGAGGGCAATTACTTATGGTAAAGAAAGAGGGGACGTTGGTGTTCGGATGGGAAGGTTTGCGACACAATAAAGCCAGCGACCGAACTATAGTGGTCAGGCGCTTTCTCGGTCTACTAGCTACTTTCCAACTGAGGAAGATGACGAAGGACTACAACTTGAACGGGGCGTGGATCACGTGGGACTATAGGATCTATTCTGCACCAATCCTCAGGGAGGAACCGGGCTTGGAGGGTGGGTGCGGAACGAACCCAGGAGTTCGGGGGGTTCCTGAGGAGGAAAAAGGACATTTCCAGCAACCATCTGCTGTAGAATTCCCTGTAATCCGGGATTCATACTCGTTTCATCTATAAAAGAAAGAGTACAGTCGCTAGTGTGGTCACCAAGCTAGGAAGAGTCTGGGGTTAAAAGGGGAAGAATGACGAAGACTTTGCTCCTGGTCACTAAGAGAGTCGTGCCGTAGTAAGTCACACGAGCCACTGTTCAGGAGAGGGAGTATTCATTAATGGGGAAAGGGAGGGGGAGGGGAGGGCCAGTGTTGCAAAGAAACGAAGGGCAAGTGTTACAGATGCACGCTAGAGTCATTTTTTAAAAGTAACTGAACCGGAGGCATAAGCGCTTGCAAGGACAGGCGGCACGAGACGGGAATGGCGGAAGAAGACGTTATTAGGCAACCAAAGAAAGGGAGACTCGGTCGACGCAATTAAAGGAGGTCTTAATATGAATGGGGGGGGAAGTCGGAGAAACCATTAGTCCTCACTTTCTGGCGGAACTGAAGCAGGGGGAAAACAGGAAAGGAGTCGGAACGGAGGGTTCGGGACAAATAAGAAAGCTTTTGAGTAAGGTAAAGGGGAATCTGTGGTTCTAACGGTCCAGGATAAGAGTTTTGACTTATGCAAACCGGGTGATGGGGTTAGGGGAGGGGGGGGGGTTTCATTGATAAGGGCATTGGGTGGGCGGGGGTCATGGGGGGGTTGTTGGCTCTAGGGACGGGCCGGGATCGTTAATCACCCTCCTGCAGAATAATGAGGTGTGTTAGAAAGGAGGGAATGTATTTGCACGTCCAGAACGAGGCGGCGGAACGCAGTAAGGTGGGGAAGACAGACGAAGGGGAGAAGAGGGGAAACGGTTCCACTCAGCAGGGACGTACCTTGTTCGCTTCTGTGCGACATGTCTCGGTGGTCTTTACGAGATGGAAGGGACATCAAGTAACGTGGAGGCGGGAAAAAGGAGTTACTCTCTACTGATTTGGGCTGCTGTCTTTTGCGGTAGGGCGACGTCGACAAATGGGGGGTCCATTGGTCATTTCCCCGACATCTACCAGGAAAAGCAGAACCAAACTGTTGGGGGTCTAGCAGAAAAGTAAAGGTAACAAGGCTGGGGAGCTCAGCATACAACCATTTATCCATAGAGAGGAACGGGAAGAAGGGTTGAAACAGCAACCGGGTAGTAAACACTAGACAGGCCGTGAAGTCCTCGAACGGAACGGGAAAAAGAAAAAGAATCGGCATAGTAAAGGGGACAGTCGGGAGGAAAGTCTATGAAAGGAGAATCCTGTGCGGTCCGGGCGAGGAGAAGTTCTAACGGTTCGAAAAGCCAGAAAAATAGGAAAAATCCAGGGTACGAAACAATCCTGTAAGATCCATGGCCAAACTGAAAGGGGGGGAAGAGAGAAGTTCCAGGAGCCTTGCTAAAAAAAAAAAAGCGGCCAGCAAAGGCGTGTTCCTACTAAGGGAAGGAATCCATGGACCAAACTATCGGGGGAGATGGGATCACGAGTCATACAAACTGAAAAACGCGTGGCGATACAGATGAGCGGTAATCGCCCTAGAATCTGGTGGAATAGGGACTGTCATCTAAGCTAGTAGTGAGGGAAAAATGAGAGGCCTGGCCAAGAGATTATGGGGAAAAAAAAAACATGGTGTGAGGAGGCCCGTTGGGAAAGGAGCTACTGATACACGGGGCTAGTCATATCACAAAACAACTGAGAGTGAAAGAGATACAAATCGAGTAATAGGGCTAGTCGTAAAGAGGAGAACAGCCAAAGGCGACACTCCACAGATGCAATACTCCGACGTTGGAAGGAAAAGCGAGTCCACAACAACAGCCTGCAAGTCTCTTCACCGATTTTCACCGTTGTCCGGGAGGGATGTGTCTCACCGGGTGAGGGCAAAAAGACGGGTGGAGGGGATAAGGTACAGTAAGAAAAAAGGGTTCGGAGGGCCGATGGGATTGGAATGCGCTCTAAAAAAGGGATGAGGAGCATCTGGTGACTGATGACGAGCAGTTAGGAGGAAGAATGCCCCGAGTGCTGAAAACTAAACAGCGGGAGGGACGTCTGTCGGGTTTCCAGGCGAAACGGAAGAGCTCGAACCTAGGCCTTAAAAGAACCTCGCAAAAGGAAGGAGATATCGAAAGACGTCTGACGGTTAGCGCGGGACAGACACAAGGGCCGGGGTCGGAAACAGGGAGGGAGCAAAAGCGGAGGGTGAGGGTAAACATGAGGATTTTGCAGAACTGGAGGAGTGGACGACCGTTGAGGAGGGGAAGGGGGGGAAGGTTAGGAACCGGAAATGCACTTCTTTGCGGGTAGGAATGGCACAGTGAAATGGGAAACTCGCAAAAAAGTTCCGCCCCCCGCACTTCTCCAAAAGCAAATCCTCAAAAACCGTGGATAAAAAGGCGACGGCAAACGGATGTCTCCGCAATTGAACCAGAGCCCAAAGGCAGATCAGAATCATTCTTCATTCGGTCATGAAGTGGAGCAGACTTAGTAAGGAGGCTACACTTCTGTCAACTCCACAATCTCTAATTCGGACCCCAAATCAGGGCTTCTTGGCAAACATAAAGATTTTGTCCAAGTAGACTAACATGCCGTAGGGCAGAAACCCCGAAAAAGACGTCAATTCTTCAATGCCACCAAAACTTAGCAGAAAAGTTCTTACAATGGAAAAGAAGTTTCTAGTAAAAAACAAAGTAAATGTAACATCACAAAATCGGCAACGAGAAGGGGTGCCCACTCCGTCTTGGGTTTGAGATTAAAGGGGCGTTTTTGAAAGGAAAAAGGAAAATAAAAAAGGCCAGAGAGCATCATCGGAAACTTTTTCTATGCCTAGGGGGTGAAAGTCCTTGAAGCAGGTCAGTGAGAGTCCCCTCTTCGTGTTTCGAGGTAAAGGTGATTTCCGCGAGTCTGTCGTTCTACCAGTTTCCTGCGGGGGACTGCGCTACCAGGGAAAACAACTAGTGACCATCTGCTGACGCAGTCTAAGAATATGCAGCGGGAAACGGAGGTGGCGGGGGAGGGGGGCGACCAAAAAACGCCGTGGACAGAAAAGGGCTCAGAAATGTCTGGCTGACTGAGTTCGAGAAATACCGAATCCCTGGCAAAAAAGGAAGAAAGTTCTAGGATCGCACCTGACCACAGTAAATAAGCAAGGCAGCCCACCAAAACGTTAGAAACAGTCCTAAGGGGAAATAAAAAAAAAAAAGGGAGAAAAAGGAGAGGCACTGGGGGAAATGTTCCACGTGCGGGGGGGAGACTGAAATCTGACAGACTGGGACAAGACGTTCCTTGGTCATCTAAACCACCGTCCAGAAAGCGTCGGAAAGGATCCCCGGCGGATCCTAGGGGGGCCGGTCAAGAATAGTCTTAATCATAGGAGACCGAGCCTTCCACTGTCAGACTTGAAAAGGTCGTGGGTGGGAGTACCCTTGGGCTTGGGTAGAGCAAATGCTGTGAACATCGTAGAGTTCGCGTGCTACGGGGGGGGGGGGGGAAGGGAACGACTTCAAAAAAAAAAGCCTTGAAACTTCGGGACCCGGGGAACAAGGTCAAAATGGCGAAAAACGGGAGAAGCAAGCCTCAGAGGAGACAAGGGTCGGGGTGAGAGGGTACGGGTACACGAACCAACCGGGTTAGGGAGAGTGCACCCTGGGTACCCTGGAACCGAATGAATGGCCGGCCGGGACAGTCCGACTGTGGGTTAAATGGGGGGCTTAAAAAAAAATCATTCCCTCCGGACCAGAACTGTGTCTGATGAGGGCAAGGGAAAACTTTGGTCATCTGAGTCAAGTCGTGGGATTACAGGCGGAGACTGCCGAAACTATATTACTAGATTAGCGGGATTCTTTGATAAAGCGGGGTCAGCCACCGGGGCTCTCTTAGGGGGCGGACACGGGAACCGGTATACAAGAAAATATGTCTCCGCGATTGAGTCCAAGCGGGAAACGGACATGCCGACTCCCGGACAGAGGGAGAGGACCAAAAAATAGCCGAGGTTGGCAACGGGGGGGTCAGTACAAAAAACTGGGGAAAAACGAAAAGAAAGGAAAAACTGGTGTTGCACGGGGGAAGATAAACGGCCGAACTTAAACGGGGGGGAAAGGGCAGGGACGCGCTACGGGTTCCAAGGGAGGGGAGAAAATCTAGGAGGGGAACAAGCTAAACACCTGTATCAGGAGCCAAGCAAACGCTAGGAGGGGGAAAAACAATAAATCGACGGGAGGGAGGGGACCACAGGATAACCCCCAAAGGTTTCGCCACCCAGAAAGAGGTACAATCTGAACGCGCATAAGGAAGAAGTCGAAAAAAGTACCTCTAAAAGTAAGTCCACGTAGGACATGGAACGCAGGCTTCTCGGAAAACAAATGGATCGGGGGGGGAAGGATTACTGATGTCATTTCGGACACACGCGAAGGTGGGTGCGCAAAGCGAGCAAAAAACGAGACGGCAAGCGAAGAAAAAAATTCAAGGGGGGGGTCAAGTGGAATATGGTCGGGGTACCCTAGGGGGGGAAATAAGGGATACAGTTTGACTCCCTCTATTGAAGGGGGTGGTAAGACTAGATCGTTAGGGGGGTCCGAATACAGGGGATCTGAAGAACAAGTAGGAACTTAATAGGCGGGACGGAAACCCGAGCAGGAAATCTGAGACGGAAACAAGCTCCATGGCAGGGTGATATGCACCTGTTCGGGGACGGTTAAATAAAACCGCGGAGATCTTCCCTTGAAAGCCCTGAAAGGAAAGCAGGCCGGGGGTGACCATTGGATCAGACTGCGAGAGATGGCAGGGTTAAGTCCTGATGGAACTTCGAAATAGATGGGGAAAACACGGGTCAGAAAAGTGGACAGAAAAACTGAACAGAAAACGGGAATTTGTCCGGGACTTACAAAACGATAGGAGCTGAAGAAGAGGATCGGGTGAGGCAAGAAAAACGGTTGTCGATCTCAAGTCGTGCGAAATGCACGCCTCTGGGTCGAACAACTTACTCGGACTCCAGAGGAGTTATTCGCCTTCAGAACGAGGGAAATGTTAGCACCGGGGGGGGAAACGTTGGGAAGGCCGGAAAACGAGTAGGGGGTCAAGAAGGGTAAATGTGTACCAGCACCCACTGGGACAGCACCAGGGTCTCGGAACCCGGGTGTGATATTTCTTGTAAGACAAGATAAAAGGGTAGCAGGAGGGACAGAGCCAGGTGCGCAAATAAAGACTGTAGGAAAGCGGGGTAAATAAGGGTCGGGAACCGTATGTCCACTACAAAGAGACAAGGACGGGACTGGGGGGGAGGGGCGGTAGGGGGGGCGAGGGAAATTGAATGCTCACCCGATCCTCTGTGAGAGACGGGAGGAAGAAAAAAGAAGGGCGGCCCTGGGAGGAAGGTGAGGCCCGCGAGTTGCGTGACGGGAGAGCTGTCTGCGGTGGGTGCGTTCCTGCGTGAGAGCTTTGTGGGTAAGGGGGGCGGGTGACGGGAGGAGGTGTGTGGGGAAGGGGCGAAGCCGCGAGGTCCTGGTGTCTCAGATAAGCGAAGAAGGGGGGGGGGGGGCTCCATTTCAGCGGCCAGGAATTCCGATCTTCACGAAAAAAGACCGTTTTAAAAACAAAGGCGGGAACACCTTGGGTGTTAAGAGACGCGACTGGCCTGTGGGGGTACAAAGGAGGAAAGCTTGAAAGGGACGTCTCCGGAAAATGCATCAGTCTTGGGGTGGAAAAGAGGCAAAATCCGTGACGAGAAGTTCTAGTGAAAACCGCAATGAATGGGAATGACCACAAAATGCGCGGGCCCTCGGAAGCGTTCTAAGGGCTGTACCGGAAAAGTTAAAAAGTGGCGTCGATGTCCAGGAATGGTCGGGTGCGGAACAGGGCCTTTTCCGAGGAAACGCGGGGGAGGAGAAGGATCGGCGGTAAAAACCAAACTCTTGGGTGAGCACGGGCATGTGGGGCCTCAATAGCGTATTACCAGAACCGAATCGTAATTGGCTCTTCTCGCTAAAATGACACTGTGCTTGCAGACAGGCCGGGGACGGTTTTCCCACTTGTCGGTCCTTAAAATAGGAAGAGGCGTGGTTCGAACATTTCGGGGGGGGGGGGAGGAAGTTAAGCAAAACTCAATGTGAAAGGGTTTCCGCATATTTTAGGGTTATTAGAGACGGTGGTGGGGGGGGGGGGTTTCGGTCCAACCCGAATAAGGGGAGTTGGCGAGCCTAGTGGGGGTTTCTCAAAGCATGTGCAGGCTAGGTTCGCGGAAACAACAATTTGCGGGGTGGTGAGTGAGGTATGCGGAAAGGGGGGGGCAGACCTGAAAACGCAGATTACTGTACGAGAGAGCACCGAACAAAGCAGTTAATCTATGAAGGGAACCTAACAGGAGAAAACGACGTGTCGTGACAACGGTGGGCAGATTTATCACACACAAGGTACGGAGATACGTTAGCCAGTAATGGGGGCGGTCTTCTGCTAGGAAGGGATCAGGTCGGAAAAAAAGGTGACGGGGAGGGAAGGGTGGCACAATCTGGATATAACCCGCGGAGCAGATAAAGAAGTTGAGGACGGAGGACAATTTTGGGTCAAATCAAGAATTAAAACAGTGGCAATGTCCCAAGCCCGTAAGTAAACCAGGGGGGGAAAAAGGAACACCCGCTGAGGGGTTTGGACCGTAATAAAACAAACCAGCCTCTTGTGACGGAAAAAAGACCAACAAGGCAAAAGGTCGGACCACAAAAAGTACCTAACGGTTCTGAACAAAAGTAAGCGGACCGTTCGTGTGTCTATATCCGGATGGGGCCTGGCCACTGAAGGGCGACCAAAACTTTCCTGCTGAATCAAGACTTGGGAACTTGGTTAGGCGCTAGCATCAAAAGCCTGTAAAAAGCTCCAGGGGGGGGGGGGCGGGGGGGCGCAAGGATTGGCTCGTCGCCGAGAGAACGAGGATCCATAACGAGACGTTCTAACACCTAGGCGGGCGTCGGACTCGATAGGAAAAGTCGAGAAAAGTCGCAAAAAAGAGGAAGCGCTAGACACTGAGAAAATGGGTACAAAGGAGCACAACGCGAAAAACGCAGCGTTGGAAGAAAGAGTCAGAAGTAGGGTATCGTACCGAAAATCTCGGGGAATGAGGGGAAAGCTGCTTTAAAAAAGAGGGATGGTGCAGGGGGGGGGGGAAGTCATATCCTTGAATAATACGTCAGGATGGGACCAATTAAGGGGGTCAGGGGCGGTACAGGGAGGGGGGTACCCTGGGCTATGTGCTCGATTTCAAAACAAAAACTTGGTTGTCTTGGTCACCGGAAAGGTCATGAGGGTACCCATGTGCGATGTCGCGGTCGCAGGGAAAACGAGTGAAGCCCCTCAAGGGAACAAAAAGGACGGGCAGTAACGCGAGGAGGACAAGTGAAAAAAAACCGTGTATGCCAATCAAGCTGCCAATATACAGGGGGGAAGAAGCTCATAACCGGGATAATCAGACAGATCGCAGCAGTTGGAAAAGAGGGGATCAATTGACCTGGTTATAATATGAGTAGGGGGGGGGTTTCCGTGGAAAATTCAATTGATGCAAAAAGGCTCCAAGGCACAGAAGATAGGAGCAGGGGTGCTAAATCGGGGGAAGGGATACAACGTAGAGGGGGTAGAAATTGACCTGCTTCGAAACTGAGTAAAGGCAAGGGAGGATACGTACTGTTGAGGGGTGGAGGGATAGGGGGGCTCACCATAGGCAAGGAGCTCGGAAAACGGGGTGAGGCCAGCAGCAACAGGGTACAAGGCGGCAAAGTCTCATGGCGATCATCAGCAATCTGAAAGGCTGCGGGTCTAAAACGTGTAGTTGCTGGAATCGAGGGAAGCTGGAGGGGGGGAAAACCATTCGCGGAGGGGGGGGAAGGGAAAACAACTGGGCTGCTGTTGTAAGAACCCCTTTGATAACAGGGTGCCTAAGTTAATCTGGGCGTAAAAGATCCCCTTGCTAGCAAAGGAGGATGTCGACAGAAAAGACAAAGAAGGGGGAAAAAAAAAGGGACGAAAGTCTGAAAGGAAAATCTCAAAATAAAAATTCAAGAATAAGTTAACGATAAAGTAATTGGATTCCACTCAAAAGCTGCAAGGGAGAGGGAGTCGGGGTTCTATTCTGCTGGGTTTTCTCACATAGGTATGGGGTTCCTCTCGAACGGCTGGGAAAGGACGTAGATACCGGCGAGAGGGTCGTAAAAATAAGTGATATCTTGCATGTGTGAAAAAACATTGGGGTTTTGGACGCCCTTATCGAAATGCCGTGACAGAAAACAGCAGCAGAAAAACAAGAAGAA
>Ga0179593_1530665_pt1 | contig 22258 bp, 24 predicted proteins | sample CZODoug2_1_08_16_FD_185931 | JGI IMG/M metagenome (GOLD analysis project Ga0179593, IMG submission 185931) | Vadose zone soil fungal communities from Angelo Coast Range Reserve, California, USA - CZODoug2_1_08_16fungal (PacBio error correction) | ecosystem: Environmental > Terrestrial > Soil >...
CAATGAGGACCATGACTTAAGTGCCAACCTTTTACATAGGGTACCCCAGGGCCTAATATAACACTTCCCAACCTATCTGGATCTAGATTGACCATCGTCAAAGGGCAGTCCTTAAGTGGATAAGCTGGGACCATTTATAACGAAAAAGATATATTGTCGAAGCAACCCCGGAAAACCCTATGTATCGGAACTGAAGAAAAACGACGTGTCCCATAAAAAGGGGGAGAGTAGCGGTTCATTCACACGTAAAGGTTAGGTATGCGCACCCTTTTAATACCAAAAATCGCTGATTAATGGGGAAGTAACATCAAAAGGGGGTGTTGTCACCTACTCAAGCAAAACACAATTGCTCGAATACTATGGGGTGGGGGTCATTCCTTCATGAACCCAGATGGAAGGAAGTCTAGTTTGTGGGGAACTGAGGATGGTCCAAAACTCTCTCTAGGGAAATGAATCCCAAAAAAAATGAAATCCTGAATTCGAAGAGCAACAAATTCCAAAAAAGGGGGCAGCCACTAGTATAAGGGAATAACCGTATAACGGGTCACACGTAGTGAATCTAAAGGCAGAGTGTTGTATTTGTGCTGGGGGGGAAACAATGATTAGGTTTTTGGGGCCATCGTCGGGTGGAAAACCGAAGTTTTTCATTGGATGAACTGGGGTTTGGAGTAAAAAGTCAATGTATGTTTACGAAGGGGACAATCCAAGAGAGGAATAGGCAAGTTTGCGGAGGGATGGGTGCCAAATTGAAAAGCCTTTTGGGGAGGCTGGTGATATTAGCGTTTGTCCTTAATGAGAAAAGGATGCCCAGGGAAGGAGCAACAAAAATGAGAGTGTACGACTGCTTGGGGTCTTAGTAACCTGGGGACCAGAACCCATAAGAGGAGCAGAATGCAAGGGAAATGTGGCCCGACGTGGAATGATGCGTCGGAAAGAAACTCTGTGGACTAATTTACGAGAGGAAGAAGGCAGCGAAAGCCGTAAAAACGACTTGACCATGTATCGTGGGGGTCAAGCTGGCAAAAGAAGAAAAGGATGAAGGACGGCCACGACACACAAATAAAGTAGGTCAGGATATTCTCACTGTCAAAATGACGGAGGGGGGGGGAGAGGGGGAAACAAAAAACTAGTAAACCACGAGCTAGAACAAGCCGCGAATGGCCAGCCAGTGAACACGGTTGTCAGGAAACTCCTCCTTCTGGTAGCGATAGGGCAGCAAAATCACCTGGAGAACTGATCACCAGCAGAATTAAATTTGGGGGACCAATTGTGCAGGGTCCGGCATTGGAATTGAACAGGGACTTCCGGGAGGTTTACAGAATATGGCCAAAAAAAGTGTCCCACTAAAGAAGGGAGGGGACTACTAGGCTCCCAAGCGGGGGGGGATTAATAGGAATTCACTCCTAAGATCATCGCCAGCTATATGGGGGGAAGGTGTCAACACTATTACATTGAAGCCCGGGGATGGGGCAAGAACCGGGAAGTATCGGAAAAAGGATGAAAAAAAAAAGATGCTACAAGGGTTGGGCCCGCACATGGCAAGTGGAGATAGTAAACACAATCGAGAGTGATCAAAACATCTTGAAAGGGGGGTTGGGGATTCCAGTGACGGCTAGAGGCATCCATGGGGGAGTAGGGTAGCTTTTACAAACCCGGTAGGAAAGGGGCCATCTCGGACTTTATGGGCTTTATTTAGATGGTTATTTATGAGTTGAGTAGATCACGAAAGCAATGAGGAAATTTATCTCGACTGACCACCATTTTTTTGCCATGGTCTCCCCTGGGGATATCTCTTTCCAAAAACCGTTACCGGCGCCGCCGATCTCTCTCACCAAAAATAAAAAATTATAATAAATAGTAAAAAGAGATCGGACGGAAGGGAAGGAGGCTATATAACGGGAGAGGGCCGACACCAAAAAGTGGTCAGTCGAGATTTGGGCCGTGTTTAGTATCGGTGCGTAGGAAAGGATTCATCGAACTACCATAGTTGGTCCATCCAAAGTTCAAAGTCCCGTCCGAGCTGGGACCCTTGAGGGGGTGCAGTGGGTGGTCACACTGAGATGGACTCAAAGTTGCTGCCCTCTCTGAACTGTCGTGCCGAGTTACATTACAAACACGTTGACCATTACTGATTTGAAATAGGGGGGGTGTGGGATGTTGGGAGGAAACTCATATGGCGGAGTCAAGCCCTAGGAAGAGCTAATACATGAGGCGGGGGGGGGGGCTTCAAGGGGGTGAGGGGCGGGGCAGAGGTAGCGAGCACAAGGATGCCCTTGAAATCTGTTAAACAATTCAATTTAAAGTCGGGAGAACTGGACTATGGTCATGAGGGTGGGAATAAAAGCCGATTGGGTTTTCCCACTCTTGAGGAAGCCTTAAAACCACACCTTATAATACAATCGTGTTTACGTAGGCCATCTATTACCGCGTGGCCGCATAACCTTGGCCAGATGGTGTCAGAAAAAGAAGACCCTGGCACAAAACAGTCAAACGCAGAGATAGCGGAGAGCGTGCAATCGGTTGAAGGTTGGCAAAAGAAGCATCTCTGCGGGCGACCAACTAAGGAATAATGTGTTGGTGGGTTTTTTGGTGGGGGGTTTTTGTGTAAGAGGCAATGGCTTAAAAGAATAGATTCAATGGTCAGAAGGGTTTTCTGTAATGGTAGGGTAAGGCGAACAGAAATCTAAAGCTTCTGCCGTGAGCGAATTAATATCCCAGGGCCACGTCCTGTGGAGAAACATGGGTGGGTTTGGTCGTTGGCAATGATGGCGGGGGTCAATCCGGGGTTCTAAGTTGCCATAAAAGAGGAAAGCCACGACCTGTAGGCCGTCGGGGAATGGAAGGGGTCTGGCTTTCTGAAGTTGCTTAAAGTCCTTTTCGGAAAAAAGCCAGGGAGGTGCTCGACCGATAGGTGCCAAGATGCCCTTTGGGAGATGCGGCAGGGAGGCCGGGGGGTGTTACCTCGGGGCCTGCAAGGAGGGAGGGGAGAGCTCCCAGCATGGGTGAGCAGTGGAAAGGGGGGAGGGGCCCTCAGTATCGGGGGGCAACTTAAGGGTAAAGGGGACAGCGCGCACGCCACTTGTGACCGCTTTCCACGCAGAACTAATAAATCCGGAATTACGGGGGTGACGAGCTTGGTGAGGACATCCAGGAACCTCCTGAGAGCTTGGTGGGCGTGTCACAAAAAAAACCGCACCACTTTGAAACGGTGGTCTAAGGGGAAATGACAATAAGGGGGACCCAATAAATGTCATAAAAGGTTCTTAAACGATACTTGGGGGATAATGAATTCAAAATAACGCACAGGGGAAAAAGTTGGGCTACTGTTGCTCTTTTAGGGTGTAAGGAACCGCCATCTCATTACGGTAAAAGTGAAAAAATTCCGTATAGGTTCTGTGCTGGGCATGATGTTATGGGTAGTTTTGATTATGTTTAGTGTTCGTTCTTTAAAGGTGTGCCCTCTGGAAGGGGTGCCTCACGGAAAAGGTGAAGGTGAAGGTTTATCTAATGGGAGCATATGGGTTAAATGACCTAAAAGAGGGCGGGGTTCCTTGTGGTGGGGCCTTCGAAAATCAGAAGGGGGCCTTGTTGACTAGGGGGGTCCCTGCTATCGATGTTCGGTGGTTTTTGGGATAATCAGGAGGGACTGCAAAGCTTTGAGCAGTTTGGTAATAGGGGACTTTACAACTTTTGTTGGCTGTCTAAAGTTCTTTCGGGGACCCTGCACGGAGCAATCGAGGGGTCGGGGCATGGGGTTGGGGGGGTGGGAGGTCGATCCATGCTTTTGGGGACTATGGCCCCGAAGTGGGCACTGGGTCTACCCTTGGGCGCGGTAGTTGGTCTATCCTTTCGCGTTGCCCGTTCGGGTGGTGCTAGGGGGTTCTGGTGGCAAGGTCCCCAACAGTGTTGGGGGTAACTCCTCTAGACCTTGGATGGTGGTGGAGCGCTTTTTTGTCCTCTCAGTCCCAGGGGATTACATTTTGTGGGGTTGTGTGTTCTAAGAGATGTCGAGAGCTCGACGTAACGTGGGGGGGGATATTCCTCGTGAGGGGATCTGTATTCTCTGGTTTCCCGTTACCGACCACCGCTCGATATACATTCCCTTGCATCCGATGTACCTATCCTTGGAACTTTTTATGTATGTGTTGCGCAGTTGCCGTTCTTGTGGGATAGTTTCCGTTGTCTTCCAGTATGTCTTCCTCACGGAGATGGTCTGCCATTCTACTTCTGGCAGGGTGGTAAGAGGGGGGTTTTGGGGTGTAACAAGCGGAGATATAAGCTCTTAATTGCAGGCACGAGTGTGGGGGTCAGTTTATCCTCGCTTTGATGGTTAGGCGATCGGGGGGCGTTGGGTTTTATATAGTTTCATGAGGCCTGCGAGAATACTGACTATCTGTTCTCCAAAAACGGTGGGGGTGGTAGGGGAAGGGGGAGGGATGGTCAGTGGTGGGTTGGGACCTGTCGGTCATACTTGAACCGCTGCGTCATCCCGAGGCGAGATGACCATCATTAGACCCGTGGGTCTTTTGATTAGATCTCGAGTGGAGGGCATGTCTGAACAATCTCTTGGTGAGTATCTTTCTAATAGGTCACCGGGGTCTTTCGGGTCCAGAACGTTTGTTCCTTTGGGTCCCGGTGAAGAACTTTTAGTACGGGAGACTGCATTTAGGCCTCCGGTGCTGGTGTCTCTCTGGTCCTTTCAAATTTGTAGCGTAACCGTTTCAATCTCGCCCGCATATCTGTAAACGTTGGGGGGCAAGGGCCGCTGTGTCATGCGGAATTCAACGACCTACGGGGGGTAAATGGGTGTTTTGACCTGGGCGGGGACGGTTCACGCATCTACTGAAACAAACACTTTCTTTCGGGGGTTCTGGGGATGGGAAATATTTTCAAGAACTTGTTTCTGGGGTCTTCCGACGTTCCGGTACTTATCGATGGGGGGGATTCCAAAGACCACCACGCAATTCTGCATTCCTTTCCAAGATGTGACGCTGGTAATGTGTTGTTTGAGGAAGTTCTTAACTGTGTTACCATCGTTGACGTGGGAGTTTAGGGGCCCTCTCTTGGATCGGGGAAGGGAAAAGCCATAAAACAGTGTCGGTGTATAAAACGAGGACTTTGTTTGAAAACCGGGGGGTAGGTGAAAGTCGGTGTGGGAGTACTTGTACTCCAGAAGTGACGCAATCAATGCGTCGTCTTCCTAAACCAGGATTGTTCAAGTTTCAAGGATCGAAGGGGTACGGAAGAACGGCTTCGCTCTAACTTCGTAGGGAGAAGGGAGGGGGGGATAGAGATTTCCTCGGAGTCGTAGGCCAGGAAGCATCCCTTGATACCATAGTTAGCGAACTATTGAGTCGAGAAGTAGATTAGGGACCAAATCCACGTCCATACACGTGGAAGTAAAGTAAGACGAATTGAGCCTCAAACGCACACGATCGGGAGGGTGGAAAAGTTCGAAGGAAAGAAAAAGCACTAGATGATTGAAATGTTGGTACTAATACAGTTTTCCATTAGAGGGCATGAATCGCTTCCTGTCTCTGGGGGAAATCCGAGTTAGTTTTGGTTTTGTAGTCTCTCTCGATAGGGGTGCATTTCTGGAATTATGGATCAGCACCTACCCCCGTTCTTTCCCTGCTCCCATGGGCTGAGGCGGCGATAAATAACAACTTAGTCGTGCGCATAGCCGAACCCCCCCACTTCTCCGCCCGCGACCCGCCCCCCCCTCAGTTCCCCCCCCCCTCCCCCGCTACCCGGTGCGTCAGCATCTCCGCGGGACTAACAGGAGTTGTTTTCACAACCACAAAGGACGTTGAGATGACAACACTGGCTCTCCAGGAGTCCCAACCACTCGGGCCCCAAAGCATTTAGGGCGACTTGAGGGTCATTGCAGTCCAAAGGATCTGCCAAAGCGGACGAACCAAGTGACTAAAACGACGGAGGCCCTCCCCACCTAACCAGCCGCCGGCAAACATCCTTGAATCGGTCCTAGAGTAATCGGTGGCCAGAAGCCTTTATCACCCGAGAGAGAGGAGATGAAAAGACAATCTAATCTGTACCTGAGCAAAGGGTGGGAATCCCGAAGGCTAAATCGGAGGACTCTTACTCAGTCACAAACGCCTTCCCAACAAAAGCCGAGGGAGCCACACAAAAGCCTGGGCAGAGGGGAAACTCGGCCAGCCGCCACAACAGAGCATAACCACCCAAGCAAAGAATACGAAGGGATCGTGGGCGAGGAAGGGCGACGGCCGTTCTGCATTTGCATGTAGTTCTTATCTCGAAAGGAATGCAGTGGGTCATCTTGAAACTGTCCTTTCCGCATCTCTCAGAACACGTGTTGGGAAGTGGTAAAACGGTCCGAGATTTCGTGCTTTTTCATTCCTCATTTTGTGCAGCTAGAAGCGGAGGTGGCTGACTACAAAAAAGTATTTACATCCGTGTTATTCCGGCATGTGGTTTGCCAACTCTCGGCCCTGGTACAGCACCACTCAGGCGGTCACCGGTGGGTTCTTTGTCTGGTTTCCCTCATGCAGGGGAGGTTCACCTAGGGTGTCCGCGTCGGGGCAGTCGTTTTTCGAAGTTTCTCCTAGACAGATCTTTGGCGACAGGCAATACATGTACCTACCTGGAATTTGACTTCCCCTACAGTTTGTCCCCTTATTTTAGCCGGCTCCGGTGGGCTCAGGACAGTTGAGTTTCTTGCCCTCTGCCGTTCTGCTGACTTTTTCCTCTTTAAGCACGATATGGAAGATATAGGTGAACTTCCCTCACTCTCTGTTATTCGGGAGTCCTAGTTCCTTCATGCTATCCACCGAAAAGCCGACTAGGATTCTGGAACTCAAGGGCCGGATGGTGCAAGGTGACTAAGAACATAATTTGTTCGGACTTGAATTGTCACACCTAAGTTCATTACCGCGCTGAGTCTTACTAAAATGTCCGGGTATTTCAGTTTGCAGGAACTGACCTGTACGTCGAGCGCGCTAGTCCGTCTCGGGGAACTCAAAGGGCCTCGAATGCCCTCACAATAGTCCAGGGCGGTTCCTCCCCTACCTGACCGTGTTTATTGCTTTAGAGTATTGGCTCGGTCGTAATACTCTTCTTGCGTACACTGTCTACGGGCAGAGTTTGAGGGCTCCGTAGGGTATCCAGGCAAAGTATCCCATGTTCTTTTGTGGTGGGGTATCGAGACTTTGGGTGGGTCATCCCTGCTTCTGTGTGTTCTCCCCTCCTGTGTTGAGGCTTCTGGCAAGGGGGCTCCACGTGGTTGGGTGGTGTCGTTGTTTGAACGCAACCCCGGGCTCTAGGATTGGGGGCAGTATCAAGCCACACCTCGATCCTTCTTCATGTTGGGTCTTCATATTCTGGACCGTGAGGCACGTCGTCCACTTGGGATGGCGATGTGAAGTCAATCTGGTGGCCGCCGTACGGTCATCCCCGAGAGTAGTTTAATGGAATTTACAAGAGGGAAAGTGAGCAGCAGCTTCGTACCACAAGGAAGTGGAAAAAAAAGCCACCAGTAAGAGACTTTCATACAGGCCCACTCAGGTCCGTCTTTCAGTCTCAGGACCCGGCCCCTCACTTTGGGGCATTGGTCACGGTATATCTGCTATTCAACTGGGAAATTGGGAGGGGTCCGATTGGAACTGACTCCGGACGCCTACTTAAAGTTTATCTGGTCGTTTAATAGAGGGAACACGGGAAATAAGGGAAATAGGCAACGTTCAACAGGTTCGCCACCAGGGCCGACGGAATAGGCATTCTGATAAAGGGGTGAAGGGGGTTACCAAAGAATATGACACCCTGTTGTCTATTAAAAAATGTGGGGTTTGTTCATTAGGGGCCTGGGTATTGGTTTGTTCTTCTGGGACGGCCGCTTTTTTCCATAATGCAGGATGTATTCTTGGACTCTTCAGGGGGGGGCTCTCCGAACAGGCTCCGGTGCCGCTTGCTCCTGGATAGTCGATTAGTTTCCGGTGGGGTTATTTTTCTTGGTCTAACGCACGTTCGCTGACCGGAATCTTTAGATACGACTATTTGGGTCTCTTACTTGAGTCAAGGGGGGGATGTTTACCCCAAATAGGTTAACGTCCCCTTAAAACGTGATTGCTCCTCAGAGGGGGGTCCCCACGGGTTGCTGGGACTCCGCCCACTGAATACTCCGCCGTCCCAGATTTTGACATGCTCCCTTTGAGGTCCGTGCACTTCCCGGCCTTTCTTGTAAATTCTCTTCACTGGCCATTCCCAGGCTCTAATCTCGGAAGCAAGCCACAATAGGGGACAAGTGCCCCCGTGGGCGGAGGCCCGCACATTTGCAGTTCATCACACAACCCGCGATTATTGAAATTTCAGTCTTGACATGCGTGGTAGGAAAAAAACTCCCAATGTCTAAAGTAGATCGAGGGTGTAGTCAGTTTCCACTGTACCGGTCATGCCGTCCGCAGATTACATTGCAGCGTTGAATGGGAGAGGTTAAAAAATATGAAATGATTGGTATGTCGATTAAGTCATCTGCCCAAGATCTATGGTGCCAATATAGATCTAACGGGGACAACAAGGGTCGTTGTGAGCCCAGGTGAGGAGCGAAAATTAAACACGTACTCGGGAACTCAAAACAACACATAGGTATTCCACTCAGTCGTGCGTTGGGACGTAACGTTAGTCTATCCCAAGGGATCTCATCCTGGTGTGTCATTTGAGCTCTCGTCATGGTGGCCAGCTAATTTGCTTTGGTCTCTTCCCTCACGAGACAGCGGTCCAACCAGAATTCCCAAATATCTTAACCTAGGCGGCCAGGGGGATGATGTAAACAGGTGTGTTTGCAATTTTACTTCTTGCTCTTTCCTCTTCCCAGGCTTGCCTTTCTTTGTTTTTGTGGTCTCCGCTTGTGTTGGGTTTCGGGTTGGGCCTAGCGCAGTTTCCATTAATATGGTTTTTGGCTCTGTTCTGTGTTTTTTTGTTTTTCCTTATCCTTGGGGAATTCCTGGTATGTTCACTCCAGGCCTCTATGGTCGTGGATCTGTTGTCCTGCCCCTTCTTGTGAATTGAGGGGGGGGGCTAATCGCTTCTTAAGAACTGTACCGAGGGGGACGACCGTAATCCCTAGTTCTTCGGCTTGTTGACTTCCTTCCTTACTTTTTTCTTCTTATTTTGCCTTCTGGAAGCACTACCTCTGTATCCCCTATTTTCTAGGGTGTGCGTGTCGCCAACTCTTATCCGGTTGTCAACCGGCTCAGATTTAAGAGGCGGGCGGATCCACTCCCCACTTTGCCCGGACTCGGGGCTCCGCACGAGTTGGTCCGTAATTGGGTGTGTCTCTAAGCGAAGAATAACTAGACATATGCACCAAGCTTTCCTTAGTTCCTGTACGGGAATTAAAGAGTGGCCCGTGAAGCGTGTTCCCGTCATGGCAGATGTCGGGCCCGAATCGTTCCATGTTGGGTTTATCAATTCCTTCAATGTGCACTCTTGGTCGAGCCTTCCTTGTGTTTGGTCTACTGTGGGGGTCGGTACCCTTAAAGACGGTTTTGTCCTCGGAAATTCGATTGTTATCTCTTCCTTTCCTTCCCTTCCTTTTCGACCCGTGTTTTTTTTTTACTGTTTATCTGTTTCTTTGGCCATGGGACTAGACCCTGTTGTTCTGTCTGGGAGGATGTCAGCTCAGGGGCGAGGTCCCTGGGGTTCCCTGGGGGCTTCGGGACGGTCTTAATAACCTTGGGCTTTCAGCAGGGCTTACGGGGGGGAGCCCGGGGCATAAGGCGTCCCTCACTGACCCCGGGGGAGGGCGTCCTCGTTACTGTGCGTTACGTTTGTTGGGCCTTGCCCTTGTTAAGAAGAAAACTTACTATTAGGCGTTCACGTAGAGACTTCAGAAGCAGGGGGTGATTCTCCTTGGAACGTGGCTTTCTTGCATCAGCAAAGGGTTCGACTTTTCTTGGGCAAGAAGCGACGGGCTCGGTATCCGGAGTTGCTAAGCAGGCCTGTCTCCCGGGGGTTTGTAGCTCGAGAGTGGTATAGGGGTGTCCAAGAGACGCAGATGGCCTCCGCAAAAAAGTCCCATGTAGAATTGAGATGTGGAGGACAGTGCGTGCGGTGACCGTTTAAGGTCGATGGCGTTTGGGTGTTTCATTTTCGGAACCCGGAAGGGGGTGCCCGAGCTAAGGGTCTCTGTGCGTCAACGGGGCGATTTTCTCTGTGGTGGGAAAACGGAAGGTGCCGGCACCCACACACGGTTGAAAAAAACAAAGGCAAGAGGGCGGGGACCGAATGTACAAGCCTAGGATTAGACCGACGTTGGTGACATTCATCCAAACGGCCCCTGGCGTTATCAGGGAGAAATCGCTGAGTTCCTAGGGAAAATTTCTGCTCTTCATGTTGGACAGCGAAAGGGTCGAGTTGATCCGCTGGTGTCCTTTATCTTTGTGGTTGGAGTTTAAGTCTTTCATGAGCAATGAGGAGAAACGGAAGAAACGCACCTTTCGGTGGAAGGGACTCCTTAATTAAACGGATTTTGTTTTTGTGTGGTGGGGTTTGTTTGTGTGGTGTTGGGGGGGGTTTGGTGTTTTTTTGTTGGTGTGTGTGTTTTTTGGGGTTGGTTGTGTGTAGGTTTTTGTTGGGGGGTATGGGAAAGGGGTTGTGGTTGTTGTATGGAGTGGTTTGGGGTTTTGGTGTGGGGGGGTTTCTGCTGGGCGGAGGATCCTTCTTCTGGTTATTCGAAAGTTTATGTGGTGTGTAGACGACTGGGGTGGTGTTACGATCGTCACCCAAGTTTCCTTGTAGAATAACTGAGAAGGTCGGGTTGTTCATCGCGCTGGCGGGTGTGTGGTGTATCTCGTGCGTGCATACAAGTTCTTGCCGGGAAATTTCCTTCGGGGGCTCCAGGGTCTAGGTCTTAACCTCGTCGTCGTGTTTACTTTGCCGTCTTTAATGAGGCATGTAATCTTTGGTGGCCACGGGGGGTGGGTGTTGATGATTTAGTCCGTTGGAGTTCGCCCGGTAGGGAGTGCTGTTTGATGCTCCCGGGTGAGCCTTACGCCGCTGGTGCTGGGTTCCCAAGCGGAGAGTCAATTGGTCCGAGGGTGGGAGGGTGAGAGAAAATGGCCCGCGTCTCTTTCATAATGGAGGTTTGGTTCTGCGACTGAAGATCGGGAGAGTTGGGTCTCTTTTCGTCGAGAGTAGTGGGGACGCTCCGCCGGGGAGGGAGTTGAAATTTGCAAATCCATCGGGGGGGTTCTAACACTGTTGGTCGCGTGGGCGACAGCTTGGGGTCTGTGGTTACTTTTCCCTGAACTAAAGCGGCGAAGTACGGTGGAGGCGTTTGACTCTTCCAATTCTTATGGTCGGAATGTCGGGTGATGGGGGTATTTTCGCAAAGTCCCATGTTGGCGCGTGGTAATCTTTTCAACTGAGTAAGCTTCCGCTTCCTGATGGGTGGGTTTTCACATTGCCTTGCAGGTATATAGTCTAGATGCGCATTCCCGTTCTCGATTCGCCGTCAAGGGAATGAGAGGTCTCCTGTAGGTTGGTCGATTAGAGGTACCATTTGTGTCCTCGTAAGGGTCAGGTGTGCGAGCCGGAGGGGGGTGGGGGGGCGCGAGATTTTTTCTCGTGGGGTATGCTTTGGCGTTGGACTACTGTCTGCGAAGGAAGTTCTTTCCGGGGAGTTAGGTCCGAGAAATTCATGGGGTTCTTTAAGCTCGGGCCATTAATAATGGGAAGAGGTTTGAAGGGTTTTGACATGCATCCCTGAGGATCGGGTTTCTGCAGTCTTTGAGTGGCCTTGCTAGATAGTAATTCCCTCTTTGCTCGGCGAGGTCCCTTAGGGAAGGGACTCCCGAGCGGGAAGCTGGTTGGAGCAGATGACGATTTATATTTAGTTATTGCGACATCGTGTCCGGGGTAGTTATTGGTGGGGGGCTACTGTGTGACTGGGATTGGTTGCCGGCTTCAGCTTGTGTAACATGGGTGTACGTGAGGATTAGTCCATGGCCTGAGTCTCAAGAAAGTCAACGTGACGGCGACAAACAATCGGAGGGATCCCGGGGGGGGGGGTAGTAGGGGCCGTCTAGTTCGGGGCTTGACATGTCTTGGGGTTGGTGGGTGCAAAGGGTGTGGGGCGGTGCGCGGGGGGGGGGCGAAAATATCTGACCCTCCTGAGCTCGGAAGAGGTTGTTCTGCTGTGGCTCTTATCCTAAATTGGGGGGGGGTCTTTGCTGGGGCTACTTTCGAAATAATCCGGCGCTATGTCGTTCCGAAACATACCGAAGTTGATCAGCGGATTGAACTAGTTGAGGGGAGGTCTTGGTGGGGTGAACGGTCGGTCGTTTCAGGGTTGGCCTAGAGTCCTTCGACTGACCTGCGAACATAAAGTCCAACGTTGGGGGCGGTTAGACGAATCTTCGTTTGCACACGGCACCGGGTGGTGTGGGGGGGGAGGTCGATTGGCCTCTACTTGTCTGCCTGCGAGAATAGGTCTTCTAGATGTCAAGGGGGTTCGGCTTCATTTTTACGACGTAAAAAAATCTTCCACACAACCGGATAAAAAGATAGAGAGGTGGGAATCTTAGGGATATGACTGACATTCAGATCGTGGTCAAAATGCATATATACAAAATGGGGGGCAGTGTGCGGCTGTTGTGTCGGAAATATATGTGAACATCACGACGTTCCCACCAAAAACGTACCCCTTTGCAAAAGGGGTTCACACTACCCCTCTTTATGAAGACCCCAAACTTTTTCCGGCAAGACTTTCCAGGTTCCCTCTCGTGGAAGAAAAGAACACTCACTCGTGACGAAGCCTGAGAAGGGAACCTTGTCGCGGGGGACGCTGACATAGCGCCAAAAGGGGGCGGGTGGTGTTTTGAACCGGAGGGGACTCTTTCGAAGACACCCAACGTTGAGGGGCAGGACCGGGCGACACCGAAGGGGAGCTATTGGGGAAACGGGAATTAGCCACTTCGGGGTGGGCCACACCACCCGAGCGCCTCCGAGAGAGCTGTGTTCTGGAACGGTTACCCTGGACAAGTATCAACCACTTTCCTCTGGGGGGGGGTCTTCTGTCAGAACAAGGAATTGCTCTGGGGTGGCGACGTAGCTTCAGGTAGGGGGGTGCTTTCCGCTATCAGGAGGCCCGGTAAGTCGGGGCAAAGGAGGGGCGAACGGTGAGGTGAAGGAAAGAGCCCGTGTGATTAGACTGAACGTCCCCATTCGAGCCCACCCCCTCGCCGGCTCTTGGGGGCCGTCCCTCATGCCAATCGGTGAGAGATTGGGGTGCTCTTCACAGGCCTGGAATAAAAATAGCTTTTCGGCGAGAGTGTGCAGTGAAAATAAGGTCTGCGAAGTCCCTAGTTTCGATATGAGGGAGGTCTTGCGTCGGTGATTTTGGAGAGGGAGGTTAAAAAAGAGTGTATATAGATATGCCTAGGCAGGGGGCGGAAGCCGTTGAGGGACGATATCGGAGTCTTCGCCACTGCGTCCCAGTACAAAGAGTCTTATAAGCGGTCCGAGGCACCGAAGTGAGATAGGCAGGGTGTTCGACTCCTGACACACCGCGAGAAGCGGCCCTGGACGGCGCCATCACACTCGGGGGGGAAGTAATGAGGAGAAGAGAGGGATAAAGGGTCGTAAGGAGGGTAAACTAGCTCAGGTACAGGAGGTCGGCCCTGGAAGGACTTCGGTAGAACGGCGAGAATGGAACAGCGTTGTGGGGGGGGTGAAGGTCGGAATTATTCAGAGGTTCAGCGGGGGGAAAGGGGGGTCGGTGCAGCCTCACTTGCTCCCCCCGCCAGGTACGCGCACATGGAGAATAAGAGGGAGTCGGCCGGTGGGTCGAATATGGGAACGCGCTGGTTTCGTTCCTACAAAAGTTCAGAGGGGGATAAGGAAGAGTATCATGGATTCCAGGCAGCAGGGGCGAGAGCCAAAACATCTTGGGTGAACCGGTAGTTCCGAAAAGGAACACAACCTACGTGCGGCCTACTTGGGGTCCATCTGAAAAAACGTGCCCTAACTCCTCTTTGCCCTTGCTCCAGACTCTCGGCGGGGCGCCGTCATTTAACCAGCAGAATTAGCTCGACACAATGAATCTTAGGTCTTCCAGGGGCCCCTCCTGGGGGGGTACGACTCACGCTGGTTGCGGGGGGGCTCGAGGGGGTAGACGATTCTCCCCAAGGCGAGATATGTAACCCCGGTGGAGAACGTTGGAAAGGGTAGGAAAGAGTAAACAAAAAACGATGTATTACAAATATGTAGAAGGCAAAAAAGGGGTTTGTACAAGAACAAAGGGACCCTACGAGCTAAGTCATGAAACAGCCTGTCGGGGAGAAAAGACTCAGGCCCCAACGGGGGAAGACTGAAAGGCGTGGCCTCTCTCAGGGGAGGGCAAGGAGGAAACGCGCGCAACCGCAATCGAAAGGGCCACCGACTCGACGGAAGGGAAATAGGCACTTTCCTTATCCGAGCGAAGCCGACCTGAAGGGGGAACAATTGCGGCAGGGAAAAAAACCTGATGTCGGAGGATTGCACTAAAAACAGGGGGGGGGGAAGTGTGAGACCCTGTTTAGTGGGCACTCAAAATAAAAAGAGGGGGGGCCCGGCGACCCCCAAAGGGCCAACCGGGGCCGGAGTGGTATTCTTTCGTCCTGGGGGGGATCTCTGGAGTCACCTTTTGGGAGAAGTTAAACGGGGCATCGGTTTGGGGTGCCTTAAGAGGTCCCATCCAAACCAAAGGTATTGTAAGGCTTGGAAATGGGAATTGACGCATTACGGCATACCACTGTACCGCCCAGAGGAAACCCACCGACAGATGCAGCCACGGGCCTTGGAACCGGGAGGTCACTACCACCAAGGGGGGCTTAATCACCTGGAGAACCAGGGAAATTACCGATCCTACGAATCAAAGGGGCAGGAAATACTGGGTGCGTACTAAAAGAGAATAACCGATAAATGCCAAAAATCAGCCCCCAAAAAAAGTGAGAACAAAAAAAGGAAGTACGACTGCGCACCTTCATCGGTATGGGCACCGACAACGGGAAGAACCAGAGAAGACCGGTATAAGAACAACAGACCTAATTATTTGCTCCACCAAAGGGGGCAGGATGAGAACCCTGAAGAGAGGGGGTCAAAAACCGTTCACGACACAGGCGCCGGAAAATAATTTGCTTACGGTTCTTAGGGAAAGACGACAAACTATTATGGCAAAGGGAGCACACGCCACTTGGGGTGAACCAAAGAATGTAAAACAACCCCTAAAATCGTTTAGCCGGTGGTTTGCCAAACAGGGCCTCCTTACAAATATATAACGAGGCCGTTCTCGGGCCAAATAAAAAAAAGTGGGGGTAACAGGTTGACCAAAAGGGGTCCAGGGGGATCCGGGGAAACTTTGGGGAGAACACACCTGAAAGAACCCTGCATTCCGAGCTAACGCACACCTCTTGCCTCTATTTTAAAAAGGGTGCTTTTCTCCCTACCGGGGCATTCTCCGACTTCTCCAAACCGACCCCCATCCTCTTCCTCCCACATCTAGCGAAGAATTGCCCCATTTGGGGAAAGAATTCCCCTCAAGCCAGTTCAGTCTTTCAGCAGGAGTATATAGAGAGGGCCACCACTTTCACTCCCCCTTAGAGTACAGTGAAACGTCATTTCTTGGAACGTCTAAATGGGGGGGGGCCAATCTTTGAGGGGGGGGGACTCAGGGGGACTCTCCACCTCGGAATCAGAGTCGAAACACCTATGGTAAGAGCTCTCGCCCTCCAACCTATTGGGGCGGTCCATGCCCCTTGATTGCTCCGTCCGAGACTTAACGCAGCTGGTACTTCTTCCAATCAAAGGAGCAAATCTCGCCCACACAGATACCACATCTTCTGGGGGACGGGGGAGCTCAAAGGTGGTATCCCTTCAGAGAGCAACTTGACAAGAACGGACACCATCTGGGGGGGGGAAGACAAGGAGCTTCATATTTCGGATAGTTTGCGGGGGCGATTCAAAAAAAATTCAAGGAACAGCGCATGGAAGAAGGGCCAAAGAAAAAGGTCAAAGATTTCCAGTCGACGGGGTGAATGGGGTCGAACTACAAGCTGAGGTCAAAAAGAGTAGCCCTGGGCAAAGAGCTAAAAAAAACTTTTGATAGAAATATGGGGTCATCGGGTTGGGGTGGTTTCTAAAGAAAAAAATCTAGGGCTGCATCACTCCCAATCAGCTCCAAGAGGAGGTGGAGAGGGGGGACTTCCTAGAGGGGGGATTGGGTTTCCGCTGACAGGCTACTGCAAGTGGGGGGGGGGGGACACCCTCCGTTCTGGGAAGGCCCGGGGGCAAATGGGTCGGTCGGGACCGGAGGGCCTTCTTGTTCAATCGAACGCACCGAGGGGAAGCGTAGGAAGGGGGGCAACACCCCCGGGGACAGGGCAGAGACATGTCAAAAAGGGAGGTTGCAAGAGAGACCCTGCAAAAAGCAGCGACCCGAAGCTTGGTGCACGATTGGGGGCCTACCTCTTCGGACTCAGAAGTCTCATAATTTGTTGTATCAAACCTCAAGGGTCTTTGTGATCAGGAAAAAAAAGTGAGCTCAAAAAACCTTTTTGGGAATATTAAGGGGGTTTCCAGGGGGGAGTCAAAAGATGATTCATTGGACATTAGAAAAAAAAGGCCATTCCAAAGGTTTGAGGAAAGTTTTTTTTAGGTGGGGGTGGGGGGACATATTTGACTTAAGCAGTGTTCCTGGGCAGCGAGTACGGTCCCAATATACAGTTCAATCCGGGACTTGGGGTCGGGGTGGCTTTACTGGAAAATATCGGAGTCGTGATCTCCATCTATCGTTGGCTATGCTCGGAAATAGCGGGTTCCGAATAGTGACTTGCATTTGATGCATTGGGAAGTTTGGTTCTAAATTGACGGCGGGTGGAAAAATAGGCTGGACAACTATAAGGGTTGAGAATCAGCACGGGGCCTGTCTGGGGGGGGATCGGCCTCGTAAGAAAAACACCTTGCCTTAGGACTCACATTGAAAAAATACGGGAACTTCCGCAAGGACCCAAACGTCCTGGTCTACTCCTTGGGGTTCCTGGGGGGGGGAATCAATCATCTTCCGCCCACTCCTGATCTTTTTGTAAACGGTCGCCGACCCCCCCTCAGGTGGGCTCGTCAACTTTAGAAGCCCCTGGCTTTGTCAAAAGGGTCATAAAATGATAAGAACGTCAATCTCCAGGGGGGGTCCATTCATTCGCCCCGCAAGGCAACCTGGCCTGTTCCTCTAGGTTCCTACTTAAATGGGGTAGAAGTCCTCATCCTACGGAAAAAGAAAAAAAGGTCTCATTCTTAAGCGTCCTTTTAGGGCTGGCGCGGGGAAAGGGGAGGAGGGCCCTCGAATTCCAGAAAAACGGGTCCAGAGTTGACTGCCGGCCTAAATGGAACGCCAAAACAAGGGGTCTTGCGACGGGGAGAGTATCGGGGGTCTCAGGGGTACCCTGGTCAGGAGCCCAAACTGTGGAATGGGGGGGCAATCGGTTAATAGGCTCCTGGGTGTTTTCGCCCAAAAGCTGATGGAGAGAGGGTTTCTGGGCAGAAGACCGGCGTAGAAACGGGCGGGGGCGACCCCAAAAGTCTCTTGGCCCGGCGCTACACAAGGGGGGCAGGGTGGACGTGGCTGGGGGGGGTTGGGGCCGGTGGGGTACCTGAGGCGGTTATACCCCCACTCCAAAAGTATTACATAGTCCCTGTTCCTGTAGTGAACGAGAAAGCATTTCTTAGCCTCGGAGCCTTGTTTTAGAGGGGGGGGGTTCGAGTTAAACAAGGATAGGGAAAGTGAGTGGGCACAGCACGCCTACTGGAAGAAAGTCATGGTGCGATGGCTCATCCGAATGGTGTTGATGGACTTTGGCGGCACAGAGCAAAGCGTCGCCGGAAAAGGGCTTAGGGGCTGGCAAATAAAAATTTTTGAACTGCGGGACTTCCCGTTAATTGAGGGGTGTGGGAAAGCCTTTCTGGCAAGGGGTTCTTCCATAGAAAAAAGCGGTGAATTTAGAGGGAGACTTCACTCTTTTCTGCCCTAATTGGTTTCGACTCTTTTGTGGTTGAATTTGGGGAGCTCGGCTAAGGTTGTCGGGGTCTCGGGCAGTTGTTTTTCACTTGATTCCGACGTGATGCCTGAGGGTTCGTCCCAAGGGGAGCTGGGACGGGGAGTCGAGAGAGGGGTGGGAATCGGGGGAGCCCTCGGGGGGGGGTCTCTCTAAGTCCTCATCTTCCGGGTACTGTTGGACGGGCATTGGGGAGGGTACCAGTCCTGAGGCCGTTAGAGCGGTTTTTGCATCAGGGTGAGGGGAGTAGGGGTCTGACGGGAGTTCAGAATGTCGCGATTTCTGGGGGGGGGTGGTCGGGTCTCTCTAAGGAGATCGTGTCTTTAGGATGGGGGGCTCCGTTTTCGACAGTGTCTATTCTAGTGAGCTCGAGAAAGGGATATGACGGGGCATTCGGTTAACAGATCTTTTCCGAGATTTTCTTGAAAGCAAAAGAGGGAGGAGAGATTCTGTCCCGTACGGTCGAACCTAAAGGCGTCTGTTCGTCGGGGCCTGTGGGGTCGAGATCAGAAAGATAGATGGGAGAGGTCGTTGTTACAGGCGGACAGGGGGCCAGCGAGGGGGGACGACCCCCGATGAAGGGCCGAAGTTTTTGAAAGGAGAGCTCGGTTCGTAGCTTTGGGAGTTGTGACAGGCTGGGGCTTATAGATACAAGGGGGGGTAAGCATGGGAGGTTGATAATGAGTATCAGGTGATTTCCAACAGTCGTTGGAGGAGCGTTTGGTGGCTCTGTTTGATGGGGTATGGGTAGGTTGGTGTTGGGGCCAGAAACGACCGTTGGGGTGATAAGCATCGTCTAATTATACCCTTAGAGAGGCGTTGGATTGGGGGGATAGATTGTCAGGGGATGGGGGAAGGAGAGAACAGTAGGGAGGTGAGCAAGGCGTGCTAGGGCGGGAGCTTTTATGGAAAACCGGGAAGGGCTTCGCGGCTCAACACATCGGGGACTTAGGGATGAGTCGGAGGGGAAGTGGGGGGGATTTCGGGTGCGATGCCTTCTTGCCGGGGGTCTCCAGTGTACCTGGGCTCGTGGGTAAGTTCTACCGGAGACAGCCCGGGCAGCCCTGTGGGGGAGGTCCGGACTTCACTCTACGGCAGCTAATTTGGTTGCTATGTCATTCGACCCGTTGTCAGGGAATCTTGTTTGTTGTCACGGGAGTGCTTTAAATACTGGTTGAAAGGGAAATCTCCGGGGGGGGGAAAACGGTGGCTTATAAATCTTAGATCGGCAAAATAGGGGGGTGTTAAAGGCTTTGGGCGGGTGGACTTCAAAGAATCAGAAGTATGGGACGCGAAAAGGTGGGGGTCACAAATCCGGGTGAAGGGGTAATTCTTTGACCTGAATGAACTTATACGGGAGAGTTACTCAACGCTCACCCCCGATCACAAAAGTGGATGTCTTCCAAGGGAGATAGGCGGTGTGCTTCTTCATGTCTGACGGTGACTTTCAGTCCTGGAACTACAGACAAGATGAATGGGGGAAAAAGTGGACGTGGATTGGTACCGTCCCCAAAAGAACACTTTGGGAAACGACTATTGATCAGAAAGAACGGGAGAGATGATTTCCGGATGCCCTAAGTAATGGGAAAGAACAAGGGAATGAGTTAAAGTGGAAACATACCAAAACAACGGTCAAAATTATATGACCAGGGCGCGGATCAAATGGGGGGGGTGAACCGAGTATGGGGAAGAGGGTCGAGGACTGAGGCATCCGTTTACATGGGAGACCGAAACGAAACTAGGACTAGGGGGTCAGTTTAGATGTAGTGACCCCCCGGTTTGTTGCCCCCCCGCAAATGCCCGAAGGTTAGTGCATGCTCATGCAAGACACGGGAGCAAGCTTGGGGAGCGAGGACGGGGACCTCGTTCGCCCGCGGTTTTTTTATTTTTACCTCATGCGGGGGAGGTAGGGGGGTCGCCAGAGCGTCCGACTAGTAGTAAGCGAGATAGTTCTCGCAGCCCAAGGCCCGGAAAGAGGACTTCCTGGGTGATGGAGTCCTTCCTGCGGGGGGAACCGAAGCTCTCCACGTAGGAGAAAAGACTGAGAAGAGCAGATCTAGATCGAACTGGGTGGTTTTCCCTAGCGAGGGGGTTTACCGTCGAACTGCGAGTGTGTGCCAAACATTAGGTTTTGGCGAGTCCACTAGTAGAGGGAAGCGTCAGTGGGCGGTCTCAGAAGGGGACTTCGCCCGTTGCCAGTGTTACCACACGTTAAAACCCTCCTTCGGGTTCGGCGTCAGACGAGGGCAGGTGGGACCTGAGGAGTTTGCCGGTAGGGCGGAGGACCGACCAGGAGGCGACGGGGTGGGCGTCAGACAACTTCGGAGCGTAAGAGAGCATCCCCAGAAAAGGCTCGAAGATCAGCAAGCGGCTTTAGGTCGGGATGACTAGCCTAGTGGCCCGTGCCTGCTACGGACTTCAGGGGGCATCTCTTCAGGGACAGATCTTTCTTCCAAGAAGTGAAGAAGGTTCTCGCGGCTTTCCTGAGGATGTGCGATAAACCCGAAAAAGGAGCGAAAGGCTGCGAGATGTATGCACACTAAAGATTCAGGAAGATAACCAACATTGTTCCCGCGTTGTAGTCCTGGTGAAAGAGACCTTACGGTCAAAAGGGGCGAAAGGAGGGAAAGACAGTCAGGGAACGATTCAGCAAAGGGGAAAAAATGTCCGTTATCGGGAACCCACACACGGAACGAACACAAGATTAGAAAAAAAGGCCCACGACTTTTGCGGGAAAAAACTTGCTACGTGTCGAAAAGCCGAACCGATGGACGGGGGGGGTTAGAAGAGCTGGCCAAAAACGAATAACCAGAGATCCATTACCACCTGTTGGTCTACGGCAAGGGGGAAAAGAAATGCAACAAGACTCATACGCGTCAGAAGGCTTGCTAGACAAGAGGAGTTGAAAGAGGACAGGAGTGGGGAAACTCCGGCCTCTCACCACAAAGGCAAAAAGGAGGCAAGCAACCGTTGACCTGAAGGAACGGTCCTTATAACGGAAGCAGAACTGGTGCATAAAAAGGGGGGGGCGAAGGGACACCACGTTGAATACCTTCGCCATCGGATTTGGACCCAATGGGTATACATGGGTGGTGGGATAAACCCCGAGATCCCAGGATGGTAAAAAAAAGAGGATTGAGAAACATACCAATCGAGACCCGGAATCGATTTTCGGGGGGAGTGAGGAAGGGGGGCTCTGGTAAAAAGGAAGATTGTCATAAACGGTGTGTTGACTGAGACGGTACAGTATTCCCATACCCCAGGCAATTTAATGGGGAACTCTGGGAGTGGGTAGCACCTTCGCGGCCAAGAGGGGGTAGAAAAAAGAGACATAAAAAGAAAGTACAACTTGAAAAAAAGGGGGCATTTTATCATCCCAAAAGAGATGGCTGGAACAATAAGCCGATGAAATACAGCAGGAAGGGGCCTCCGAACGGGGGAACCCAGTATATCAGGGGAGGAAGACTATGTAAGAAAGGGGAGGTCACCGATTCAAACGGGAGACCAAAGGTGTGCCGGAAGCTATATGAAAAAAAGAGAAACATCATCATCTGCGAAAGTGGAAGAAACAGAAAAGAGGAAGAAAGAAAAGGAAGATGAACCAAGATTATGAAACAAAAAGTTTCTTTGAGAAAACAAAGGGGGAACGAAAAGGTTATCCCTAAGATTAGGTTCAAAAAAAAAAAGAGCACCCGGCCTCCTAGGAGGGATGCGGACCTGGGAAGGGAGTCGGGGTTGTTGAAAAAAGAACGATATACCATTGATGGGAAAGGAAAAGGGTTGAGTGTGACAATGCCCGCCACGGGGGAGTGTACCTCCTATTATGGGGCAAAAAATCGGGGGAAAAAAGTCCTGTCCACCCAAGAAACCAGGAATGGGAAGAAGCGAGCCATAGGATTTTCACCAACGAGGGGGGGAGGGGGAGAACGTCTGAGGGAAAAAAACGACTCCAAGGATAGAATTCCCCAGAAAAGAAGATTAAGCTCTGAGTTGAAACCGGAAGGCGAAGTCGAACACAAAAAAAAGGAATAAAATAAGTGCGAGGGCCAAGGCTGGGGGCAGTCCTCTCCGGAGAAAAAAGTTGGGGGGGGGAAAAATAACCGGAGAGTGTATAATTCTTTGAAAACGGAACCCCGTCAAGAAAGGGGGGAAAGCTCAGGAAGGGAAGGGAAAACGGAAAAATTTTCCGTGAAAGG
>Ga0179593_1490447_pt1 | contig 22256 bp, 32 predicted proteins | sample CZODoug2_1_08_16_FD_185931 | JGI IMG/M metagenome (GOLD analysis project Ga0179593, IMG submission 185931) | Vadose zone soil fungal communities from Angelo Coast Range Reserve, California, USA - CZODoug2_1_08_16fungal (PacBio error correction) | ecosystem: Environmental > Terrestrial > Soil >...
TCCATCATCAGGCACAACTTCGTTGAGCCTGCAGCAAGAAAGCCCTGAAAGAAGGGCAAAATCAGGAGCTCAGGGCTGACTCATTCATCATAAAAAAACGGAAAGCTCCGCTAAAAAAGGAGGAAAAAAACAGTCGCAAACAGCGCAATCAATCAAACCGTAGAAAAAAAAAAAGGAGAGGAAAAAGAGCACGATAACGGCAGGAAATTGCCATCAAAGCTAAAAGGAGAGGCCCGGGGCGGAACCGAGGGGGAATAGGGAAGGGTCATTCAAAAGTCGGTAGGCGCAAAAGCCCCTGAAGAGGAACTTTTCTACCTCTGGCGAAATGCTTTCAAGAGAACAGAGAAGGTTCATCTCCCTTTTATCGGGGCAGGGCGGCAGGACGATCCACTTACACGTAGATAAAGCTAAGGGAGGCCCAAGTCAGCTCCTACAGACCATTACAACAGACCTGTCCTCACTTGAGGGCGGGAAAAACAAAGGGTAAAAAAACAGGTATCAGGGGATCTCAAAATATTCAAAAAAAAAGGAGGGAAGAGAGAGCTCGCGAAAAGGCAGAGAAGCGGACTGTGGATAAAGAACTCCAGGGGAGGGAAGGGTGGAGGGTTCAAAAAGGGGAAGACTGGAGAAGGGGTACGAAGAAGTCTAGAACTCCATTTCGCCCTCAGGTGAGAAGCGGGGGTTCCAATGCCCTGGCGCGGACTAAACGGAAAAGGCCGAGAGAGAGAGAAGAACACCAGCTGTATGGAAAACGTTCCAGGGAAGCAGAAGAGCACAGACTGGTCATAGCAAAAACGGATCAGCGGTGAAATAGGGGGCAATTAAACCTGGAACGGTGGAAGTTCTGATTGAATTAAGTTGTGCAATCATCAAGTTGGGGGGAGAAGGAGGTACGAGTTGGTCTCCGAACTTTGAACGGCAGAAGGCTCAGTCGGAAAATCAAGTGGATTTCTTGAGGGGGAAAAGAGCGAAACAGGTGTAGGGGGGGGGGGAAAGGGGGCCAATTAGGAAATTCCATGAGACTGTCCGAGAATTCGGGGGGGGGGGAAGGGGGGAAGATGACTGAAATCAAAAGGAGCATGAGGAGGAAAAGGGGAACGTAGACTTGGTAAGATGATGGGCTAATAAATGGTCTGTTCTGCAGAAAAAAAGGAAAATGGAAGAGGGATACTGATCTCTAAACGCGCTAGGGGGGGAAGGGGAAAGAGGGGAGATGCTGTCAAGCGCTTTTCAGGGGACGTCGACTCCGATCCACAGAAGGAAAAAGAAGGAACTCCCCGTTAAGTCGTCAAAAAGAAATGTTGGCAAACACTGGGCCGGAAGAGGCCACTAAGGCTCTGCTTGAAACGGCAGTCCACCAGGGAAAGACAGCGAGACAGGGGAGAGGGGGGGGGAGAAGTCTCACTACTTTTTAACGAAGAAAAATGCATAGAGTGCTGGAACTGGGAAAAGGGTTTTTTAGGAAAAAACGAGAGAAAAGAGTATTGTCTACTGCACGAATAAAGTTTTTGGCCGGTTATCCAAACGAGGAAACAAATGAGAAAAAAAAGGGAAAAAAAAGGGTGGGCGAGATCCAGAAGAAGAAAACAGTGAAAGGAAGTCACGAGGGGAAAAATTCAGCGCCGCGTTCCCACATGGAACCTGATGAAAAGCGGCTTTAAGGAAAACGTGGAGAGGAAAAAAACGTCACGCCCGAACTACTACAGACTGCACTTCGTGGGGCAGAAAAAAAAGAACATAAATTAATAAGAATGGAGGGACGCACACGAAGCAGGGACAAAGACAAAGTGATGCTGGACGTTAAATATCGAGCTCCCGGAGGGGGATGGGGGGTCTTCACTGGGAGCAAATTAAGTAGGGGGGTAATGTTCCGTGGGCAAACGGTGGGTGGAAAAAAAAAAAAATGGATGTTCACGGACTACCCTCGGCGTCAAAGCAAAATGCGGTTAAAGAAAGGAAACGCCAAAGCAAGAGCGGTGGAAAACGCGACGCGGGGAAAAAAAAGGGAACCAAGGGAAGCCGCATCGAACAAACCTCAATTCGGTGGCCAGGGTAAAAACTAAATAACGCTGGGGTGCAAGCGGAAGTTGGTGAAGCAGAGCGGCGTGCAGCACCGTGGCTTTGAAAGCTGACGTCCCAGCCGGGAAAAACTGCACCGGGAGCCGGGCGTTGGAAGGCCTGAGACCAACGTTGCAAGAGAAGGACGGGCGAACTGGATTACAAGGGGAGGTGGGGATTGGTTAGGGGTGGGTCTTCTTCACCGGCTGATGGAGGGTACCTGTCTTTGGAGGGGAGAATAAAATCAAGAAGAAGGGAAAGAGAGGGATTTGGACGTCTTGGTCTCCCTTGACTCCAAGGGTAAAGGAAGAAGGGAAAGGAGGGGGAGGGCTCAAAGGAATCCTCGTTGACGTTCGAAGCAGGGAGGATCCGACGGTCAAATGAACGGCACCACAAAAATTGAAAGGGGGGGGAATTAATAAAGGCATTCTGGGGGTAACATGATCCTTTGGGGTTATGGGTTTTAAAAGGAAGAAAGAGTTGAACCTGGAAAAAGATACGACCTGGTATAAAGGTGGGGATCGTTGCAAAAAAACTGCAGGGTTTGTATTGAGGAAATTGGAAAAGAAAGGAGGGTCCGGGGGGAGTAGTTAAGAGTAGATTCGCGGAGCCAGCATGGGGAAGCAAATAAATTAAGCAAGGAAAGAAAAGTGGGGATCCCACATGCCGAAGACGCGACCCCCTACATTGAGAATATTAGGATGGGGGGGGAAGACAGGGAGGGCGACTCAGCTCTAACCATGATTGGTAAAAAAGACGACTAAGGTGGGGCCTAGGAAGAAAAAAGGGGGAAAAGAGGCTGAAAAAAGACCCGCGAAATACGAGGAGCTTAGGTGGCTATTCTCCAGTGGAAAAAAAGAAAAAAGTAACGGGGCTAACTAAGGCTCACAACCACATTGAGGACAGTGCACACAAGTGCCCGAAGGGGAAGACGGAAGCCAGGAGGTTAAGCGGGAAAGGGGGAAACAAAAAAGAGCCGCAAATGCTCTCTAACGCGGAGATCAGGAAGCGGGCCCCCCGGACATTAACCAGCACTGGAACATTAAACCGACATAATTCTAATTGAGGCCAGGAGAAAAAGGGGCGAAAGCAAACGGACATTTCAAAAGAAAGCATCCACCGAAGCGGACAAAGAAATCGGCGGATCTGCCGGGTGGGGGTGAAAGAGAGCCTACCCCGTCTAGGCGAGGCCGTGCACACGAAGGGGGAAGGGGCAATCCTTATCGAGAGAAGGGGGGAAGAAAAGTAAAGCTCTTACAAAAACATTTAGTTGGGACTGGTGCGAGGGGGGTAATAGAGGTAAGCTCTCGAAAAAGGAAGAGGAAAAACTTGTTCAGAGACGAAGTACCCGTGAGCTCCATGTACTCGAGTCGTGGAACGAGGGAGGAGAAAGGGGGGGAAAAACTCAAACAACGATAAGGATTGATCTTCCAATAAAAAAGGAAACTTGCACACGAAAGAGCAAGGTTGCATGAAGAAAAGCAAAGAAAGAGGCCGCTCCAGATAGATGATGACGCTAGGAAGAGGAGGATACGGCAATGCCAAAATAAAGAAAAAAAACCGCGGGCGAGAGGTTCGCCGAGATCAATGAGAAGCAGGAGGTAAATTCAACGGGGGTCCGTGCTTGAAGGGGGAAGAACAAGGACGCAAAGGATTTAATGGCTGCAAGTTGTAGGGAGGATCTTTGTAAGTGAAGAAAAAAGGAGGGGAAAAGGGTGTATTGGAACCAGGAAAGTATCCTAAGGGGGGGGTGAGCGGGGGGGGGAGACTTGAAACCGGGAGCGATTTTGAAGGGGTCCCACCTCGTCCACGAAAAGGACTTGAGTGTGTCCACTATTTTCAAGGGTTCGGATTAAAAAAGCCTGCTCTCTGGAGATGAGAAAGACACTCTGTCCAAAGGGGGGGAAGGTCATCTGGCACGCGGGGAACAAGTAATCCCAGGGAGACCCACAAGGAGGAGAAGGGAAGAAGGGGGAGTCGTGGGCAAAAATGGCGGAGAAAAAACTTTTGGCAGCATCGTTCTTCTTAGGGCCATGCAAAGATCGAGGGAAGAAGGCCGCCTCCGAAAAGAAGATGTCCAGTGATCCACCGGAAAAACCCATAAACTCAAGAATGGTGAGTGGAAAAAATGGGAATCCTAGAAAAGGGTCCAGGGGAAGAGGGAAACGACAAAACTAAAAAATATCGAAAAACGACGGTAGGTGAAGAGGTCAGGAAGAAAGGATGCCAGGAACCAAATGTAATCCAGGAAAGGGGGAGGGCGAAAATGTTGCCGAAAATTAAAAACGTAGGCGAAAACCGACCTTCGAAGACAAAGCGAGTCATACAAGGAAGCAGGTTAATTTACTTGCTTCTGTGCACCCTGCCCGATTAGCAAAGAGGGATGCTGCGAAAAAAAGGGGAGGGGGGAAGCAAAACTGCACGAAGAATACTCAAACCAAAGCAAAAAAACACAATAAATAAAAAATTGAAGTTACAAAATCCCAACAAAAAGCCCCACAAGCAAAAAAGGAAAAGAACTCAATACCGTCGCCTACCGGAAGATCAAAAGTGGCTAACCGATACCAAATGGAGGGAATCCATAGGGGGAAGAGAGGGAAAATCTAAATAAGAAAATGCTTGCTCGAACTAGCTGCCCGATTCAAAAAAAAGCAAAGACAACGGATATAATCTTGGGGGGCAAACGGAAAGAAGGGGTGGTGTGTTATTTCACGCGTGAGGTCCTTCTGGACAAAAAGCGAAAGGAGAAGTCAGCGACCTGGTAGCTTGTATAAAGCAGTTGCAGGTCGGGAGGGGAAAGAAAAATTAAAAAAGCGGCAAAGCGGTCTTCATCCCGTGAATGAGAAACGGACGGGGTGACAACCAAGTGAAAAAAACTGACCAAGAAAGAAAGGGGCTAAAGGACCCATAAAAGAAAAGGCGTAAGCTATTTGACAGAATGGAAAAAAAGGCAGTTCTTCGAATCCCATCTTCAGGAAGGAGGAGCAGACTCTAAGGGGAATTTTAGGGAAAAACTCCGACTGGCGGAAAGGAAAGCGGTGGAGGATTACTAAGAGGGCGAAGCGGAATCCTCTCACCGTCCTGAAAAAGAGTCCACGGAGGTACTCGGAAGGAAGGAAGATTGGCGCATATCAATCGGGGGGGAAATCATAGAATCATGGAAGGTAAACTTGCAGTGGGGCTTCTACCGGCATCAAGAGGATCGTACCAATTAAAATAAGAAAAAAAAGGGACAAGTGTTGAAGAACACACTTGGACAAAATAAGGTGTAGACTGAAAAAGAGAGAGGTGAGGCACGGGACTGGAAAATCTTTTGGGGGAGTACTGAAACAACCAAATCAACACGTAGGCAGCATGGGAATCTCACCAAGGTGAATTATCAGTTCAAAAAAGAAGGAAAGAGGTGCGCGTCAGACACGTGGGAGAAGACTAACAGTAAGTGTGCCTAAGGGACTGAAAAAAAGGTCAATTAGTCAGTGGGAAGGATGTGATCAGAAAGGGAGTCGTTTCCCGAGTAAGGAAAAAAATGAAACGGAAGATCCCGTGAAGAGGAATAGGGGAGATTCAAAAAGCAAGGAAGGAGACAGATTAAAAAAAAACAGGGTAAAAGCAAGACGCAAATAACACGTCCCTAGGATGAGAAAAAAGATCATCTTGAACTATTGTCATAGAAAAAGGAAGACCTGCTCGCTAAGTAAAAGGTCCCAGAAGTCAGGGTCCGGGAACCGTAGGGCGCAGAAAATAGAAAAAAGAACTCCCACATCCATGTTCTCAGAGAAGAATCATTCTCAGACCACTCACGGGTCGAGCAAAAAAGGCGCAAAAAATCCCTGTGCGAAAAAAATCCTACAGCGAAAAATCCGAACAACGCGAACAACGCAATACGAATAACTAAGATGCAAGGAATGAGAAATGAAAAGCCCAACCATGAATAGATAGAGTGCGCACGGACCGGAAAGTAGGGGCTTTAAGGAAAAAGTTTGTAAGGCAAACAAGAAGCAGCGGGCTTTCAGAGGTATCAATCAAAGAGTGGGAAAAGGTCTTCGTCGTGTGCAGCGAAACCACGGCCAAAAAATCCTTTCTCGACTGAAAAGCACTGGGAGAGGGACTCGAGCGACCGAAAAGGACAAAGCGGCAGGAGTCCCGGATAAAGAAGAAAGACAGACACCGAAATCCTAAAGTGGGAGGACAAAAACAGGGCGCCCGGTTGACGGAAGGGGAAACGCAAGTTGAAAAATCAAACAACACGGATGAGGAAAAGAGATAGGAGTACCGGGAGAAAAGGGACCCCATGTAGGACTGATAACTTAAAAAAAGGGTGAGAAAAATACTGGTTCTACTGGGAGTAAAGGGGGGAAACGTAAGGTGCCGTCGATGACTTATAGTAACCATTCCTCCCTAAGGGAGGGGAAATTGGAGAAAAAAAAAAAAGTTTTAGTCCGGGAGAGACCAAAAAAAAAGCCACTAGTGATGAAACCTATAACAAGCACAGGCGGTGATAAAGTCGGTCCCATGAAATCCTCCATTCAAGAAGAAAAGAGAAACGATACAGCGATATGATAACGGAAAATCCTTTCACAGGTGGGGATGGTTTACGGGAGTGTCCCATAAGAAGGGGGGTCAACTAAGAGGGGAAATTCAAGGAGGTGCCTTGAACTGGGGGCGAAAATAAATTGAGCTTCGCGGCCCTCAGGGGGTGAAAGATTATGGAAGGGAGGAAAAAGGAAGTTGTGGACGGGGGAGGTCCTATTCAGTCTCGAAGGGCTCAGAGGGGATACTGGATTGTAAAAATTCGTCTTGGGAAAGGATTCGGGGGAAAAAAGGGAGGATGATTGGGGGGGAAAAAAGAAAGCTGTAAATATATAGGGGGCAAAGCACTGAGGGAAGGCGTTAGTGCTAGGAAAAGTGGGAACGATTTATTGCCAGATATAAAAGCTAAAAAAGCAATCAAGGAAAAAGGAAAAGCGGGGAAAGGTTCACTAAAAGGAGGGAATTCTCCCGTCATATCCCATCTGGTGCAGGACTGGAGGCGGTGGCAGCTAGCCATAAGAAGATGGTTGTCGCAAAAAAGGAGGAAGCGCCAAAACTCTTAGTCAAAAAGGGAGGGAGGGGGGACTCCTGCACCCGGGCATTTCGGAGAGATGCCTGAAATGTTTCGGAGTGTGTTGGAAAGGAAAAACAAAAATAAAGTAGGGAAAAAAAGCCAGTTCTAAGAAAAAGAAGTCTGCAAAACGTATCGGGCAGGTGGTCTGATCCAAAGAAGTAACGTGGGGGGGGGGGCTAGTCCGACTAAATGCTGGCTGGGGAAAACCGCTGCCAACCCATGGGGAGAAAGCGAGGATATAGAAGAGTAGGTCGAAAATCCAGGAAAAAATTCGCCGTCGCGCGACCAAGTGGAAAACTGGTCAGGGAGAGTCGAATTCAGTGGGAAAAAAGCGGTTCGAAAGGGAAGAAACCCTAGGCCAGGGAAGGAGGGAACACAAATCAGAACCGGTTGCGTACAACTGAAAAGAAGAGCTGAAACCAAGTGATGATTCGCAAAAAAGGGACACTCTGGAAATGCGTGAAGGAAAGTAGCTTTGGAGGGAGGAAACGGAGTTGAGGTTGGATTCAAAAAAGAAAAGAGGGCGTTTTGGGGTGGAATTTCAGACGTGTTTTTGAAAAGGGAGAAGCACGGAATTTGGCAAATCAAAAGGGGAAGCCTCTGTAAGGGGGAAGGGAGGGGGGAAAGACCAACAGAAGGGAGGAAGTTAAAGCGCCGAGAATTTCCAGCGACATGTCACCAGTGCCTGCTTTCTAAAATCGGAAAAGAAAAGCTGCAAGAAAGGGGGGGGCCGAGATCAGAGCCGCAGTTCAGGAGGGATCGTAATGGCTGGGAAGTCAGAGCAGGAAAAACGTTGAAAAAGGAATTCAGGAGGCTAAAGGGGGGGGGATACGGGACAGTGAAGGGGGGGGAGGGGGGGAAGGGGAGGGGAAGTCACATTATTAAAGAAAGTGTGCTTGGAAGATCTCAGGAGAGAGAAAAAGGGAGAGCCGATTTAGAAATTATCGGGACACGGAAGAAAGTACTGGAAAAGCTTGCGGCGACAAAGAAGGTGGGGCTACACATGGGAAATGCAGCTTGAGAGAAAAGGAACGGAAAAATGCGACCATTTCGATTCTTGGCGTGAAGGGCCAGGAAGAGGGGGCAGGATGGGTAATCGTATGAGGGGGGGTAAAAGGGAAGCCAAGGGAAGGAAGGGGGTAGGGAACAGGAGAAGAATCTTTCACAAAGGGGAAGGGAGGAGAAAGGGAGAGTGTGGGATGAGGACCTTTTTAAGCAAGATTAACCGAGCTTCCGTAGCAAGAATACACAAGATTAAGCTAGCATAAAGTGTTTTGGTGAAAGATAAAGAAACGAGACCAAAGGAGAATACCCTGTTGGGGAAAGGAGGAAAGGGCCAAAATTTTAAACGCGAATCCATGTATGGTGAAAAAAAATCGGAACAGGGGAAAGGAAGAAAAAGAAGGGATTAAATCGACCAGCGAACCTAGCTGGGGATTGGTTGTTCGAGGGGGCTAGGTAATAACTGCACTCACCCGGGAGAACCCTGCGGACTGTCCGCAAACCAAGGTCTGGAAAAAACCACAGTATGACGGAAGGGAAGGAAGGGACCAGAATAAAATAGTTCCAGAGAATGGGGAATTCCACTGTAAACATCGACCGAAAGGAAAAAAGGAAAGCAGGGACATCAAATGACGGGAGATTGCAAAACCCAACTTCCCTGGACCCAGCCAAAAAAACAAAAAAGGGTAGAAGGCAGGGAATCTGGAGAAAATGGCAAGAACAACGCGCGAATTTGGTCATTCCTCAGAAGAAAGACGACGAGGAGACTCAAAGCAAGCAAGGCAAGGATATGTTTTTTTCTGGCCGGAGGTGAAAAAGGAAAGATCAGATAAAAATTTACTAGAAAGAAGGAGAGGAGGAAGGGAATGGCAATCTTGCTACGCGCGTACACGCAAGAAGTGGGAAACGGTCAGAAAAATGCAAACAAACGGATGGAGAAACACAGAGCGATTGGTTCTCGGACGCGACCCGGAAAAAAAGGAACGGGCTTGTACAGGCTCGGGAGAAAGAAGGGATGGACGGCTCGAATGATCTGGCAGAAAGAAAAAAAGAGTCAAAAAGTGAAGCGCACCGTTCAGACGACTTGAAAAGGAATCAAAAAATACTAAAAGGACAAGGGGGAAGTGAAGGAAAACCTGCGGTTATGAGACAAAAAAGGGGAGGCCCCCCCTTCGCGCTTGTCACGAGTCCAGGACCAGAGAAAGGCGAATCGATGTTTCACGGTCTTGGGGTTTCCTTGCTGGGGGGAAGACGGGGAAATAACGAGTCGACGTGAGGAGGAGAAAAGGCACCGGGCGTCGATATACGGCAACAAAATCACTTTGAAATAAAAGGGGTGGCAGAAGGGCACTAGTTAAAGCGAATACTGTGGGGGGGGAAACTTGAGATCGAATACAGGAAAAAAAAAAAGGGGCGCATTTTTATGAACTGGATAACATAGCCCAAGCAACCAGTCCGCTGTTGTTTGGGCTGGGACATAGGGGGGGCCCTTGGGTTCATTCATTAGGGGCCAATAAAAGGAAAGGGAAAAAAAAGGGTCACCAAAGGGGGAAAATCCATGTAAGAAAGAGGAGGAAAGGCGGACGGCCGCCCGTGAACCCGAAAAAGGGGGAGGAAGCGTCCCTTCGGAAAATGAATGAGGGCCAAGACTAAACTGCATCTTGGCTTCTTGCGGGCACCGGGAAAGCAGAAAAAAAAATCAAAGGAAGAAGGTTCACGCCGGAAAGAGAAGAAGAAAAACCTAATCCTTCACATCTTGCTTGCCGTGGAAAGTATCCGAGCCTGAGAAGAAGGTTAAATTAACGCAAGGATAGCCCGGGAGAAAAAAAAAAAAAAGAAAAGATACCACAATGTTAGCCTAAGGATCCGACTCCGATTCCTGAATGAACACAGACGGCGTGCCTTTAGGGGAAACCAAAGGGGCAAACTCAAGGAAAATAAACCAGAAAAATGAAAGAGGCCGTTCCCGCTAAAGGACGTCAAAGTGAACCTCGATCACGCTCGGATCGAACTAAAGGCTGGGGGAATCCGCAAAGAGAAGCATTAAATTCACCGGAAAGAAGAATTAAAATTAATAGAAAATGATTGGTCGAAAAATACGAGACCCCAATCAGGTTCAAGAATCAAAAAGAAAAGAACCGTCTCCAGGGCCTCCTACCTGAAAGGTCAAGGGAAAAGGGGGGGGCTCTAAAAAGCATGCTCAAAGAAAGAAGAAAACAATCTGGTCAGCCAAATGGCCCTAAAACCACGACGTCAAAGAAAGGATTCCTAAGTACAAGAAAAGAAAAAGACCGATTCCAAAGAAGGAAACTATACAAAAAAAGGAATCTATTTGTGTGGGTACAAAGGAAAATCACGGGGGGGTGCAAGGGAGAGGACTGTCAAAGAGACATACCTAAGAGGGCCATCGGGAGGGTCTTCTCAAAAAAAAATCTGCTAAAGACAGGGAAGTTCCGGAAAGAAATCAATGACCAGAGAGTCAGAACAGTGCGTGGAACAAAGAGCAAGAGGGGAAGTTAAAAGTAGGGGGGGAAAAAAACCTTCCTGGAAAAAAAGAGAAATCAACCCTCCAGAATGGCCGCTCAAGATAGTTACTGCAAGCAGGGAACGAGTAAATTCATGCAGACGATTTAGAGAATCCCATCAATCTGACTTGCCAAAAGGTCGCCCCGGCTGAAGGGATTTGGGGTACGGCACAAAAAAAAGGGGCTTATCCGCCGGGCGAAGGGGTTTCTCAAGGGAACAATCAAAGAACTCAGCCTCTCTACCCCGCCTAGAGGGGGGCAAACGCGGAGGGCAGGGGGAGATCGATAGGAAGTTTTGGGTTGGGGGGAGGGGGGGGGATTCCTCGCATCACGCCCAAGAGTCGAGCGAGGTGAGATGGAAAGGGGAGGGGCGGGGTGGGCAAGGCAAATGGGGGAGTCTGAAAAGGAGAAGACTAAAAAGGGGAAGGAGAGATCAGAAAAACTTGCCATAGGAGGGAAGGGGGAAAATAGGACTCTTCACTCTCGTCGCCAGGGAGGGAGGGATTACTAAACCACCACGGCAAGAAACTTCAGGTAAGGATTGGAAGAGAAGAACGGGCGTTCAACAAAAAGACGGGGCAACTTGGGTCGTCCTAGAATCGTAACACCCAATATTCGAATAGAAGAAGGGGGGAAAAATGGGTAAAAATGTATTAAAAGAAATGGGCAAGAGGAATTAAAGGGAAAGGAGAAACAAAAGTAGACGCCTGGCACATTGACCAGCGGGGTGCTCCCCGCTTATGGTCCAAAGGACGGGGCATGAAGAGCTCATCACCGAAGAAAGAAAGATGTCCAGAGATAAGAAGGAACAAAAAAGGTCTGACTCTGTGCCGAATCATCCTCAAGAAGGTTCTCCAAAATTCAGAGGAACTCTGCTAGGATGAATAAGCGCCGAAAGTGATCTAAAAGGGAACCATCCGTACAGGGAAGAGAATAGAATTCTGTGCGCTTCGCAAGAAATAACTGGTCAAGAAAAGCAGGTCGGGCCTCTCGCGAAACTAAAGTCTCATAAAAGGAACAGAGCCTAGAAAGCAACAGGAGAGAAGATCCCAGTCCATGAAAACAAGCACTCAGCGAACAAGACCCTAGAAACGCGAGGTCAGCAAGCACAGAATCTTCCACCGGTGCAAGAGTGTGAACGACACGGGCTAATCCTGGGAGAGGACGCTGTGGGGAAAGCGAAGGTATTGAAGCTAGGAGCGGCAACGAGAGGGCAAACCATTTGTCTACATACAGAAAGTTAACATGGAGGCCTTCTCATGGGAATCATAAAACAAGGGGGAGGAAGGGTGGCACAGGTAGGGGAAAACCAGGCTCACTTGAATCCCCCTCATACTCGACGTGGGGCGACCGGGCTGGGAAATCCTGAGATGATGAGAAGTACTCAGAAAAACAAATCCAAAGAGGAAAAAGTCTTCGCTCCTACAAAACATTACCTTTGCCTAATTGGAAGGGACTCGCAAAACGGCACGTGACGTCATGAAGGGTGGAATAGAGTCAAGAGCACAAAACAACGGAGGGGAGTTAAATAAAAATCTAGACCTGCAAAATGGAAAACCCGTCGCCTGGGGGAGAGAACGGGAACCGCATTGTTGTTAAGGATCGGGGGGGAGGAAGAATGGGATACGATTTTCTCAGGAGGGGAAGTAATGAAACCCGAAAAGGAGGAAAAAATTACTAGAAGGTACGGGGGGATCTTCAAGTAAAACTGCTCTGACACGATAAAAAAGCAAAAGTGGAGGATACCGCAACAAGAAGGGATAAAGTGAAAGCGACGTTACATGGGAGAAATAATAGGACACTTACAATCTAACCATCTTAGAAAAAAAAATAGGAACAAGTGAAAATGTACCTGGGTTTCGTTGGAGTTCTTAAAAAAGGAAAGGGGTCAACCGATTGGAGGATGGCTTGTTTCAGGAAGCTTCGACTAATTTGAGAGTCTAGGTCCTCAAGGGGGGATTAAATGAGGGAGAGGGAACAGGGAGTGGGAAAACTTTCCATGGGGAGAGGATGTACTCTCGCAGATAGGGTCCGAAATAAGGATGGGCCGTCAGATGAAACAAGGCGACAGAGACAGGTAGAGGATGGTTCAGAAATAGTGATAATATGGGTCAGAGAACGGAAGGGAGGTCTTGAGGGATACAAGGGGAAATTTATGGTGTGGAAGCTGTCCTAAAGTGAAAGGAAATTAACGGACCGCCACGCAGCGAGCTCCAATGAGACCAGGGGCGGGCGGGGGGCCCTTCGACACTAAAGCAGACAAAAGAGGGCACGTCCCCTAATCCCCAGTTTGGAAGAGCAAATGAATTGGTGGCCACGACGCGTGGGACCAAACACCAATAGGCCAAAGACCGGCTTACGACTAAAAAGGGCAAGGGGGGGGAGGAAAAGAAAGGACGACCGTGGGAGGAGTGGTTTTGGGAGATTACTCACATACAGAGTTGAACGCCTACGGGGAGGATATAGAGAAAGAGGGAGGAGGACGTATCTGAAAGGGGATGCCCAAAAAAAGGGGGGTCGTATTCTCCTGTCCTGAATACAGAGGGAGGATAAAAAAAGAATGCACAAAAAAAAACATAAAAATGACGTAATAAGGAGTGGTCGTGCGAGGACGACACAACCAAAAAATGGAATGCCGGACCAGACAATTCCTAAAGGAAGAAAGAGGCCTTTGAAATAGTTAGGAAACGCTGCTTCGAAAAGAGGGGAAGGAAAAAAGGCCAGGAAACTGAGAAGACCAAGAGCTCCGCGGTGGCCGAAAAAGTAAGAAGCCTAAAAAAAAAAAGGACGAAGTTAGGGAAGGTAGAGAGAGAGGATCTCCAATGATCTGAAATTAGTAGGAAAATTTGGCGAAAACCCAAGAGGTTGAGGGTTGTGACGGGGGAAAAAGGGGAAAGGATTTTGGCGTGTCCGGGGCCATTGACTTGGGGGGGGGGGAAAACCAGCCGGTATTAATTCCCGTACGGGAGAGGGAGGGGCACCTGGCAATTGGAGCGAAAGACCAAAAGAAAGACATTAGGGATCAAAAAAAGACGACGCGGCAGGAAGATTTTGAACAACTTGAGGGCACGAAAGAAGAAATGTCAAACCCAATCCAAAGGGGTCCCGGTGGGAAAGTGGTTCTACGGGGGACGTCTTTTTGTAAGCGGAGGGATTAGGGAAAAGAAAAATCTTGTCGTTGGGGGAAGTCTAAAAATTGTTAGACGGAAATCTTCAAATAGTCTTGATAACAAAGGTTGACCAAATAGGTGGACTGGGAGTGCATGGGAGTGGTTGGGCGGGGGGGTGCACTTGGGGTGTAGGAGGACGTCCTCAACCTCGAGGAGGAAGTTGTTGAGACTGGGGGACAAAGGCGAGGCCACCTAAACCTATCATATCCGATTTGCGAGGGAACTTAAAAAAGGAAGAAGTAAAGGCGAGCTATGGAAGCATCGGGTCGTTCAACTGAATCGGGGAGGGGGGGTAAATCTTCTCGGAAAGAAAAAGCCTCATGGAGAAAGAATATTTGCCAGGGGGGGGGGGGGGGGGGGGTTTCGGGGGGGGGTGGGGAGTGGGGGGAACCGTGGGTAAAAAAGTAAGCGGAGGGCGTCTCAGTAAAAGATTGAGGGGGTAGCCGGTCGATCCAGAGATGGCAGGGGGGGGGGGAGATACGACTTAATCAATGTGCAGTGAAAAAGGCAAGATGGAAGGGATATGGAAAAAGCCGGTCCCTCAGTCAAATGTAGTTCCGGATTGGAGGGGAAGAGCGAATGGAAGGACAGCACGAAGCAAAGAATTGACGAAGAAGGGAGGCTCCACAACAATGCCGATACGCTTACCCCCGAAAAGGGGGAAAGGGAAAGGAGTTCCCGATGGGGCGGAAAAGATAGTAAAGAGTACGGAAAAGGGGAAAGAGGGCAGTTGGCAGAAAGTGGCTTGGACAAGAAAAAATCGAAAGAATAGGGGGAGGAGTTTTGTCTCCAGTTCAGTCAAACACAAAACAAAGGGGGGGATTCGTATGTAGCAACAAAACGCAGTCACCAACCAAAGTATGAATTAAAAGGGGACCTGATTAAGTAACCCAGGAATAGGGGGGCCACGAAAAGGGGGGGGAGTCTCCCGAACGAATCTGGGACACAGGGGAACACGCGGAGCAATTAACAGCGAAGGGCTGATGGAAAAACTGCTCCAAAAAAAAAAACGAAAAGGAAGGAGGACACGAAGGGAACGGGAAGAAAAAAACGGGGGACCGTCACAGCGACTGTTTGCAGGAAAATAAGCAAACCCGGAGACGCAAAGTAGAGCAAGGCACGAGGGGGACTGCGGGGGAAGTCACAAAAAAAAAAACAAAAAGAACCGGTGCGAAGTCGAAGAAGGGGGAAAGCAAGGAGAAATCGAATGCCCCTAGATGGGCTAAAAGGAAAGCCCATACATGGGCTGGAAGGGGAAGAGGGGGAGGAGTAAAAGAGGGAAATCTCAAACCAAAAAAAGGGGGGAGGAGAAAGGAAGGAGGGAACAGAGGAAGAGGGGGTCAAGCTCCTGACCCGTCAGAGAATGTAATAGGAAAGAAAGCGCAATACGTCATGCAAGAGCTCAGTCCTCGAGAAGTTGATACGTCCATTAGAACGGCACGTCTTTAAAGAAAGAAAGGGTCACGAGCTGGAGGAAAGGCGCAAAAAAAAAGACAAAACGAGGGTGCTTTGAAGTAAAAGAAAAAGGCGTGGTCGGGTTAGCGAGCAAAAAACAGGGTCAAAAGAGTGAGCGGGGGCGAAGGGGGAGGAAGGGGCAGGAATAAATCAGAAAGGACACGGGGGGGGGGGGGGTACCGTATGGTAAGGAAAAAAAGGAAATCGCAGTCCAGGTTCGAATTGAGGGACAGTGGTCAAACAAAAGCGAATTTCAGAAACAGGAACCAGGAGCAAACTCATTGGGGGGGATTCATGAAAGCAACAGGAAACAGCTGGGGTGCGTTGAGGGAAGGAGGACTAAGAACACTCGGGCGGTAAGGGGGATAGACCAGGGAAACATACGAGCACGCAAGATTTCCGCGGGGCGTTGTCAAAAAGAGTTTCCTTGGCCGGGGAGGGAAACCAAACTACTCATGGCAAAAAGAACCTTGCACAAGAAACAGCAAAAGGAAAATGGGCGAAATCGCGTGACATGCTCAAAAGAACCACGGATTCAATGTCCGGGAAGGAGGGGAAAAAGGGGACAAAACGGACATCCTCACGTCGCAGAGGGATAAAAGGAGAAGTTCCGGGCACTCCATCCGGAACCGACTCCTCAAAGAAATTGCCTATCCCAAGGCAAGAAAAATCCACAACACTATCACTGAGAAATACCTTCCGGGGGGAGAAAACAGAGCCGGAGGAGGTCCAAAAGGGGAAAGGAAACATGGATCTCCCCCCGGAAAAAAACAGGAAGGGAGAAAACCGAGGGTCCAAAGGAAAGAACGCCCGGAAACGGCTAAAAAGTACGCCAAAGATTCCGTTGCAATGTGATCGAAAGGGAAAAAGGCAGGAGAAGACTAAAAGTCCGCGAATACGGAAACGGGAATTACTCCCTAGCTTCTTCGGAAGGAAGTCGATACTAAAAGCCAGACCCAAACCCGGACTCATGCACTCGTAGGATAAAAGGAAATCAAGGGGACTCTCCCCAAGAAAGACAAAAAGGAGCATACAAACTCCGACAAACAAGAAAACAAAGCAAATCAAACGCCTCCCGGCGCCGGGCGAACTACCAAGAAGGAACTTGTGTATCTAGAAAAAAAATGACGATTAGCGCAGAAACATTCCGGGGAAGAAGAGCAATCGAAACAAAAACGGCCATATTCGGACTAGTACGATAGGAACGATTAAAACGAAATCCAGGGAAGCAAAAGATGGAAGAAAAGTTTGGAAAAAGGCAAATCACTGGATTTGGGGGGGGCAAAACTTTAAGGCAAAAACCTTCTTGGAAACCGATGCCAGAAAGCTTTGGAGAAAAATGGCAATCGAAGTAGGGCGGTGTCCGCAAAAACTCAATGGACCGAGGGGCCTAAGACGGGACGAGTCTTCACATTCAGGGAATTCAGCCAGCTACAAAAAAAAGGACCTGGGCAACGGAAACTAAAAAAAAGGAAGACTTCGAAGGGAGGAAAAACACCAAACGAAAAAGTGGGGGGGAGTCTAAAAGTGTACGGGAACCGCATGTAAGATCAGGAATAAGAACGAGCGAGCTGAAAAAAAAATCCCAAGAATGCAGGAAACTGCTCAGTTACTCGTCTGATTCGGTGGAAAAAAAGAAATCTGGTCTGTCCCTCAAGGGAGGGACAGGGACGACTTCAGTAGGCCTTTACTAAATGCGGGTAAAGAAACCAAGTCGAGACCCCGAATTACCAAGCGGGAAAAAAAACAAAAAAGGTAACGCAAAAGATATTCGGTTGTTGGGACAGGGGGGAGGAAAATGAAATCGTCCCGCAATATATCGGAAGTTGATTGAATCACGGTTGTGAAAAGCTGTCGCACCGGGAAGCAACCGAGGGGGATGAAAAACTACCAAAAAGGGGAAGTGGGTTCCACCAAAGGCCGAAAGAACAAAAAATCGTTTCAATGCAGATCTAATGGAGAAAGGGGTACTAGGTGGGGAAAAGCGAAACGAAACCACACTCCTCAACAATGCGGAAGGAGGAAGAGAACAAACTGCAACCTGGTGGCAGTGCGTCACTCGTCAAGAGGATGGGGGGGGGAGAATCGTGGCGTACCACCCCCAAAGAATGGGGCCGAGCTGAAAACGGGGGGGGGGGAAGATACCTGAAGGGATTGGATAGGGAAAGGGGAACTTTCCCTAGTCTTGACCCGAAAGACTTGCCATCGTAGATCTCAAAACGAGGGAAAGCGCTCGTTCTAGTATCTAAAGAAGCTAGGACTGCCAAGACTTGTAAACAAGAAAAAGAAATCCTTGGGCCTAAACTTAGGCAAAGAGAAGAGTCCGAGGGGATCGGAGTAAAAGACAGACCTACGACGAATAAAAAGAGGCCATAAGGACGGGACGAAACAAAAGGAGAAAACCTCATAAAGAAGGGGAAGGGAAAAAAGGAAACTCCAAAAAAACTGTGAAATCGCTAGAACGCAAGGAAAAGAAAAAAAGAATACGAAAACATAGCGAAGCGAAAAAGCGCAACAAAAGCTGCAGGAAAAAAAATGCGGAAACCAACTTACTGAAGGGAGGAAGGCCCGAATCACTTCCAACCAGGGCAAGTAATTAACAACAAAATCATGAATAGGTATCCAGCGTTCAAGGAAAAGGTGGACGAGAGAGTTCAATGGAACGGAGGACTGAAAAAACAAAACTTATCGAGAGGGGGAATCAAAAATCGTACTGGCTGGCAGGGCAGGCGGTACGGGAAAAAAAACTTGGTCCGAAAAGCGTGACTCAAGGAGAGAAGAGGATGGAAAGGACAAGTCACGTCGCGAAAAAAAAGAAGTCTCCCAGAGGACAACCAAAACCAGTCCTTCCGCCAAAAGGGAAAGGATCCTCCAAACGACGTGAAAAGTCCTTTAGAAAGGGAAGAGGATCTAAGAAACAAAAAACCAACGTAGGAGTATTGAAAAGAAAATATGGACTTTCTACACAAAAACAAAAAGGAAGAAAAAGGCCTCAAGTTCAAGGGCAAGCTGCAAGCTTGGCTGAGACGACGTGGGAATCCAGGATCTAAAAAAGTTAAAAGGGACCGCCATACTCACTCTGTCCGAAGATCCGGAGCCTGGCGGATGACCCCCGAGGACAGGCAAAAAAGGAGGAACCGAGCAACCCGGGGAAGCAGGGGGTTCAAATCAAAGTGAAGAAACTCAAAGCCAATCCGGTCAGAGCTACCACACAATAAGGAGAAGAGTAGAAAAAGAGAACAAGTACGAGGCAAATGGTGGAAGAGAGGGTGGGCGGGCTTTGCCACCGAACCGTTGGGATACCGAGGTTGACTTGGCAGAGAAAAAGGTTATACCCAGGAATTGTCTCTTATGGACGTGACAGAGTGGGGGGTTGGTATGAGAAGGCGAGAGGAGAAGATGTATTGGGGAAAGGCCATTTGGAGGAGGGAGGGGGCAATCAAATGCTATCTTGGGAACGAAGATGGGAAAGGTGAAGGAACACGTCGAAAGAGTCGCAGAAGTGGAAGGAAGGGAATAAGATAGGGGAGAAGCACGTATGGGGGTGATGGAGATAACCGCTGACAATTAAGTTGGGGGGATCTGTAGGTAATTATATATAGAACGCTAAGGAGACCGAAAGAGATAATCGGCAGCTAAAGAAAAAGCGAATAAGAAAGGTCAAGCCAAATAGGACTAATTAAAATGAAAAAAAACCTGGGTCTCGACATGAGAGATCTGGGGGAAACAAAATGCTGACTAGAAACCCCTCGATTCCAGTCTTGCTGAGAAAAGACAAAAGGGGAGTAGGCTCCAGAGTGAAAAAAAAAGGTTTAGTGGTGGGTGGGACAGACAGGGTGTTAACTCCATTGCGAAACTGCAGAGAACTAGGGGGAGACGAATGGAGACGCATGAGTAAAGATCTGCAACCCTGTTGATAGAACAAGAGGTGAAAAACGGGATAAACGTATAAACCGAGAAAACACCGTGAAAAAAGGAATAAAAATTCGGGGGAGTGCGATGAAAATCAAAAAAGAAATAATTCACACTCGTCGACCATTCAGCATCGTGAAAAAGGCTGTGGTGAAGCTGGGGTTTGTAGAAAAAGTACGTTCGTAAAAGAGAAAAAGCACGCTGAGACAGACCAATCATAAGAGGGGGGAAAAAGTACTCCCAAGAGATGACATCACGGAAGGGGGGGAATAGGAGCATACATGGCTAAAGTTAGGAAATAACTTGGAGACGCAAACGGTATTGTTGACATTGGTTGGGAAGAAAGGGGGGAAAACAGTGATAACGGCGGTTTGAGTGGAAACAACCCATCCTGGAGAGAATGAAAAGGAGGGGAAGAAAAAAAAAAAGATGAAGAACCAAAAGTGGCGAAGGGGAAACAGGACTGAAGTGGAAAATTTGGAAAAAAGAAAAAAAATCAGAGGTTGCATCTTGGGAAAGAGAGTCTTGCCGAACAGGGAAATAAACAAAGCAGGGAGGAACAAAAAAATAATAGCAACACACAACAGGGAGAGGCACTAAAAACTAACACACACAAAAAACAATAAAAAAAAAGACCAAAAAAAAAAAATCTTTTCCAGGTAAACCGAGGAAGAGGGCACACAGAGCCACCGACATTATACAACAGCAAGTCCCACACACGAGGAAACTGGGGGATGAAACGTAAATTGAGCCAAGCTGAAGAACTTTGCACCTCTGAAGTAATTTTAAAGGGGAGACGGGGAATTAATTTGGGGTGAGGTGGGTTCTTTTTTTTTCTTTTTGGGGAATTCATAAGAGTCGCTGATTTGTTGGAACTTTTGAATAGATAGGCGCTATGAGCCAACCCAATGGAAGAGAAAAAGGGGAGGGAGAGAATGAGTCAAAGAGAGGGAACTCCTACTTCAGATTATTCAGAGGGCGTAAAACGAATTAAAAATCCTTCTGCTTTAAATTCAAGAAAACAAAAATAACCCCAAAAAAACCGCAAAAAAGGAACGTTCAGGGAAGACTTTTTGGAGGGAAAAAGTACAAACATGGGAGTCGGCTGATCTAATCTAGAAAGGAAAATTGGGGGTTAGAAAGACAATGATGCACTGTGTTGTGCAACAATCACAGAACAGTTCTTGGGGGGTTGCCGGGGGGGGGGGGAGAAGGGGGGGTGGTGGGGGGGGGGGTTGAGGGGTAAAAGTCCCGGGTTGGGGTGATTGGGGCCCTATTTCCATAAACTAACACGGGAACGTGTTGCCAGGATGCTGATGACTTAAGATGAAAAAGCTAAAGTCAAAAGGAGAATAACAGGCCTCGAGCATACAATGGTGTTATAAAAACAAGAAACATTAGAAAACCTATCTACCGTACAAGGGAAAAGAAGAAGAGGGGGTAAGAGATTTTTAAGTGGTTAAAAACGGATATGGCAGTATGCCTGGTGGAGTGTACGGGAAGACTAGAAAAATTTTGGCAATATTACAACGCGTAAAAAGAGCAAAAAAAAAACGAAGCGAAATAAGAGATGCCGGCATTGAGGGGGTAAAAAAGGGGTCACGGTCCCCATAGGCGACTAGTGTTGCGGTATTCGATAAAAAGAAAAGGTACCACCCACATTAATAGGGGGGGAAGTATGCAAGGAAAAGGACAGAAAAAATTTAATTGGCCAGCTACTTTTTGTAGAAACCAGAACGTACGGGGCAAAATTGTGCTGAACAAAATACGCGAAGGGCTAATAAAAACAAGGCGTCTTCCAAGGTTCCGACCACCCTGGAAACACGAAGGGACATGTCCTAGGAAGTGCATGGACGCCCCCAGGGCGCGACAGGGCCTGGGGGTTGTGTCAAATTGCCCACGCAAAACACAAGCCGAGGGATACTCACGGAAATCGAAGCTTCTCTTCGGATTATTTTGGGAATAGGGGGAATTCTTCCAATAATAGGCTAAGGCGAACTGGGTCTGGTGCAGAATGGGGGGGAAAAGAAAATAAAGTAAGGAGGGCTCATGTTTCTGCCAGCAAAAGGGTAAAAAAAAGAACAGTCTGAATGTGGTACTCTTTCGGATGTGTGCTAGGAACGCAAAAAAAACCGGAGTCGGGGGATTAAAAAAAAAATAGTGGTACCGGAGGGTTTTCTAGAAAAACAAGGACAAAGAAAATCACGTACAAGGCGCGGGGAGCCAGAAGGAACAAAAAAGCAGCACTCACTCGATAAGGGGGAGTGGAGAGGAGGGAACGCACTCGCATTCAGGGAGAAAAGGGGGACGATCGAAAAAACCGCATAGAAAAAGTTAAACGACAAACGGGTATGTAGCTTAAACCGAGGGGGCTGATTCTTCTATGGAGGGGGCAAAAACAGTCCAGAAGGGGAATCGCGTAATTGCGGACATGTCGAAATCACGGAAATTCAACGTTGGTTTGGGGGGGGAAGGGAAAGGCAATGGACGAATGGGGAGAAAAAAGCCTTGATTAGGGGGGGAGGTCAGGGGGGGAAAACCTGGCGTCGAGAGGTTGTTTTTAACGGTGCGCCCAAGTCAACAGGCCGGTCAGATTAATGGTGGGATGGCATCAAAAGGGAAACAGGTAAAAGGGGATAAGGGGGGGGGAGGTTCGTCGGCGGGGTCCGAAAACTCGGAAGCGGATGGGGATTGAAAATGGGAGGACAATCCACAAGACGGAACAATTAAGGGAATTTGGGGGAGAGGGGTCCATCCCTATGTTCGCTTTTTTCAGGAATTGCAACAAAAGAATTCAAAGAAAAAAAACCTTGCAACCGGAAAACGGGGTAAGGAAGATCGTCCGCAAAAAAGTCTGGAAAAGGAAAAGAAATTGCCAAAAACTCAATGAAGGCGTCAAAGGGGGGGAGAGAAAAGGAGGGCACTGCGCGAGGGGGACTTGAGTGAAAGGGACCCTGGCAGGACTCTACGGAGAGACCAAGAAAAGAAGAAGAACGGCAAAGAAGGCGACAACGGAGAACAATCCGAAAT
>Ga0179593_1459124_pt1 | contig 22255 bp, 33 predicted proteins | sample CZODoug2_1_08_16_FD_185931 | JGI IMG/M metagenome (GOLD analysis project Ga0179593, IMG submission 185931) | Vadose zone soil fungal communities from Angelo Coast Range Reserve, California, USA - CZODoug2_1_08_16fungal (PacBio error correction) | ecosystem: Environmental > Terrestrial > Soil >...
AGGGCGGGTATTCGGGTCTTAACTAGGAGGCAATCAATACTTCAACGCGAAACGGACAGCAACGTGGCGTGGCCATCCTTACTTCTTCGGGAAAAATGAAAAAAGAAATATTGACGGTCAGCCATTGACGCCAGACAACCATGAAGAGTACCGGGACCATTGTTTGAGAATGAAAGGCTCCATGGTGGGTGCGACAAACCGCTCGTTAGTAAGACAGAAAATCAAAGGTAAACCGAACCGCAGGCCTTCACAAAAAAGATATCTAGAAGGGATTGGTCCGCGCAAAACGGAGTAAATAACTGAACGTCTCGGAGGAAACAAACCAACAGAAAAAAATGGGAAAGGGTGTACAATCGAAAATCCGACGTCAGGGAATCGTCGGAGGTGTGGAGAATACAATATGCTAACGGGCAGACGTGGAGAAAGAGAAGCAGAGAGTTGAGACACTAAACAGCTGCAGGACACACCAACGGAAACTAGTCTCTGGAAAAGGTGGGGGGAGAGGTAACTTAAAGATTAAATCCGTCGGCCGGAAGGAAAAATTGGTTAACCTGTGTTGAGGAGGGATAAGGTAAAGCGTTGTTCCTCTCTTACAGAGCACTGAGCAAAAAACTGAATAAATCTTCTCAGTGAAGGGAAGATTAACCAAAGAAAAATGAGGTGTTGACTGGGGGGGAAAACCACTCTCGGGAGAAAAAAAAACTGCGATAATCAGTCTTACGGCAAAAAAGGATCCTGGGGAGGGTGCAAATCGACTGGAGAGGTTCTTCGGATCTAGGCGGACGTGAACGGGAGGTATTCTTGGGGCAAAAGGGGGGAATACTTCATTTTTCAAGGCAGGTGTTTTGTTACGATTCAGGGATGGAGTAAAAATGGTCCTTATCAAAACGGAGAAAAGTCCGTTGATGGAGCAATGGGGGAGTGCTTTGGTAAGGCGAATGGAATGAGAGGGGACTATAATTAAGATAGTCTCAGCAAAACTTCAAGCCTTAGGGGGGAAGATGGAGCCGTTTCAAGGGTACAAGGGGGAGGTAGTTGGGTCGGCTAAATATGTGCGGGATCTTCAATGAAAGACATAATGGTGAAAAAAAAACCACTGTCAAACCAATCCAAGTAAAGAAGGTGGTAATGATGAGGGTGAGGCGAAGAAAGGTTGGGGGATGGGTTCCAAGGCGTAGAAAGGGGGGCCTCGGGGGGGTGTCGTAAAACAAGGATCAAGGCCTCACTTTAGTAAAACACATGGGGGTCCAGCCCAGCCAGTTAAGTGGCGTAGGGGAGCAGAGTCGGTGGTTGCAGGAAGTAGGGGGGGGTTTCAACACGTGGAAGCTGGTTGAAGGGGAGGGAACCTAGAGGGGTCAAATGAAGAAAGCACAAAAACAAACAATCACTTCTATGTAGGTTGTTCATCCGCAAAGAAAAAGGTGTAGGGGGATGAACGTTGATTTAGAGAAGGTCTTGAAGGGAAGCAATTCAAAAAAGGAGCATTCCACGCAGGGGGGAAGGGGTTAAAGAACAGAAGTAGGGGCTGATATAAAACTCGATCCCAAGAATGCCCCGCAAAACCGGAGGAGGGACCCGTCTTAAACGTCGGGGAAAGGGGAAAGAAAAAACTTCATGTCTTCCCTAGGGATGGTTGAATACCAACAGGAAGCAGTGGAAGAGAAACGTCAAGGACAAACGCCAGCAGTTGTTAGAACTGGGGCAATTAGGCAGTGTTCAAGAATCGTTAAATTGGTTAAAATAATCAAGCGAAACTGCTATCTTCGAGTCAAAAGGAAAATTGCGGGTCAAACGGGAGTGGATACAACACATGGCATGGGGTTAGGTAAAGTTAGTTGGTGATCATATGGGGAGAAATTAATATTAGTATCCAGAGGGAGGCAATTATGAGCGAGAAATGAGATGGGAAGAAGGACTATCTTTTCGAGCTTTTGGCTTCTTAGGGGAGACAGAGTGGATTAAGGAGTTAAATAGAAAGATCTTGACTGTCCGGAAGCAAGTGGAAAGAAAAGGAGGATTGGAAAGAGACAGAAACCTAGAACTAAATTGGGTCCCTAAAGGGAAAGGGGCCTGCAAATTGGTCTGGGGACCTAGTCGTGTTGGGCCTTGAAAGGCGGGCAGGGGGAAAACGCTGCTCGGAATTACACAGTCTCTCGGGAGAAAGGAGAGGGTGATGAAACTCATTAAGAATAGTTAGTTAACACGGCAACGAACTATAAACTAGAGAAGTGTAAAGGGGATACCTCTAGAACAGGATGAAACTTAAGTACAAACAGTAATATTCCCTGCTAATTTCCAAAAAGCGATGTCTCACGTGCCCTTTTAGGGGGGGCCATCAAAAACTCATTTTTCAAACTGTTCCTAAAAAGAGGGTGGGATGTCTTTTGCTCAGAAGTCGAGGAGGGGAAATGGTTCGTGTTCTGGAGAATGCCGGTCTTTAATTTGAGGGGAAGAGAAAAGGATGCCGATTTGAAAAGACTTGTGTGGTGGACAGGAAGGGTAACGAGGGATCAATAAAAAAAGAAAAAGGGAACGCCAAAACAGGGAGTCCGCCTCAAAGGGTCGAAAAGGGCGTTGAAATTTGAGTCGGTCAATCCACGTTGGAGGAAGGGTGAAAATGGCAATTATCGCGGGGTCCCAAAAGGGGGGGGGGGGGCCAAACATTTATTAGCAACAAAAAAAATGGATTGGGGGCCTGGTCGAAAGGTGGTATGAATTAGGATGAAATGTTTACCACAGGCGTATCCGAAAAACACCGGAGGAGGAAAGAAAAAAAAAAGAAGGATGGGGGGGTTAAAAGCACGGGCTCCCATCAAGAAAACCAGACCAGCCTGCCCCAAAAACCAGGGGGGGGGTTTCGAGAAGCAATGGGGGGGGGAAAAAGAAAAGGTCACGTCCAGAAGACTGTCAAGAAAAACGAGAGGAGCGAAACCGCCGTAAACTGAAAAAAAAGGAGGTGTGGTGACACCAAACTGAGGGAGAGCGGGCCATTGGCGTCTTGCGGGGAAAGAGGTGCTCCCGGTGAATTGGGGGGGAAAACAAAAACGTCCCCAACTTCCCACTTAGGAAAAGACTAAAAGGGGACATCCAGAGGGATCGCCAAAAAAAAAAAATCTGAAAGGGGGGCACTCCCATCGACCACAATCATTTTATATCGCAACTGGGGAAGTTGAAAACTCTTTAAATTTGAAACAGCCAGGTCAAGCTGAGAAACCTCTGTGGGGGAAGCCATGAAATCAGGGAATAAGTGAATGGGGGTAGCTCCCTGAACTGGGGGTCACCGAGCAAATTCCAGTGATCACCTTGGTAGTAAGACGGCTGAAGAAATTAGTGTCAGATCTCCTTGGGGATAAATATAAAATAGGAAGGAAACGAATAGAACTTTTAAAGCGATGGCAACAAAAAGAGCTTGGGGCAACGGGCAGGGAGCAGGAAAAAAAAGACAGAACACTAAGGTGCGGCCATAATGCCAGTGTCAGTTCGGCCCCCAAGGGGGGGGATGGGGGTTGGCAAGGCAGAGAAATGGGAAAGGGGGGTGAGTCAATTGGCATAGGGGATAACATATGTAACAGAAGGAAAATTCAAGGAACTTCCGCCAAGATAGGCCGCAGGTGGTATTCCATAGGGGTTTGGAAATTAAAGGAGAGGGACTAAACCTGAAACGAAAAGAATCAGGCAGAAAGAAAAGGTGTATCTGAAACGGCGTGTCGAAGTTGGAGTAAAAAAGGGACGGGACCAGAAATCACAGTTGGGGACAGGAGTGGTTTCAAAACAACCTGACGAGAGTTGAAACATGAAAGAAATGTTCCCACTTTCCGGGGGGGGGGTAAGGCAAGAGGGGGAGTCAAACGATCGGGTGGTGTCTTAATGAAGGGAAAGAAAGAATAAAACGGTGGCAGACAAATGCCGAATTTGCCCTAAGAGAAAACGGGGGGGGAGAAGAAAAAAAAGTAGGGGGCAGGAGGTGATTCGGGGAGAAGGAAAGATCCGAAGGAAAAAGCCTGTTGGGTAGGGATTTTAAAAATTTAAAGATTTGGGGGAAAGAGTTCAATTGGAAATACAAGCAATCGAAGTGTAACCACCGGGGTGTGGCACCGACGCAGTTGCAGGCTCAGAGCTATTCAGGGCGGTCAGGTCAGTGAAGGGAGACGGCCATTCCAAACGATAAATCCAAATTTGTGGAAACAGGAGTGAAGCCCGCAAGGGGGGACGGGAAGATAACCCCGCAAAGGCGTAGAAAAAACGGGCTGAGGGACACGTCCACGTGTGGAAGTCGGGGGTGCCAGTTTGAAAAAGAAAAAAAACGGAAAAAAAGGGACATTCAGAAGCTGAATCAAACTCCAAAAAGAAGTGGGAGTCTGTAAAAAGAATAAAGGGTTTATAAACCAAAAACTTGGGGGCGGGGTTGGGGTTTGCCGATGGCTTTCCGCTGCAAAGCTCAGCTCGCCGATGCGTCTCCGCGCGGGAAAAATCAGTGGTAAAAAACCATAGGAAGAGGGTGAGCGCTGTTTCTCGGCTGCGTAACGCTAAGAATTCTATTCAAGATAGAAAATTAGCAGGAAAAACCCCCTCACACTGAGAATAGAAAAGCATGTGAGGTGCATTGAGAAGAGGAAAGGAACTTAAAAATCCAGATTCAGGGGGGTGCAAGAAAGAACTGACAAAGAAATTCAATTGAAGACGGATAAAGCTGTCTGAAGCAGGAAGGACGCCTGAATCCGCACAACGGAACTAGGGAGGAGGGATTACCTTTGCGGACGATTACGTAGGTGGGAAAGCGCGTGGTGGGAAGAACCAAACAGGATGTAGCTAGGGGCCTTCAACGGAAAGCCGTCTGGATAAGGTGCTCAGGGACTGCGGAAACAGGGGGGAGCGAAGGATAACATGGAAAGAACCCAGGTACCCAGGGACCCAATAAGCGTTGTCAAAGATGGGGTCCTCAAGAAATTTGCACTGAAACCAAAGAGGCCAGGGGTAGACTATTTAGGAAGATAAAGGAATGGGGGCGCCGGGATAAACGGGAGTTGTGAATTCAAAGGGAAGTTCTCACAACGACGACAGGGGGGGGGGGGGGTGAGCTGACTAGGTTTCGCACGTCTAAACTCGGGCGGGGGGAACGCCAAGAGAGGGGTATTTCTAGCAAGCGCTTGAAAATACAGAGGGGAAAGAAGTCGTTGGAAAGAATGCGGGGGGGGGTTTCACTCAAAGGGCAATTGAATTCGGAAAGGAAGAGGTTCGGGAGCCAAAACGGGTTTTATGAAAATGGTCAACAGGAAGAGGAAAAGGGTGGGGGGACGAGGAAAGGGCAAGGCAAGGGCTTGAGCTTGGGGGGCCTACAGCTCGAGGAAAACAAAGCGTCTGAAAGGAAAGTGGTGAAAATGGCAAGAAAGAGCCTGAAAGGGCTACCGGTAGAGAGATTCAAAAAAACAGGGAAGGAGGAAAAAAATATAGAAATATGGAAAGTTCTTCGAGCGGAATCGGAGCAGAATCGACGTAAAACGCTACATCAGCCAGTGAGGTTCCTCAATTGGTCGTTAACAATCGCAAGATGGCCTTATTGAAAGAAATAAAACCATGGGAGCTGCTTTGTAAGGGTTTAATGAAGAGACTGGGGGCGCCGAACCGGCATTAGCGGGGCCAATATGACTGAAGAGAAAGCGGAACTCGGGACCAAGGGAGGAACACCTATACCTCGTGAGGTGGGACCCGCTCTGTGAGGAGAATAAGGGGAAACCCTCATCAAGAAAAGACCAAGATTCAAAGGTACAATACGGGCGATAATTAGTTTCATCATAAGTTGTGGATAACATAGAAAGACTGAACGGGGAGTACTGGAAAGGAACTGAGACACAAAAGCTTTAGTCTACCTCAGCAGGCCATTCAACAAAACGGCGTGAGGGCCCAAATGTTAGGGTGAGAAACTGAAGAGGCGGAAGGGATTGAGTTACCCTGGTGATGAAATTAGAAGTAAAATCAGAGAAAAGCAGGAAAAATGCCCTGCAGAGCGTACATAAGGCTTTCCGGGAAAGGAAGGACCCCGCACGGGAGGTTTGTGAGGGGCCCAACCGCGCGTAGCAAAAAGAGTCGAGTCATAGTTAAGCAAAGGAAAAAAAGGGGCGTGCTAATCGAGGATTGTCAATGGGGTATCGGGAGGGGACGGGATAGATTAGAAGGTATCACAGGGGATCCGGGGGGACAGTCTTTCTTCGCGATCTGAGTAGGAAGGGGGGGGGAGAACAAAGAAAGGGGGGAGAAGGAGGCTTGTGGAGAATGGAGTCTAGGAAAAAGAAGAGGGAGAGGGCATTCAGACGGGAAAAAGCGAAAAAAAGAGAAAAAGTAAGGAAGTTAAGGGAGGAGAAAAAAAGAGATGTCGACCCCTAGGTTTACTTCTCTGAAAACTGAAAAAAGAGGGAAAGAACAAGAACAAAAGAAAAAGTGGGTAAAAAGGGAGTGGCGGGAATCGCGAAAAATGGTGGGAAGGGTTGGGAAAACGTAAGGAAATTTGAATCGTTTGATGTTCAGGAAAAAAAGATAAAAGAAAGACAGGGTGGCCCCTACATGGAAGGGTCGCAGACCTCAGAGTGAGTGGAGTAGGAGAGTAGCTTGGGTTCAACCATATCAGGGGCTGTGAAAAAAAAAAAAAAACAAGGTATTATTTGAAGGGTTCATACAAAACAGGGTGTTCACCTGAAAGAAATAAAGAGTCCAGGACACTGGGGGTTGGAGTCAGTAAAGGGATTCGTTGATTCACCAAACGGTTTTAATTTTAATGACGTTAGTTTCCTTCAAAAGTCAGGACCAAGAGTAAAAACTGGGGGGACCTTTGGGACATGAACGATTCCATAGGGTTACAACTAGGATAATTTACACAACAGTATCCAAAAGTTCACCATCGGCGGGATTCATGAGACTCAACAGTTATTAAAGTGAAGGCACTCCTTTGAAATCCGCTTCGAGGAAAAACCGAGGTTGAGATGTAAAGCAAACGTCCGGGGCCTGGCCTTTACATGAAATTAATCAACACACCCGCCGTACTTTGGAACTGCGCTTAAAGTGACAAAGTGGGTCCCTCGTCGTGACATGGTGGGGTTCCAGAACATAAGCGTAAACTTTAGAGAAAGAGGAAAGACAACGACGGGGAAAAAATTAGACAACAGAACATTTAGGGGTCGTAAGGGAGGGGGGGGGGGGGACAGCTGGGGGGGCGGGCAGAAGGGCTACGATGAGATTCATTGTTGAGAGGGAAGTAAAACGATTGACTCAAAGAGGTGAATAAACGTTTGCGGAGGAAGCGACAAGATGAAGCAGGGTAAGGCGGTAAGCTGAACTCTGAATATTGACGAAGCAATCAGAGAGATGCATCGACAACTCAGTGCAACGACAAAAAAAAATGACCCGACGGGCAAAGGACGAGGAGGAAAATTTAGGCTGTGCCTAGGATGATTTCAGTCCATAAACAGGAGGCAATTTTGAAAAAACAAAGCTGCGTCCGGATAGGGGAGTTAAAATGAGGACTGATTCGGATCTCAACAGGAGACGTAATGGGCCAGAGGGGAAAAAAAACAAGAAAACATAATAGTAGCGTGGACCTCAAAGTGGTCAAATCAACGGAGGAAGGGAAAATTTCAGGAGAGGGGGGAGCAAGAAAATAGCCCTGCGCCTTGATAAACCGCTATTTTTCTCTCAAAAATGAAAAGGTAAAGGGACTACCACACCAAAAAAACAACGCGAGGTTCAAAGCCACGTCACGAGCATTCTTTGGTCTGGTAGATGGGGAATCAAAAAGGATAGAGAACTGGTGGACAAAGGGGGTATTGCTTAAGGAGTAAAGTGGGGAGCTATTGAGTAGATGGGCCTTGCTTGTTCGGTGGGGGGGGGGGGGGCCAATCCGGGGAGAAAGAGGAGAATGGGGACCATCAGAAAAGGGGGTACAAAAGGGAGTCCTCACTCTAGAGTGGTTGAACGCAAGGCTGATGGGGGAGCATCCGTTACGAGTTTCTCTTTTACAACGTGGTTCTTCCGATCTATGGAAGTGAAAGAAGAAGGAAAATGGATTGGAAAAAAAAGGGGGAGGAAAAAACACGGTGAAAGGGGGGGCAGGAGGGGTAAAGTGGATTGGGAAAAGCCTGCGGGAGAGATCGGGGGTTACCTTCATTGCGAAATTTAAATATCAGAGAAACAACAACAAAGAGGAGGAAAAAGATAGGAGGGAAGGAAAACTCCACGGAAGGGGGTAACAGATTCGGCAGACCAGGAAAGGAGAAAAAGTAAAACCGGAACAATCGAACCCAAGCCCGTTTTGGTGTTCCTCTAAAACAGTGGGAAAAAGAAGGGTCGGCTCAGTAAATTAAGCGAGGAAAAAAAGTTGGAACGGGACGAAACACCGTAACGAGTAAGCCCAAACTCCTTGTTGGAGGGCCAGCATAAAAGACTGAGAGAAGAACTGTTTTGGGACGGCTTATGGGTCTTTCTATTGAGGAACGCGCCTGAAGGGCATGCCCCCCCAAAGGACCTAACTTCCCAATGATACAAAAGACCTATGACAAAAACGGACTCCAGAGGGCTTACTTGACTACAGGAACACACGAAAAAAGGGGAAAAGAGGGGTTCTCCCAAGTCACAAGCAAAAGACCATGTAGGGGAGGCCAGATTTCCTTGAAAAAAAAATATGAATGAATTAACAAGGTAAGGGAATCTCTCAAAAGAGGTGGGAAGCCAGGAAGCAGGGAAGAGAGAGAGTAGGGTCGCTCCGGACAGAGATGGGCCTCAAAAACTAGGGGAAAGTGAAGGGCATAAGGATAATCGATGGGGGGGTCCACGGCTAGCCGGGGGGGGATAACGGTTACACGGGTAGATGTCCTTATCCTTAATAAATACTCAGAAATTTGTAGGTAACGCGAGCATGGGACCTGCAACAAAAACTAATCTTTGTCGGGGGACATGAACAAGGGACTGCAAGGAGACGAACAGCAAAAAATAAGCACAGCGAAAATAGGACGTGACGCCGCAAGAATTGCTGGAACCCCTGGGGCAGTTGGTGGGCAATGGGGGCTATGCGGGGGACTGGCTAGTTTTCGACGGCATGAATCAGCGATGTACTTTGGAACTCTTAAATAATTACATAACTGATTACCCGCCAAAGTAGAAAGAACTGTGAGTCACTGGGTGTGGCGGACAGATCATCCCTTCAGGAAGCATGGTAGACGAAGGAGAAGAGAAATGGCCAACCAGAGGAGAGGGGAAAATAACCAGAAATTCCGGGTTGTCGCTTAAACAAAACGCGGCAAGTGGATTTGAATTCAGACTGCAGCGTGTGGGACGCGATAAACGGTTGGGTGCATCACCACCTGGGGAGCGTGAAAACAGAACGAGGTAAAACGTAAGGGAAGGTGATTGCCGAAGAACAAAACGGGCTCGGGGGGGGGGGGAAAATCCAAATAGGAAAGGAGGACGGGAAATCATTTCCGATGTCCTACGTCAGCAAAGGGGGAGAACATGCATTAGTTGGGCTAGGGGGAAGGAAGTGAGGGGTAGATCGTTAAGTAGAAGACGGAAAAAGGGAAACTGTGGGTTATGGGATTTAAAAACTGACCCGAAGCGAAAGTACTTTCAGTTCCTGTGAGTGGCTGGGCAATAAAAGCCTTCTCGAAAGTAACAAAAGTGTGGATCACCGCGGTGGGGGCAACAACCTCAAAAGCTAGCCATGGATCTCTGGGGCGGATTTAGGTAAAAAGAGAAAAAAGCGTCAATGGGTCAAGGACGTAAAACGATCATCAACGGGGTGTGAAGTAATGATGAAAACCAAGATTGACGCATACTCAAAAGAAAGGACGTCGAGCATGGGAAAAATTCCAAAAGGATGCGGCAAGACGTGATGGCCTATGGGGGACCTGAAAAGACATAAAAGAAGGGCAGAAGATGGACTAATCAAGTGGGAAAAAGACAAAAAAAGTGTCATCTAGTAACCTCCAGAAAAGTTGTTTTATTGAAATACTTCACGACTTGGGAAGGAGGGTTTTGGGTTTGAAATATGGGCTTGCGCCAGAGCCTCAAATCAGTGGAGCGAATCAACCGTCGTTGTTGCTTACGACTTCAGGAGCCTTTTTAGACCAACGCGATTGGTGAGAGAATGGGGGCCGGAATGATCTATCTGAAGGAGAGACCAACCTTCGGCCGTAAACAGCCAGGTCAAGACACTTCAGTAACAGAACAGGGGTGCGGAACGGTCGTTGATATAGACTGAAAGAAAAAAAAAGGGAGCAGAAGAAACGAACTAAAAAAAGACGGGACAGGGGGTTGACCTGATAAAGTCCAAGTCAGCAGGCAAAGAGCATAACGCGAATCCGCCAGACCTAACGCTCTTGCATTTACAGGAATTGAAACGATGAAAAGTGGAAGTTTTTGGAGCAAGCGACGGGTGTTTAAACCAGGCTCCGGGATGGTTTCTAATCCTTCAAAAGAAATCAGGTGATGTGAAGTGTGTTGGAGCAGGAGGTTGAAAGCTTTATTAGGAACTGGCTTAAAAAACTTACAGCAATTCTAAAACAGGGGACCTTCAAGAAAAGGGAAACGGGGAGGTGGGGAAAAAGCTTAAGGGCAAGCTCCTAAAAAAGAAAATTTGGTGAAAAGGTGAAAAAATAGAACGGTTTTTTTTAGAGAGAGGCGGACGATCACGGCGGTCCGGGATCACAGGTCTTTTCACGTTAAGAAGAAGGGTGATTTCTCCCAACGAAGGGAAAAAGGGGGGGACACTGACGCAGTGGGTCGGCCCTGGTGGGGAAAAAACCGAAGGGGAGGTTTCGAACAGAAAGGATGGTTCCTTCTTTTCAAGAACGTAAGGGCAAATACCTCGAGAAGGGGAAGACATGCTGGGGAGGGAATGGTCCGGATACGAGTAGAAGACGGTGCGGAGCCCGAAAGCGAAAGTGTCCGTTGACACAAAGTGGGAAAACACAAAATTCCTCTCCTGGTGCCTGTCCCAACCCGCCGGGGAAAATGTCTCCTTCCCTCTTGAGCTGTTTTCAAATAGACAGGGGAAAATTAGGAAAAAAAAGCACGGGGAGGCTATCTTTGCCTACGGAGGGAGGAAAATAAAAACCGAAGACCGGACGCTCAACAACAAACGGAGTTAAAGAGAGAAAGGAAAAAAAACTAGCCGGCCCCTATCCCTGAGCAAAGATACGCAAAAGTAAGTGGGGAAGATTGGAAGAGGAGGCCAACAAGCTAAGATTGGAGTAAAAAAAGAAGAAACACTCCATGACAATAAGAACCGTGAAAAAAAGGGGTCCAGAAATCGCCGGGGTGAAAACTAACAGGGCTCTTCTTGAAGACTAAGAGTCAAACGGGAAAAACGAAACGAAGCTATTCACCGATATCATGAGGAAGTGGGGGGGAAAAACTTAAAAAAGCACCCGCATAGGAGAAAACGGGAAAAAAAAAACCGCGTGTTGTAAACAGAAGGAAAAAGACGAGTAAGTGGAAACATCGGGTCAGGAGGGGGGGGATCAAAGAAGGGGAAAACGGGGAAGAAATAGAGAAGGTGAGTCGCAGCAGAGCTGCACAGCTTATTAAAAAAATTTTCAGTTTGATCTCTTCCTTAAGAGAAAAAAACCGGATGACAGGGAGGGGGAGGGGGGTACCGGGGGGGGGGGGGGAGGGGCTGCTGAAGGTACACACTTAAAGAAAAAGAATCGTCCAGTCCCGGAAAGGGCAATAAATCGAGGGCGGGAAGTCCGTGCTCCACTCACGCGGGGTGGTGAGGGACAAATCCACTCCGCGGGCAACCAAAATGCAGGAATAAGAGGTAAGAAAGAAAAAAAGGACACGGGGGAACTACCATCCGGTAAAGTGAAGGGGCGGAAAACGGCGTGGCCTTCTGAAAGAACTGTGGAAATCGTCAAAATGGGCGAAAAGGATGGTGACATTCTTTTCGGCTCGAAGGCTGAAGGGGTCCTTTACAAGGACGCCCGGAAAAAAGAAGGAATTAGAAATCTAATTGGGTGAATGGGGTAAAAAAGAAAAAAAAAAAAAAAAAAAAAAAAAAAAAAAAAAAAAAAAAAAAAAAAAAAAAAAAAAAAAAAAAGCGTTCACTTGAGTCTATGAAAAAACTGCAGAAGGTCATCAGCCTAAGAACATTGCGCTCAAAAATCTAACGGGGAAACTCAATGCCGCTCTGTCCTCAAGAAGAATGGGATATCGGAACCAGATTTGATTGGTGGAGAAGCAGAGTGTCAAAACATAACAAAAACGCATCCAAAGGAGGGACCATGGCGGAAAGGATCTCTCCCTGGGGGAGTTTGTGGCAAAAAAATTCGAAATTGGGGGCCTCGTTGGGGAGGGCGGAAGACAAGGGAAAGAAGAAGTCCTCAATTTAGTGAAAAGGAAGCAATGGATTTCTCATCCTAAAGAACAACCGATTCGCATCTCTGTTTTTGACAACTCAGGTAAGGGGAAAAACCCGTGGAAGGGGAAGAGGGTGGAAAAGTCAGGGGAAACCGCGGTTTTGAACATGAGAATACTCCACAGAGAGCCATGGAGAGGGGGGTGTCGCCGGACAGTCGGTGAAGCACAGTTGGTTTGTACGGCGAGGCTTTTGCTGCAATTTAGGACCTGAAAAAAATTCACAGAGGGGAATGTTAAATACAGTACCAACAGATGTTGGGGGTTTGGTGAGGTATGTAAGGGTAAGCCCCTCTTCGAGGTAAAGCAGGACCAAGCAACTCGGGGGGCAAACTCAGATAGGAGTCGAACCGGGCGGGGTAAAGGAAAGGGGCTTAGGCAAGGGCATTGGACAACCTTGATACAGTCCAGAAGGGGCGGATTGATGACAACGATCCGTTGCAAGACTCGACTGCAGACCATCACACGGGGGACTGGACGATAGGGAAGAGTTTTAAAGTCGTCAAGGGTTGCAAAACGTCAGAAGCGTCACAAACGGTCGATCAGGATGGGAAAAACAACTTTCAGACAGGTTGCAGATCACGACCCGGGAGATTTCTGGGGGGGGAAAATGATGGGGGGGGGGCGCAAAAGTGGTGGAGTTGATTCAAGGATAGACTTAGAGTCGGATGAGCAGAGGGGAAAAACTATGGTAACATTAGATTTAGAGGGTTGGGAGGAGGGAAAAGTCCGAGTGCTAGGTAGCTTTCAATCTGGAGAAAATCAATAAGGCCTAATAAAATCAAGGTCCTGCAGCGCACAATGAGTTGCCAAACAACAGGGGGAAAGAAGCCCGGGCCAGAGGGTACGTAGAGGGTCATGTGCGCAAAAAAAAATGGAGGTTAGTCATTGCCATTCGGTCAGGTAAAAGAACAAAAGCGTCGCCTGAAAATCCTGCACGCGTTAAAAAGCTGAGAGGAAGGGATAGCAGGAGATAATGGAAGTGCCTGAGGTATGGGCCAAACCAACGGCCGACAAAAATCTTCCCTAAATTGGGAGTCACCACATTCATCAGGGAACGAAACACGAAGAAAGAGGCCAAAAGGCGCCTGGGCTTACACTCGGGTTAACGGCATCGGTGAACTGTTCATGGCAATCCAGCGCAAGAGGTTTCAACGGAACCATGAGATAAAGGGGGAGGGGTGCGGCAGAGGCGAACCGATTCGCCTTGTTTGCAGTGGGTGGTCTGACAGGGGACAGGAAGGAATAACGTGGAGCGTCTTGATGTATCATGGGCCGGAGGGGGGGAGGGGGTCCATAAAGGCAAGGCGGGGTCAAGTAAAAAGAAAAGAAGAAAGGAAAAAAAGGGAGGAATCCTGAAAGCGGGGGTGAACGCAAAACACAGGAGGTGGGAGGCCCGTTACGGCGGGTGCCGCTAGAAAACTTTTGTCTTCCGCTTAGAGGGAAAGGGGGCTGAGCAAGTTACAAATGCCAAAAAAAGATCGCAACAACAAGGGGGAGGGGGCATTGTGTCAAGGGGAGGGGATCAAGGCATGAAATCTGTGAAAAAAGGCCATGGCACATAAAGCTCCAACAAACGATGGATAAGAATGGAAGGTCGCAAAGGGAAGGAATGAGATCGGAAAACAATCAAAAGGGGGGAACCAACGGCAAAAAAAATGTGGTGGGGGGCCTCGACTAAGGGGGAAAACCATGTTGTATGCTACTTCCATACTAGGGAAGAAAACTTTTGAAAAGAAAAAAACCTCCTTAATGATCCTCCCAACTCATGGTTTGGACGTGACAAAAACGCGGAGGTGGAAACCTGGGTGGGTCCGGGATCGTTGGGAGTTAGAAGTTTTAGGAGGGGGGGGCCAGCCCCATGGGAACCGCAACGGCGACGGGAAAGAAAAGAACGAGCACAACGTCCTCCATGAATCTTCCACGGACTCCAAAACACACCGGAAAAAAGGGCGATGGGTGCGCCCCATAGAAAAAGGAAGCAGGGAGAAAGAAAGAGGGCCAGCTGCCAAGTTAAAGATGGCGAGACAATGACCAGGCAATCTGCGCAACAACGAGGTGAAGATCCAGGCAGGGAAGGCAGGTTTCGAACGGTTACAGATGAATGGGTCAAATAACTGGATCCAGGGTATGGGGAGAGGAGAAGAGTGAGTGGGCTCTTGAACCAGTTTGAGGCCGAGGTCAAAATTGGATATAATAACTACCAGAAACTTGGGGGAAAAGGGCGAGCATGGATAAGGAGGAAGGCGTTGGGTCAGGGGGGGAGGCCCGAAAAGGGCTGAAAAAAAAGGAAAAGACGCCAAGGTTCGTCCCGGACCAGGGCCGGGACGGGACCACCTGTTGTCGGTGACAATGAGTTGGGGGAAGTCGAAAACTGGCGAATTGTTGAAGGAAAAGAAGCAATGGGCAGGGATTAAAAACTCCGAACGAAAAAGACAAGAGGGGCGTACCGCCAAAAGTGAGCGAAAGGAGAAGGTTAGGAAAAAAACAGTTGGTGTGATGTGACGATCATAAAGTACTCATTCTAAATCGCATCAACCAAGCAAAAAAGAAAAAGGGAACATAAAGAAGGGGTGGGGCGAATCTGAAAAGGAGGGAAAAGTTTGAAAAGGTGAGAAGACGGAAACTCGCAGTGGGACACGATGCCGTTTGGGGGGGCACCACGATCTTAAAAAAAAGAAGAATCTCATTTACACTGACGGAGTGGAGGGAAATTCAGCAACAGGATCGTGGGGATGAGAAATCGGCGGAAAGGAAGCGGTTGAACCTGCGGCCAGAAGTTTCCGCGCAAAGGGCGAATCGCCTAGAGAGGGCTCTGTCATTCGGGAAGAGCGGGGAGAAACTGAAAAAAAACCCCTGTTGTTATGAGGGAAAAAAAATCCCAGCTTGGCTGATTTCCGAATGAAGGGGGCGGCACTCAAGAAGCTCGAAAACGCACCTTGGGCGCACAGACGAGTTGAAACGGAGGACCAAACTGAAGGAAAAGGGATCTACTTATAGTTAGGAAACCGGGGGTAGGCCCATGTAAATAGAAACGAGCAGAAAAAGGGTTGGCAAGAAGATGAAAAACAATGCAGAGACCCAGTCAAGGATGGACTGAGAAATTCCACGGCGCAGGAAACGAGCGGTGAACTTATCGGGTTCCTGGAAACAAACAGCAAACATCAACGGGATCCTGGCATTCCAAAAATCAAGAACAGGGGGAAAGAGAAAGCAGGGGTTTAGTACCCCGGGAAGAATTGGGCGGACGTGGGGGTGGTTTGAAAAGATGCTTTCAGAGGAAGGAACTCAGAAGAATTTAATATGCAAGAGAGGGGGGGAGTATAAATGGTCCTTTGGTCGAACCACTCTGTCGGGGTCTCTTTTTCGCTGATGAGAAGAGATGAATTCTCTATAACGACCTGAGGGGCCGTAACCATCCCTTAAACAGTCTCGGAAGAATCACAGGGCCGTTGGGCAGTAAAATTCGGGAGGACAGAGATTACTTAGAAGAAGATACGGTTACAAAAGTGAATTAAAAATGACCGATGAGTTCTGATAGTAAAATGAACTCAGAGTGATCCGCACATCAACTTAAATCACCGATGTAAACACCTGTGACGGGAATGACTCGCATGGTTTGGGGGCCGCGAAGTGGTGGTCCCCGAACAAAAGGACCATGTGGGCGACGGACTCACGAAAGGGACGGTTAGAAGTGGGGAAGGGGGAATTCCAGACGAAGGGGAAAGGGTAGAGGAAGAGGTTCAATTCAAGAAGGCAGAAGCAAAAGGGACAATCGAGCCAGCCGACGTTGGGAAGACGGAAGGGTCCTCCAGCAAAGAAAGAAATTTACGGGGACAAAGAATAATACGATGGGGGGGGGGCAGACGCGAGTCAGATATCTTCGTCTAACGTTCTTCCCCTGGGCCCGTGGAAGAAAATCTTGGATGAAAAATACAAAAAGCAGACGAAATGGGGACAAGGACGTGCTCGCAACGGGAGGGGTAATTGAATCTGGGAGGTCACTCCTAAGAGGAGGGGATTGTTCATCGCACAAGGGCCTGGGGACAAATAAAGCGGGTATGGATTATCTGGTGAGAGACATGCAGGGACAGAGGGGTTCTGCACGTTCCGTAGGTGTCGCTTGAAGGTAAAAGGAAATTTGCAGGAGCCAAAACCGGCGTCTTTCCTTGTGAAAATCACAAGGGTTAACCATTTCGCGACAATGGTGACATGTGCGGAAATAAATCGTCTTTCTCTGGGTTTCCTAAGCCCTTCCACGGAGGACACACGTTATTGCAGTTGACGGTTTGAACTCGGGGGGAAGAGTCCGAAGAAAGAACAGAAATAATCTGACTCAACAAACAACCTGATATTAGGTGGTAGTAAGGGGAAGTCGGGTCGGAGGGAGGGGAGATTCGCTAAGTCAAAGAAACGACAGGCAAGTTCTTTTGAAACCAAGAAGGGGCTGATTCGCACAACGCAGAAGATTTCCTTCAACCAGTACAACAGCCAGGGAAACATTGGGCGCGGAAATGGTGAATCCAGGTTGGGTGAGGACATCTACGGTGTGGGAGCGAACAGCGAGGAAATGACGCGAAACCCTTTCTTCACAGAAAAGAGGAGAAAGGGAGTTTAGCCGATATCAGAGAAGGGTGATTTTCACGAAGCTTATCATAAATGTTGAAAGAATGTAGAAAGCATCTATTCCCTTTGGGTACAAGAATGGCTAATAACTCATTAAAAATAGTCGGGTTGTGAATCAAAGAGAGGATGACGTCAAAATAAGTAATCCAGGAGACAGTTGTCTTTAAGGGCAGGGAAGAAACGGAGTAAACACCAAAGATATTAGAGAAGGAAATGCTGGGGAGGAAAAAGGAAAAAAATAAGAAAAGACCTGATTGGGCAGTGTAACTGGTTTCCGTTCTGATCAGTACACGGCGTCGCCGCTCCGGACATACCTTGGGGCTCAAAATACGAAAGTAGTGTAAAGAAGCATGCTCCCACATCAAAAACGTTCGGGGGGGGTGATTGGGCAACATCCGAAGCTCCAAAAGAAATTCGACTTCGTCGTAAGAAAAGATCCTGGTAGTGCTCCCTCATCTTTCAAGGGGGGGAAAAGGAGGGGTCTCGTCGGGTGGAATGAACTTTAGAGTTAAATTCAAGGGTAATCTAAGTCGTTCTCTTATACGCTGGGAGGCTTGAAAAAGACCGGAAGAAGTCAAGGGCATAGGCGAATGTGGGTGAGGGGGGGGGGGGTAAGCTAATGTATTTAGGAATGAACCATAATATGGGTAAGGAGAAAAAAAAAGAGGAATCAAAAGATAAAGGGTAGAAAAAAGAGACAGGGCCGGACCGTCCGCAAAGAAGATTATCGCGAAAAACGATTGGGTTCGGCTCTCTAAAGGACAAGCTAACCAATCCAAGCATCCAAAAGTCCCTGAAGTTTTATAAAATGGGGGGGGACAGGGGTGATCGGAAAGTTTGTAGGTGTTTGTAAGAAAGGATCAGAAATTGGAAGCGTTGAAGGGGGAGTGAAAGACCCAGCCACACTGAGGGCACCAAGCCGGGGAATATCATCAGAGCCAGTGAGTGGCGTGAGTCGGGAAATAAGCGGGTGGGGAACAGGGTTCCCCCCTGTATGGGAAAGTGAAATTTAAGGACCGAAAGAGTTGTAAAATGACAGAGAAAAAAAGCCCCGAATGAGGCGCGTGGGGGTGTTACGCAGTGTCGTGAGGACAACACGGAATGAAGAGGAAGGATTGAGTGCACAGACAGGTAGGGGGACTGTAAGAACGGGTCCAGAGAGATTGGAAATCCATGAAAACAGTCGGGAAGCGGGTTTAAAAGGATCCCCTACGCAAAACGATCCGCCGAGAGAGATAGCAGAAAACTTTGCACCTTCAAAGTCACGCAAGGAAATGTTCAACGCGTCTGACGATGCGGTAGTAAGCAACAACGATAAGTGGAAAGAAGAACTAAGCGAGGGACAATCATCGTTGTGGACGGGCAGGTTCTTTCCAGGTGTTCAATACGTTCAGGGGGGCAAAACGCAAAGAGAAAATGCGGATCGAATGACAAATAAAAAGGACTCACACCGGTTTAAATATGCAACAGTCCTTGGACGGTTTTTGTGGAAAGTTTAGGGGTGGCTCCTCGGTTGGACGGTAGTGCAGAATGAGAATAAGATGAGCGGTGATTGAAAAAAAAAAAAAAGTGGGGGAAAGACAGGAGATTGGAAGAAAGTTTGGAGGCCGGAAAGACGAGGGGCCCTTCTGGGGCGTTGGAGCTGGGTTAAAAGATGGGAAGCTAGGAATCACACGAAAAATTCGCCGTATAGAAGACGCCAACTCCATGGCCACGAACAAAAGGGGGGACCGACGAAATAGGCAGGGAGGGGAAATTGATGGGGGTGCCTACGGCCTTGAGGTGAGGAGACAATGCCAGTCAGGGGCCAAAGGACAGACAAAGCGGCCAGAATCCAGCCTCGCGGTAAAGGTCTAGTATGAGGGATAGAAAAGAGGAACTAGGGATCCAAACGGGAACTAAAAAACTAAATCAAAGTACGAAGCGGCATCACAGGGAGAAACAGGAGGAACAGGAAGAGGAACAAGCGACACAAAATGCCAGAGCCCGGATTTTATCCACTACGGATTGGAAAAAATGGGACCCGTTTCTGGGAAATAAGAGCAAAGAGGGGCAAGGAAAGTGGCCGATAAAAGAATGGGCGTGGTCTGTCGATGGGGGTCCACCATCTATGAAGGGAAATGTGGTTCGGTTGGTGTCGGATCCTTCATGGTGGCACTGGAAGGAAAGCGGAAGAAAAGTGGACGTAAGATTTTGGGGGCCAAGGAGGGGCAACGAGGAGATCAATATAAACAAAAAGAAAAGAAAGGAACATCCTCAGAGAGGTTTGTTGCACTCAACACAGAGGGTTGCAGGCATCAGGGGGGAATCGCTCGGTCAAAGGGTGATGAAGGGGTCTAGTGGGGGGGGGGGGTTGGGGGGGGGTGGAAAAAGGGATCAATGGGAGCAGTGGAACTGAATGGAGGCTATTCCAAAACAATGGGAGGTTGGCATTCTGGGTCAAGGTGGATGGGGCTTAGGATGCGGAAGAGGAAACGGTCGCGGTCAGTTGAGATCTCAACAACAAGGGGGATTATTAAAATAGGTTAAAGGTCGCCATGGAAAGGTAAAACAAAGAAGAAGAGAAATCCAAAAGGAAGCCAAAGACCAAATCCAGTGTGTTTGGTTGGGGCCCTCTACTCAAAGTTTGAATCCATGGTGGGGACACTTCGAAAAGACCTTGCCATGAAGAACGGAACGGGGGAAAAGTGTGGAAAAAAGGAAGGAAGTAACGAGGCCGCCCAAGAGTGTGTTTGAGTGCCACCCGCCTGCTAGGGGGGACCTGGGGTGTCGTCTAGGTGAAATTTAATTGGGGAACTCCTTGAAAAAAGTGAACCAAACTAAACGCCAGGAAAATGAGATAAATCCCGAGAAAGTCCGAAAGGAGTTCCTTAGGTTCAAAAAAAAACCCGGTAGTATAGGGGGACCCATCTACAAAAAATCATTGTAGCGTCCAGCGGGCAGGGAAAGTCTTTCTCTAGGGAAACTGAAGGGGACAAGCTGAGGGGAAGAATCAATTGAAACATGAGATGGGAACTGCAGGAGGTCAGGATAAGAAAAGACAGTGAAGGGAAGAAGAGGATAAAAATGGAGGCCGCGCCGTATGTTGCTCTTGGAAGGGGGGTGTATCAAATGAACTTATTCAGGAGAAAAAAATCCTCATAAGAACTTTTGAAAAGAGAGAAGGAGTCCCGGAGAACTTGGGCGGGGCAAAGGATCCGGAAAGGGCGCCGAAAACAGAAGACTAGGAAAAGAAAATTAGTCCGCAGGAGCAGGGGATGTGAAAACTTTGCAGGGGCAATTCATTGGAGAAGAAGAGACTGTGATAAGTTGCAGTCATTATTTCAAATAGAGTCTTAACGCTTACGCAGAAGAAAGAGGAGGACGACGCCCCAAAGGCTCAACGGTCAATAGTTTGGTAGTCGAGATCAAATGAATCTCATAGGAGAAAAGGCGGAAAGGCGACAAACAAAAGGGAAAAAAAATAAGGGGCAACATACAAGGTCCCGGGTGGCAAAATGAAAACAGGCATGATGATGAGAAGGATCGCAGTTGTGCCAGGATCCGTTTGACCCTGGAACGTCTGGAAAAAAATGAAAGATCCGGGAAAAAAGGAACGGAGGGGTACAGGTGACAAGGGGTTCAAACATGGTAATTGTTGGATTCCGAAGTAGTCAACGGAGCTGGTGACAGGGAGAAGTGAAAGGCACCAGGGGGTTGCAGAAAGATTGATTTTCGAGGGGTGACTGCGGTATCGCGGGAAGAGACATGGCCCGACCGTTGTACTATTTAAAGCCCCGCGTTGAAGCTTGAGGTCAGGGAATGGCTGTTCACAAAGGTAACCAACCGGTGGGGGGCGAAACAGAACAGCAACGTTGTCAAACACGAGACAAAAAACGACCGGATCACTTGGAGGATTTGATTGTCAGGGAAACCAGGAGCTCCAGAAGGAGAAAAAAAAGATAAGGCAAGGTTTGGAAGCCGAGTGAAACCCCTCGATGGAAGAACAGACGCCACTATCCTGCTGTCGAGTCTGAAATTCCAGGAGGAGGCAAGAACGTTGATTGCCGGAGAGGTAGATGGTGCATTTTAAACAAATCAAGAAAGAAAGGGCAAGCGACGCCGTGGAAGCAAAATCAAAAAAGTGGACGATTAACCTACAGGCAGGGTTATAAAAGTAGCGTTGGGATGCGGGGAAGGGGTTTTGTAACAAATTGAGGGCGACGAGAGAAAATAGGGGAAGAATAATTCCTTGTGGAGGTAGGACGGAAATGGAGGCCGTTTCACCAAGATGGGAGCTTGGATAGCTTGGGAAAGGGAGGAGTCTCAAGAGAAAGGACTAGAAGAAATAAGCATTACAAAAAAACCTTCACAAAATCGGAAGGACACCAGGAATTGTATTCCAAGGAAGGTGATAAAAAAGGACTTAAATGAGTAAGACAGAGTCAACCGAAAAGACTGAAAAAAAGGAAGGCAACCCTTTGGGAAAAGACCGATGTCGTCATCTCACTATAAGCCGCTATCCTCCAGCAACTGAAAAAAAAATGCGGCCATATCCTTTTCTTCCAGGGAACTCTACATTTGGGTTGGGGGGGAAAAGCTCTCTTTAGTGGTTACAAAAGAAAAACACCCCTTATGTTAGAATGCTTCCAGAACGACGATTTAGGGTAAGTGTTTGACATTAAGGGGGAGAGTCCGGCTGGGAAGGGGAAAATTCAAAATTCAGATCACAAGGTTACCCGGTAAATCGCACGGCAGAAGGATCATAGGAAAGGGTTCATGATAAAGGCAAAGAAATTTCCGGGGGAAAATACGGGGGGTGGGGAAAAACCATGGAGGGGGGACGGGATAACTGCTGCGACGGGAATTGACAAGGTCATCATATGGTTCAAAAAAAACGGCCCTACGAGAGGGGGAACGACGAGGAGTAGCCGTGAGGAAAACACGGGCCCTGGGAGGTGAGGGGACTTAATCCGAAGGGAGGGGGGGGGGACTGCAGAGCATACTGGGCAATAAAAAAACGGAAAAGATCAGGTGACAGCTTGCGAGTCCCGGGGACCATGGATCAGAAGAGAAGGGGCGGTCGGCGCCAAGTTCTAGGAATTGGAAACCAATTTTTACCCAAAGGTCCAGCCCATGGTCCCTTTGAGGTCAGGATGGTTGAGATTGCAGAAGCCGGTCCAACGGGAGGGGGAAAAGCAAAGTCTGTAGGAATTTTAATAAGGGGGAATTGCGAAGAGTCAGCTTACCG